>Ga0209692_10000085_pt1 | contig 328290 bp, 286 predicted proteins | sample tdDd472_FD_187129 | JGI IMG/M metagenome (GOLD analysis project Ga0209692, IMG submission 187129) | Marine sediment microbial communities from the Atlantic coast under amendment with organic carbon and nitrate - tdDd47.2 (SPAdes)... | ecosystem: Environmental > Aquatic > Marine > Coastal >... | reverse complement strand
CGGCGGTCCCAGAAAAAAGGTACGTGTCCGTTCATACCCCCTGGACAAGCGTTCTTTTATCTCTTCAATCATGGCATAGAGGGTGGGTACCACCACCAGGGTGAGGATGGTGGCAATCATGAGTTCGAAGATGACCACAATGGTCATGGACCGCCACCACTGGCTGGATTCAGACGTCCATGACATGGAAGTCATGGGATACGCCGGTGACCATGGGCAACAGCCCTAAAATTGTGGTGATGGCCGTGGGCACCACCGGCCGCAGCCTTGAACGGGCCTCTATCCAGAAGATCATCAAGCGTCTGGATATGGATATGAACCGGTTTCGAAACGGTTAAGGGTCGGCTCCAAGCCTCTTTACCGAAATGGTGAAAAATCAGGCCAATGCCAGATATCAAATCTTATGGTGGATATATTTTAGAAAAAGGGTTGCCAGCACGTTAAAAGGGTCTTCCGTGATCTGTAGGCCACCACACATTACTTTTGCCAGTCCTGGCTTTTGGGAAATCTCATCCAGTCACCAAACATACCATTAAGCATAGCTCTGGGTTTACTCGTTACTGAGAATTTTTGACCAAATTATAAAACAACCCCTCTGACTTCTAATCTGAGGCATTTTGTGCTTTTAATACTTTGGGTTTGACCGAGGGGCTATATTATTGATGGAATTTACGCTTTCCCCTTGTATTCATTTTCTTAAAAGTAGAAGACTTTCTCTTAGATTTATCGGCCCGAGACAAAATCTCATATTTTGGTTTTGTTCAAACCATTCCCGCCTTATTTTTATGTTGGGCGATCTTCCATCCTGGCTTTCTAAAATGGCGACATTTTTTTTCATGCCCCGGACATGGGATCTTTTATAGGAATCAAAACAATAAACCCATTTTGAATCTATCTGGGTGACCATGACATAATGCTCCTCTCTTTTGGTAAGGAGCATGTTGCACAAGGCGACGCCACCCTGGTCAATACATTTTTGGATAGGACCGTTTTCATTCAAATTCACCATACTGCCATCAAGAAACTCTGTTTGGATTGAAAAGGACTTCATTTTATATGAGTTCAGCCAATTGCCAACCAGTTGGACTGCATATTTGCTGGTGCCGCCAATGCCAAACCTTGCGTTTCTGCCAACCGTATCCAGGCAATAAAGGAATATGTTCCGTATGACCATGGGCGGAATTTCCCGTCGGTGAAACAGATACGAGATCCCGTTAATTAAGGCTGTTGGGACACAATCGTATTCAGAAACTTGGTAGTGAAGCGGTGCATACATAAGACAATACCTTGCATAATATCATACCAGGCAGGTCATTTTTTTATGACTGCCATGGAGAACATTCAGGGTGATATTAATAGAAAACATGGTATTAATATAGAGGCAAGTATGGCGTTTTGCAATGGAGGAACAATGAAACCAAAGAGAATTGTTATCAGGGCCGAACAACTCTATACCGGCAAGGATTTATTAACAGACCAGACCATTATTGTTGAAGGGGATCGGATCATTGATGTGACAGGGCGTGCATACAAGGCAGACCACTCAGGAGTTGTTACGCCAGCATTGATTGACGCCCATTCACATATCGGGATGGAACGGCAAGGTGAGCCCAGCACGGAATCTGAGGTAGACGACACCTTTAACACCTTTGCTCCGCTTCAAAATCCGGTGAACAGCATCTATTTTGATGACCGTGCTTTTGTCGAGGCCGTTGATTTCGGTGTGCTTTATTCCTGTGTTGTCCCGGGCAGCGGCAATGTCCTCGGTGGTCAGGCCATGCTGATCAAAAATTTTCGCCAAACCCGCAAAAATGCTGTTATGGGTCATTACGGATATAAAATGGCGCTGGGGTATAACCCCAGGTCGGATTCCAGGTGGAAAGGTCAGCAGCACAATACCAGAATGGGCAATGCCGCCTTTCTTGAAATGCAATTCGCTGAAGTGATGAGACATGAAAGCATTGCCCGAGCAAAACGGGATCGGGCAATCATGGATCTGGAAAAAGACTTGAACAGACCCGGTACTTCAAAACAGGAGAATGATCATAAACGGTCATGGGTCACGGTTGCGTACGAAAACGCACTTTCAGCGGAGCAATGGGTGGTTTTTGGGATGCTCAAAGGGGAAAAACCCATAAAGGTTCATGTTCACAAGGATGATGATGCACTGTTCCTTGTGGATCTTAAAAAAAGATTTGGCCTTAATGTCACTGCTGAACATACCTGTGGTGTCACAAAGACAGAGGTGTTCAATGAACTGGCTGACAACAATATCCCCATTGTCTACGGGCCTCTGGATTCATTTGATTATAAGGTGGAATTGAAAAACGCGTCCTATAAAAATGTGGTAAGCCTTATGGATTCTCGCGCCCGGTTCGGACTTATGACAGATCATCCCGTTATTCTGGCCCATCATTTAAGGGATTCTTTGAAGTATTTTCTCATTAACGGGATGGCACCGGAAGCAGCCATTGGGCTTGTAACCCGGGAGAATGCCAAGATCCTTGATATCCATGATCGGCTTGGGACCATCAAGCCTGGGATGCTGGCCAGCATGATCATCTGGAACAAGGATCCGTTGCATCTGTCTGCCTTTCCCAGGATTGTTTTAGCAGAAGGAGAAATTATCAGGAAGGCGGAAGTTAATGTTTAAACTGGGATTTGTCGATGCCCAATTTTTTCATTTTGCCATACAATCCCCTTGGGTGAATGCCGGCGATTCTGGCGGTTTCGCCAATTTTGCCTTTGGTGTTTTTTAATACAAGCTCAAGGTACCGTTTTTCCACCTGATCCAGGATGCTCTGCTTTACCTGGGCAAGTGTTTTTGTTTCCCAATTGTCTATTTCTTCCTGGATAAGGGAAAGGGTGTTTTTTTGAGCCGCCCCGTTATAATGGAGTGTGGAGGGAAGATTCTCAATGGAGATTTTTCCTGACCTGCACAGCAGTACAGCCCGCTCAATTACATTCATGAGCTCCCGAATGTTTCCTGGCCAGGTATAAGTGCAAAGGGCTTTCAAGGCGGCTTGGGAAAACCGGTTGATCTCCTGACCCAATTTTTTATTGTAGACATTTAGAAAGTGATTGGCCATGGCTGGAATATCTTCTCTGCGTTTTCTTAAAGGGGGTAGGGTCAGCGTGATAACACCCAGCCGGTAGTAAAGGTCTCGTCTAAAATTGCCTTCTTCAACCTCTTGCTCAAGATTTTTATTGGTGGCTGCGATGATCCTCACATTCACCCATACGGATTTTTCACTGCCCACCGGCGTGAACTCAAAATCCTGAAGAACCCGCAACAATTTCGACTGCATCTGAAGGGGCATTTCCCCGATTTCATCCAGGAAAAGTGTCCCCTGATGCGCCATTTCAAATGCTCCCCTTCGTGATCGGACAGCTCCGGTAAACGCGCCTTGCTCGTGGCCGAATAATTCGCTTTCCATGAGTTGATCCGGAATTGCTGCCATGTTGATAGGGATGAAGGGGCCTGACGATCGCAGGCTTTCGGCATGGATGGCCTTGGCCAGATGTTCTTTTCCTGTACCGGTTTCACCCAGAATCAGCAAGGTTGCATCACTGGAAACAACCTGGAGGGTTTCATCCAGAAAAACCTGCATCTCCTTGCTGTTGGATATGAAGTCATTCAGGCGGGGTTGAAACCGGCCCCTCTGATCGAATCGGTCGGTATAATAAAAAACCCGCCTTGATTCTATGGTGCTTTCGATGGCTTCACAAATACCGTCAAATGAAATACCTGAAAAAAGAACCACATCCGCCCCCGTTGCCAGGAGGTTGGCATGTTCCTCTGGTGATTCTCTGTCATTTAATATGATGATGACCGGTTTTTCAGGCAGTTCATTGAGAGTGGCAATATTCGATTCTAGGGGTTTGGGGATCAGTTTTCTGCTGATAATAAAGATATCTGCGCAGCTTCTGATCATTTCCTGCCACGGTTTCTTTTTATCCTTTGTTATTTTTAGCTGCACATCCAATTGGGACAGCCAGTTTTTTATTTCCGGCAATAATTTTTGTTCACTGATGGCACAGGCTACACGTATGAGCATATTGTCTCCAAAGTATATTTGGGTAATTTTATACCGATTTGTTCAGGGGTGTATCGCTTGTTTTAAATGGGTTTTTCAGCATACCCGTGTGTCCATATCATTTTTATCGGTAATCGTATACTGAAAATATATATATCGGTAATTGTTTGCCATAATCCATCTGATCGTTTGTTCTGTGCGCAATGTTTAAGTATCTGATTTTAATACAATAATCAAATAAAAAATTTTTTGTTTGCGGTGGCACAATTGGTGCTATACCCAGAGTTAATCCGGAATAACAGCCAGGCGCAGCTTGGCCCCACGCCCGGCAAACCGTGTACAACAAAAGATGAAAGAATAAAGCAGTTTGCATGGTTCTTTCATATAACGGCCCTAAACAAAGATTGAAAGTTACCCCTGGTTTGGCGGGGACTTTCTTATAAATAATGGCCGGAATGGGTTTTAAGTCTTTGACAAAAAAGGATCTCAAAATGAACAGAGAACGAATTGGAAAGACAAATCACAAAGTGCCTAAGTTCAAGGAATTTGACGATGCATCCCTGAGGTGGGAAGAAAAAATTGAAATTAAAAAGTTTCGCAGAAAAAGAAGGCATAAAAGGACAAAACTCGAGACTGAATATTAACCAGGCTTAATAAAAGGATACTGAAATGAAGGTTTCTACTGCAGTAAAAATTGAGACCCCGCGCAATCAAAATACCACCCTTGACGTTTGGGGCATTGCTTCTTCCATCGACATATATGAATGTGACCCGGGAAAAATCAGGGATTCAGATTATATCAAACAATTTGTCGTGGAGCTCTGTGACCTGATTGAAATGAAGCGATTCGGAGAAACCCAGGTTGTTCATTTTGGAGAGGACGAAAAAGTAGCTGGGTTTTCCATGGTCCAGCTAATTGAGACCTCATTGATTTCAGCTCATTTCGCAAATTTGACCAATGCCACCTACCTGGATGTGTTCAGTTGCAAAGCCTATGATCCCGCCGTGGTTCAGGAATTCTCCCAAAACTACTTTGGGGGTGCCTGGTCTCGGATTAATGTAACCCATAGGAAATAGGAATAAAAATGAAACATAAGGTCTATACAGATATCACAGCCTGCCAAAAGCTGTGGGAAATGTGCTGGCCTGGAAAGGAGTTATTTGATCTCTGGCAGATCAGAACCTGTTTCCACGATCAGTTCCAACGGCCACTGCGATTCCAGACCATTGAATCAGACGGCCAGGTGTTGGGATTCCTTCCTTTAAGCTGGTGCGAGGAATCGGGTCAATATGTTTTTTTTCCAGGAGAAACCTGGCAGGGCAAGACATGGGTGGAGCAGAACCGGGTCATCGCCAGGGACAAGAAGATTTTCCAGATGCTGATTGAGGCGGTGCCGGGCCCGGTTCATCTCAGGTACTTGAAGCCATCGCCCTTGCTGGAAACTCTGGACCAGGTCATCGAGGATGAAAAAGGATATCTTTTTTATCCCGGTATCTGTGATTATGCGTTTGAAAATTACTGGCTGGGTTTTTCCGGAAAATCCAGGAAGAAAATTAAAAAAGAGGTGGCTGCCTTTGAAGCGGCCGGCGTGAATTTTAGGTTTAATGAATTGGCAGATATTGATGAATTGTTCCGGCTTAACACCACATGTTTTTTTTCCAATTCCTATTTTCATGATCCAAGGTTTCATGCTGCATTCAACCAGCTTACCTCATTGCTCAATGGGATGGGTCTGCTAAGGATGACGACCATACGCATAGGCGGAAAAGTGGCTGCAGTTGATATGGGAGCGGTTTTTAACAACACCTACACCCTGCTGGCCGGCGGTACGGATCCCGGTTTTAAAGGTGTGGCAAAGCTGATAAACCTCCACCATCTTGAATGGGCATGTAAGAAGAAAATCCACACGGTTGATTTCCTCTGCGGTGATTTTAACTGGAAGGAACGGTTTCACCTTGTCCCAAGATCATTGTACCAAATAACTGAAAATCAACATGCTGCAAGTGAGACTGTGAGCCATGAAGAGCGCATCTGTGCATAGGAAAAACCGGGTGGTGGTTGTGGGTACCACACCGGACTATATCCACTGGATACGGCAGAAATATCCGGACAGGGCACTGTTTTTAACAGATCCCAGAATAAGGGAGGCGGCTTGCGAACCAGCCCCCCCAGCCCATGAGGAAATCCTGGTTAGACTGGAAAATAAGGAAGTCGTTCTGAGCGCATTTTTTTCACACCTGAAAACTTTTGGCCACACCATCACAGGCCTGGCCTGTTTTGACTGTGAATCCCTGGAAATGGCTGCTGTCATCGCATCTGTGTTTGATCTGGATTTTGTGACCGTTGAAACGGTTCGCAATTGCCGGGACAAGTTTTTGTCAAAAAAGATCTGGCGGGAAAACGGAATCCCCTGTCCAAGACATACGCCTGTCAACTCCTTAGAGGAGGCTTTAGCCTTTATGCAGGACTGCCAAAACGGAATAGTGCTTAAACCCTTCTATGGCAGTGGCAGTGAATTGGTGTTCAGGTGCCGGACAAAAACAGAGTGTGATAACCATTTTAAAGCGATTCAGGAAGGGCTCATCAAAAGGCAGTCAAACCCCATTTTTAAAAAACTGTCCTCCACTGAGCATCTGATGCTGGCAGAGGAGTTTGTGGCAGGGCCTGAATACAGTTGTGACATGCTTATCGAGGGGGATGCCATCTCTATTATCAGGACGGCTAAAAAGATCAAGCCGTCAAACCGGCCCTTTGGAACGGTTTCCGGTTACATCCTTCCGGCTGCCCTGCCTTTGGGGGAGGATGGTGCTCTGTTTAAAAAAATGCTGCTCAAGAGTGCCAGGGTTCTGGGCATTAACAGGGGGATCTGCATGGTTGATTTTGTTATCAGCAATCACCGGGCAAAACTCATTGAACTGACCCCACGCCCCGGAGGCGACTGTCTGCCGGCACTGCTTAAAGCAGCCGGGAACCTGGATATTATCGGAATGACCCTGGACATTGCAGAAAAGCAGGCTGTGAAATTAAATGAAGCAGCAAAATTTTCTCTTCATGTGGGGTTACGGATCCATGCCCACAAGGCCGGGATCTTAAAAGGGTTTAATGCAGATGAATTGATGAATGAAAAGCGAATTAAAAGCATCCAATACATTCGAAAACCCGGCCATTGCATTACCCTGCCGCCGGCAGATTACGACTCCTGGCTCCTGGGGCACATGATCATAGAGCCAGAACCGCAAAGACACCTGGAAGCCCAGAGTTTTTTGATTGGAAACCGTTTAAAAGTGGAAATTGCCCCATGACACCTGCACCTGAAAAACAGATACCGGTTATGTCCGGACAATATTTAAAGGAATTTGTGGACGGATTTCTTAAACGCAGATCCTTTTTCTGCGATCTGGTTCGCAACTTCGGTTCTCCGCTCTATGTTCTGGAGGAAGCTGTCTTAAAGACCAGGGCTCAGGGGTTTAAAACAGCCATGAGCAATCAATTTCCGGACTCTGGTTTCTATTTTGCCATGAAAAGCAACAACCTTCCCCATGTTTCAAATGTATTACTGGACCAGGGGTTCGGTCTGGATGTTTCCAGCGGTATGGAGCTTTCCAAAGCACTTGGTCTTGGTTCAAAGGATATTATATTTTCTGGCCCCGGAAAAACCATGGCTGAACTTGAACTGGCCGTAGAAAATTATAAAAAGGTGACTGTGCTTATAGACAGTGAAGGAGAGCTTCACCGACTTGCCGGCATTGCAAAAGAAAAAAACAAACCAGTTCATGTCGGGCTCCGGCTGAACACCAAGCCTGAAGGGTTGTGGCAAAAATTCGGCATTCTTTTGGATGAACTGGGGCCTTTATACAATAGGATCAGGGAATCATCCCATATGATTTTTTCCGGTCTGCAGTTTCACTCCTCATGGAATCTTGATCCCGGACGCCAGGCTTCTTTCATCAAAATCCTGGGTCGCTATTTGGCCACAATGCCGGATCAGTTCATTGAAGATCTGCAGTTCATTGATATCGGCGGGGGATATTGGCCTTCCCAGGGAGAATGGCTGGTTTCTGAATGGCCGTTAACCCACCATCGCATTCCGGCAGTATCCATTGAAGGCTTCGCCGTCTGCCTGGCCCTGGCCATGGAAACACACATTTTCCCCTTGAAGCGTTGCCGTGTCTGTTTTGAACCGGGGCGCTGGATCTGTAACGATGCCATGCATATCCTCATGCAGGTCGTGGACTGTAAAAAAAAGGATTTGGTCATAACAGACGCCGGGACCAATGCCATCGGCTGGGAACGGTTTGAAACCGATTATTTTCCGGTTATTAATTTGACCCAGCCCATGCCGGAAGAGAAGTCCTGCCATATCCTGGGATCATTGTGCACCCCCCATGATGTATGGGGGTATGCATATTTTGGAAAAGCAATTTCTGAAGGGGATGTTTTGATGATACCCACCCAGGGTGCATATACCTACAGCCTTCGGCAAAGTTTCATCAAATCTCTGCCACGGACAATTGCAGTGGACGAGAGCGGCAGCCCTTTTAGTTTAGACTGAATGTAAAGGAGGAAGCCATGACTTATGATTTTTGTTTAAGCTGCGGGGTCCTGCTGGCACCACAGGTGTATCAGTGCCCTGTTTGCGGATTCAGCAACACTTTTAATGAAGATGGGGAAACCGTTCTTGATGATCCGTTCCTCAAGGCCTTTAATGATGAGTTCCTCTCGGACAACGATTATCCGGATTGATCCGGATAAGGATCGGCTTCAAAATTACTTGAACTTTCCACTGTCTTTTAAGGGGGGGTGGAAGCAATTTAGATCAAGTTATTGTGTAACGATACCTAAGATGAAAAGTAAAGGGGAGTGATCATGAACGAGGAACAATTGAATTACTTTAAGGAGATTCTTGAAGGGCAGCTCGAAACGCTTTTGGTTCAATCCGGCCATACGGTTTCAGAGTTGGTGTCACAGAACTCCCAGGAAATTGAATATCTGGATCGGGTTTCAGCTTATACGGATCAGGTGATGAAATTGCGGATCAAATCCAGGGAGAGCTATTTAATCAAAAAGATATTAAACGCCCTTGAGAGAATAGAGAATAAAACATTCGGTATCTGTGACATGTGTGAGGAAGAGATAGGCTTTCGCAGGCTTGTGGCCAGACCGGTTGCTACAAAATGTATTTTCTGTAAAACAGAAGAAGAGAGGCTTGAGTGCCTGGCAGGCTGAAACCGGGGGCTTGAGGCAAATCAAATGAATAAAACATCCCCAGTCTTTTAAGGTGTTTTGGAAACAATTTAGAGCCAGTTGTTTTGTAACGATCCCTAAGTATTGTCATCGTTGCTATTAGTTTAAACAATCAGAAATTGGTATCTCGTCTATTGCTGAATACTATTAACTGCACATCAAAATTGGATGCTTTTTAAGATTCGTCTGGCGTTTTTTCCCTCTGATAGTGCTGATTATCCTGGTTGCATTTTGATTTCCCCTTAATCGGTAAAATTTTACCATAATAGTTCTTTGAGTTGCCTGCTGACCGGGCAAGCCCTAAGAAAACAAAGGAAAATCTTCGGAGAAGTGTTCTAATCCAGCGGGATTTGAATAAAAACCCCTTCAAATTCGGATGAATTTTACTGATTGATAGTGATTCGGATGAATTTTACCGAAAACATTGAAAATACATAATGGTAATAGTAAATTAACCCGCTGATTTAACTCCGTATATTCTTTTTCTTGCAAAAAACAACAGATGGCACGGCATCTGCTAAAGGAAAACAAAAAGCGATCAAGACCGGCTAAGGATCGGCTCCAAAATTACTTGACCTTTTGTTTTAAAATCCCCGGTCTTTTAAAGGGTTTTGGAAACAATTCAGAGCCGGTTATTTTGTAACGATTTCTAATTATATACAAACCCTAACCTTTGGGGGAAAAAATGAACAGAGAAAAAAATCAGCGGCCACGGCATAAGAGCCCAAAATTCAAAGATTCCTATGATGAGAACTTTGACGACGATGACCTGATCGAAATGCAGCAGCGCCGGAAAAAATTGGGAAAACGTTCTCAATGGAAAAACTCGGACAAAGAACGGTGGTAGCTTAAGTCTGCGCCATTAAAACAAAGATAAAAATCATGAATCCCCCTACTAACAAAGCTTATTAAAATTTGATGCGTTTAAGTCTTTATATGAAAAAAGTATGCAAACCCCTTAAATTTTTTCATGTTTTGTTGTGTTCCGCGCACCGGCTGGAAGGCCAAGCTACCCATGGTTGTTATTACGAGCATTTGGACATCATGTTATGACATATATATTAAAATCGTTTTTCGCTTTATATACAGCGACATTGATCCTGGCAATGGGGTTGGGCTTACTGGCAACATTCTTGAGCGTGAAATTAACCATTGGAGGTTTTTCACCCCAAGCAACAGGAGTAATTTTAACGTCTTATTTTATCGGATCAGCCATAGGAACAATTTATTGCAGTCGTCTGATAATAGGTCTGGGCCATATTCGATCTTTTAGTGCCTTTGCCGCCCTTGCCACTGCCATGGTCATGCTTCATGGATATACTGTATCCGCCCCGGCATGGGTGGTATTGCGGTTTTTTACCGGGATTGCAACCATTGGCTTGTTCATGGTCATTGAAAGCTGGCTAAATGAAAGTGCCCAGCCTCGGACACGGGGACGAGTCTTTTCCATGTACATGGTGATATATTATCTGGGAAGCGGTGCAGGCCAGCAGCTGATGAATTTGGGCAATGTGGTGGATCAAACCCTGTTTTTTATTGTGGGTTTTTTGCTGATATCATGTATTGTACCCGTTGCAATGACCAGGACCCGACTTCCTGTTCTGCCGGAAGTGCCGCCTGTGGGACTAAAAAATATTATGAAGCAGGCTCCCTTGGGGATGATCGGATGCCTTGCCGCCGGCATGATGTCCAGTGTTTTTTATACCATGGGGCCTGTTTTTTGCCACCAACTGGGGTTAAGTGTTTTCCAATTATCCTGTTTTATGACGGCTACAGTATTAGGCGGACTTGTTTTCCAGTGGCCTGTGGGGACAATTTCAGATCGATATGACCGATCCCTTGTCATCCCGGTACTTACAGGATTATTTGCCGTTGTCAGTTGTTTGATGGGTGTGGCCGTCCAGAGTTCTTTCGGTCTTTTTATGGCCACATCTATTCTTTTTGGCGGGCTTATGTTCAGCATATACCCTGTGGCTGTGGCAAGGTCACATGATATGTTTGAGTCCAAGGATGTGGTAAATGTCAGCTCTGCACTTTTATTATTTTATGGTATAGGTGCCGTGATCGGTCCCATTGTGGCATCTTCCTTCATGGAACTGCTGGACAGTTCCCATGGATTTTTTGTTTATTTATCAGCGGCCAGTCTGATTTTTGCAGCTGTTTCCTTTGTTTTAAGGCAAAGGGAAATTGCCCGGATCGTCCCGGTGGAAGATCAGGTGGATTTTATGATTATGAGTCACACATCTCAAATCGCCTTTCAAATGAACCCATGTTTGAGTGAAGATAAAAGTGAATTGGAATTTAAAAATCAGGTCAAGGCAACTTGATAAGAAAAATTATAGCTGCCTTGAATTGAAAATACAAAATATTTGCGGTTTCCTTGATATTTCGTAGCAGATAAAAATGAGTTTTCAGTCAACAAAGCATGAAAGAATTTACGGAATATCTATACTTCTTTCATAGAAAATACTTTGGGGTTTTTTCCAGGCCTTAGGAATCGTTACAAAATAACTTGATCTAAATGGTTTCCAAAACCCCTTAAAAAAACAGAGTGTTTTGAAAGCAAAAATCCAAGTAATTTTAGAGCCGATCTTTAGTCAAATTTGAAAAATGGAAATAAATCGTGCAACCTAATTTTGAACTGGAGCAACATGACGACCTCTATTAAACCGGTTTTACCAGTCATTGGATGGCGGGAATGGATTTCACTTCCAAACTTGGGTGTTAATGCAATCAAAGTAAAAGTGGATACAGGCGCCCGGTCATCATCATTGCACGCAATCAAGCAGAATATATTTGAACGGGATGGAGAAAAATGGGTCCGGTTTCAGATAAATCCGGTTCAGCATAAAACTGGCAATAAGATAAAAGCCGAAGCAAAGATTCTGGAGTTTCGATCCGTTCGAAGTTCAAGCGGGGTAGCGGAAATGAGACCAGTCATTAAAACTCATATTAGATTATTGGATCTTGTATGGCCAATTGAATTGACGCTGTCAAATCGGGATGCAATGGGCTTTAGAATGCTCCTTGGGCGGCAGGCATTCCGACATAAATTTCTTGTTGATGCCAGCCGGTCGTATTACGGAGGTAAACCCAAAAAACAAATAAAAAAAACCCCACCCTGTGGTGATTCAAATAAGCAAGAATAGGAACTAAGATGAAACTTGCAATCCTTTCACGTAATTCCAAATGTTATAGTACCCGCCGTTTAAGGGAGGCTGCTGAGCAGCGTGGGCACACCGTTAAAGTCCTCAATACGCTTAAATTTGCCATTGATCTTGAACAGGGAAACCCTGATTTATATTTCCGGCAAAAACAGCTTTCAACTTATGATGCCGTTCTTCCACGCATTGGTGCATCAATTACTTATTATGGTACTGCTGTTGTCAGACAGTTTGAGCAGATGGAAGTCTTTTGTGCCAACACCTCAGCAAGTATTGCAAGATCACGGGACAAGCTTAGGAGCCTCCAGATTCTCAGCCGGCATCATATTGGTATTCCGAAAACAACCTTTGTACGGGATAAAAAAGATGTCCTTCCGGCAATAGAACGTGTCGGGGGTGCACCTGTGATCATTAAACTGATAGAAGGAACCCAGGGCATCGGCGTGTTGTTGGCAGAAACGGTGAATTCTGCTGCAGCAATTGTTGAGCTGTTGCAAAGCCAAAAGCAAAGTGTACTGATTCAAAAATTTGTGGCTGAAAGTAAAGGACGTGATATTCGTGCTTTTGTGGTGGGCGATCAGGTGGTCGGTGCTATGCGCCGCGTGGCTCAGGGGCAGGAATTTAGGAGTAATATCCATAGAGGCGGTTATGCAGAATCGGTTGATCTGGATGAATCCTACCGGGAGACAGCCGTTCGTGCAGCTCAGATCATGGGGCTTCGTGTGGCTGGTGTTGATTTGCTTGAGAGTAAAAAAGGCCCCCAGATAGTTGAAGTAAACTCCTCTCCTGGATTGGAAGGTATTGAAGGATGCACACAATTAGATATTGCAGGCGCCATTATTGATTATATCAGCGCACAGGTTAATTTTCCTGAAATTGATCTGCGACAGCGCCTGACTGTCAGCCGGGGATATGGTGTCGCAGAGATCTATATACCGGAGGGCTCTGATTATATCGGGAAAACAATTCAAGACTCCGGGTTGAGAGAAAAGGATATTTCAGTATTGACCCTTCACCGTGATATCAAAGTGATTCCGAACCCAAAGAACCAAAGAGAACTGAAAGCTGAAGACAGGTTGTTGTGCTTTGGAAAATTGGAGTCCATGAGGGAGCTTATTCCAGTTAAAATCCGTAGGAAACGGCGGGCAAAGGTAAGGGTTTTACCCGATTTGCCAGTCGCAGAAGAAGTGTCTAAGGGTCAGGATGATAATTTTGTACTATCAAAACAAACAGAAGAGGAAAATTAGATGTGGTAAGACGTCTGGGTAAAATTCATGGGAGAATGGTTTGGTGATAAGTTGGCAAACTCAATCACTTGTTGAACCCCCTAAAGGCTCCAAACACAGAAAGGCACAGGATGCAGACAGCCATCTCTATTTCAGATACCAGTGTTAAACCCGGAACCCGGGCCACCATACATATCCCGGTGGCCCGATTGTATACCCATGCCAAAATGGCCATGCCCATCCATGTGATCCACGGCAAAAGACCAGGGCCCGCTCTCTTTATCTCCAGCGCAGTGCATGGGGATGAAATCATTGGCGTTGAGATCATCCGTCGCCTCATCGGACTGAAAAAACTTGATCATTTAAAAGGCACCCTGATTGCTGTTCCCGTGGTAAATGTATATGCGTTTATCCAAAATTCCCGTTATTCTCCGGACCGGAGGGACCTTAACCGTTTTTTCCCGGGATCTGATATAGGGTCTTTGACTTCCCGGCTGGCAAACACTTTCATGAAAGAGATTGTTCAACGATGTGACTTTGGTATAGACCTTCATGCCGGCTCCAACCACAGGGCGAATCTTCCGCAGATAAGGGTGGATTTTGATGATGAGCAGGCAATGGATCTGGCCCGTGCATTTCAGGTGCCGGTCATCATCAACGCAGGAACAAGGGAAGGATCTTTGCGTGAGGCCGCTTCCGGGGTAAATGTGCACACCATACTTTATGAAGCAGGGGAGGCGCTTCGATTTGATGAAATGGCCATCAAAGCCGGTGTCAGAGGGATTTTGTCAACCCTGTCAAGTATCGGTATGATACCCAGGCCAAAGAAAAAAAAGAAAGAGATGGAACCCCTTTTTGTGGAAGACTCTTACTGGGTAAGGGCCCCTGCTAGCGGGATCCTGCACATGGAAAAACCATTGGGTTGCCGGATCAATAAAAACACCCGAATCGGTTTCATAGCAGATCCTTTCGGCGGCAGGGAAATTGAGGTGGCATCACCGGTTTCCGGAATGGTTATCGGTCGGCTCAACCTGCCTCTTGTTCATCAGGGGGATGCCATTATTCATATTGCCCTGGTGGACAAGCTCAAGATGATCACACCGGTCATCAGTGACTTCAGGGGAGACTTGGAATAACTCTTTTTTTTGTCCTGAATCGGGAATCCTTCCCACGCATGCGCAGGGTCAGAGGGACAAAAAATTTTGTTCTGTTTTATTGCATAGTTACGGCTGGTGTCACTAAAAAAACAACTTGCCGTCACAGTTAAAGCAATTCCCTATGAACGTCTGGTGACGGCGGTCCCAGAAAAAAGGTCCGTGTCCGTTCATACCCCCTGGACAAGCGTTCTTTTATCTCTTCAATCATGGCATAGAGGGTGGGTACCACCACCAGGGTGAGGATGGTGGCAATCATGAGTCCGAAGATGACCACAATGGCCATGGACCGCCACCACTGGCTGGATTCAGACGTCCATGACATGGCCATGACATGGAAGTCATAGGATACGCCGGTGACCATGGGCAACAGCCCTAAAATTGTGGTGATGGCCGTGAGCACCACCGGCCGCAGCCTTGTGGCCCCGGCCGATACAACCGCATCTCTTATCCCCATGCCCCCATCCCTCAGCTTATTGGTATAATCAATGAGCACAATGGCGTTGTTCACCACCACCCCGGCCAGGGAGATAATGCCTACCCCGGTCATGATCACCCCAAAAGGAGAGTTGATGACGGAGAGCCCCCAGAAGGCCCCGCCCAAAGAGAGGATCACCGAGGTGAGAATAATGGCCGGCTGGATAACGGAGTTGAACAGGGTGACCAGGATGAGAAAAATTAAAAACAGAGCGATGATAAAGGCCTTTGATAAAAAGTCCTGGGCCTGCTGCTGTTCTTCGTCCTCTCCTGTGAATTTGTACTTGTATCCAGGGGGGAGTTTCAGGTTCTCCATCAATTTCATGACCTGCATCCGGGCCACGGTACCGGTGATCTTGGTCTCATCCACATTGGCCTGGACCGTGACCACCCGTTCGTGGTTTTTCCGGACAATATCCCCAAGTGTGCCCTTGTACTGGATGGTGGCCAGGGTCGTCAGGGGAACAATCTGTCCTGTGGGGGCCGGGATCATGAGCTTATGGAGAATATCCGTGACTTTTCTGTCGGACTCGGCCAGAGTCACGGTGATGTCGTAGTCTTCATCCCCTTCGTAATAGGTGGAGACATCCAGGCCGTTGTACGCGATTTTCAATGCATTGCCGATGGCCGAGGTGGTCAGACCGAAAAGAGCTGTTTTCTGCCGGTCTATTTTCACCTGGACCGAAGGCAAACCTCCCTGGTAATCGTCACGGATGTCCTTTACATGGGGCACCTTTGCCATAATCTGCTTGATCTGCTCGGCGATCCGGCTGAGGACCTTAAAGTTGTTTCCGGAAATCTCGATATTCACAGGCGGTCCTGTGGGGGGGCCTTCCTTTTGCTCATCCACGGTGATCTTGACACCCGGGATATGGGCCACCCGCTTGCGGATCTCTTCCAGGTCTGCCTTGGTGGGACTGGTCCGGTGCTCAAAATCAATGAACTGTATCCCGATGTGGTTGGGCAGGTTGGAGTCAAATATGGAGGCCCCGGCATTCTGAACCACCCGGGTAAATATATGTTCGATATTGTTGATGTCCGAGGGGGCCATGAAGGTTGTGCCGTCGGCCCGTTCATGCTCCCGGGGGGCAATGGCCGCTTTATAGCTCGAATCCGGGCTTCCCGTAATGGCGGCTTCCACCTGTTTCACCGTTCTGTCAATGTACTCCAGGTCGGCGCCTTCAGGTACATCAATGTTCACATAGGCCGATCTTGGGTCAATGGAGGGGAAAAATTCCACAGGCTTTTCAACCCCGATGCGCAGCATCCAGACCTGCCACAAAAAGACCAGCAGGGCAAAGGAGGCGACAAGCACAGTGAATTTATGTTTCAGGGCATGGACCAGGATAGATTCATAGGTTTTCAGAGCAATCCCTTTTATCTCAATGGGCTGTTCCCCACGGGATTCTATCTCTTCAGCGGAAAGGGGGGTGGTTTCTCCCCTGACTTTCATGAAAAAGGCGCACATGGCGGGATTGATGACCAGAGCCACAAACAGGGAAGAGGTCAGGGTGACAATCAGGGTTATGGGCAGAAAACTCATGAATTCCCCCATGATTCCCGGCCAGAAAATCATGGGAAAAAAGGCGGCCAGAGTGGTGAGAGTGGAACCTATGACGGGCCAGGCCACTTCGCCGGTGGCTTTCATAGCCGCTTCCACCCGGGGTACCCCCTGCTGCATATACCGGAAGACATTTTCAATGATAACAATGGCATTGTCCACCAGCATGCCCAGGGCCAGGGTGAGGGAAAAGAGCACCACCATGTTCAGGGTGATGCCCAAAGCATGTAGCGCAGCAAAGGAGAGGAACATGGAAAAGGGGATGGCCATGCCCACCAGAAGTGCGTTTCTGATGCCCAATGCCGCAAAAAGCACTATTACCACCAGAATCAGTCCGGAGATGATATTGTTTTCAAGGTCCGCTACCATGGATTTGACTTCCTTGGATTTGTTCATGAGCTTGGTGATTGAGGTTCCCCTGGGAAAGACAAGGCTTTCCTGTTGGACAATTTCGTCAATTTTGTCCGAAATAAAGATGATGTTTTCACCCGCCCGTTTTTTCACCGAGATATTGATGGAATCCACCCCGTTGAGCCGGGACCTGGAAGTCTCTTCCTTGATGCCGTCCAGAACTTTTGCCACATCCTTGAGATAGATGGGGTTTCCGTCGTGGGTGGCCACCACCAGGGATAGAATTTCTTCGGGAGTTTCGAACTCCCCGGGTACCTTGAGTTGATACCGGCCGTCTCCCAGGGTGATGGCCCCGCCCGAAGTGTTCTGGTTTTCCGTGACCACGGCGCTCTGGAGAGAGGTAATGGGAATACGGTAATAGGCCAGCTTGTCCGTGTCCACTTCCACCCGGATTTCCCGCTCCTGTCCCCCGGTGATGTCCACTTCAAGGACACCGGGCACCGCCTCGATGTCATCTTTGAGATCATCGGCTATTTTTTTCAGGGCCTTGGGGCCGGCGGTACCGGCCAGAGAATAGACCACAATGGGCATTTCCGAGATATTGACCTCATACACGGAAGGATCATTTTCAAGATCCGTGGGCAGATCGTTCCGGGCTTCATCCACCTTGTCCTTGACCTTGGTCAGGACCTCGTTAATGTCGGTGCCCGGCAAAAATTCAATATTGATCTGGGACAGGCCCTGGGAAGATACCGATGAAATATTTTTTACCTTATCCAGGCCCTTGAGTTTTTTCTCTATTTTAATGGTGATGGAGGTCTCGATATCCGAGGCAGATACCCCCCGGTATTCCGTGCGCACAAACACATAGGGAATGGTGATGTCCGGATCACTTTCCCTGGGCAGGACATTATAGGCATAAAGGCCGATACCGATGATGATCAAGGCCAGCACCAGCACCGAGGTCCGGTTTTTAACGGCCGTATCCGATAGGATCATTGGACCAGTTCCTCCATATTGCGGACGGTCCGGGTCACATGGACTTTTTCCCCGTCTTCAATGAGGCCGTGTCCCACCACCACCACTTTTTCTCCGGAGGTCAGCCCCTGGGCGACCAGGATTCTCCATCCGTCCTGGAATCCTGTGGTCACGGGCCTGAAAGCGACCTGTCCTTCAGTTTCCACAAAAAGCCCTGTTTCCTTGTCCTGGGTCACCAGGGCATAGATGGGGACGGCCAGGCCGTCGGGGCTTTGATTCTTGACAATGGTGACCCGTGCAAACATATCCGGCAGGATTTGAAGGTCCGGGTTGTCCACACGGATCTCAAGGTTATAGAGCCGGGCCATGGAATCCGTGGTTTTGTATAGATAATGGTAGGTACCTGTGACAATTTTTTTGTCCAGGGCATCAAAACTCATATTGAATTCCTTGAGTTTGCGCACCGCTGCCACATCGGACTCGGGGATGCCCACCTCGATTTTGAGCCGGTCCATGTCAAGGATGGAGGCCACGGGTTTGCCGATATCCAGAAAATCTCCGTATTCGATGTGCATCCGGTCCACCACCCCGGCCATGGGGGAGCGGATGGTGCACCGTTCCAGGTTCAGCTTGGCCAGATCCATGGCCGCCCGAGTTGTCTTGACCCGGGCCTGGACATCATCCAGCTGGGACTGGGTGATAAATTGTTTTTTGGACAGGGCTTGGGACCGCTTTTGATTGGTCAGGGCGGTTTCGTAAGAGGCCAGGGCAGATTCATAATTGTGTTGGTAGTCCCGGGTATCGATAACGGCCAGAACATCCCCCTTGCTCACCCGGGCACCCTCTTCCACCTGTTTGGTGGTAATCTTGCCCTTGACTTCGGACATCACCTTCAATGAGATCCAGGGTTTGGCCATACCGGGCAGGCTGATTTTTTCCACCACCGGTCCGGGAAGCATCTCCATGGTCACCACATTGGTCAGTGCCCGGGCATCCTTGACCTGCATGGCCTGCTGTTCAGCCAGATTCATTTTTCTGGCATCTATTTTGTTCATCAAAGGCAGGATGATCAATGCAATGACCAGCATTACGGCCATAAAAGGGAAGCTGTGCCAGATGAAACGCAGAAGGCGTCTGGAAAAGGTGGCTTTTTGTCTGGTGTCCATGAAAAATCCTCTCTATATAAAAGATACCCAACTCTATATCCGAATTGACTGATTTCAAGGGAAAAAGAATACCGCTCCCGGTTTACCCCGCCGGATATTTTACAAATACCGATGCTATAACAGTAAAAATTTAATGTATAGTAACAAATTGTTAAAAAGTATCTTTACCCTTTTTTTTGAAGGCTCTCCTCCATATAGGCGCCCCGGATCCGCTAGGATTCAATTGACTTAGAGGCAAATATTTCATACACAATATCTTATTTGAATCCCGTAGCATAGTTGGCAAGCAGCGCCAAGCCATTTAACCTGTACCTTTTTATGTGGGGGCATCATGACATATTCTCTGGCCGGCGAAAAAACAATAGCCCTGAGCATCGCCCAGGAAATCCTCACCACCAGTGTGGAAATTCCTGCTATTCCGGAAAACATTCAACAGATTTTCAGGATGGTACGGCAGCCGGAAGAGCGGATTGATATTCCCGAATTCGCCCATCTTGTGGAGTCGGACCCCGGCCTGTTTACCCGGATTCTCCAATTGGCCAATTCGCCTTATTACAAAGAAATTGATAAAGTTGTCAGCCTGAGGGCGGCCATTACCCGCATTGGTCTCAAAGAGTCCGTCAATGCCGTCTGTCTGGGATTCTTTCAGAAACTCTTGCCCAAGTTTCCGGATATTGAAGGGTTTTCCTATAATGATTATTGGGCCTTTTCCTGGGCCTGTGCGGTTGCTGGCCGGCGGCTGGGCCATCCGGCCTTGGGTATGGATGTGCTTTCCGGGGACCTGTATATGGCAGGCATGCTCCAGGGCCTGGGCAAACTGCTTTTAGCCATTCATTTTCCCGAGCAGTTTGCCTCCTGTGTTGCCGAGGCCAGGCAGGGGGAGTGTCCCCTGTATGAGGTTGAACGAGAGGTGTTCGGCACCACGGACAGCCTTGTGGCAGCCAGGGTATTGAAAACCTGGCAGATGCCGGACAATATTTGCCAGAGCGTGGGGTTCTGCCAGATGCCCGAACAGGCCCAGCCCGAATATGTTCTTGTTGCCGGACTGACACAATATGCCTATGCCATGGCAGGAGCGGTGGGGATCGGGGCCTGCGGCGACGGCCAAATACTGGAACTTCCGGCAACTTTTCTGGGGCAAAAGCCCAAGCTGGAACTTGCAAAACCACAGATCCAGGACGCCCTGGTTTCCGAAATATCTTCTGATCTGGAAAAAAGAGCCGGATCCATGTTCCCCAATTCCAGGGTTGCACAAAACGGTAGCGCCCGGAAAAAGCCTGCACCGGTTAAGGCACAGCCAAAGAAGAAAAAGGGGATGTTTGGCTGGGTAAAATCCCTGCTCAAATAAAAGGGGCTGCCCAAAATGAGCAGCCCCTGGTTTACTGGACTGAGGATCGGTTCCAAAACTACTTGAACGTTTGTTTTCTAAATATCCAAAGGCATAAAATCATAAATAAACCGTTCCTAATTATACTGGGCCCGGATATCTTTTTTAGATATTTTCCCCACCGATGTTTTGGGAATTTCGGCATCCAGAACAATTCTTGAGGGCACCCCGTATTTGGGGATCTGGCCCTTGTCCACAAAGGTCATGCAGAAGTCCTGGATATCTGTTTCAGTAATTTTATCCCGGAACCCGTCCCTGAGAATCACCATGGCCAGAGGGCGTTCCCCCCATTTATCATCGGCCACACCGACCACGGCCACTTCTGCGACGGCCTCGTGCTGGGAAATAATGTCTTCGAGTTCCAGGGAGGAGACCCACTCGCCTCCGGTTTTGATCACATCCTTGAGCCGGTCTGTAATTTTCAGATACCCTTCGGAGTCGATGATGCCGATGTCCCCGGTATGGAGCCAGCCGTTGGCCCAGAGTTCCGCACTCTTTTGTTCATCCTTGATATAACCCTGGGTGAGCCAGGGGCTGCGGACCACGACTTCACCTGCGGTCTGTCCGTCGTGGGGCACGGGATTGCCTTCCATATCCACGATTTCCAGCTTGACATTGGGCACGGGAAGTCCTGTTTTGCAACGGATTTCCACCTGTTCGTCCTCAGTTTTGTCCATGAGGTGGGGCTTGATATTGGCCACGGTGAGCAAGGGGCAGGTTTCGGACATGCCGTAGGCGCTGTAGAGGTTGATCCCGTGTTTTAAAGATTCTTTGCACAGGCCCTGGGGAAGGGCGGAACCGCCGATGATCACCTTCCAGCCCTCAAGGTTCACCTGGTTGATGGCAGGACTGCTGACCAGCATGTTGATAATGGTGGGCACGCAGTGGGAAAAGGTGACCTTTTCCGTGAGAATGAGCTTGAGAAGAGTCTCAGGCTCGTACCGGCCCGGATAAATCTGTTTGGCCCCCAGCATGGTCATGAGATAGGGCATGCCCCAGGCATGGACATGGAACATGGGGGTCATGGGCATATAGACATCTGAGGAGTCTACTTTGGCCTGGGCCTCGTATGCGCATAAGCCTGACATGAGCCCGTAGGTGTGAAGCACGATCTGGCGGTGGCTGAAAAAGACCCCCTTTGGCAGGCCGGTGGTGCCGGTGGTGTAAAAAGTGGTGGCCATGGTGTTTTCATCAAAATCCGGGAATTCGTATTCAGGAACACAATCGGCCATCAGGGCCTCGTATTCTCCGGCAAAGGCCAGATCCGACTGGGGCAGATCGCTTTTGTCCGTGAGCAGGATCAACTGTTTTACGGTTTCAAAACGGTCTTTTACGGCTTCCAGCAGGGGCAGGAAGTCTTCATTAACCAGGATGACATCGTCTTCGGCATGGTTGATGGTATAGATGAGCTGTTCCGGGGTGAGGCGGATATTGATGGTATGGAGTACGGCCCCCATCATTGGCACGGCGAAAAAACATTCCAGATATCGGTGGGAGTCCCAGTCCATGACGGCCACGGTATCCCCGGGTTTTACCCCCAGTTTCTGGAGCATGGCTGCCTGCTGTTTCACCCGTTGACCGAATGTTTTGTAATCGTATCGCATCTGATCCCGGTATACGATTTCCTGGTCCGGGGAGTAGATCAGGGGCGTGTCCAGAAGATTTTTGATGAGCAGAGGATAATTGTAGGCATCCGGGGCGGGGGTGATGAGTCTGGTTTTCATGGAACCTCCTTATTGGGTTTGGGTTTTTACCTTAATAAGTCATGGATGGAAAGAAGAAAATAGGTGGAGGTCCTGAATCGGGGTATGGAAAATTCTGAAATGACTGTAGGTTGGAACCCTACAGAGGCTGGATTCCGAAACCTTTACTCTTTACGGTCTCCTTTGTAGCTGCCGGTCTCCACCCAGATCACGGCAAACCGGACCAGTTCTCCGGCATTTTCCAGGCAGAGCTTTTCCTTGATCCGTTCCCGGTACGTGCCCACGGTTTTGATGCTGATGTTGAGCTGAATTGCAATCTGTTTGGAGGTTAACCCCTGGCCGATGAGCCGGAAAATTTCAAGCTCCCGGTCCGAGACCCGTTCCAGGGGAGAGGTCTGGGCCGGGTCTGGCTGTTTTCGCAGGACATTGAGCAGGCGGCTCATTATCTTGGGGCTGACATGGATGTGGCCGTCCATTATTTCCCGGATGGCCGTGACAACGGAGTCCGAGGCTTCCTGCTTCATGATATACCCTTTGGCCCCGGCCATGAGGCAGCGTTCCGCGTGCAGGGCTTCATCGTGCATGGACAGGACCAGGGTGGAACAATAGGCGTGGTGTTCATGGATCTCTTTGACCAGATCCATGCCGCTGCTCTCCTTCAGGGAAAGATCCACCACAGCCAGGTGGGGCCGGCAGTCGTGAACCAGCCCCAGGGCCGTTTCCACATCCTCTGCCTCACCGCAGACCTGCATGTCCGGCTCATGGTCGATCATTTCCTTCATCCCCATCCTGAAAATGGGGTGGTCTTCAACAATAAGAATGTCAAAATGGCTGGGCATTATTGATTCTCCATTGAATCCGGCAGTTCCAGGGTCACCCGGGTGCCTCTTTCCGGGGATGCTGAGATATCAAGCCTCCCGTTGATACGGCCGGCCCGGTAGGACATAATTTTCAGCCCCATGCCGCCGGTCCGGTCGGTTTGTGGATCATAGCCCTTTCCATTGTCCGTGACAACCAGTTTCACCGCCCCGTGATCCAGGGTTATTGCGATGTGGATGGCGGTACAGCTGGCATGCTTGACGGCATTATGGACCGCTTCGTGTACAATATAGTAGACATGGGTGGCCGTATTATTGTCTGAAAAGGGTTGAACCGGCCCTGCATTCCAGTTGTTCCCGGGATCCAGGGTGCAATCAATTTTAAAGACCTTTTTTACATAAACGGCCAGGGCGTCAAGGGACTGGTCAAACCGCCGGTCTTCGAGGTTTACAGGAGACAGGCCCTTGGACAGGGTTCGGGTTTTTTCAATGGCATCCTGGATGAGGGCCCTGATTTTGCCGGTGCGCCGGGCCTCCCGGGCCGGATCACTGCCCTCCAGCTCCAGGCGGCGGCTGAGCATTTTCGTCATGACTTCAATGCCGATGAGCTGGGGGCAGAGGTCATCGTGGAGGGCCATGGCAATTTTCTGCCGCTCATTTTGGCTGATGTCCAGGATTTCCCGCTCAAGTCGACGGGATTCGGTAATATCGGCCATGGCCCCCAGCATGCAGGCCTCTCCCCATAGATCCACTTTTTCTCCGGAGACCAGGCCCCGGCGGCTTTCCCCTTTCGCAGTTAAAATGGTGATTTCCCGGTTGGTCACCGCCCGCCGTTCACGGATATCTCTGAACAGGGAACGGCCCTCCTTTCGGGTGGCAAAAAAAGAGAGCACCAGCATCTCCCGGCCGATGAGATCCAAAAGGTTAAATCCCGTGATGGACAGGAAACTGTCATTGACATTGATGATTTTTCCGCTGTCCAGGCTGACGATGAACATGCCCGAGGGGCTGGAGCGGAATGCTTTGGAAAACATCTCTTCGGACAGACGCAGGGCCAGTTCATTCTGCTTTCTCTGGGAGATCTCTTCTTTCAGCTTTCTGGCGTTGAGTTCCAGCCTGTCCATGAACCGGTTGAAATATCCAGCCAGTTGCCCGATTTCGTCATTGGACCGCACGGGCATGCGGACATTGAAATTTCCTGACGCTCCCTGATCAAACCGGGTCATCAGGGCCCTGAGGGGCCGGACCACCGAGGCATTGATCCAGAAGGAAAAGGCAAATACCAGAAGTGAAATCAAAATGACGATACCGATGATCACGGATTTCACCGTATCCAGGGGGGCATAGATTTCATCCAGATAGGTGGCCGAGGATATGATCCAGTCGTACTCCGAAAGATAGTTGAAAATCACCAGCTTTTCCCGGGCCACGGCTTCACCGGGGTTTTTCCATGTATAGATGGCCTTGCCGGTTTTCATCTTACACATGTTGCGTACAAAATAATTCCCGTCCTCGTCCTGGGCATCAAAATAATTGCCGGATAGAAAGGGATGGACAATGAGGTTGCCTTGGCTGTCATTGATATAGGCATACCCGCCGTCTCCTTTTTTGCCGAATTTCATACCAAGGATGCTGGATTTGAAATCCTCAATCTTGATCAGGTCTCTGAACTCCTCCCGGTAGGAGGACACGGCAATGATCCAGTCCCAGGGCTCAAAATAGGACATGTACATGGCCTTGGGTCTGAATGAGGTATCCCCGGGGTTTTTCCAGTCATACTCCAGATACCCGGTTTTTTTTTTGATCATCTGGTGAACAAAGGCCCTGTCCATGAATTTTTTGCCGGCCACCCCGGGGTTGGGATGCTCAATGGCAATGCCTCTGGTATCGCCGCAGAAGATATATCCGGTTTTTCCGATGGTCTGGCTGAATAATATTTTCCGGCACAGGGCCTTGGCCGCTTCTTGGGTGATCTCCCCCTTTTGATAGTCCAGGTACACGGCCCGGACAATATCCAGGTTTTTTTCCGCCACGGCCCTAAGGTGGTTATGAATGGAGGTGGCCGCCGCCGTCTTGACCATGTTGACAATGGCGGCCGTGGTATTGGTCAGCTCGCTTTCGATATGGGATTCAATGGTCTCTTCCACCTGGAAGACAATGATGCCGCCCCCCACAAGCAGGGCTGATAAAAAGGCCAGGGTATAGCCGCCCAGAAGTTTGGACCGGATCCTCAGGTCCTTGAAAAATTGGAAAAACCGGTTCATCCATTGTTCTATACGCCATGGACCTGTACAAGATCAACCGGTTTTTATGGATCTGACCGCCGCCCGGGTCTGAACAAAGGTTTCCTGGATGATAAAGGCATCAATACTGGCCCTGTGCCGGGTTTGGTTCAGTGTCTTGATGATCTTTTCCTTGGTGGCATGCCAGATTTCCATCTGGGGTTCGGTGAGTATCCGCTCCAGGGGGCTGATACTGAAGGCCTGCCGCAGTCCGGCCTGGGCGTATAACCGGGTGATCCAAGGTTTGTCCACACCCCATCCGTCCGAATATACGGTGAGCCCGTCTAATATCCGGTTCAACTCCAGGGCCACCCGGGCCAGGGGCTTGCCATGCCGGTTTAAAAGCTCCCGGGTGATGCAATGGGTTTTTTCCGCAGCCTGATCCCAGTGGGTCCACTGGGGGGAGGGTTGAATCAGGCTGCAATACCGGTTCGTTTCATCCATGGCGACTCCGATCTCTATGGGATAGGACCGGCTGCCGAAACCCGAGGCCTCCACATCAACGATAAATGGTCTGAAGTTATTGTCTGGTCTGGTTTTCATGGATACGCCGCAGTATTAAAAGGAACAATGAAAACAGGGTAGCCAATTTTCAAAAGAAATGCAAATTCCTTCTCCTGGCGGGATAAATGCTTGACCGGGTTTGGGAAGACCGGTATAGGCGATAATGATCTGAGTGCTGTTGCGGAAAACAGCCAACCGTAAAAACAGGAGGAAATAATGACCACGCTTTATAACCTGGAACAGATCAAGGCTGTTATGGGGGATCTGGACTTGTCAGGCCCGATTGCCCGGGGGTTTGTTGCATATTCCCAGGGTAAATCAATTGTACCGCCTGTGGGGGAACTCATCTTTACGGATCCCCCGGGGGACACTCACATTAAATACGGATATATCCGGGGCATGGATTACTATGTGATTAAAATTGCTTCCGGCTTTTACGAAAACCCTAAGTTGGGTCTGCCCAGCAGTTCGGGGATGATGATGGTGTTCTGCCGGAAAACAGGGCGCCCCGAAGCCATCCTCCATGACGAAGGGTATCTCACAGATGTGAGAACGGCTGTGGCCGGCCGGATCTGTGCTGCATGCCTGGCGCCGGAGACAATAAGTGGGATCGGGGTGCTGGGAACGGGAGTACAGGCCAGGATGCAGGTTGAGTATTTATCTGCCGTTATCCCCTGTAAAACGCTTTATGTCTGGGGCCGGACGCCTGAAAAGCTTAATGCCTATGCCGCAGATATGACATCCAGAGGATATGATGTCCATTCCATGCCCGACCCCGGGGCTGTTGCCGAAAAATCCAATTTTCTGATCACCACAACCCCCAGCGAAACCCCTCTGCTTTTTAAGGAAGACATCCGTCCCGGAACCCATATCACAGCCATGGGGTCAGATACCCCGCCCAAACAGGAGCTGGATTCGAAAATTTTTGAAACTGCCCGAATCATCGCGGCAGACAGCATTGCCCAGTGCCGGACAAGGGGCGAAATTTCCAAGGCACTGGCCGCCGGAATCATAGGCGAAAAAGATATATTGGAACTGGGCCGTATCATTGAAACCCCGGAACTGGTGAACAGAAAAGACGGGGATATTTCCATTGCAGATTTAACAGGGGTGGCTGTACAGGATATTCAAATAGCTAGATCCGTATATCAGGCAATGGGAAAAAAGAAAAATAAAAGGAGATTTTAGTATGCGGGATTTTGCGCTGGAACGATATTTTTCAAAATGGGAATTTACGGCAAAATATCATATGACCGCCTCGGACATTGAAAGCCTGTCACTGACCGAGCTTTTATCCATGGCCTCGCCAGAAGACAGGAATGCATTTGACACCCTGTGGCTGGGATATACGGAAACCTGGGGCCACTCTGAACTGCGTGAAGAGATATCCAAAACCTACGATACAGCATCGCCTTCGGACATCCTCTGCTTTGCCGGGGCCGAAGAGGGGGTTTACATTGCCATGCGGGTACTCTTGTCCAGAGAGGATCACGCCGTTGTGGTGGTACCCAATTACCAGGCCGCCGAAACCATCCCCCTTGATATCTGCCAAGTTTCCGGGGTTCCTCTGGATGAAAACGATAACTGGTCTCTGGATATTGACAGGGTCCGGCAGGAAATCAGGCCCAACACCAGACTGATATCCGTGAATTTTCCCAATAATCCCACCGGAGCCGTCCTTGATAAGGACCGTTTTAATTCCCTGATTGATCTGTGCCGGGAAAAAGGCATTTACCTGTTCAGTGACGAAGTCTACCGCCTTGTTGAGCGCGATCCTTCCATCCGGCTCCCCCAGGCCGCCGATGTCTATGAAAAAGGGATCTCCCTGAACGTGATGTCCAAGGCATACGGCCTTTCCGGTCTCAGGGTGGGATGGATCATGACCAAGGATAAGCAGGTACTTCAGAAAATGGAGCGGTACAAACATTATCTGTCCATCTGTAACTCTGCGCCCAGTGAGCGCCTGGCCATCATCGCACTGAAAGCCAGGGAGAGTATCCTGGACCGGAACCGGAGTCTGGTCAACGCCAATGCGGATAAACTGGCGGTATTTTTCAGTGAATTCTCAGGCCTGTTTGACTGGTACCGTCCAGACGGCGGATGTGTGGGATTTCCCAGATATAACGGCCCGGAAGGAGCTGACGAATTCTGTGAAGATCTGGTCAATCAAACCGGCATCCTGCTGCTGCCCCCCAAAATTTATCATTCTGAACTGATGCCAACACCTGTGGATCGCTTTCGCATCGGGTTTGGCCGGAAAAATATTGATGACGGTCTGGAGGTGTTTCGCAATTATTTAGCCGATTAGTTCCTGTTCCTGGATTTTGAATCTGTTGTTATAATTTTTTTGAATATCTGTATCTGTTCCATTGGTGCAGTCCCGGGTATGGTGCAAATAAAGGGAGAAAATTCAGATCACTTAGAAAAAGGAGAATCCATGAATGCGAATGCCATATCTTTATCCGGGGCCCTGGGTGCCAGAGAGGTATTAAGACAATACCTTACGCCCACCCCCCTTCGCCGATATCAGAGCCTGGACCACATTGCAGGCGCCAAGATTTTCGTGAAGCATGAAAACCAGAATCTTACCGGAACATTTAAAATCCGGGGCAGCATCAATCTTATGCACCATCTTGCCGGGACAGGCACAAAAGGCGTCATTACCTATTCAACGGGCAACCACGGCACTTCTGTGGCCACATCTGCCGGATTGTTTAATCTGAAGGCGGTTGTGGTGGTTCCGGAAGGATCAAACCCCCTTAAAATCCAAAGTATAAAAGATGCCGGTGCCGAGCTCATCGAATATGGGAAGGATTTTGAGGCCGCAGGCAGGAAAGTCGCCAGGCTTGTGGAAGAGCGCGGTCTCTATTTTGTTCATCCGGCAAATGAGGCCCATCTCATCAATGGGGTGGCCACAGAGTTTCTGGAAATTCTTGAAATGGTTCCGGATCTGGATACCATGATCATTCCAATCGGGGCCGGCAGTGAAGCTGCGGCTGCCATCACTGTTTTAAAACAGATTCGGCCTGAGATTGAAATCATCGGTGTCCAGGCCCAGGCAGCCAATGCGGCTTACCTGTCCTGGAAACAGAAAAAAATCGTCACTGCTCCCAATATGACCTTTGCCGGTGGGGTGGCCACGGGAACCGCCTATGAGGTTCCTTTTTCATTGTACAAAGAAGGACTTGACGATTTTGTGCTTCTCACCGAAGACGAGCTGTATCAGGGTATTGCCCTTGGGGCCCACCATACCCGGAATCTTGCGGAAGGTGCCGGTTCTGCCTGCCTGCGGGCTGCCGTCAAGATCCGAGACCGGTTGCAGGGCAAGAAAGTGGCCGTCCAGATGAGCGGCGGGAATGCCTCTGCCCTGGAACTCCGGCAGGCAATGGCATTACCCTGCCTTGAAACCGGTAGGGTTGACTGAGATTAATAAAGGTGATCCGCCTGATCCGGTTCCGGGACATTATTCTCTGGCAAAAGAGGATCTTGATAACTGGTTCTGATTCATGGCCACCATTAGTATGCCTGATAAAATGTATTCAATGACCAGATAAAAGGCTGAGAATACGGCCAGTGAATTGATTTGCAAAAAACTGATGGCAATCACAATACCCATGGCAGAGTTGTGCATTCCCACCTCAATGGCCAGGGTCAGAATCTGTTTGCCCGGGAATCTGAGGAAACGGCTGACAGAGGCGCCCATGAATATACTCATCAAACATAATCCAACAGCAATACCCAGCAGTCCTTTATAATTATCCAGGAACATCTGTTTTTCTCCATGGATGGCAAAGGATGCCAGCAGAATAAGGAAAAGTATGGTTCCTTTTTTAACCCATTGCTCTGATTTAAGGGCAAAGTTTGGCGCTTTCTTTTTTGTGAGCATCCCAAGGGTGATGGGCGGAACCGTGATGAGAATAATACCCAGGGATAATCTGAGTAAATTTACCTGGGATGCGATCTCCTGGCCCATGAAATGGGCCAGGGACAGGGTCACGATCAGAGGAATCGTGGCCATGGTGATCAGGCTGTTAACTGCTGTCAGACTGACGGAAAGAGCGGTATCCCCCCTGCAAATATAGGTTACAAGATTAGTGATGGCCCCGCCGGGACAGGCGGATAAAATCATGACTGATGTTGCTGTTACAGGGGACAGGTCTAACAGAACAACAAATGAAAATCCCAGGAGCGGAAGCCCCATGATCTGGAGAACAATCCCGGTGCATACGGCCTTTGGCTGTTTCCAGACCCGTTTGAAATCATTGAGGGTCAGTGAAAGTCCCATGCCGAACATGATAAATGCAATGGCAAGGGGGGTGATAACACGTGTGAGTATAGACGATTCCATATTTTTCCCCTCTAGATCCGGAGAGTCGGCCATGGCTTTCTGGACAGCAGTGTTCGTGTTCCACGGCCGGCTGCCGGAGTCTCTTTCTATTCTTAAAGCAGTTCTGCCATGGCCAATGCCTTTGACCCCGGACCGACGACATCCGGATCTGTCATGACATTGATGCAGGTGGTCACGCCTGAGGCAAACGCCTCTTCAAGGGCCGGAAGAATGTCCTCGGCGCTTTCAACCAGTATCCCTTTGCCGCCGAGTGCGGCCACGGCCGCATGGTAGGGGGGATTTCCAATCTCCACAGTGCCGGGGATATGGTGCTCAAATTTCATCTGCATGCTGTTTGAGGTCATGCCCCATTTCTGGTTATTGTCAATGACCACCACCATGGGCAGCTTTTTTCTTAAGGCGGTTTCAATCTCCATGAAATTAAAGCCCATTGAACCGTCACCAATATACACAAGCACCCGCCGGTCCGGGTTGATCAGCTTGGCAGCCACCCCGTAGGGAAGCCCAACCCCCAGACAGCCGAAAAGGGAAGAGTCGATGATGTTCAGAGGGCTGATGCAGGTTCTTGCCCCTGAAATCCAAGTCTGGGCATCACCGCCGTCTGCCACGATAATGTCATCTTTTTTATTCATGAATGCATTGACCTTTTCGGCCAGCACCCCGGGGTATATAAATTCTGAGATCTCAATAATTTCATCCCGGGCAGCGGCTTTCATTTCCCTGTCTGTCCGGGTCAGGGTCTCCACCCAGTTTTGAAACCTTGTACCTGTGGCATCCGGGGCTTTGGCCAGGATATCAAGACATTCGTTCAGCAGGGCTTTGACATCGCCAAAGACCGGCAGGTCAATGGATTTGTTCCGGCCGATTTCTTCAGGTTCAATGTCCACCTGGATAATCTTTGCGTCCGGACTGTAAAAGGCGCCAAATACATTGTACAGACATAGCCGGTTACCCAGGAGAATCACCAGATCCGCATCTGTTGTGGCCATTCCGGCGCATCCCGGAAGGGTGGGCACGGAAGAGCCAAAACAGAGGGGATGGGTGTCCGGTATGATGCCGCGCCCCATTTTTATGGTAAACGCCGGAATCCCTGTTTTTTCGACAAAATCCAGCAGTTCAGGACCCGCATCTGAATAATGGGTGCCGCTGCCGGCAAGGATAACGGGCTGCCTGGCTTCTCTGATCATTTCCATCATCCTTAGGGCATCGTGCTTATCCACAGGTCTGGAGGGGATTTTCGTGCATATTTTATTAACTTTATTCATTTCAACCTCCCCATCCAGCACATCAATGGGCAATTCTAGGAAAACCGGTCCAGGGCGGCCCTGGCTCGCGAAACGAAAGGCCATGTCAATATATTCGGGAATTCTTTCCGCTTTACGGCAGATAAAAGATTTTTTAACAATGGAGTCTATGATCGGCCTCTGCCGCATATCCTGGAGCCCCAGCCTGTCCGGTGATTTCGGACCGTGGGCCCCTGCGATGAGCACCATGGGGGCGTTGGTCATCTGGGCATTGACCATGGGGGATATGGTGTTGGTAAATCCGGGGCCAAAGGTGACCAGCACCACCCCGGGCTTACCGGTCATCCGGCCGTATGCCTCGGCCATGAATGCGGCAGCCTGTTCATGCCGGGCGGTAATAATTTCTATAGGCGTATTTTCAACCGCATATTGAACCGGGCTGATACTCTCTCCGGGCACACCGAAAATATACTCAACTTTGGCGTCTAAAAATGCATCACGGATCAGCTCCCATCCTTTGACGGCCTCCTGATTTTCATTCATGTGATTTGGCTCCTTTTTATATATTTATGTTTATAAGAAAGTCCCCGGCAAACCCGGGGTAACTTTCAATCTTCGTTGTGGGCCGTCCCTGGGTGAAATACCAGGGACGGCCATGGCGGTTATATTAAATCTTCCTGTTTAAGCCATTGATGGCAGTCGGCTACCATTTCCGAGATTGATGTTGTGCTGAACCCAAGGGTTTGTCTTGCCTTTGTATCGTCACAGGTGAGCCTGCCCACCAGCCGCAGGTATTTGGGGTGGGTCATCAGGGGTTCCCTGCGGCTGATGAGTGATGCTGCCAGGGAGGCGTACAAAATCAGCTTCAATCTGACTTTTGAAAGCTTTTTTAACGGAAGGCTGGCACCGGTCACCTTGAGGATTTCCGAGATAACCTCTTTGAAACTTGCCTGTGTACCGCCGAGAAGATAGTTTTCTCCCTTTTGCCCGTTTTCAACGGCAGATATATGGGCCCGGGCAATATCCCTTGCATGGGAGAAGGTGCCGATGCCGGGCGGGTAGCCGGGCAGTTTACCTGAACAAACACCTTTGATCAGCTGCGACCAGTTCCCCGGATCATAGGGGCCGATAATATTGCAGGGATTTAGAATAACGGCAAAAAGCCCTTCTTTTACAGCTTTTTGTACCTCCTGTTCTGCTATAAATTTGGTCCGGTTGTAACTCATCCCGCAGTCTAAGGCATTGGACGGTGTCTGCTCTGTTAACATCTGGTCATGGTATCCGAAGGCCGAACTCGAAGAGGTGTGAATAAATCGCAGAGCTTTTTTCTCAATGGCCTGTCTGCACATATTGGCCGTGCCGATGACGTTGATATTGTATTGCCTGGCATCGTTCTTTTTCCACATGCTGATATCGCCGGCCAGATGGAAAACTGCATCAGGTGAATCCGGTATTGCCCTTTTCAGCGACATTGGATCAAGAATATTGCCCTCAACCCTATCCACATCAAACCGGTCAAGGTATTTTGTATTTTCCCCCGGCAGATGAAGGGCGGTGATCTTCCAGTCTTTAACCTGGAGTTGCTGGATCAGGTTCAGGCCCAGAAATCCGGTTCCCCCTGTTATAAATGCGGTTTTCATCCATTTCTCCTTTCCTGTGGACAAGTGTCTGGCTGACTGCCCGGAATTTAGCAGCAGATAAGGACTAACGCCCTGTTATGAAAACAGATTAGAGAAATGTTTGCGGGAGGTAATTAACCTATGTTAATCAGGATGATTTTTTTATTTCGCCACGGATTCGGCTTAATGTCACCGGAGATATGCCCAGGTATGAAGCCACATGAAAATTGTGGATCCGGTTGTCCAGTTCGGGAAACCGGGTTTTAAAATTCAGGTACCGGGTGGTGGCGTCCTCGGTCAGAAATGCCCGTTCCCGGTTTTCTTTTTCAATGAGTAACTGGATGATATATTCTTTGGTCAGCTTTTCCCAACAGGGATGGCCCGAGGAAAATCGGTTAAAATCCTTAAGCGGAAGATAAAACAGTTCGGCCGGTTCAAGGGCCTGGATGGAATACCAGGCCGGTCTGTTTTCAATAAAAGGAGTGTAGGCGGCGATGAACTGCCCCCTGGTTCTGAATGCCAGGATTTTTTCATCCCCATCTTCCGTAATGCAGAAAATTCTGAAAATTCCCGAGGAGATGAGTGCCAGACGGGACGGTCGGTCCCCCTGCATGAGAAAATATTCATTCTTCTCTATACGGCAGGTGTTTAGGCGGGCAAGCAATTTTTCCCATTGGGCGTCAGGTATGCGGGCGTATGTTTCCAATATACCTGAAAAGTAAAGCTGCTCCTTGTGAATCATTTGTCCCTCCGCTGTGCCCCAGCCATTTTTAACCAAAGGAATAATTGAATAAAAGCAACCTAACAGGTTCTGTTGAGCAGTTCAATACTATTTCATATCCCCTTCAGGGCAGGCGCATGTAGAATTCCAGGATGAATGATTTCAGTGGGTTATCCTATGTCGGCAAACGTTAATAAAATTGGACGGATTGCATAATTTAACCAAAATTCAGATGGTTAAAAAAAGAGCTTATTTTACATGCTTTTGCCCTGATATCTCTTTTGCCGTTCGTTTTTCATGACGGAAAATCCTTAAAAATATCCTTTGGATTAACCTGGGTTAATTACAAATTGTTGCTTAGGGTAAATCATTTAAGATAGAAAAGTAAAACGGTCTGTCAAAAGAATACCCAAAGGAGTCCCATGAAGAGAGCAAAATTAGTTTTTATTCTATTTTCCCTGTTCATTCTTAGCCTTTGCCTATTGGTGGTCAGCTGGACGCGCACCCCATACGGCATGCTGGATATGAAAATTGCCATCCTTTTAAAATATATCTCAGTCATGCAGGTTGATCTTTTTGAGGAGGGACGCTCAATTGAACAGATCAGGGGATTTTCAGCCAAAGGGGGCCGCATGCTCCAGGCTGCCGCCCCTGAAGTTCATCATGTTCAAGACCGAACCTTACCGGGACCTTCCGGCCCCGTGCCTGTCCGGGTATATGCCGATACAGCAGCGTTGGGCCTGCCAATTGTTATTTATTGTCACGGCGGGGGCTGGGTACTGGGCAGCCTGGACACCCATGATAATACCTGCCGGAACATTGCAAAAAAGGCCGGGGTCGTTGTCCTTGCGCCGGATTATGGCCTGGCTCCTGAAAACCCCTATCCTTCAGGCCTGAACGATGTATATGCCGCCCTGGTCTGGGTAAGAAAAAACGCCGGTGAAATCGGCGGGGATCCGGGTAAGATATTCCTGGCCGGGGACAGTGCAGGAGGAAACCTGGCAGCTGCCACAGCCATTCGGGCAAGGGAGTTAAGCGGCCCGGCAATCGCAGGTCAGATCCTGATTTATCCGGCTGTGAATTTGAATGATTTCAGTACGGCGTCCTATGGCATGTTTTCCAAGGGGCACTACCTGACCCGGCGATATATGGAAAAATTCAGGGCATACTATGTTCCCAATCTGCCGGATCGCATCTCTCCCCTGGTATCTCCGCTGCTGGCGGCTGATCTTAGGGGCCTGCCGCCGGCCCTGGTGGTAACGGCCCAGTTTGATATCCTGAGGGATGAAGGAGAGGCCTATGCCCGGCAATTGGAAAAAAACGGGGTAACAGCGGAACTGATCCGGGTCAAAGGTGTTATCCACGGGTTCCTGAAAATGGACAAAATCCTGTCCCAGGCCGATGATACCTTCATGGACATCGCCGCGTTTATCCATAAAACTGTCCCAAATTCGTCAGGCGGGATTCCGCGGCCCGGGCGCATTCCAGACTGATGTGAACCCCGGCTGTCTATCCGTTGAAAAAATCTGAAAATCAATAAGGCCTGCACCCGGCTTTGGGATGCGGGTTTACCTGAGAATAGGATTGAACTTGTGGAATTTAGCGGGAAGGGGTACCTTGCCTATAAGCCCTTCCCATTGAACCCATTGTATTGGCCAGCCCGGAGGGAAGCACCGGCGATCAGGCAGCCTAAATAAAGGAGAGCGATATGTTCATCAACGGAGAGTGGATTCAGGCAGAGAACAACAAGGTTTTTTCGGTAACAGACCCGGCTGATAACAGTGAAATTGCTAAGGTGGCTGATGGCGGGGCAAAGGAAGTCGATCTCGCCATAGACGGAGCTTTTAAGGCCTTTGACGCCTGGTCAAAAACAACCGCTTACCAGCGGGCTGATTTTCTCTGTAAGGCCCATACCCTGATGATGGACAACCTGGAACATCTGGCCCAAACCATGACCCGGGAGCAGGGAAAGCCCATCGGGGCTGCCAGAAATGAGGTGCGCTACGGGGCAGATTTTTTGAGCTGGTTTGCCGAGGAGGCCAAGCGAAATTACGGCAGAACCATCCCGTCGGCCCGTGCAGACCAGCGGTTCATGGTGTTAAAACAGCCCATGGGAGTGGTCGGTGCCGTTACCCCATGGAACTACCCGGTCTCCATGATTACCCGGAAACTGGCTCCGGCTTTGGCCGCCGGATGCACCATGGTGATAAAACCGGCAGAAGCCACGCCCCTGTGTGCCATTGAGCTCTTTAAAATTTTTGAACAGGCCGGCCTGCCCAGAGGGGTGGCCAATCTGGTAACAACTCTGGATCCAGGACCGGTGGGCGAAGCCTTCTGCACCGATCCCAGGGTGGCCAAGCTGACTTTTACCGGCTCCACTGCCGTGGGCAGGATGCTGGCTTCCAAGGCGGCTTTGCAGATAAAACGGATTTCTCTTGAACTGGGGGGGCATGCCCCCTTTATCGTGTGCAGGGATGCCAATCCTGTCACGGCGGCCAAGGGCCTTTGTCTGGTGAAATTCTTAAATACCGGCCAGGCCTGCATCAGCCCCAACAGAATCTATGTTCATGTTTCCCGGAAAGAGGCCTTTCTTAGGGAACTTGCGGCCAAAGTTTCGGTCATGAAGGCCGGAAGGGGAACCGCACCCGGTGTGGGCATCGGCCCCCTGGTCAATGGGGCTGCCCTTGAAAAGGTGGAAAACCAGGTGAGTGATGCCCTTGATCATGGCGCAACATTGATTGCGGGTGGAAAGCGTCTCACCAGAGACGGTCTGGGCAAGGGATGGTTTTATGCCCCTACAATCCTGGATAATGTCACTGAGAATATGCTGATTTACCGGGAAGAAACCTTTGGTCCTGTGGCTCCGGTGATTGCCTATGAAGATGAGAATGATTTGCTGAGAATGGCCAATGACACCCATTATGGCCTGGCCGCCTATGTCTATACCCGGGATATTGCCGGCGCGTTTAAAATGTTTGAAGGCCTTAAATTCGGCATCATCGGTATCAATGATATCAATCCCACATCTGCGGCAGCCCCCTTCGGCGGCATGAAGGAAAGCGGCCTGGGCAGAGAAGGGGCGGCCGAAGGAATGGACGAATATCTGGAAACCAAGCTGGGGGGATTTTCCCTGAGATAGCAGATGATGAGGTCTCCGGTCCCGGGATGATAGACTGACAATGTTTTCAAGATTGAAACAGACCCGGATGCTGACGTTCCCCCGAACATTTCTTTGGCCAGACCTGCCATTTTAGAAAATATTGACAGGCATCAATGATACCATCATTGTTGACCTTGGCATTACTCATTTACCTTGTATCGATTTTGAAAATCCGGACTGATGCGAATATTTGCAGCTTTAGGGTTTACCTAAAAACAATCATGATAAAAAAAAACATGTTGCAGAACAGCCTGATACTCCACAATCATTGCCGGTATATTCAAAATTTAAAAAATAGGAAGGGGATGAATCTAAAGTTGACTCATCCCCCTTCCTCCATTTTATCTAAAATTGAAATTAATCAGTTGTTTTCTATTTCTGCCCTTAAATCCTTTTTAAGAATTTTCCCAGTTGCCGTCATAGGCAATGATTCTCTAAAATGAACTATACGAGGATACTTGTAGGCTGCCATCTGCTCCTTAGACCATTCAATAATCTGGCCCTCTGTAACATCTACTCCTGGATTTAGAACGATATAGGCAACAATTTCCTCGCCATGACTGTCATGGGGAATTCCGATTACAGATGCCAGAGATACGTCAGGATGGGTGAGCAGCACCTCTTCAATTTCTCTGGGGTATACATTGAAACCGCCACGGATAACCATATCTTTCACCCGGTCTACAATATAAACGTACCCATCTTCGTCTTTCCTGCCCAAGTCTTCGGTGTGAAACCAGTTCGTGCCGGCAAATGCATCAGCAGTTGCCTTGGGTTTATTGTAATATCCCTTCATCACATTATGGCCCCGGATCACGACTTCTCCCACCTCTCCTGCTGGAAGTGCATTATTGTCCTTATCAAAAATTTCCACCTCAATACCCCAGATGGGGGTGCCCACGGAACCGGGTTTCCGTTCTTTGTGCAGATGACTAAAAGTTGCAACAGGACAGGTCTCGGACAACCCATATCCTTCCAGTATTGGGATCTTATACTTTTCTTCAATCCCTTTAATGATTTCTATGGGTAGAGATGAGGCACCGGATACACCAACCCTCAGGGTATCCCCAATCTTGTCGAAATCAAATTGCCCCTCTTCATCTTTATAATTGAGCATGGCCCAGTACATGGTGGGAACACCTGCAAAGATAGTTGCCCCCTCATTCTGAATAGCGGACAATACGATTTCAGGCATGAATTTGGGTATCAATACCAATGTGTTGCCCGTAGAAAAGCCCGCATTCATTTGACAGGTTTGGCCGAAAGAATGAAAAAGAGGGAGAACCAGGACATGGACATCGTCCGGGGTCAGCTGGAACAAATGGCGGGAACCTATGGCATTCATGGTCATGTTGGAATGGGTAAGTTCCGCCCCTTTGGGGAACCCTGTGGTGCCGGAAGTATAGAGAATAACGGCTGTGTCTTCAGGGCTGGTCAACTCTGTATCGCAAGTTATATCTTCCTCTGCAATAAGCTGCCCCAATGTCTGAGTCCCTTCAATGGGGGATTCGGCGGCAGGATCAGCTGTGATTACGCAAAAATAGTCACATTCATCTGCATCATTAAACCCAGCAAACCCCTCCTGGGCCATGGGCAATTCAGGTGTCCCCTGGAAACAAAAATACGCCTTGGCGTTTGAATCATTGAGATGGTAGGCGATTTCCCGTCCTTTAAGCAAAACATTTAAAGGCACCACAACTGCTCCAACTTTTAAAATTCCGTAGTATATCATGGGAAAATACGGCAGGTTCAAGCAGCTTAAAGCCACCTTGTCCCCTTTTTGAATTCCACGGGCTTTCAGGGCATTGGCCACCTTGTTAACCATTGCTGACGTCTGGGCAAAAGTAAAACTCTTATCTTGAAAAACAATGGCTTTTTTGTTGGGAAATTCTTTTGCACTGTGTTCAAATGCACTTACAAGATTTAGCATCAGTCACCTCTTTTAATTAATAAATGGTTAATGAGTTTACATTCAACAGTTTGCTATGGTCGTTTTAAAAGGCATTCCTCTATTTTCTAAAGAACCGACTTGAATAACAATTCCCAATTTTTTTAAGGTTTCAAGTTTGGGAATTCCATTCTCGTCATAGCCTCGTAATTTGTAATAGTCATCCAGCATTTTATCCAGCGGAATGGTCGCTTTATCATTGGGGGTTGTTCTTTTTTCTTTTAATATCCTCTGGGGAAGCTGATCATCTTTCCTTGAGATTCCCTCTTTGGTGTTTAAATATCTTTCAAGGGTATGAATGCGTTCACCCGCCTCAAAAAATTGTTTTTGGGAGACCTTGATTCCTGTAATGGAAGAATAAAGGTTGGTGAGAACATGAATAAAAATAAGTCTTATGGCGATTTGAGGCATGTACTGCATGGTCAGTCCCAAAAGCGGTTTGGGTGTATATTTTACAATGGGTGGTTCAAGAACATATGAGAATGCTGCAAACTGACAGGTATGAAGCGAGTTGACAGCTGCAAATAAATTCTCAAAAAATTTAACAAAAACAGCCTTGGCCCTGGTGGTATAAGGATTCAAATATCCCATAAACACTTCAAGGGCCATGGTTGTTGCAGACAAATGACACCCGCCACGATTGGCAACTGCATAGGCAAGCCCCTGTCCCCATGAACCCCTTGGGTCATAGGCAGCCATTTCAAGTCCCTTTACCTGGATGGCAAATTCAGTGCCCCCCATTTTTTCAGACAGGCGTTTTGTCCCTTCGGCAAGGTGATCCCCGATGCCGTTTCTATGGGCAATATCGGTTATAATAGCGGATACACCGTCGGATATTCCAAACTTTAAATCGGTTTTTAAAACGTCTTTTTCACCGGCTTCCATGGCCCAGCCGATAACAGACCCTGCTGACATGGTATCCATACCCATTTTACCGCATAAATCATTCCATTGGGTTATTTTATCCGGATCAAAGATTCCCAGATTGGTCCCCAAAAGCCCAATGGTTTCATATTCAGGAATCTGGTGCTCTGATCCGTCTTTATACGTTCCTTTATGCCCGCATCGCACAGGGCAGGCTTTGCAGGAACTGGGTTTTGTATTATACTTTGATTTAATGTTTTCACCGGAAACGTCCTGGGCTTTTTCATGTGTGCCAGACGTAAAATTATTCACCGGAAGAATATTTCCATCATTACAGATATTCACATTGGCGGCTGTGCCCAAATTTTTATAGAGACCGCCAATAAAATGATTATTAAGGATATATTTATTGGCTGTTTTCACAGTCTTTTTAAATGTATCTTTGTCACAGGGGACATATTTATGGGTTTTTCCTTTTGCCACAATAGCCTTAAGATTTTTAGCACCCATAACAGCCCCCATGCCGCCTCTTCCCAGATATCGATGTCCGGAAGCGATATTGGCAAAAAGAACCTTTTTTTCACCAGCCGGGCCGATGACCAGAGCACCTGAATCCTTATCAAGTTCTAAAAGCTTCTGGGTTTCTTGGGTGTCCTTACCCCAAAGGTGTGATGCATCCTCAAAGCAGACTTCATTTTCATCGATTTTCAGATAGGTTGGCCTGTCACATTGGCCCGTAATCAGCAGTCCATCAAACCCTGCTGTTTTATACGCCATGCCAAAAGGACCACCGCAGGATGAAGACGCCATGATACCGGTTAGGGGTGATTTTGTTATGGCTGCAAACCTGGCGCTGCAGGGAGCCCCGGTTCCCATCACAACCCCTGTCATGAGCGCCAGATAATTTTGCTCTCCCAAGGGGTCGGCTCCAGGTGACATCCTTTCAGAAAGATACTTTAATCCAAGTCCTTTCCCACCGAGATATTGCTTTCTTTCCTCCTCTTCAACCATGAAGTACTGGGCTGTTTTTCGCGTAAGGTCCACTTCGAGAATCATGTTGCCTGTGCCGCTAATTTTTTTCATTTAATTCCTCTTTTTTCCGTGGCCATTGAAGAGCGCTTTTATTTTTATCTTCATTCTTATCTTTAATCTGGGACATGATATGTTCTGACAATGCGGTAATCGTCAAACTGGGGTTCACTCCCAGGTTTGCCGGAACAACCGAGCCGTCTGCAACAAAGATATTTGGATAGCCGAAAAGTTCACCATTCAACCCAACAACGCCTTTTTCAGGGGACTCTCCCATGCTGCAGCCACCAAGGATATGGGCGGTGCCAGGGGCATTCAAAGCCGCTTCAGAAACAAAGCTTAGGGGAACGCCATCCATTTTTTCGGCCAGTTTCTCAGTTACTTTATTGGCAATGGGAATGTAAGCAGGGTTGGCTTTTTTGCCTTCAGGTATTTTCGAATTCATACTGTGTTTGCCAAACCGCCACCAACGGGGTTTGTAATCCAATTGCAGGTAATTAGAATCTGTCTGCATAACCAGCACAACCGTTGTTGATGCTGCCATACCAAAGGGCCATAATAGTTTTAAGAATGTAACTGGATGTTTTATGATATTGCCCATATATCTAACAAATCGTGGAACCCTGCCGCCACCACCTGTCATGAGGGTAAATAAATTGAGAAGTACGTCAGACCCTTTATTGTATCGAACCATTTCAACATGGGTGGTTTCATCAGGATAAATACCGGAGGTAATGGCAATTTGATCATTCCAGTCTGTTTGTTTATCATTGGATTTCACACCGAGTAAGGCCTCTGAGTTGGTTCGAACAAAATCACCTAAGCGGTTTGATATTTTCGGCAGCATCCCTTCTTGTTTGCATTTCATTAGAAGCTTAACCGATCCCATTACCCCGCCGCTGAACACAACCCCTTTTGTGTTGAAGGTTTTTTTGGATTTAAAAATCCCGGTACTTTTCTTTGTGATAATTTCATACCCACCATTTTGGGGGATAACACCAATGACTTCTGTTTCTGGAATAACATCAACCCCAAGTCTTTCTGCGAGATAGAGATAATTTTTGTCCAGGGTGTTTTTTGCACCGCTGGGACAGCCCACCATGCATGATCCACAAAAATCACAGCCTGTTCGTTCCGGCCCTTTCCCATTAAAATAAGGATCTGGTGACTTTACTTTTGGTGTTCCAAAAAAAATACCTACATCATTTTTATGGAACGTATCTTTGCCACGAATTTCTTTTCCGACCTCTCGAAGACATTTGTCAGCAGCACCAATCTGCGGACTTGGATTTGCGCCCAGCATTTTTTTTGCTTTTTCATACTGAGGCATCAATTGTTCTTTGCAATTTTCCATTCCCCACTCAGGTCTCTCAAACACTTTATCAGGGGGAATAAGCAATTGGTTGGCATAAACCAGGCTGCCGCCGCCAACCCCGCCACCGTGAAAAATCAGTACATGTTTCAACTGCGTGAGCATCTGAAATCCATAGCAGCCCAGTTGAGGCAGCCACATATACTTTCTTGTGTTCCAGTTGGTTTTCGGAAAATCTTTGTTTTCCCAACGCTTGCCTTTTTCCAGAACAGCAACCTTATACCCTTTTTCTGCAAGCCTTAGTGCCGATACACTGCCGCCAAATCCAGAACCGATGACAATATAGTCGTACTCATTAGTGGAACCCATTAGTGCCTCCATTTCGTTGGGGTTAAAAACAAATTGATCCGAATTCTCATTCTCTGATTTTAGCAAGAGCTGGGCCATGCCGTGAAAAACCATTAAAAACGAATAGTTGTGGCAACAACCGATTAAAAACGAATCAATCAAAGGTACCTAACTGCCATTAATGGCAGTTAAATTGAGTGGAATTTAAGTAAGAATATGGGAATAAGGTGGCTTTACGAATCATGCCAAATTTGGCATATCCTGCCGTTGAAGGCAGTGCTTCTTTGTTTTTCTGTAAAAAGTTCGGATGGGCAGTTCAAGAAGGGCGGCGGCTTTCTCACGATTCCAGTTGCAGGATTTCAATGTCTGGACCAGTATTTTCTTTTCAAACGCCGTCATCATTTTTGTATAATTTTCACCCGGTGCCATTACAGGGATTTCATCGGTGCGGAGGGTCGTCTTTATTTCCTGATCAGTCCCGTCAAGTAAACTGAAATACCCCAGTGTTATATATCTTTGAAGAACATTTTGGAGTTCCCGCACGTTACCTGGCCAGGAATGATAAAATAATGCTTCCATCATCTCCCCGTTAAGCTCTGTAATTTCACCGTCCTGGGCCATCTTTTTTAAAAAATGTTCTGCCAGCAAAGGGATATCCTCGATGCGATCCCTCAAGGGAGGAAGGTTTATGGGTATAATATGAATCCTATAAAAGAAGTCCTCTCTCATTTTTCCCGTTAGCACATATTGTTTCAAATCCTGATTTGTGGCCGCAACAATCCTGGTATTTGGTTTTTTCATCTCTTTGCCGCCCACAGGGGTGTAACCACCTCCTTCTATAACACGCAGTAACTTGACCTGAAGATTCTGTGGAATTTCACCCAATTCATCTAAAAAAAGAGTTCCATTGTGCGCCAAATCAAAAAAGCCGTCCTTGTCTACTGCGGCCCCGGTAAACGCTCCTTTTTTATACCCAAAAAATTCACTTTCAATTAAATTCTCTGGAATAGCACCACAGTTGACCGGGATGAATCGACCATCTTTTCGTTCGCTAAAATTGTGAATGGCCTTGGCAACAAGTTCTTTACCGGTTCCGGATTCACCATAAATAATGACATTTGCATCGGTGCCGGATGCCTTTAAAATAAGATCATATACCGTTTGCATACCAGGGCTTTTGCCAATAATTTTTTCAAACCGATACCGATCTTTGATCGTCTGTCTCAGCTTTAAATTTTCTGCTCTCAAAAGTGCTTCACTTTTTTCAAGCATTTCTCGCTGCATTCTTTTTTTTGTAATATCGAGAATCATGCCTTCAATACGGTTTAATTTTCCTTTTGAGTCAAATATGGGTCTTGCATGAAGGGACACCCAGATGATACTTTTATCCTTTTTATAAAATTGGACCTCATAGCCGGAGACAGACTCCTTTTTATGCATTAATTCAATAAATTGATTCCTTTCATCTGCCGACACATAAAGATCTTTTGCCACATCAGATATCGAGTTCATAAAGTCTTGGGGGGAATTATATCCTAAAATTTTAGCCATGGATGGATTTGAACTGATCATTTTTCCGGATGATGTCGTTTGGTAGATCCCTTCAACTGCATTTTCTACAATTTCCCTGTATTTTTCTTCACTTTTTTTCAGAAGCCCCTCTGTTTTTTTTAACTTGGTGATATCTGTACCAACACCCAGAAGATACCTATGACCACTAATTGTCATTCGAATTCCAGTAAAAAAATGGGGTATAGAGGAACCGTCTTTTATTAGCAAACTCGCTTCAACATCTCTTTTCTCACCTTTATGGAGTATGTGTTCTACGGCTTGCATGACCTTTGGTTTATCCGATTTAGAGAACCAATCATATATGCCTATTGCAGGCAGTTCTTCACTTGAATAACCGCTAACCGTCTCATGTGCTTTGTTCCATCGTATTAAAACACCTTTTTCGTTATACAAATAAAAAATCCCAGGAAGGCTATCGATCACTTTTTTTGAGAATAGCTGTTCGTGTTGAAGCTTATTTAAGTTTTTAGCATTATTTCTTATTTGCTTTTCGAGAGTCTCTATTTTATTCTCGAGTGTATTTTTATATGATTTTGAAACCATTGTCGCCATCCTCCACAAATATTTACCCTTTGCATAACAAAGAAGAGCCAATATTGAAAACAAATTTCTAAAAGAGAAGAAATTGATTGTTATGGTGTGTATCAATGGCATCATTAGTGATCACCTCTGATTTTGTGGATGTGCCGAAATCAAATACAGACTTTGCTAAACAAGAATTTTACATTGGGTGAAGGTGTAGAAGAGATCTGTTCAATCACTGATATTTATGATTCAGGAAAACCCTGTTTTAGTAATCTTTTGAAGGCAACCAAGACCCCGGACTATGTCTATTATCGAACGCGTAATCGCTTTAAAAACAGGATGTTTATTTTTTTTGGCAGTAGTGATGGTAATTAAAATTTAATTGTTAGTTTAGGTTATAGTGTCTCCGTAAGTTTTTCAAAAGACCCGGGCGCATATCATTGATATGCGCCCGGGTCTTTTATCCTTTTAAAAAAATTTAACCCGAAAGTATCCGGGCTAGATCATTTCAATGGCGCAGGCCATGGCAACACCTCCGCCGCCGCAGAGGGTGGCAAGGCCGAGGGAGTCCCCACGTTTTTTCATGGCATAGATCAGGGTGGTCATGATCCGGGCGCCGGTGGAGCCCACGGGATGGCCCAGGCCGATGCCGGAACCGTTGACATTTGTGATCTCCCGGTTCAGGCCCAATTCCTTTTCGCAGCCGATGTACTGGGCGGCAAAGGCTTCGTTGACTTCGATGAGATCGAAATCACTAATGGCCAGCCCGGATCTGGACATGAGGTTTTTAACGGCAGGAACCGGAGAAATTCCCATGACCGTGGGATGGCAGGCGCCCATGCCCGAGGCTTTTATTCTGGCAATGGGGGTGAGGCCCAACTCTTTTGCCTTGTCTGCAGACATGAGCACCATGCCCGTGGAGCCGTCATTGAGGCCCGAGGCGTTGCCAGCGGTAACCTTGCCGGTTTTGGGAACAAAGGCCGGGGGCAGGGCCGTGAGTTTTTCCATGGTCATGCCGGGTCTGAAATGTTCGTCCTTGTCAAAGATCAGAGGATCTTTTTTCCGCCGGGGCACCTCAATGGGAACGATTTCATCGGCAAAGGAACCGTCCTGGGTGGCCCGTTCCGCATTATTGTGGGAACGCAGGGCCACCTCGTCCATTTCTTCCCTGGAGATATTCAGGTGCTGGGCCACAAATTCTGCGGTATGCCCCATGATATAGGGTTTGCCCATAAAATATGAGGCAGGGGCTTCTGCAGTATTCAAAGGCGTGGTCTTGTCAAAGGGCATGACGTGGGAACCGCAGTGGAGGGCATGGATCATGGCATCCACAAACTGGGTATCCTGGAGTCGGCAGCCCCACCTGGCCTTGGGCACAGTGTAGGGGACGCCTGACATATGCTCAACCCCGCCGGCCAGGATGACCTCGGCCATGCCGGCCTGGATCATGGCCATGCCGGACAATGCCGCCTCCATGCCCGAGATGCAGACCCGGTTGACAGTGGCTGCCGGCACGGTATCGGGGATACCTGCCATGAGCGCTGCCACACGGGTGGTGTTCAGGGTGTCATGGTGTTCAACACAGGTGCCGTAACGGACATCGTCGATGAGGGCCGGATCAATGCCTGCCCTTCTAACGGCCTCTTTCATGGTGACGCTGCCGATATAGGCGCCGTTGAGGTCTTTGAGGGTGCCGCCGAAGGTCCCGATGGCGGTACGGCAGGCTGATACGATGACAACTTCTTTCATGATTTATTCCTTAAGTGTTTATTAATATTTATTTTGATGCAAATGCTTCTTCGTCTATGTCCATGGCTGCGGTATCCCCTGCCATGACGGTATCCATTTTGCCCAGGGTAACGGGCAGGACAGAGGCGCTAAAGAAACGGGCCGAGGTGAGAATCCCGTTATAGAAGGCCAGATCCTTTTTCTTGGGTTTGGCCGCCAGTTTGTCCGAGGCAATGGTGGCTCTCCAGAGCAGCATCCATGCCATGAGTACATCGCCTGTCACATCCAGAAAGGGATGGGCATGGGCAAAGGCGGTTTCAATCTTGCCAGCCCCCATGAGGCCGCCAAGGGATTTAGCGGTTTCCATGAGTTTGGTCAGGGCGGCTTCCAATTTCCCGGCCTGGGCTTTCAGTCCTTCAATGCCTTTGGCCGTTTCAATGGTGCGGCTGATTTCTGAAAGAAGATCGGTAAAGGCCTTGCCCTTGTTGAGGCCGAGTTTTCTGCCCAGAAGGTCCATGGCCTGGATGCCGTTGGTGCCTTCGTATATCTGGGTGATCTTGCAGTCCCTGAGCAGCTGCTCCTGGGGATATTCCTTGGTAAATCCGTAGCCCCCGAAGATCTGGACCCCGTCGGAGCAAAGGTCAAAGGCCCGGTCCGTGATATAGCCCTTGGCCACGGGGATGAGCACGTCGATGATGCCCTGGTATCTGGCCCGGTCTTCCTCGGTTTTTGATACCTTGAGCATGTCTTCCATGTATCCCACATAGTAGAGGATACTTCTCATGGCTTCGGTCTGGGATTTCATGTTGAGGAGCATGCGGCGGATGTCCGGGTGCTGGATGATGGGGACGCCGGGGGAGCCTTTTGGGGCAGTGAGGGCTGCGCCCTGGACCCGTTCCTTGGCATAGTTCAGGGCGTTGAGGTAGGAGGCGGAGGCACAGGCAAACCCCTGCATGCCCACGTGGAGACGGGCTTCGTTCATCATGACAAACATGTGGCTCATGCCTTTGTTGGCCTGCCCCAGAAGGGTTCCGATGCACTTGCCTTTTCCGCCCATGGCCATGGAGCAGGTGGGGCTGCCGTGGATGCCCATTTTTTCTTCAATGCCGGTGCACACGATGTCGTTGGGTTCTCCCAGGGAGCCGTCTTCATTCACCCAGATTTTCGGGACCAGGAAAAGGGAGATCCCCGCGGTGCCTGCCGGGGCCCCTTCGATGCGGGCCAGTACCGGGTGGATGATGTTGGGCACCAGGTCATTGTCCCCGGAGGAGATGAAAATCTTGTTGCCGGTGATGGAATAGGTGCCGTCGCCGTTGGGCACGGCTTTGGTGGTCAAGGCCCCCACATCGGAACCGGCTTCGGGCTCGGTGAGGAGCATGGAACCGCCCCAGACACCTGTGTACATCTTTTTTAGATAGAGATTTTTCTGTTCGTCCGTACCGAATTTCTCCACCAGCTTGCCTGCCCCGTGGGCCAGGATATTGTGGAGCATAAAGGGATAATTGGCGCCGTTAAAGTAGTTGTTCGCAGCCAGGGCCACAGTTGCGGGCATGCCCTGTCCCCCCCATTGGGGATCATCGCACATGGCGATCCATTCACCTGCGGCAAAGAGTTCGTATGTCCTGTGAAATACTTCGGGTACGGTCACTTTACCGTTTTCAAAAGTGCAGCCCTGTTCATCGGCCTCCTTGAGATGGGGGAGGAGTTCTTTAATGGCCAGGTTCCGGGCTTCGGAAACCACCATATCTATGGTTTTTTTGTTGAAATCTTCAAAACATTCGTGTTGGCTTAAGCCTTCCACATTTAATTGTTCGTGTAGAACAAAGTCCACATCCCGCCGGTCTGCTACTTGCTGTGCCATGATTCTCTCCTTGTTAGAGTCAGATTCGGAATCGTTACAAAATAACCTGATCTGAAGTTTAAGTAATTTTGGAGCCGATCCTTATTTAGTATAATCGTAAAAGCCTTTTCCACTTTTCCGGCCCAGGTAACCTGCCCTGACCATTTTCCTCAGCAGAGGGGCGGGCCTGTACTTGTCTTCGCCCAGCTCCTCGTGAAATCCTTCCAGGACCAGGAGCATGGTGTCCAGCCCCACCATGTCGGCCAGTGCCAGGGGGCCGATGGGATGGTTGGCACCCAGGGTCATGGCATTGTCAATGTCCTCGGGGGAGGCAATGCCTTCGGCCAGGACAAAAATTGCTTCATTGATCATGGGACAGAGGATGCGATTCACGGCAAAGCCCGGGGCTTCTTTGACTTCGATGGCAGTCTTGTTGATCTTGTCCACGAAGTCCTGGGCCATGTTCAGGGTCTGGTCCGAGGTGGTAAAGCCTTTGATGAGTTCCACCAGCTTCATCACCGGGACGGGGTTGAAGAAATGCATGCCGATGAATTTATCCGCCCGCCCTGTGACCGAGGCCATTTCCGTGATGGATAGCCCGGAGGTGTTGGAGGCGAACAGGGTCTCTTTTTTGCAGATGGAATCCAGTTCCCGGAAGACCTCTTTTTTGATGTCCATGATCTCGATGATGGCTTCGATGATCAGGTCTGCGTCCCGGGCGGCCATGGTCAGGTCTGTGGTGCCGGTGACCCGGTCCATAATCTTGTCCGTATCTTCAGATGCCATTTTCCCCTTGGACACGGCCCGGTCCAGGTTGGATTTTATGGTGGTGAGTCCGTTTTCCACAAACCGGTCTTCCACATCCCTTAAACAGACGTCAAATCCTGCCTGGGCAGCACATTGGGCTATACCTGCTCCCATAATACCAGCGCCGAGTACGGTGATTTTTTTCATTTCCATGGGGTTCCTCCTTTGGTTGATGAGCGTGTTTGCTTGATGGGAAATGAGCAAGACCTGTGCCAGAACTCAAAACCCTTTGCAGACAAGGAAATGGGGCCGGGGAAGGAGGGTTGATTGGTTTTTTCTATTCCATGGGAAAGTTTTTTCTGTTCTATTTTCCGGTTTTAGGATAATCTGTTCCATAGGACAGATTATCCCAAAGGAGGCCCCATGGACCGGCATATTGATGAAAATGATTTTTTCAGAGACGCGACCCTCACCCTCTGCTCCAGTCTTGAGATCGAACGGGCCCTTCACCACTGCCTTATCTATGTCAGGCAGTTCATGCCCGCCCACCAGATGGGATTTCACGTTTATCACCGGGATGCAGGGATTGTTGAAACCATTGCCCTGGCTAGTTCGGAAAAGGGAGATGCCGTGTCCATGAAGATTCCTTTATCCGAACAGGGCCGGCAGTTTATTGAAGAACGGCGCCTGGACCGGGTCAGATCCATTGACCGCCTGGGGGATGATCCCATTACCGGGCCTGTGGCGGACCGGCTCCGGGCCTGGGACCTCTCCGCCGTGGTCATCGACCTGGTGCTGGAGCGGACCATGCTGGGTATTTTTTCCGTGTTCAATGACGGGAATCGGCCATTTACTGACGGGCATGTCCGTCTGTTGAGTCTGCTGGACAAGCCCTGTGCCATTGCCCTGACCAATTCTTTGAGGTTCAGGGAATTGAGAAATTTCAAGGAACGGCTGGCCGATGATAACCGGTATTTCCAGGATGAGCTGAACCGCATGGCCGGGGAGACGGTGATCGGTGCGGGCCAGGGCCTGGGGGCGGTCATGGAGATGGTCCATCAGGTTTCCCCCCTGGAAAGTCCGGTGCTGCTGCTGGGGGAGACCGGCACGGGCAAGGAGGTGATTGCCAATGCCATCCACAATCTCTCCCTGAGAAACCAGGGGCCCCTTATCCGGGTGAACTGCGGGGCCATACCGGCTTCCCTTCTGGATTCGGAATTGTTCGGGTATGAAAAAGGGGCCTTTACCGGGGCCGTGTCCCGGAAACGGGGACGAATCGAGCGGGCAAGGGGAGGCACCCTGTTTCTGGATGAGATCGGTGAACTGAGTGCCGAGGCCCAGATCCGGTTGCTCCGGGTCCTCCAGGAAAAGGAGATTGACCGGGTGGGCGGAACCGAGACCATCAAGGTCAATATCCGGGTCATTGCCGCCACCCACAGGAACCTGGAGCAGATGATGGCCGAAGACCGGTTCCGGCCGGATCTCTTTTTCCGGCTCCGGGTATTTCCCATATCCATTCCCCCGCTTAGGGAGCGGGCTTGTGACATCCCGGCCCTGGTGGATCACTTTATATTAAAAAAAGCCCGTGAGATGAAGCTCCTTAAGATCCCTTCGGTGCCGGACATTGTCATGGAGAGCCTCATGGCCTACCAGTGGCCAGGTAACGTCCGGGAGCTTGAAAATGCCGTGGAACGGTCCATGATCCTGGACCGGGGAGGCCGGCTGTTGTTTAAGGAGATGACCGCCCATAGTCCCTATACGGACCCGGGCCGGGCCTCCCAAGGCAAGGCCGTAGATTCCCTGGATCAGGTGGTCTCGGACCATATTCGCCGGGCCCTTGTGCAATGCAATGGACGGGTGGAAGGGGAAAAGGGAGCGGCCCGCCTTTTGGGAATTCATCCCTCCACTTTGCGGAAACGGATGAAGAAGATGAATATCCCTTTTGGACGGAATATCCAATATGGATATAGCCGGTTAAAAACCCGGCCTTGAGCCTGAAGACATTGTTGATTCGGGCAGGGCTACCATGGCCGATTGGGCCAAGGGAAGTCGGATGATAAATTCCGTGCCCTGGCCCGGCGCAGACCTGACATCCATTTGCCCCCCATGGTCTTCTGTAATAATAAAATAGGAAATGGAAAGGCCGAGACCAGTACCTTTATCCCCGGCCTTGGTGGTGAAAAAAGGTTCAAAAATTCGTTTCCGTATACCATCGTTCATTCCGGGGCCGTTGTCTTTGATGCTCAGGCAGGCCATGCCTTTGGACTGGAATAGGCGAATATCAATCATTGGGCGGGATATTTTACCTCCGGTTGGTCCCATGGCCTGGGCAGCGTTTTTAAACAGATTTAACAAAACCTGACGGATCTTTGTTTCTTCACACCGAACTTTGCCAATGTCCGGAGCATAATCCTTATTAATCCGGATTTCCCTGAAATCATATTTTTTGTTCAGTTGAAAATCGGTTTCTATCAAGGCCAGTGCCTTATCAACAATCTGGGGTAAAATTTCCGATTTTTTCAGTGAAACTGATTTGCGCGCGAAGCTGAGCATATTATCAACAATCTCTGTGGCATTCTGACCTGCTGAGCAAATATGGTCAATGAATCGGAAGAGCCCTCTCTTTTCTGCATATTTGTGGATGTTTTCCAATTCAATGCCGAATTCTTCTGCAGTTTTGAGATTTGGGGGATTTTGGTCTGATAATCTTTGTTTGATAAGCTGGGCGTTGAGCACCATCCCGGCAAGTGGATTGTTGATCTCATGTGCCATGCCCGCGGCAAGTCCGCCCACAGAAAGTATTTTTTCAGATTGAAACAGCAGTTCCCGGGTTTTTGTCTGTTCTGTCACATCCCTTACAAAAGTCAAAATGGCCTTTTGCTTTTTCCAGTCCACTGATGTGGCGTTCAGCTCAAGATAGTAAAGCCGGTTGTCTCTGTCACGTCCCCTGACCGGGAAATTACCGTGAATTTTTTCCGGCACGACCTCTTTGCCATACCTGGCGATAATTTTTGCTCTGTCATTGGGATCAATATATCTTAAAAATGATTCCCGGCCGATATCTGCTCTCTCCATACCTGTCAAAGCCAGGAACCTGGGGTTGGCGTAGCAGATTTTATCATCCACGACAATACAGATTCCGTCGGCTGAGTTTTCTATCAATTCACGGTATTGAGCTTCAGAGACCTTTAATTCCGATTGAATCCGGATTCGGGTCTTCAGCTCTTTTTGGTAGGCGCAATTGGACCTGGTTAATTCCAGCAACTGGATTTCAACCGTGTCAAAGGCCTGGGAAAAACGGCGGTACAATAGAATTGCCTGGGAAAAAATAAAGAAAAGTGTCCCCCAGGGAACAGCCAGGCTTGTGCTGATCAATTGACGGCTGTGTAAAATATCATTGACCAGGGTTAAATTCAGGAGCAGGAAACCGGCCATGAAGATTACGCTTCCCTGGCGCCTGTTAAAAACAGCTTTGCCTGCACCCCAGATACCGTATCCGGCAACACCCAGGGTCAGTCCCTGGGCGAGGGGAACGGCATAGGTCATTATGGGGAGAGGCGCCAAAATCATAAAAACTGAAAAGAGGGAGGCTGCACCCAGGCAGGTGCGAACCACGTATTTTGATATCTCTTTGGGAAAAAGGGCGCAGATATAGAGGGCAAAAAAAGGTACGGAAAAGAAAAAAGAGAGATAGCCCATCAAAAGATCTGCTCTGAATCCCATTGAAGGGGCTAAAAGCGCGATCAGCCGCTCTTCAGTACTCATCAGCCGCAGCCCGATCATCAGGCAGAACAATCCGAAATAAAGCGGGGACAAACAGGCGGTTCGGGTGCAAAAGAGCCCCAAATGATACAGGCCCATAATTAAAATACTTCCCAAAAGGAAAGACTCCAGAAGCAGTTTTCTTTCTCTGTCCGACTGAATATCTTCAAGCCGGCCAAGGCGTATGGGTTTCCAGATCCCCCCCTGCCAATGGTGAAAATTGGATACATGGACAACGATATCAATTTTGTCCTTATGGATACCCAGATCGGCCGCCTGGGGACGAAACAAGGGGGAACTGTCTTTCTGGGTGGTTCCGGGTGTCCCCGATTCGGCCCGCTTTATACCGTCTGCGAAAAGTGTAAATGCCGTTGATACATCCAGCAGCTTGAGCCCCAGGCGACCCGCCCGGGCTGGAAGCAAAATTCTCAGATGATAGGTGCCGTATCCTCTGCCGGATGTCTTTTTATTTTCCGGGTCAATTTCCCAGGATTCCGGCACCCCGGCAAATTCCGGAGATAGTGATGAGTCCTTTGGCAACTTCTGGGGCGGCACCATCTTATTTTTATAAAATTCCCACTGGCCTTTTAGGCTGACACTTCCTTTTTTTTCAAAATCCCATCGTCTCAGGTCAAGAACCCCTTTTTGGGCAACCGGTATTTGGGAATGGTTTTTACAGCCGGGCAGAAAAAGAATGAACAGGACCAAGAAAAATCCAGACGTTTTATATTTCGATATTGTCATCATCATTACTTTGTCCTTCACCCTTATCGGTCAACTTTGGGCTGTTTTTCCTCAGGTACCAAGCCATTTTTTGACTCCTTAGCTTATGAAGCCTTGACCAAAAGGGAGGCACCGCAATTATGGCAAAAGCTGGATTGCTCCATGGATTTGATTCCGCATTTGGGGCAGAAAGCGGCTGGCTGGTCTTCATGAATTTTTTCCGGTGATCCCTCCCCGGATTGGGTACTTTTCTGGGGCATGAAATTTTCGCAGTCCTTTTGCTCTGCGTCAAGGGCCGCCAGGATGTCCTCTTTGGTCCTGCCCCTGTTTTCCATGAGATAGCACACCTTTCTGGTAAGGGTCTCATTGCTGAAGGGTTTGAGGATGTATTCATTGGCGCCGATGTCAATGAGGTTTAAAATCAGTTCCCGGTCCGCTGCCACGGTCACCATCATGACCATGACATCATCAAAATCATCAAACTGCCTGAGGATCGAAAGGAATTTAGATCCGTCCATTTCAGGCATAACAACATCCAGGGTTATCAGATCATAGATTTTTTTCTGCATCATGGTAATGGCCTGCTTGCCGTTTGCCGCCTGGTCGATATTGGAAAACCCGCTGTTGATCAGATATCTTCTGATCATGGACCGCATCATTCTGGAATCATCAATAATTAAAATTCGAATGCCGTAATCAATAGCCATATAAATGTTCCTATCATTAAAAATCGTCTGTCTTCTGTGTTGACAAAATGGGGTTCCGGCTGCCTGTTCCTGGACACAGGCAGCCGGAAGAAAGCTTAAAGCTCAATCCCATGGACAGGGAGCAGGCGCTAAAAGCTGAAGGTGATCTTGGCTACCCCATATTGGAATTCATTTTCCTCGCGATTGGGGTTGTCAACGAAATTTACCCTTGCCGTTCCGTCAACATGGTGGCCCTCAATTTTGAACACCGTGTAATCGTTGAGATCAAAACGGAGGGACAGGGCCAGGTCTTTTTCCCAGGCATCGCTTTTGTAGGCAAAATTGTTGCCGTTCTTGTCTTCATCGTCGGGATAGAGGACCGAATAATAGGCACCCATGGAGAACAGGTCTGTGAACCGGTATGAGGCAGACAGATAATACCCTTCGGAAGTCTGGGTTCCCTTTCTTGCGACCTGACCGGTAAGCGTATAGTCGATTTTATACTGCTGGTATTCAGCCGCAAGTGTCAGATCTCCCCACAGGTATTCCACGCTCACCGTGTAAAATGAATTTTCCGACTCATTATTCGCCTTAAGTACACCGCCGACCACGATGGGGGTGTCAACGGTGTTTGACATGACAGACACTCCCAGGGCCAAACCGTCCAGGGGGGTATTCCATCGTATGCTGCCGGCATAGGTAATATCGCTGTCAGAATCGCCATCAACACTAAACGCGCCTTGGGAACGGGCTTCAAAGTATTTTTCAAACCCGTTTTCGTTATCCATGTTCATGGCGCCTGCAACCAGTTGGTAATCCAGGCTGCCCATCATTGACAGATCGATATTTCCGTATAGGCCCGCCCCGTTTACAGCAATAACGGTATCCCTTAGTAAATCCGCATAAATGGACTGGGGCATGACAACCTGGGTCCTGAGCATATCCATGTCCCGGGTTTCATTGTAAAACCCCATGGGCAGCTTGATGCGGCCGGCCCTAAAACCCAGCCAGTCTTTGATACGGTAATCTCCATAGGCCCAGTCAACGGTGAGTTTGTTGTTTCCCACATCCCCTAGATCCCGTGAGAACAACTGAACCCCGAGACGAAGCCGGTCTGTGAGGTCCTTACTAAAGTTAATGCCGATCTCATTGTATTCAAAACTCCCCTCTTTGGAATTGTGGGTCAGGTAGTTATATTTATCACTGATGATAAATCCCTGGGACACAAATCCGTGGATATCAACGCCGCCGGCTTCCAGGGCAAGAGCCGACCCTGAAAACAGTCCTGAACACGCCAGCGCACAACACATAAAAATCATTATCATTCGGTTTCTCATTTTCGTCATTTCTCCTATTTTTCACTCAATACTTTAGCGCCGGCAATATCAGTGCCTGCAGATACATATCCAATGGTTCCGGGGTTTTTTGTCACATAGGACACAATTTCAGCTTCAGATGGAAAGGATTTGGGATTTTTTCCCTTGCCCGTAAACACCTGTTTTTTCCAATAGGTTTTGAACTGGGAACTGCTTTTTTTAACATATGCGGCCAAAAAGGAATCGTGGGCATCTCCTGAACCAAGGACCACGAACTGGGCGTGGTCACCGTTTGGCAAACTCCTTGTTTTACCCAGAAAAATATTCTTGATCAGATTTTCATCAAGGGTTTCAACCGGGGTTGATGCACTTGTAATTACCTTAACACTGCCGGCTGCGGCCTGGGAAAAGACCAGCGGGATTGCCGTGAGCAGAATCAGCCTGAGCAACATTAGCCTAAGTTCTTGTTTCTTCATTTTTTTTCCTTACTTTTGAATTGTGTGGGTTATTATACTTTAAAACGGCTGACAACTTCATTTAGCTGTCCTGCCACCTGCTTTAAGTCCTGGGCGCTGAGTGCCACCTGTTCACTGCTGCCTGAAATCTCGCTGCCGGAATTGACCACTTCCGTAATGGTGGAACTCATGGTGTTTGCCGTGGATGCGGATTGATTGACGTTTTTGTTGACATCCTGAATACCCAGGGATGCCTGGGAGATATTTTCAGTGATATCCCGGGTGGTGAGCGATTGTTCTTCCACGGCCACGGCAATGGTATCGATATTCTCGTTAATGGTGGTCATTACCCCGGTAATCTGGTCTATTTCCGAAACGGTCTCTGTGGCGGTTTCCTGAACCGTCAGAATCTGGGTTTTGATTGCGGCACTGGAGGCCGAGGTTTGCCTGGCCAATTCCTTTATTTCATGGGCCACCACGGCAAAGCCCTTTCCGGATTCTCCGGCCCGGGCCGCTTCAATGGTGGCATTCAGGGCCAGCAGATTTATTTGATCTGAAATATCGGTGATGGTTTCGGTCACCATGCCCACGGACTGGACAGATGCAAACAGGTCTTTCATTTTTTCGGATGCATGTCTGGCCTGATCAACGGCTTTATTGGAGATTATTTTTACCTGGTTGGTATTTCCGGCAATATCGGTAATGGTGGCGTTCATCTCTTCTGCGGCAGACGCGACCATGGCCGTGTTGGCGGTGGTTTCCTCCATGGAGGTCGCTGCGCTGACCAGTGTATCGCTCATCTTCTGGGTGGATGAAGATACTGTTTCAGACTTGCCTGAAAGATCTATGGCTTCCCGGCTCATGTGTTCCGCCAACCCTACCAGGCTATCCGAGGCTGTATTCAGGAATTGGGCATTTCCGGCAAATTCTTTGATTATGGACTGAAGGTTTTCAACAAAAACGTTAAACCATTTGGCTACATCTCCCATTTCGTCGTTCCCGGTGATTTCTATGCGCCGGGTTAAATCGCCTTCCCCTTCGGCTATATCCCTGAGCATGGTAACGGTGTTGCGGATTGGACGGTTAATGGACTGCTTGATGATAATCCACACACACACCATGGAAATGGTTACCACACCGAGGAAAAGCCAGATATTCATCATACGCTGCCCCTTGGACGATTCCGAGATCTGTGCCAGGTTTGATTTCAGCTTTTTGGACAGCTCACTTTTATACTGGGTCAGCCTCTCTTTGATTTTTTCTGACTGTTCAGCCAGGGCTCCCATTTTAACATCATCCATTTGAGCGTCCCCCCGGCTGATGGTCCCGTAGTATTCCTGGGCTGTCCGGGTGAATCCGCGTAATTGTTCCAGGGTCTTGGCCATATTCGCTTTTTGATTGGGTTCAATGGCCGGCATTTTCATAATTGCCTCCAGATTACCCCGGATCTCTTTTGATTTTTCCAGGGTCATGGAAAAAATGGAGGCTTCCCCCATTAAAATGGCGTCTGTGTATCCTTTCATCTGCTTTTCAAATGCGGTCTGGGCTGAATTGGCATGCATGGTTGCGGGAAACAATTGATCCGAGGTCTCCTGCAGCTGGGCTTCAGTCTTCAAGCCAAGGTAGAATCCTGCAACCATGGAGGCAAGATACCCCATAATCAGGATGCCAAGGCAGAACCAGACTTTATTGGCAATACTCAATGATTTCATTTTTAAAAACTCCTCTAAATTCGTGTTTGACTCGATATTTGTTTTTGGGCGTTTGCGTTTTGTCTGGGGGTAAGAGCAAGGATGATGCCATTTGTGTTTAATTCATTTATTCGGGTTACGGGTTTCGATGACAGTCTGTGTTTCTTTTATAAAAAACATGTATAACCCATTGAAAATATGTTGATATTTCGAAAGTGTGGACAAAAAAACAAACCAAAATCTCCAAAAGACCTGTGAGAGGCGGGCTGACCAATGCAACCCCTGTTTTTATCCAGCTGTCCTGGAATTGAGGACTTTGTGTCTGCTTTATCCGGGTGCTGTCCTGAAAAACAGGAGTTGCTCTGAAAACTTTTACCCCTGGCCCTAAGTTAGGATTTGATTCCCCGGAAATTGTCATGTAAAGTATTCGACGACATAACGCTTGAATTAAAACCGCGAATCCAAGAAAAGTAGCCGTCCCTTAGATGATTGATTACACTGCGCTTATAAAAGGATTGGGAGATAACCTAACGGTTATTCTGTCCCTTTCATTATTGTATCATATTTTTTATCCATCGCTCAGGCGCCTTAGCCCGGCCATGCGCCACTTGATGATCGGTCTTTTATTCGGGGGCATGTCACTTATCAGCATGATACTCAGTGTTGAAATTGAACCGGGTGTGATCATGGACAGCCGGTTGATCCTTGTCCCCATGGCGGCCCTCTGGGGTGGTTCCATGGCGGCCCTGCCCGCGGTATCCATGACCTGCCTGTACCGGGTCTGGCTGGGCGGGGCCGGTACCCTGCCCGGGGTGGGCTCCATTCTCACCGGCACCCTTATAGGGCTGGTGGTCTATTATCGGTTCAAAAAAGGCCTGAACGAGGTTCGATATTACCATATCCTGGCCTTTGGCCTTTTGCTTGGCCTGAATGCCCTGGCCTGGGTACCAGCCCTTCCCACTGCCTATTGGGGGCCTTCTTTTTATGGCATCTTGTTAATGGGGTCGGTTTTTTTGCCGTTTTTAAGCTTGCTGCTGGCCGGTTTTATTCTCACCGAAAAAAAACGGGTACTCAAAGATATGTCGCTGACGGAGGGGGAAGAAAACTATTGGAGCCTGATGGATGATATGCCCGACCTCCGGTATAAATCAGATCTTAACGGGAAAATTATCTTTGTGTCAAAGGCGGTCCTTCCCCTTTTCGGATACACCCAGGAAGAGGGGCTGGGTATGAAAACAAGCTCTTTTTACGTTAAGCCGGAAGAGAGGGGCAGGTTCATTGCCGAACTGAAGCGCAATGGAAAAATATCGGATTTTCTCACCCAGCTTAAGCACCGGAACGGGTCCATATGGTGGGCTTCAACCAATGCCCGTTTTTTTAAAGATTCCCGGGGAAAAGTTCTGGGTATTGAGGGCATTATCAAAGATATTACCCGCCGGAAATATCAGGATGATCTTACGGCCGCCCAGTTGAGAATCGTGGATTATACGGCCGGCCACTCGGTGTCGCAGCTTTTGGAGAAAATCATTAACGAGGCCGAAGCACTCACCCACAGCAGTATCGGATTTTTCCATTTTTTAGATCAGGAGCAGGACATCATCTCCAGGAAGGGCTGGTCCACAAATACCCGGCGGCTGTGTACATCTGAAATCAGGCAGGCCCATTACCCCTTTTCTGATCAGGGCATATGGGCGGACTGTATTAAGGGTTGCAGGCCCGTGATTCAAAATAATTACCAGCAGCCCGGGGCCGTGTTACCCCAGGGTCACCCTTTGCTGAACCGTTTTCTGATTATGCCCATCATTCGGAATGGAAAGGTCGAAGCGATCCTGGGCCTTGGAAACAAAGGCTTTGACTATGATGACATGGATGTGGGCAATGTCGGTCACCTGGCCAGTTTCGCATGGGAGACCGTGGTCCGTAAGCGGGCAAAAGAGGCGCTTAGGGAAAGGGAAACCCTGTTGAGGGCCGTGTTTGACCAGACCTATCAGCTCATGGGACTGTTTTCCACTGACGGGAAATACCTGGCCGCCAACCGGGCAGGCCTTGAATTTGCCGGGGTGGATGAGTCTTTTCTCATGGGAAAAACCCTGTGGGAGACCCTGTGGTGGAAAGACTCCAAGGAAAAAAGCGACCGCTCAAAAAATTATTTTTTAAAGGCGGTGGCTGGTGAACACCTCCGTTTTGAGACCTCAAATTTGACCAAAGGCGGGGCCCCCAGAACCATAGATTCCTCTTTACGTCCTATTTATAATGATGAGGGCGAGGTGATTTACATCTGTGCCGAAGGCCGGGATATCACGGATAAAAAAGCTGCGGAAAAAGAAAAAAACAGACTGGAAGCCCAGCTTTTACAGGCCCAGAAGCTGGAAGCCATCGGAACCCTTGCAGGTGGTGTGGCGCACGATTTCAACAATATCCTGGGAGGCATCATCGGTCTTGCAGAACTTGCCCAGGAAGATGTGAATCAGGATGATCCTTTAAAATATTATATCGACCAGATTGCCCTGGCCGGATACAGGGCCAGGGACCTTGTGGAGCAGATTTTATTGTTCAGCCGGCAAAAAGACCAGGACACACAGCCTGTTGATGTTAAGGTTATGGCAAAGGAGGTGGTCCGCCTGCTCCGGTCCACCGTGCCCCGGACCATTGAGATAAAGACCCGATTCCTGCCTGAAAAGGCACAGGTCATGTCCAGCCCTGCTCAGATCCACCAGATATTGATGAATCTGTGTACCAATGCGGTTCATGCCATGGCCCCCCAGGGCGGGATACTGTCCATATCCATGGAAGAGGCCGACCTTGACCGGAATGTCATTTCCGCCTTGCCCGGCCTGAATCCGGGTGCATTCCTGATACTTGAGGTGGGGGATTCCGGTCATGGGATCCCCGGAGATATCCTGGGCAAGATCTTTGATCCTTTTTTTTCAACCAAAGCCAGGGGAGAGGGCACCGGACTGGGGCTGGCAGTGGTTCACGGAATTGTAAAAAAACAAGGGGGCGAAATTCTTGTGGACAGCAAACCCGGAGAGGGTACCCGGGTCTCAATTTATCTGCCCATGGCCAAAGGGGAAGCTGTCCGGGAACTGCCCGGGAATATTGATATCCACGGCGGGAATGAACATATACTTTTAGTGGATGACGAACCCCTGATGATTGAAGCCATATCATTAATGCTTGAACGCCTTGGATACCGGGTAACGGCCGTGTCGGACAGCCGGGACGCCTGGGAGCTTTTTTCCGAAAATCCGGACCGGTTCGATCTGGTGATAACGGACAATCAAATGCCCCATATGGGGGGGATCTCACTTGCCGAGAAAATGTTTGGCCGCAATCCCCATACCCGAATCATTCTGTGCACGGGGTTCGGTGACCGGCTGACCATCAGATTGGCACAGCAGATAGGGATAAAAGCCATTGTTTATAAACCTGTTGTAAAAGCCAAGATGGCAGAGGAAATTCGCCGGATTCTGGATGTTCCAATGGACACTCCAACGAATACCGCCGCGTATAAAGGAAGCTGAAATGGCCAATGTGCTTATTATCGATGACGATCGTGTATTCTGTGATGTCCTGTCAAGGCGGGTAAGCCGCCTGGGGCATCATTCGGCATTTGCCCTGACCCTGTCCCACGGAGAGGAGCTGGCCGGTCAAAGGGAATTTGACCTAATCATGCTGGATGTACAATTGCCCGACGGCAACGGGATTGAAGCAATTCCCCGTTTCCAGGCCCTGGCCCATTCCCCTGAGGTGATCATTATTACAGGGTCCGGCTCCCCGGACGGTGCTGAGCTGGCCATAAAATGGGGGGCCTGGGACTATGTTCAAAAACCTGCATCCGTGGATGCCATTACCCTGCCGCTTCTCCGGGCTTTGGAATTTCGCAGGGAAAAAAAACAGGCCCACTCCCGGCTTTCCCTAAAACGGGACGGGATCATCGGCAGCAGCCCCCAGCTTGCCTCATGCCTGGATCAGCTGGCCCAGGCTGCCCAGACAGACGTCAGTATTCTGATTCAGGGAGAAACCGGAACGGGTAAGGAATTGCTGGCCAGAGCCATCCACAATAACAGCAGACGGAACAAAGGTGCCTTTGTTGTTGTGGATTGTGGTGCCATACCCGACGCCCTTGTGGAAGGCCTGCTTTACGGCCATGAAAAAGGGATTTTTACGGGGGCGGACAAAAAGCAGATAGGGCTCGTGGAACTGGCCGACCAGGGTACGCTTTTTCTGGATGAAATCGGAGAACTGCCCCTGTCTGCCCAGACTGCCTTTCTAAGGGTGATTCAGGAACACCGGTACCGCCCTCTGGGCGGTAAAAAAGAAAAAGAAAGTGATTTCAGGCTTGTTTCAGCCACCAACAGGGATATGGAAGAACGGGTGAAACAGGGTCATTTCCGGGAAGACCTTTTGTACCGGATTCGCGCCTTTTCCATCATATCACCGCCCCTGAGGGAGAGGATAGAAGATATTTCAGAACTGTCCATGTACTATATAAGCAAAAAGTGTAAAACCTCCGGCATCCTGACCAAGGGATTTTCCCCTGACTTTTTTGAGGCCATTAACACATATGACTGGCCCGGCAATATCCGCGAATTATTCAATACCCTGGACAGCGCCATGGTCTCCGCCGGTGACCAACCCGTATTATTTCCCCAGCACCTGCCCGTTAAGATTCGTTCCCAGATTGCCCGTACCAGTGTCTCAACACCCGGGGCCAACCCTGCGTTCGTTGCGGATAATGCCGGTATTACCGGAGGTATTCAAAATTTTGAAGAGAATTTGTCAGCCTCTTATAGGGATTTCAAAGATCAGCTCCTGGCAGCCGGTGAAAAACAATATTTTACACAGATCTGCACACAGGCCGGGGGGAATGCCGTCCAGGCCTGCAAGCGTTCGGGGCTTTCAAAATCCCGCCTGTATCACTTTCTTCAAAAACACGGGATTTCTCTTTCCGATTACAAGTAGGTCTGTGATTGTCTCCCTTTCCGCTGAGTCCGGATTATCAGGACAGAGGAAATATCCGGTCTTGATTTCCGGGACATGCCCTTCATAGTCGGCCCTCCTGGCTGATTATTGCCTGTTATAAAGGGGGCTTTGAGCGGTTTAATGTTTGGCAAGGTTATTGCAGAACTTCATAATGCCGGATTGGCCGGGCTGTATAATAAGAAAAGGAAAAGCAGGGGGCACAGCATATTGCTTTACTCATTTTACATAATAAACAGACTACAGATTTAGAGTCCGTATGGAAACACTTCTGCTTTATTGTTAAAAAAAAACAATCCAATTTTTCTTCGGTTTCAACAGCTGGTATACCGGGAAGCGGACCCTGATAAAACCTTTGTCTGCAAAACACCGGCGTCATTGTCCACCGTCCTCAGGCGGGGGAAAGGTTTTCCAGATATTGTCATATTGGCCGCAGTTACCATGGGTGAACTTGATATGTTTTTGTGATATAATCCTGATTATACCGGACAATACAAAGGCAACCCTGATAAAGGGGGGGGATTTGTTTCCCCGGTATCTCACCGCCATTGACATGGACTTTAGAACCATTGGCCATATTTTGAGGGCCATGATAGAGCGATCCCGATTACGCCGGGTAAACTAGTGCCTGAACAACGCTTGATACGAATCTTAGACCATGGAAGGATGAAAATTATGTCTCCCGTTTTTTTTAATTCAAAGGGTTTCAGGGAGGCTGTCATACTTACCCTGATGACACTGGTTGTTTTCTGGCTGGCAGGTAAGTACGATATCCTGGAAAACCTGACGGACTTTACCCGAAAATATGAAAACCTGGAATTGGATGAGCTGATCACCACCGCTGTATTCCTATCTTTTGCCCTGTCTGTATTTGCCCTGCGCCGCTGGCATGAGACCTCTATTTTACATGGGGAGATTAAAGCCAAAAATCGTGAACTGGAAAAGGCTGTGGCTGAAATTCGTCGGCTTAAGGGTATCATTCCCATCTGCTCGGGGTGTAAAAAGATCCGGGATGATACAGGCTATTGGCAGCAGGTGGAGGAATATGTGGAAACCCATTCCCAGGCACGGTTTTCTCACTCCATGTGTCCGGATTGCATGGAATCCTATTATGGTAATGAAAAATGGTTCCGTAAGATAGATAAAAGGCGATGACCCCCTTGAAAGCAGGGCCATCCCCCATCTCCTTTTTTTCCAGGAAACGGCCTTGTGAATCAGGGAAAAGCGTATACAATATAATGATATTTGCATGAAGAGGCTTATATCTTATGCCAGAGGAATTACATACGTTTTTAACCTTGGCCCAGGCCATTGATGCTGTTGCCGCGGATTTCGGTCGATACGGCCCCCAACCCGATACCTTTGGTAAAATCGGTCCTCTGATTTTGGGAAACAATTTTAAAATAGGCGCTTTTACTGGTTCTGCGAGGGCCTGGATCCGTCCAGATAGCGCCCATCCCTTTGAGCCGGTGGATGATGTGACCCTGGGGTTTTATCTGGTTCATATGCTGGAGACCTGTGAACAAGAAGCTGCAGGTATGGCTCAAATCTGCACCCATGTTTTTCAGGCGCCTGTCTTACCGGGTGTGGTTGACGGCAAATCCGGGGTCTGGGTTAAAGGCCAAATGGCCGGGTTTGCCTGTAAAAAATGTGGAAATTGCTGCCGCAGGCTGGGAAATGAGGGGGTAAGTGAAGACGTGGCGTTGTGGAAACGCCTTGGGCGCTATGATATCCTGGCCTGGGTGAAGGAGGAGACATTGGGTGATGGTGATATTCAATACCGGATCTGGATTGATCCGGAAACCGGGGAACCGGCAGACGAATGCCCCTTTCTTGCTTTGGAACCGGGCAAGCACACCTTCTGCTGCGGAATTCAGGCAGTCAAACCCCTGGTCTGCCGGGAATATCCATTTACAAAGAAGCATGCCCGGTATACAGGCTGCCCTGGCTTTGAGGGTATTTGACAAAACCCTTACCCTTTTGTAGGTTTAGCCCGTATGCGCCCTTGGGCGGAAATTAAGAATTAAAAGGAAAATAAGCATATGAAGTCATGGAAAATAATCGGGTTAAGGATAATCATCGCAGGTATGTTTCTGCTTCTGGCGGCATGCGGTTCCACCAAGGTGGACCGTGTGGAGGTGGACAAAACCATCGATCTCAGCGGACGGTGGAATGATTCCGATTCCAGGCTGGTGTCCGAGGAGATGGTCCGGGATATCATGGACCGGCCCTGGCTGGGGAATCATAGGTCTCAAAATCAAGGCAAGATTCCGTCCGTGATTGTGGGCACGGTGAGGAACAGGAGCGACGAGCACATCAATACCCAGACCTTTGTCAAGAACCTGGAGCGGGCCCTGGTCAACTCAGGTGAGGTGGACCTGGTGGCAGACAGCGGTGAACGGATGGAAATCCGGGCGGAGCGTCAGGACCAGGCCGGCCATTCTTCCGAGGATACGGCCAAGGAAGAGGGGCAGGAAATCGGGGCGGATTATATGCTCCAGGGAAGCATTAACACCATTTCCGACCGGCTTGAGGGCAAGGAAGTTAAATATTACCAGGTCAACCTGGAGCTGATTCAGATCCAGACCCATAGGAAGGTATGGCTGGGCGAGAAAAAGATTAAAAAACTGGTGGAGAAGAAAAAATTCTGGTTCTGATGGGACCTGTCGTGAACCGTATTTTTCTTCTTTTCGGGCTTGTATTCATGCTTCCTGTCCTGTCCGGGTGCAGCAGCCATGTTGCCTATGATACCTTGGAGCAGCATCTTGCCCAAGGTGACTGCAACGCTGCATCCGAGCTTATGGCCGCCAGTGAGTCGGATTACGGGGAGAATGCCGCCCTTTTGTTCCTCCTGGATTCGGCTATGGTGGATATGCAGTGCAGACGTTTTGGCCCGGCCCAGGAAAAATTCAGGGCAGCCGAAGACCTGGCTGAAGCCCTATGGACCCTGAGTTTGTCCCGTGAAGCGGCCACTTACCTGACAAATGAGTATGTCCAGTCCTATGCCGGGGAGGATTTTGAACGGGCCATGATCCACCTCATGTCTGCCCTGGCCTTTCTTGAGCAGGGTCTGCCCGAAGAGGCACTGGTGGAGTGTCGGCGCCTGGATACCCTTCTGGCCATGTTCAGCGATAAATACCAGGGCGAAAATGGTTACAGGGAAGATGCCTTTGCCAGGTATCTGAGTGGTATTCTCAGGCAGGGGGACCGTGATCCGGGCGGGGCGTTTATCGATTATAAAAAAGCCCTGGATGCCTATACCTTAGGTGAAGATAATTATGGGATAGTGCCTGAAGACTTGAAGGCCTCTCTTTTCCGCGCGGCGCAAAAGGCGGGGCGGCCGGCAGATGCCCTGGCGGCCCTGCCGGGATACCGAGCCCCTTCCGGGCCGGAGGATACGGCCGCCGTGGGACAGGTGGTCTGGATCAGACTCCGGGGCCGGGTGCCCCCGAAAACAGAAAAGCGGATCACCCTGCCCAGCCCCCACGGTCCCCTGATCGTGGCGTTCCCGGGGTATGGCCCCCGGTCGTCCCCGGAGCCGGAGTTCCCCTTGACCCTGAGGTCTGAAACCGGGGAGATTGTAACAAAACCGGCCGTCCTGGTCTCAAATATCTCTGCCGTTGCCGTCGCAGCCCTTGAGGACAAGCGGGGCCGGATAACGGCCAAGGCTTTGGCCCGGGCCGCAGCCAAGCAGGTGCTGATTCAGCAGGTTACGAAAAATAAGGACAAGGAAAAGGAGCGGGTGGCTGAAAATATCCTGAATATCATCAACCTATTTATTGAGCGGGCCGATCTCAGATCCTGGCGATCCCTGCCCGGGCAGATTTACATGGCCCGGTTTTACCTGCCGGCGGGGAACTGGTATGCGGAGGGAAAAAAGCTTCTGGTGAAGGCCGGGGAAATACGATATATTGTGGTAAATGATGCGTGGGGAGGGCCATCAAATGAACCGTCCGAAACAAGGGATTCAATTCACCCTTAGCCTGAAACCAGGCCTCACCGGCCTTTTGATTCTTATTTTCTTTTTCTTGGGGTGCGCGAAATTTCCGGCGCCGGAACAGGCTGATAGCCTGGGTTTTCCAGATGAGGATTATCTCAAGGCCACGGGCTCGGGCAAAACTCCCATTGATGCCCGGAGACAGGCCATGGCTGAATTGTCACAGATTTTTGAGTCCAGGGTTTCTTCCAGTTTTACCAGTATTTCCCGATCCGCTGTCACAGGCAATGCCGCTGAAATCGTTGAAAATGAAGCGGCCTCAGCCATCCGTATTGAATCCGATGTCAGGGTACAGGGGGCCAGAATCGGCAATATTTGGGAGGACAGGGACGCGGGCCTATTCCATGCACTGGCAGTGCTTGACCGGAAAAATGCCGGCCGGACCTGGACCTCAAGGTTAGAGGCCATTGATAATGAAATCCATGCCCAATCCCTCGCCCTGGAGACCATGACGGGCCGTCTTTCCCGCATGGCTGCCCTGAACCGGATCATGGGTGGGATCAACCAACGGGAGAGATTGGAAACCCGGCTGCGGGTCATTGATTATCCGGTTGAAGACCTTTCCGGGGTAAGCTTGGGGAGCCTGGCGGGGGAGCTGGCTGCCCTGAAAGCCGGCCTCAGGATCTATGTGTATATTTTCGGGGAATACACAGACAGGGCAGGGGAGATCATTGCCCGGGCATTGAGCCGGAAGGGCATTGTCCTGGTCCAGGAGACGGGTGACGCCAATGTCCAGGTCCAGGTACGCATTGAGGTTTTTCCCCTGGACCTGGAAAATCCAAATGCCTCTTTTGCAAGGGCCCGGGGCAGTGTTCGAATCTTTGAAGAGATGACCCCGACCATTTTCGCCCAGCTCAATGAAAATATCAGGAAAGGCCATAAAGATATGGAAGAAGCCAGGCGCAGGGCTGTGGAATCCGTATCCAGGGTATTGTCAAAAGGGGTGCTGGCCGCCCTGGGGTATGAAAATTAAAGGGAGGATGCCGTGGGAATAAAGAGAATCTATGTCCATCTGGCCGTGGCCGTAATCATTGCCCTTGTGCCGGCCATATCCGGCTGTGGGAATAAACGGATCGACAATCAGGCCATGGAAGAGGAATTTGAGAATGCGCCGGAATGGGTGTTGGCCGGGTCAGGGGGAAATGAGACGAATGCCTTCTCTGCCGTGGGATCGGCGAGGATCGGAAAATCAGGAATTCAGTTTGCCAAAACCGCTGCCATGGCCCAGGCCCGGAATGAACTGGCCAGGCAATTGTCCGTCAGGGTCCATTCCCTGGTGAATTCGGTGTCCAGGCAGGCCGGGCTGGCAGAGGGCCGGACTGCCGACCATCTGGCCAGACAGGTCTCCCGTCAGGTGGCCCGGGAGACCTTGAACGGATCACGGCAAAAGGATCTCTGGATTTCCCCAAGCTCGGATCTTTATGTCCTGGTGGAGATGGATGGGGCAGCGGTAAAGGGAGCTGTACGAAATCAGGTAATCTCTTCATTCAAGGATGAAGGGGAAAAATGGAAGGCGTATGAGGGCCGGGACGGCGGAGCTGAACTGGACAGGGAGATTGATAACCTGTTCTGAACGGATACGCCCATCGGGACCTAAAATCCATAAAGGAGGTCTGATGAAGGCTATTGAGGCGGAATATACTAAAGATCCCTTTGAGATAAAGATCAGGGAAAAGGCAGCAAAAGAAGAGTGGCCCGAGGTCTGTGCCAGGTTCAACGATGATGTGGAACGGGTTTGCGATGCAGAGGGGATCCCGGGGTATACAGGGCTGTATCAGTGTTTTGACGAAATGAACAAAAAGAGCTATTACCTGGTCAACGAGGACAAGTCCCTGTTCCGGCTCCGGCGGCGCCATTTTCTGGATAATATCGGATTATAAATTAAATTCGTCGGCCCAGGCAGAAAATCGTCGGGCATGGCCCGGATTTATTTTGTGCAGTTCTGCTATGATGGTGCCCCGGGTCATGACCCTGTCCCTGTTTCCCGGGGTTTTGGAAAAGAATTTGTCTGCACAGCAGATGATCCTCTCTTCCAGGGTTGTGGGGACCATGTCCCTGGGCGGCAGGGGCAGTTTTGCTTTAAGAATATTGTCCAGGGTGATGCCGGCTCCGGTGTGGCGCTCGGCAACCCGGCCCAGAGCCCGGGGCAGGCCCTGGCGGTCCAGGAGTTCCCGGCCCAGGTATCCGTGGCAGATATAGGGCAGGTCTCCGTTGCAGCCGATGGCCGGGGCCAGGGTTTTGAAAATGCCGATGTCGTGGAGCATGGCGGCTTTTTCGATAAACTCCAGATCCGGTCCGAGGCCCGTTATCCCCCTGGCGATTTCAAGACTCTTCTCAGCTACCTGCCTGCTGTGGTTCACCAGCACTGAATATAGGGGTGACCCGGGGTCATAATAACGGGCAATGATGGCCAGGGGGTCAATTTCCATCTTACCGTGATCCTGACAGAAGCACCCCTTCGATAAAGGGATCCAGGTCTCCGTTCAGCACCCGGTCCACATCTCCTATTTCCATATCCGTGCGGTGATCCTTGACCATTCTGTAGGGATGGAGCACATAGGAGCGGATCTGGCTGCCCCAGGCAATGTCGTCCTTGCCGTCGTGGAGGCTCTGCATTTTTTTGTCCTGTTTCTGTTTTTCCAGCTGGTAGAGCCTGGATTTGAGCACCTTCATGGCAATTTCCTTGTTCCGGTGCTGGGAGGGTTCCTGCTGGCACTGGACCACAACCCCCGTGGGCATATGGGTGATGCGCACGGCAGAACTGGTCTTATTCACGTGCTGGCCTCCGGCACCGCTGGCCCGGTACACATCGATGCGCAGATCCCCTTCATCAATATCAATGTTGATTTCATCCTTGATTTCCGGGTAGACAAATACGGCGGCAAATGAGGTCTGACGTTTCCCCCCGGCATTAAAAGGAGATATTCTCACCAGCCGGTGAACCCCGGATTCTACCTTCATGAACCCGAAGCAGTTCTGGCCGGTTACATGGAGAGTGGCCCCTTTGATCCCAGCCTCATCCCCCACCTGGTAATCAATTATCTGGTATTTATACCCCCGTTTTTCGATCCACCGGGTGTACATTCTGAAGAGCATTTCCGTCCAGTCCTGGGAGTCTGTCCCTCCGGCCCCGGCATTGATGGATACGATGGCGTCCCGGGCATCATCTTCCCCGTCCAGGGTGATTTCAATTGAGAATTTTTTGACTTTTTCCCCCAGCCCCTCCAGTATATCCGCAGCTTCCTGCTCGATTTCCTTGTCTGATTCCTCTCTGGCCAGTTCCAGCAGGACCTGGGCATCTTCTATTTCGGCGAATATGGCATTGCAGGTGTCGATGAGGTCTGAAATGGTGGTGCGTTCTTTGAGGAGGCGGGTGGCGTTGTCGGCATCGTTCCAGAAATCTTCCCTGGCAATGAGCAGTTCAAGTTCACGAAGCCGTCTTTCCTTTACAGGGAGGTCAAAGATACTCCTTCAGCCGGTTGGCTTTTGCCGTAATGGAGGCGATAATCTGTTTAAAATCTACACTCATTGTCAGGGTCTCCTAAAGTTATTTTTAATGCCTTTTACCATAAAACCCAGACCCATTGCAACCAGGGCGGCCAGGCCTGCTATATCACCGTATCGGGTATAAAAGGTGAGCTGGTCCAGGACCGGCACGTTTCGGGTGAGGGCTGTGGCGGTAAACAGCCCGGTTGTTGCCGTGATCCGGCCGGCGGGATCAATGAAACCGGAAATTCCTGTATTGGCGGCCCGGACAAGGGATCTGCGGTTTTCCACCGCCCTGAGCACGGCAATTGCAAAATGCTGGGCCGGGGCCGATGTCCGCCCGAACCATGCATCATTGGTGATGGTGGTCAATATGTCGGCCCCGTTCAGGACAAAGGCCCGGGAAATATCGGGAAACAGGATTTCAAAACAGATGAGCACCCCTGTTTTATGATCCTCGAACTGGAGGGGAACGGCACCGGTTTCCCCTTGTGAAAAATTGCCTGCCTCTGCCGTGAGTTTTTCCACAAACCAGAGCAGGTCCTGGAGGGGGACATATTCCCCGAAAGGCACCAGGTGGGTTTTGTCATAGGTGCCCGTCACCAGGGAGAGGGGATTGAGCATATAAGCCCTGTTGTAATACCGGAGTGTTTCTCCGGAAATGTCCACTGCAGGGCTTCCCGCGAGAAAATGGGTCCGTGCCTTGCGCACCAGGGCATCCACCCGGCTGGAACCCACGGGGTCCCTGCCGTAATAAAAGGGAAGGGCGGTTTCCGGCCAGATGACCAGGTCAGCGGGCAGGGCCGAAATGGAGAGCTGCTCATACCTGTCCAGGGTAAACTCTTTGAACGCCTTGTCCCATTTTTTATTCTGTTCAATATTTCCCTGGATGACCGATATCCTTGGCTGAGCCGCAGACCCGATCCATTGCTCCACCGTGACCAGGCGTAAAAAACCGTATCCGTGGGCGGCTGCGACCAGAAGGATGCCAAGGGCAAGGGATATGCCAAAGCCTTTATTTCCCGAGACCTTTTTTCTAAAAACCAGCCAGGCCTGGGTCAATACCCCGTTGCAGACCACCAGAACAAAGGAGATGCCCAGGACTCCGAACAGATCTGCGGTCTGGACCAGAAAAGAGTTGGCAAACTGGCTGTATCCCAGGACGCCCCAGGGGAATCCCGTCAGGGCATGGGTCCGTATGAATTCCAGACCCACCCATACCGTGCCGCCCCAAAGGGGGGTGAGCCAGGCCGGCATGGGCCATTTTTTCATGATAAAGGCGAAGATGCCTGTATACAGAGCCAGGTAAAGGGAAAGCAGTACCAGGCATGCTGTGGCCAGAAGGGTATGAAGTTTTCCGAATACGGTAAGGGTGGGGATGATCCAGTAAATCAGGGTCAGGTAGTGGAAAAAGCCTGTGGTTAGTCCGGCATAAAAGGCCTTTTTGGGCACCATGGATCTGATGGAGGCCCAAAGGGGCATCAGGGCGAAAAATGCAACAGGATAGAAATTATAATCTGGAAACGCTGCAGTGAGCAATATGCCCCCGGCCAATGCAGGGAAATAAGGTAAAAAATAGGACAAATTAGGTAAAAGTTTCATTTTTTTTCGGGCCTTAGTATAAAAAGTCTGCTATACTTACCAGATATTATAATCATTCGTCAATTTTCGAGAATATAGGGTACAAGTGCTTTTTATGGCAGATATGTATCAAAAAGAAACCGGCCAGGTGGATTTAAACAAGGGGTGTTCCACCATGGACCGTTTTGAGGTCCAAGATAATGATATCCCTTTGTCCGCGAGTGATGCCTCTGCCGTACTTTCCCGCTCCCCTGTGGGCATCTGCATTTTAAAAGGAAATATTATTACCTGGGCCAACCCGGCGTTTCATGAGATGACCGGCCATGTTCCGGGCAGCCTTGAGGGCAAGGATGCCCTTATTTTCTATCCTACCCCCAAAGAATATGATCGGGTTAGCCGGCGCCTGGTGTCCGAGGTTGCCCGCATTGGATCCGGAACGGTGGATACCCGCCTGTCCAGGAAGGATAATACCGTTTTCGACTGCCGGGTCAGGGCATCCCGGATGGATGCTGAGAATCCGGCCAAAGGGATGTTGATCATGGCCTCGGACATCACCGAGATCAAATCCAGCCAGATTCAGAACCAGCAGGCCCAGAAAATGGAAGCCATCGGTGTCCTGGCCGGGGGAATTTCCCATGACTTTAATAATCTGCTCATGGGGATACAGGGCCACCTTTCCCTGATGCGGATCAATGTGAACCGGCCGGAAAAGGTGGGCCGACACATCGCGCAGATGACAAAACTGGTGGACACAGCCGCCGATCTCACCAGCCGCCTCCTGGGCTTTGCCAGGGGGGGGAAATATCAGACTTCGGATCTGAACATCAACCAGGTGGTGTCCATAGCCTTGAATATTTTTGAACCCACCCAGGAAGATATCACCATCCGGGAAGAACCGGCCCCATCCCTTTATACCGTAAACGGAGATCATTCACAGCTGGAGCAGGTATTGCTCAATCTCATGGTCAACGCATCTCAGGCCATGATTGACGGCGGTACCCTGACCGTCAAAACACGGAATATCCATGTGAAGGAACACCATGATTTTCATTTTGAAATCAAACCGGGGCCCTATGTGGAGATCCTGATCCGGGATACCGGGGTGGGAATGGATGATACCGTGCAGAAGAAAATATTTGATCCCTTTTTTTCCACCAAGGAGGTCGGGGACCTGAAAGGCCGGGGCCTGGGTCTGTCAACGGTCTTTGGGATTGTGAAAAACCACGGCGGTTTTATTACAGTGGAGAGCAAAACAGGAAAAGGATCAAGTTTCAGGGTCTGCCTGCCCGGCTTTGAAGATGCCATGGCGGGTAATGGAGACCAGGCCGGTTCAGACCTGGTACTCATGCCCAGGGGATTGGAAACCGTTCTGCTTGTGGATGACGAGGACGAGGTCCTGAATGTGGGGAAAAATTTCCTGGAGGAGCTTGGATATACCCCGCTTCTGGCCAGAAACGGCCTGGAAGCGTTTGAAATTTTTAAACTTTATCATCAAGAGATCTCCCTGGTGGTGTTGGACCTGGTCATGCCTGTCATGGACGGAAAAGAGCTGGTTTTTGAAATGCGCAGGATTGCCCCGGATATGAAAATTCTGGTGTCCACCGGGTTCAACCTGAACCAGGAAGTGGCGGGGCTGCTTAAAAAAGGCTGCCACGGATTTTTGCAAAAGCCCTTTTCAATGGATAAATTTTCCCGGGTGATCCGGGAAATACTGGACTGTGGGGCCGGAGATTCCTTGCATATTCTTCCCGATAATCATTGACAACCTGTTTTTTTTTGACTAATGACTGAATAAATTTTGTCAGAAGGCAAAAGAAGAAAGCGTTAAAAAATAAATATTGAATCAAAGCCACGGAGGCTGACGTTCCGGATTCCGGAATATTGTCTCTGTGGCTTTTTTTATTGGAGGGACCCTTATGAAACGTTGTGCTCTATCTGTTCTGCTCATCTGGGGATGTGTACTTTTTGGATTTTCAAGCCCTGCCCCGGCAGGGCAGAATCTTGTCGATGCCATGGGCCGGACACATGCCCTGCCGGACCGGGTGGACCGCATCATTTGTTCCGGTTCCGGGTGCCTGAGGCTGGTCTCCTACCTTAAGGCCGGGGATCTTGTGGTGGGGGTGGATGATATCGAGACCCGGAAACAGAGATTCGATGCCAGGCCCTATGCCCTGGCAAATCCCCGGTACAAGACCCTGCCGGTTTTCGGCGGGTTCCGCGGCCGGGATGATCCTGAAAAAATCCTCGGCCTTGATCCTGGTCCCCAGGTGATTTTTAAAACCTATGCCACCATGGGATATGATCCGGCTGAGCTTGAAAAGAAGACCGGCATTCCCGTTGTGGTTCTGGAGTATGGAGATCTTGGTCCGGGCAGAAAAAAATTATTTTCTGCCTTATCCCTCATGGGCAGGATTCTGGACAGGCAGGCCAGGGCCGAAGAGGTGATTGATTTTTTCAATAACGAAATCAGGGCACTGGAAAACCGGACAGGGGATGCCTCACCCAAAAAAACTTGTTACATTGGCGGGATTGCCTTTAAAGGCCCCCATGGCTTCATGTCCACCGAACCCCTTTATCCCCCCTTTGAATTTGCCGGTGCCGTCAATGTTGCGGCCAAGGATATGCCCCTGGGTAAAAATTTGAGTCATACTGTTTTTTCAAAGGAAAAGATACTGACCCAGGATCCGGACATCCTTTTCCTGGACCTGAGCACCATCCGAATGGGAGAGCGGCAGGGCGGGTTTTTTGAGCTTAAGACAGATCCGGTTTTCCAGGCCCTGACCGCCGTGGCCAGGGGAAATGTGTTCGGGGTGCTTCCCTATAACTGGTATACCCGGAATTTTGGTTCCGTCCTGGCAGATGCCTGGTATGTGGGAAAAACACTTTATCCGGAAAGATTTACTGACATAGATGCCGTAAAAGAGGCGGACAGGATTTATTCTTTTTTATTGGGGCGTGTTGTTTTCTCTGAAATGAATGGTCAGTTTCAGAATAAGGTGTTTACCCGGTTAAGGGTGAGGGATTAGGTGAAATATGCATTTTCAAACCCTTTCCCAACCAGACTCCTATATCGGGTATGTCCGGAAAAAGCGGGGGGGCCTGTTCTGTCTGTCCGGTCTTGTTCTGATCTGTTTTCTGGCGGCCCTCAGTTTCGGGGCGGTCCAGGTCGATCTTTTTGAGGCTGTCAGGGGTGTTTTTACCGGGACCGGTTCTTCCAGGGACGGGCTTATCCTCTGGCAGATAAGGATCCCCCAGGCCCTCACGGCCCTGGCTGCAGGGGCGGGCCTGGCAGGTTCAGGGACCGTGATGCAGTCGGTTCTGAAAAACCCCCTGGCATCCCCTTTTACCCTGGGCATTTCCCATGCCGCTGCATTTGGGGCGGCATGCGCAGTTATGGTCATGGGTTCCGGGATAATGGGCTCAAGCTCTGCAGATGCCCTGAATATTTCTTATCCCGTGCTCACCGTGGGGGCATCCTTTTCCTTTTCCATGCTGACGGCCTGGCTGATTATCTATATTGCCGGCCGCCACGGGGCTGCTCCCCAGGTTCTGGTGCTCACCGGCGTGGCCCTGGGTTCCCTGTTCACGGCCGGCACAATGCTGCTCCAGTTTTTTGCCGATGATGTCCAGCTGGCCGCCATGGTTTTCTGGACCTTTGGAGACCTTGCCCGGGCAGACTGGGGGGACCTGAAGATTCTTGGGCCGGTAACACTTTTTATTCTCGGTTTTTTTCTGGCCAATGCCCGTTCATACAATGCCCTGGCACTGGGGGACGAAACCGCCCAGAGCCTGGGGATACAGGTGCGCCGGGTACGGCTGGCCGGAATGATGGCGGCCTGCCTGGCAACGGCCGTGATCATATCCTTTGTGGGTATCATCAGCTTTGTAGGGCTGGTGGCCCCCCATATCGTCAGGCGGGTCATGGGTGGGGATCATTATTTTCTGTTACCCGCTTCCCTGGCTGTAGGCGCCCTGGTGCTGCTGGGGGCGGATATGGCCGCCCGGCTGGTGCTGCTGCCCCATGTGCTTCCGGTCTCCATTCTCACCTCGTTTCTGGGAGCTCCGGTCTTTATCTATCTCATACTCAAAGGAGAACGCTCATGAGCCTTTATGTCAGGGAGTTAAGTTTTTCCTACCGGAATACCCAGGTCTTGGACCGGATCGGGTTTTCCGTGCAACGGGGAGAGGTGACCATGATCCTCGGCCCCAACGGGGTGGGAAAGACCACCCTTCTCAAATGCCTGAACCGTATTTTTACACCCGAAACAGGGACTATCCAGGTGAATAATCAGGATATCTCCACCATGGCAGTGGGGGATATTGCCCGGCACATAGCCTATGTTGCCCAGAATAATGAGGGCGGGCGGCTGACGGTCTTTGATGCCGTTCTTATGGGGCGGACCCCGCATATCCGGGTCCGGGCCGGTGCCCAGGATCTGAAGAAAACCCATGCCGTGATGGAACGGCTCAACCTCAGTCACATGGGATTGAAATATCTGGACTGCCTCAGCGGCGGGGAACGGCAGAAGGTGGCCATTGCCCGGGCCCTGGTCCAGGAAACGGACCTGCTCCTACTGGATGAACCCACTGCCAGCCTGGATCTCAAAAACCAGACCGAGATCCTCGGCCTCATCCGGCATATTGCCCGGGACCATGACATGGCCGTGGTCATGACCATGCATGATCTCAATTCCGCCTTGCGGTACGGGGATCAGTATCTATGTTTAAAAGACGGCCGGGTGGTGGGTCGAGGTAAAATGGAAGAGATCACCCCGGATTTAGTGACCCGGGTTTACGGGGTGGACGTGGAGATTGTCCGCCATAGAGGCTGCCCCATGGTGGTACCTGTGGCAGCTTAAATGATTAACGAACAGTGGGGCGAGTACCTATTGTTTTCGCTGATCGAGCGGTTCTTGCCGCACAGGCTTTTTTAAACAGATAAATATTTAAGGAGATAATGCATGAACTGTTCATTAGATCAAGATACAATTGAGGCAACCATTGGATTCCACGGCCACACCTGCCCGGGACTGGCCATCGGCATTCGGGCCGCAGAGCTGGCAATGGAAAAGCTGGACATTCACAAAACTGCAAATACCATCTGTGTGACGGAAACCGATATGTGCGGGGTGGATGCTATACAGTTTCTTACGGGATGCTCCTTTGGCAAGGGCAACCTGGTGCACAGAGATTACGGTAAGTCCGCCTTTACCTTTTTCAACCGGGATACGGGAAAGGGGTTCCGGGCCCTGTTTAAAGACATGGGCAGGGGTCTGGACAGGGAAGAGCGGATCCAGCAGCTCATGGATGCGGACCTGGATGACCTTTTTGATCTGCAGGACATTGAGGCACCGCCTGTCCGGCCGGCCCGGATACTCAAGAGCATTGCCTGCGACCAGTGCGGGGAAATGACCATGGAGTCACGTATCCGCCTCTTTGACGGTAAGCAGTTCTGTTTTCCCTGTTTTGGGAAAGTGGAACAAAAAATTTGAGATAGTATTCCACAGCAGTGCAATAAAAATATTGCACTGCTATTATTTTATTGCATTTCTTTACCCCTGCCTTTCCCATATCCCCATAGAAGGAACTTTGATTCCAAGTTTTTTTACGGTTAGTTTGTTTTAAAAATCAAAGTGTTATATTCTATTTTTTGATATGTCCGACTCCCGGTGTCATTCTGGCATGGTTATGGCTATGCTTTAAACCATAAAATTTAAGATTTACATATGAGACGTTCCCGAGGAGAACCAATATGACTAAAAGTTCTGTGTTCAGTGTTTGCGGCATGTGTACCGTACGTTGCCCCATCAGCGTAGAGGTTGAAAACGGCCAGGTCGGATTTATTGGGGGAAACCCCCATGTTCCGGCCATGAAAGGCGCTGTGTGCCCCAGGGGTGCTGCCGGCAAGGCCCTGCTCCACGACAATGAACGGCCCCAGACCCCGTTGATCCGGGAAGGAAAGCGCGGGGAAGGCAAATGGCGCAAGGCCACCTGGGACGAAGCCCTGGATTATGTGGCGGACCGTCTGAACAAGATTAAGGACGAGCATGGTGCCCGGGCTATCTCATTTACTGACCGGGGGGGACCGTTCAGGGATATGCACCGGGCATTCTTAAAGGGCCTTGGAACACCAAATTACAACAACCACGACTCCTCCTGCGCCAGAAATGTCCAGCATTCAGCCCTTTCCCTCACCGGCATGGGACGCAAGGCTGTGGCCTATGATTTTAAGAACAGCAAGCATGTGGTGCTCCAGTTCAGGAATATTTTTGAGGCCGTAAATGTCCAGGAGGTGAATAACCTCATGGATGCCATGGAAAAGGGCTGCAAGCTTTCCGTCATCGACATCCGTTCCAATATATCCGCAGCCAAGGCCAGCCGGTTCATGCTGATCAAGCCGGGCACAGACTATGCCTTTAACCTGGCCGTGATCCATGAAATAATCAATAAGCGCCATTATGACGAAAAATTTGTGAACCGTTATGTGGACGGGTTTAAAGAGCTGGAGCAGTTCGTTACCCCCTATACCCCGGAATGGGCTGAAGCCGAAACCGGAATCGAAGCCTCCCAGCTCCGCAGTTTTGTGGAAGAAATTGCTGAGGCTGCTCCTTCAGTGATCTGGCATCCCGGCTGGATGGCGGCCCGGTATACGGATTCCTTTTATATCTGCCGATCCATCTACATTATCAACGCCTTGCTGGGAACATACGGGGCCAAGGGTGGCCTCCCATTTGTCTCCAAACCCGGGGATGTGGGCGCCAAGGGGCTGAAGTCCTTCATGGACCTCTACCCCAAACCCGAAGAAAAACGGGCCGACGGTGTGGGCTGGAAGTACAAACAGTTTGAACAAGGACCGGGCCTGGCCCATCTGCTCTACGAAGCCATTGAAACCCAGGAACCCTATCCTGTGAAAGCCTATATTGCCTACCGCCATGATCCTCTCATGGGGTATCCGGAGCCCGATCGGATCAGGAAGATGTGGGAAAAACTGGATCTCCTGGTCTCCGTGACCTTTTCCTGGTCAGATACGGCCTGGCATTCCGATGTGGTTCTTCCCCTTTCCACCTATCTGGAGCGGGAGAGCATCATTGCCACGAAAAATGCCCTTAAACCCCAGTTCTTTGTCCGCCGCAGGGCGGTTGAACCCCGGTACGACAGCCTGGCCGACTGGGAAATCATCTCCGGCCTGGCCCGGCGGATGGATCTGCCCGACCTGGTATTTGATACGGCGGAAGATCTCTGGAATTTCCAGTTGGAAGGCACCGGAGTCTCCATCGAGGACTTTGACGAAAAGGGAATGGTTTCCCTGGCAGACAAGCCCATCTACAAGGATTTTGAGGACTATACCTTTAAGACGGACAGCGGGAAGATCGAAATGGTCTCCAAAAAACTGGAAGACAACAACCTGACCTCCCTCAAACCCTATGAACCCCCGAGATCCCCCAAAGAAGGGGAGTTTAGGATCACTTTCGGCCGCTGCGCCCTCCATACCCAGGGCCACACCGTGAACAATCCCCTGCTCAACGAGCAGATGTCTGAAAACACCCTCTGGATCAACACGGAAAAAGCGGGTGCAATGGGGATTTCAGACGGAGATACCGTAACCGTAGGCCAGAACGGCTACACGGAAACCATTAAGGCCAAGGTTACCGATTTTATCCATCCCGACGCCGTATTTGTCATCCACGGATTCGGCCATCGCCTCAAGGTGGAAAGCCGGGCATTTGGCAAGGGCCTTGCCGACAATAAATTTATGTCCGGCGGCATGGACATCTGGGACAAGGCCGGCGGCGCCATTGCCTACCAGGAGCACTTTGTGACGGTTTCAAAACAATAGCCGTCATACTCCTTTCAACAGAATAACAGATCCCCCCTTGTGCTGCGCACTTGGGGGGATTTTTCTTTTACGGAACTCTAAATTTTCAGACTCTATAGGCGAGTCTAATTTATTAGAACAACTGGTGTACCGCAAACTCAGCCTTGGCTTAATCAGACGATATGTTGGATTTAGAATGCAAGAATTTATATTAAAGTGCCAGCCTTTTCAGGAACCGTTAAAGGAAGAGGATTATAATGTATAATCTTTCCTTTTCGATAAAATTAGGGGGAAAACCATAATTCTGATCGGTCTAAAGGCGTTTCTGGTGAAAGAAAAGGATTATCTATTTTTAGAATTTTTTTATCATTGAATTTTGCCCGTAGTATTATGTCCCCATACTTTTCTTTAAAAAGTGTATCGAACATACCGTTTCGAATTATTGTTTCTAACCCTCTCCTAATACGATCTGCCAGTAATGGGTATTTTGGTGATACAAAAAAATAGCTTGGGGTTGGAAAATACAAAATTTTTGTTGGTTCAATATTGATATTAGGATACTTTTCCTTTCTTGAGTCAAACTCATGAAAAATTTCATTTACTCCACGAGGAAAATAATCGAAACGATGAGCATTTAACATCGTGAAGAGCCCCTCATAATCTGTTCCTGCCACAACATTAAAGCCAGACTTTTTAAGAACTTTGGTCGTTGTCCATTGACTGCCTGATCCTGCTTTGAATCGTTTTAATGTTTCAATATCATGCAAACTTTTAAAACTTTCCAACTCCTTCTTATGGACAAGTAGCAAACGATATCCTAATAACCCTTTCAATATTGGAATACGTATGGGGATTGTGTTCTTTTCCCACTCATCACGAGTCGCAGCAATATGAACATTAATTACACGTCCTTTAATAATTTCAATTAAAGCCCGAGCTCTTACCATTGGTTTTGCGAAATATGATATTTCAAATGGACCATCCGATTCGATTGTAGCCTCAAGTGCCTTTGTTAAAATTAAGTTGGGATGACGATATCTCTGATCAGTGGGGGAAAACCCTGGCAGAAGCTTAATTTTGTCTGACGCATGTCCATTCATAACGGCACATAGTAAAATAATGCTACAAGATATAAAAATTACAATGTTTTTCATAAATCACCAAGGAATTATATCTTACCGGTTAGAATAGATTACCTATCACAACATATGGAATGCGATTTAATTTAAACTTTTGAGCAAAAATCAACTTAATTGGAGAATAAACTTATTTTCCGACCAATTGCAAGAATCAATTTAATGCCCTGATGAACAAAACCGCTACGCGGAAGGAAACAGCCAGCAGGCCTTTTCTGTTATAGACTATGATTTCACCGACATGGCATAACCAAGCTTTATATTAATTTATAGTTGTTCCATCATTCTCCTGAATACCCACACATAACATTCAGGAGGAAGAAATGACAGAACTTCGACAAATGTTTGAAAAGCACATGACCCTTCACCGGTTATCGCCCAAAACCCACTCAGCATACATGGTCGCCGTAAAATCTCTTGCCGATTATTACAAACAATCGCCGGACCAGCTAACGGATTGCCAAATCCAGGACTATCTCGATTATATTAACATAGAACGTAAACTGACATGGAACACCTGCCATGTTTAGTTTTCAGGGATCAAGCGGTTTTATAAACACGTATTAAACAGAATCCCCAGGATATCTATACCGCCCCGACCCAAAGAAAGGAAGATTTTCATGGCATTGAGTCGGGAAGAGGTGGAAGAAATCCTGACTGCTTGCAACAATCTCAAGCATTATACCCTGCTTTTAGCTGTTTACAGTGCAGGCCTGCGAGTCAGTGAGGTAGTCAATCTTCAACCGGTCCATATTGAAAGATCCCGCAGGATGATCCGCATCGAACAGGGCAAGGGCAAAAAAGACAGGTATACCGTTTTATCGGATACCCTGCTGAATACCTTTGAAGAGTATTGGCGGACATACAGGCCGGGTAAATGGATTTTCCCAGGTAATACCAGAGACAAACATTTATCCATTAATTCAGCGCAGCGAATTTATTATAAGGCTAAAATTAAGGCTGGCGTATAGCGGGGCAAAGGCATCCACACCCTGCGTCACAGCTTTGCCACCCGTCTTTTGGAACAAGGGACCCGGACATATATTCTCCAACAGATGCTAGGCCATAAGTCCATCAGGACAACCGCCCGGTATCTTCACATTAGCAATGAAGACATATCCAAAGTCGTCAGCCCTGTTGACGCGATGGTGCTATGAATACCAAATGCTGCGATAAAAGCAGCAGGCACGAACAAGACATCGCCGAGATTTTTAGACATTCAGGACAATGCTTTTTGGAAAAATTCAGCGCTTCCCACGAACAGATAAAGGTCATGAATCGGATCATAACTTGCCGGACATCCGCTCTGGGAGGACATGTTGATACATGCCCGAACTGCAATTTTCAGCAAAACGCCTACAACTCCTGCAGGAACCGCCACTGCCCAAAATGTCAAACTATGACCAAGGAAAAGTGGCTTAGTAAACGGGTGTCAGAACTTTTACCAGCCACTTATTACCATCTCGTATTTACGCTGCCCCATGACTTGAATCCGGTCATCCTATGCAACATGAAGCCTTTGCTGGATCTGCTGTTCTCTGCGGTCAACCAGACTATCCGGCAGTTCTCGGCTGATCCACAGTGGAGACTCCAGGGCAGGCCGGGATTTATCGCAGTTCTTCATACCTGGAACCAGACCATCCTGGATCATTTCCATATGCACTGCCTTGTTCCGGGGGGAGTGCTGTCAGAAGATAGAACCACATGGACCCCTTCCAAGAAAAATTACCTTTTCAGGACACAGTCATTGGTAAAGGCATTCAAAGGGATTTACATCAAGAGACTGAGACAATTGTACGAGGATGGAAATCTTATCTTTCCTGGAAATACAACAAAATTCAGCACGCCGTCCGGATTCAACCATTTGATAAAGATTATTAGAAAAAAGAAATGGTCAGGCTATGCCAAATCTCCATGCTCAGGTCCTGAGAAAGTTCTGGAATACTTAGGGCGGTATACCCATCGGGTAGCCATTTCAAACTACCGGATTAAATCCTTTAAAAACAACAAGGTTGTGTTTACCTGGAAGGACCGGTCAGTGAACGATGCTGCCAAAGAAATGACTCTTGATGCCGTGGAATTTATCAGAAGATTCCTGTTACATGTCCTGCCTAAAGGGTTCAAAAAGATCCGGCATTTTGGTTTTTTGTCTCCCAGGTTTAAAACTCGAAACATCGAACTGATCAGGAAATTATCCGATGACGAATGTAAAGCTCCGGCCCTCCCTGCCGACGAGCCTTTAGAGGGGATGATGCTGAGACTAACCGGTATTGATATCAAGGCATGCCCCAAATGCAAAAAAGGTCGATTGAAAGGGCTATGTGAACTGCTGCCGGTGTATATCAACTATATTATTCCAAACCAAAAGAAGACTACCTGGGACACCTCATAGATACGAGCCTTGATCTGAAACATTCTGCGGCAAAGACAACGGTTTCAGGCCATACCCTTGGAGTGCGTCCTGGGACCAGGCCTATTAAATCCAATTCATCTTTCAGTCAGAGAATAAGAAGTATGCGGCAGGCAAAAATCCAAATTTCGATCAATTCTGACCAAAATCATTCCGATTTATCTTGGCGCGACCAGATTGAGAATCATATAAACCCCATAACCCAAAAGGTCTCCGATACACATCCGCGGCACTGTTCAACAACGTTTTATCAATAATCCCGTTTTCCGTAACAACCGGTTCGGCAACAATCAAAAGTTTTGAAAAATTCAACTGTCTCGGTATTTCTGTGGGCGGGACTATATGATAAAACGCTTCTCTTTAAATTACCTTTTTAGAAGAATGAAAAGAATATTGGAGATTATCCTGATTGATACCGGGATTATAAAGAGAAAAATTTCATTTGGAAAAATTGAAAAAAGCGAGGGCTTAACGGAAGTGCCTGCCCGGTCCCCGGCCGTTTCTGCCGACAATGCAAATTAAAGAATGCTGTTTTTGTTTTCCACGATATAGTCTGCAATTGCTGTAACATGCTGCAAAGGCAGGAGGTCTAAGTCGCCTTGTTCTACCTCCTTAAGAGCGCCGTCTGTTGCAATGGCCTTTACTGTGGGAATGGCCTTGAACAGGGGGGGCTTGCCCACGGCCTGCCGCCAGATTTCTATTTTTGGGTAGGGGCCTGAAATCCATCCTTCGATGAGGACAATATCGGCATGGGCGTAGTATTTTTCAATGAGTATGTCCGGCCGGGTGAGGTCTGAGGCCGGAAAATACAGGGCCGCCATTTTTGAGGTGACCATGGCGGCGGGGCTGGCCCCGGCAGTTCTGTGGACATGGGAGTCTTTGCCCGGCTTGTCCAGTTCATGGCCGTGGCTGGAGTGTTTTAGGGTGCCCACGGCCAGGCCCTGGGCTGTGAAGTAGCGGACCAGGGCGGCCACAAGGGTGGTCTTCCCTGATCCGGGCTGGCCGATGATCTGGATGATTCTGGCCTGGCTCATGCGGATTTTCCGAAGGGGCAGGCCGGAAAGCGGCACGGTTTGCAGTTGAGGCAGAGGCCGCCGTGGCAGAGGCTGGCCAGATCTTGTTTGCCGGGGTGTTCCCCTGCCATGACCCGGGGAAGAATGAGGTCGAAAATGGTGGTCCGGTGATAGAGTCCGCAGGCAGGCAGCCCCATGATGGCGGTGCGCTTGGTGTATCCCAGCAGGAACATGGCCCCGGGCAGGACGGCTGAGGAATAGTGGACCTCTTCGAACCCGGCGGCTTCTATGCCCTCTTTGGTCACGTCATCGGGATCCACGGACATTCCCCCGGTGGTGATAATGAGGTCGGTGTCCTTTTCCAGGTAATCCTGTATCCGGGCTGTGATTTGTTCTTTATCGTCAGGGAGGATATGGGTTTCAAGGACGCTTGCCCCCAGCTCTTGGGTCTTTTTTTCCACGATGGCCTGGAACCGGTCCTGGATGAGCCCGTCGTAAACCTCATTGCCGACAATGATGAGGCGGATCTTCAGGGGATTGAACATGGACACGGAGAGAATGGGATAGGCCGCCCTGGCCAGTGCTGTGGCCTCATCCAGCCGGCGCCGCTCAATGACCAGGGGAATGGCCCGGGTGGCGGCCAGGCTCTGGTTTTTGGCCACCACCCTGTTGTTGTGTATGCTGGCGCACATGACATCCTGAATCATGTTGAATTGGGTAAGGGCCTCCACATCCACCTTGAAAAGGCCGGGATAGGATGCCCGAAGCTCCAGCTTGCCCTCCCCGGGGGTCCCGGAAAACTCCACACCCGGCCCGGCCAGGGCCGAGGCCAGCTCAAACACGGCATCATCTTCATGGACCTGGGTCTTTTCATCCAGATCCAGGACATATAAATTGTTTTTTCCCATGCGCATGAGACGGCAGATGTCCCCTGAAGTAACCTTTTGTCCCCGCTTGAATACCGGGCCCTTGGATTTACCGGGAATGATTTCCGTCATGTCATGGGCAATGGTCATGCCCTCGGCCTGGTCTACGGGAACGGTTTTAAAGGGCGTCATGGCGGGTCTCCTTATGATGATTTTTTTTTACAGGTTTAAAATAGGATCCCAGGGCGCAGGGACGGCAGAGGATTTCATTATTTTTAAAGACTTCTTTTTTGTCCCGGACAATGATGCCGCACCGGGCGCAGGCGGCTTTGAACCGTGTGGGGCCGGGCATGTCCGAGGCAGGCACGTCCACCCGGACTTCAAGCACGGTGAACAGGTCTTTATTTTCCATTATCTTATAGGCCTCGAGCTGCTGCTGCCTGGGATCGTCAATGCCGGGCATGAGTACCGGTGCCAGGTCCCGGGCAGTTTCAGTGGAGATGATCCTGAAGGCCTTGCCCGTCTCAAGGTTGACAAAGGTAGCGGCCATGATCCCGTTGTCTATGAATTTTAATGATCTGCGGCCCAGTTTTACGCCGGTGACATAGGAGATGGCATCCGTGGCGCACCGGTCCATTTCCACATAGACAATGATCTTTTTGATCTGAGGCATTTGGGCCGGTTCGTCCAGCCCGATGAGCTCACACCCCAGCATGGCCATGCGTACCCCCACCACCTGGCCGGGGCAGAGATGGCCGTGGGCTCTGGCAGCGCCCTGGAGAAGGGTTTCTATATCTTTCATTGATTTTCCTTTATTGTATTACCTTATTGTACTATACAGCGCTTATGTTAAATTTAACATAAGGTCAAGATGAAAATAACAGCAATATTAATGCCGGGATGCCAATAAATAAATGAAACTTAAATCAATGCAGCTTCTGGTGAGTGAACAGGGCGATATCATCATGGGAAAAGGCCGGATGGATATTCTGGATTCCATTGACCGGACAGGCTCCATCAACAAGACGGCCAAAGAGATGAACATGTCCTATAAGTCGGTGTGGAGCAAGATTAAGTCCACTGAAAAGAATTTCGGCAAACCCGTGATCCATGCCGATCGGGTCAAAGGCTCCTCTCTGACGGCAGAGGGGCGTGAACTGCTAGAGGCCTATCGGCGTCTGAATCGGAAGTGTATGGCAGCGGACGATGCTATTTTTGAAGAGATTTTTCTCCCCATAATTCTGCAATAAAAAAAGTGCAGTGCAATGTTTTTATTGCACTATCCCTTTCCCCTGGTGTTCCAGATCAAAGTGTTCTAGACGTTGACTTTCCAATTTAAGGTTGAATTTTCTTTTGATTTAAAAGGGTTAGAATAAAGGTTCTCCATTTTGACCGTCATGGCATGGTTATGGCTAAGTTAGAACTCCTAAAAGGAATTTTAATAACGGATCATGTCGGAGGACATAAATGAGCAAGTATTATCTGTTCCAGGATACCAAAAAATGTATCGGGTGCCGGACCTGTGAGGTCCAGTGCAAGGCAAATAAAAATCTGCCGGCCGGGCCCAGGCCCTGCCAGATTATCCAGGTGGGCCCCAAGACCATTGCCGAGGTCCCCAAGATATCTTTTATTTTTATGCCCTGTTTTCACTGTGAAAATCCATGGTGCGTGTCTGCCTGCCCCACCGGCGCCATGCAACGGCGGAGTAAGGACGGGATTGTTTTCATCGATAAGGACCTTTGTGTGGGATGCAAAACCTGTGTCTCTGCCTGCCCCTGGGGCGCTCCCCAATGGAATCAGGAGACCGGAAAGGTTGAAAAATGCGATTACTGCATGGACCGCATCGACCAGGGGCTGGAACCGGCCTGCGTCACCACTTGCACCACCGGCTGCCTGAAGTTTGGGAAGGTGGAGGATATGACCCAGATCCGCAGGGAGCGTCATGCCGCTTCAGTGGCCTCTTTTGAAAATACCTGCTTCTAAGGAGTAGACATGGAAACCTGTCCGGTTCGACAAACCATTATTTTCCTGTCCGAACAGATCGGATCTTCCGGGTTGTCCGATCCCCGTGGACAGAGGATATCCGAACAGATTCTGGCCCTGACCGAGGAGATCGCAGAAGGGGCGGCAGGAGACCATCACCTGTCTGCCATTGATGCCCTGGTTGAGGAGTATGGTTACGAGAATAGTCCTCTTAAGACCCGGGAGGCCGGTAAAATCGTCAAAGGGTTTTTAAAGGAGCACAGGGAGGTCTTTCTGAACCATATTGAGACCCGGAACTGTCCCTCCCATGACTGTGGAAAACTGGCACCATCCCCCTGTCAGATGGCCTGCCCGGCGGGCATTGACATTCCCACCTACCTGGCCCTCATAGCCCAGGGAAAGGATGCCGAAGCTATTGAGGTGATCCGCCGGGATAATCCTCTGCCCTGGGTCTGCGGCCTGATCTGCACCCGGCCCTGTGAGATGATGTGTGTGCGGGCCAGGATCGATACCCCGGTTTCCATTAAATTTCTCAAGGCCTTTGCCGCAGAGCGGGCCATGTCCAACCGGGCCTATAAAAATCCTGCACCCAGACCCCGGAACGGGAAAAAAGTCTGTGTGGTGGGGGCTGGCCCCGGCGGGTTGTCTGCCGCCTATTACCTGGCCCTCATGGGGTATCAGGTACGGGTGATCGAAGCCCTGCCCATCCCCGGCGGCATGCTCATGGTGGGCATCCCCAGGTACCGGCTGCCCAGGGAAGTCATTGACCGGGAAGTGGCCATGATCGAGGCCCTTGGCGTGGAGATTTCATTTAACACCCGGTTCGGCAGTGATGTAACTAAAGAGGAACTGGAAAAAGAGGGATATGAGGCCTTTTTTATTGCCATCGGGGCCCACAAGGCCTGGGACCTTGGCATCGAAGGGGAACAGGATTTTTCCAAGGTCATTGAGGCGGTCAGCTTTTTAAAGGATGTTGCTTTAGGGGAGCGCCATGCCCCGGGAGCACATGTGGTGGTCATCGGCGGAGGGAATGTGGCCATTGATGCGGCCCGGACCAGCCTGCGCCTGGGAGCCGAAAAGGTCACAATTGCCTACCGCCGGTCCAGAAACCAGATGCCTGCGGATGTGGAGGAGGTGGAACAGGCTGAGGAAGAGGGCATTGAATTTGCTTTTCTTACCATTCCAAAGGCTGTTGTGGGGGAGGAAGATAAGATCACCTCCCTTTCCTGCATCAAAGCGGAGCTGAAAAAGAAAAAGGGTTCCGACCGCCTGGCGCCGGTGCCCATTGAGGGCCAGGGTTTTGATATCCAGGCTGATGCCGTTATCTCCGCCGTTGGCCAGTATGTGGATGATGGCGGCATGGAGGCCTTTGAGGGGATGAAATGGACAAGGCGGGGAACCATTGAGGTCAACCATGCCAGCATGGAAACGGCACAATCAGGTGTTTTTGCCGCCGGGGATGCCGTGTCCGGCCCGGCCACGGTGATTGAAGCCATTGGCGGGGGCAAGCGGGCCGCAGATGCCATTGATCGGTATCTCAAAGGAATTCCCCAGCCCAGGATGCCCAGAACCCCGGTACGTCACTATACCGAACCTGTTTTGGAGATGTCGGCCAGCCAGAAAATGAAGGCAAAACAGCCGGAAATGCCCATGCTCAACATGGACCGGAGGCGGACTACCTTCCAGCAGGTGGAATTGGGCTACGATGAAGCTGCAGTCCGCAGGGAGGCCGGGCGCTGCCTGCGCTGCGATATCTGCCGCCGCTGCGGCGAGTGTGTTGAGATCTGCCGCGATAAAATGGGTATCGGCGCTCTGAAGCTGGGCTACCTTGAATTTGACCAGCAGTCACCCACGGATTTCAGGGCCACGGCTGAAAACTGCATCACCTGCGGGGCCTGTGCCGCCAACTGCGAGAACAAGGCCCTGGTCATTGAAGAACAGGATCACCGGCGTACACTCAAACTCTGTGGCACCGTGCTCAACAGCCAGGCCATTCAATACTGCGATTCCTGTGGGGCCAAGCTGGGATCTGCCCAGTATACCCGGTTTATTCAGAAAAAAACCCGGGGCATTTCACCTACATTAGACGAACGCCTCTTGTGCAACAATTGTCAGCGCCGGAACGGTGCAGTGGTTAATGCTGCTGACGGGTCGTTGCCCATGGCCTGATCCCGGACGGAAAAAAAGGAGAAACATCATGGAATTTCAAAGAGGGGATAAGATAGAGGTTTTTAAAGGGTCTGACGACGAGGCCTGGGAAGCGTATATGGATGATTTTATCGGCTGCCACGGGTATATCACTGATCCGGACTCTACGGTCAATGATCCCGATGCCCTGATTGAGGTCAGCCTGGAGGGCAAGGGGACCCACAGGCTGCCCCAGGATTGCCTCAGATGCCTGGAAAGGGGAGAAGGATAAATGACGGTTAAAAGCCTTTTGGAAAGTCATGTCGGCGATTTTTATACGGTCGGCACGGATCAGACCGTGGCCCAGGGCCTGCAGCAGATGTCCGCCTACGGGGTATCCGCCGTTGTGGTCATGGACAGGGACCGGCCTGCCGGGATCTTTACGGAGCGGGACCTGGTCAGGTGTTACATTCTTTTTCCGGACAAAAAGGCCCGGGAGATTCTCATCAAGGATGTGATGACATCCAAACTCATCGTAGCGGAACCCACAGATACGGTGGACAATGCCATGGCTATGATGATCAGGGCCAAAATTCGCCACCTGCCCGTGGTGGGAGATAAAAAGATCATCGGCCTGATCTGCCTGGAAGACCTGGTGCGAACCCATGTGGGCGCCCTGACCCAGGAACTTCATTATTTAAAGGATTATATTTCCGACCTTCAGGAAGCGGCCCATGATTGATATTTTCATTGACGATAAAAAGATAGCCGCAGAAAAGGGGGCCACCATTTTACAGGTGGCCCGGGCCAATAAGATTCCCATTCCCCATCTGTGTTACCACCCGGCCCTGAAACCCTCGGGGGCCTGCAAGCTCTGCGGGGTGGAAGTGGCCTCGCCCTCGGGCAAGCAGGTGGTGATGCTCTCCTGTATCCTTAAGGTTAAAGAGGGGCTGGTGGTTAAAACAAATTCCGAACTGGTGACGGCCCAGCGGGAAAAGGCTTTTAACAAGCTTTTGACTCTGGCACCGGATTCCCAACGGATCAGGGATCTTGCAGATGAGTACCAGGTGGCGGTGACCCCGGAGCCCAACGGCTGTATCCGCTGCCGCCTCTGTGTCCGGGTCTGCAATGAGATTGTAAAGGCCCGGGCCATTAAGATGGAGAAAACCGAATCCGGCCCCCGGGTGGTGCCGGGAGAGGGGACCTGCATCGGCTGCGGCACCTGTGCCAACCTCTGTCCCACCAAGGTGATCCAGGTAAACGATGAGGGTAATGTCAGAACCGTTTCCATCAAAGATGAGGTCATCAGCCGACTGCCTCTGGAGCGGTGTGAGGCCTGCGGCAATCTCTATGCCACCTCCCAATTTTTGGCCCATGTGGCAGAGACCACGGACCCCCACCCCCATACCAAAGAGATCCACCACCTCTGTCCGGGGTGTGCCAAACTCATGTCCGACCGGGCATTGACCGAAAGAGAAAGGATCAGAAAATGACCCTTGCAAGCATAAAATCTTTGGGAAGCGGCATCGGGGGGGCTGTCATTCTGGCTCTGTTTGCCACTACCTTTCTAACCCTTGAAAAAGCATTGTTTATCACTCCTTTGTTCCTGGCCTTTACCGGGGCCATGATCGGGTTCCAATTGGTGGACAGCCTCAGGGACCGGATCAGGGGGCAATTTGTCTTCCCCTTTGTCATGGGGGCGGGTCAGGGGGCGGTGGTCTTTGCCCTGGTTAATTTTGCAGGTCGGTTTGCAGGACAGGTTCTTCCTGTTACCGGAGCTGACCTCGTTATTTATATCCTTGTATCGGGTATCACAAGTTACCTGGGGGCCAGGCTGGCTGCCAGGTATTTTAATTTATAATTTTGTTTTTAAGGAGAGACCTATGAAAAGAATCAGTGTTTATTTAACGGCTCTGCTGCTGGCCTTGTTTTTGTCGGCGCCGGCTGCCTTTGCCGGGGGCAGCGCTGCTGTCTCCGCCGGTAGTTACAAGGCCGGGGATGTGGTTGAAATCAAGGGGCAGATCGAGCCGGGACAGGACCTTTACCTGGCCATTTCCCAGAAAGATATGTTTGCCCCCAAGGACACCAACGGTGTCCATGAAGTTAAAAAGTTCAAAGGCACAGTTAAAAAGGGTGCCTTTGACATGGATACCGCCATTCCGCCTCTCTATTACCTGGTCACCAATGTGCCGGAAAAATTCGGCAAGGTTGACAAGAAAAAATTCGGTGGGCCCTCGGTCCTTCTGGGCAAGGGCAACGGCATCTACTCCACCACCATGTTCTATCTGAAAAAGAAATTCAACGATGTGGATGCGTCAGCCCGGGCCATGCTGGGCCCCATTGCCTCGGAAAAACAGTGGAACTTCCTGCGCTGGGCCAATGAAAACAATTACGGAATCAACACCATCGTAAAAGAGGGGAATAGGATCGGTAAGGTCGTCATCTTTTCCAGAACCGTGATCGGTGACGAGGCATCCGGCAATTATTGGGACAAAGGTACAAAAGTTAACCTGGACAAGGCTACCGGCCAGTATACAGTTTCCTTTACCTCTTTCCGCCATACCCCTCCGGGCACCGGTTTTGACGTCTATGTAAACGGAACAAAATCCGCTGATTTTACCCTTGAGAAGAACGGATACTGGCTCACCAAGGGATACCGGTACATGAATCCGCTGTGGATTGTCATCGGCGCCATCCTTGTGGGAACTTATTTTTCCATGATCGGTGCTGCCGGCGGCATGCTCATGGCGGCCTTCCAGGTATTGGTGGTCAATACCATGGGCCCTGTGGGTATCAATGCGGCCAATGTGCTTAAACCTTCCAACATGGCCTTGACCCTGTTTTCCCCCCTGGGATCTTTTTGGCGATATGCCAAGATTGAAAAGCGTGTGGCCTGGCCCGTAGGGCTCTCTTTTGGTCTGGGTATTTTCATAGGCTCCATCTGGCTGGGTAAATATGTATCTGCTGTCCTGCCTATGAAAGCCTATAAAGAATGGCTGGCCGTCCTGGTCGTGATCATGGGTATCAAAACCCTCATGGAAATGCGTCCGGCCGCCATGGCCAAACGTAAAAATATCGGTGCCATGACCAAGAAATTCAACGAAGAAGTTGCCAGGGCAAAGGCCGAAGGCCGGTCTGCAGAGATGGGGTCCATTGAGCCGGTTAAAACCGGTCTCATGGATTATCGCTTCAAATTCTGGGGTGAGGAATTCAAGATCAATCCCCTGCTCTTCGCCATCCTGGGTGTTGCCATTGGTGTGGTTTCCCGTTCCTTCGGTATCGGCGGCGGTTTCCTCCTGGTGCCTGCCATGACCACCCTGGGGGCCCTGCCCATGTACGTAGCGGTTCCTATCTCCCTTATCGGTACCTGTTTTTCCAGTATCGGATCATTTATCGGGTATCTCATGACAGGTTACCTACCGGATATGACCCTGGCCATTTCAATCATCATCGGCGGGTTTGCCGGCGGCATGCTGGGTTCCCGCGCCCAGAAAATGTTCTCTGAAATGACCCTGAAGGTAATCTTGGCCTGCACCCTGTTTTTCCTCTTTTTCAGATTTTTTAAGATTGAGATCTGGATTTAGGATAGCAGAGATCAGGTAAGTACTTGAAACCCGTGTGTCCGGAGCCTATAATCAGGAATCGGGCCACGGGTTTTTACTTTTAATACAAGAGAAATTGACTACGCTATGGACGAATTTTTGGACGGGATTTGGGTGTATATTGAAGCTGGGCTGGAAGGCATGGCCCAGGGCATGGATGTGGTTATCGCCCCCCTTGAGACTCTGGGGCCGGCCTGGGTGATCCTGATTCTGGCTTTTGCCACGGTGGGCCTGACCCGGCTGTTGGTCAGGATTTACCGGACCCGGCGCCATGACGCTTTGAAAAAGGAGTTTCTCCACTGGCAGTCCGTCCGGGAAGAGGCCATGAAGGCCCGGGACCGGGATAAGGGCAAGGCCATGGCCAGGAATATCGATCAGGCCAAGCTAAATAAAGTATATTACGATTATTTTTTTGAAGGCATGATGAAGAATCTGGTCACCACGGTACTGCCCGTGCTGGCCACCATAGCCTATCTATCCCGGACCTATCCCAAAGAAACACTTCAGGCAAAGTTCGGAGACCCGTGGATTTTTACTCTGGGCACCAATGATCCCGTCAGGGTCGGAACCCTGTTCTGGTATATCATCTGCATAGTGATCGGATTTATTGTATTCGGCCTGGTTTCTTCTTGGTTTAAGAAAGGAAACTCCCATTAAAGGCCTGCGTCAGATATTACACGTCTTGCCCCTGGCAGGTCTGATCCTGCCGGACCCAGCTCTGGCCATCCAGCTCCACCAGGGTAGCGAAGGCATTATTGTCCACCAGGTGGGCCACCTTTTCTTTTTATTGTCCATGGTGGCGTTGATATTCATCATTACGGGCAGGAGGCTGAACCGGGAAAAGGGGTGGCGGATGATCCAGTATTCAGCTGTCCTATTCGTGATCTGGAATCTGGACACCATCTTGGCCCATTTTTTTGACAACCAGATCCGGGCGGTGATTGTTGAAAACGTCTCTCTCTGGCAGGTGAAAATGACGGCTGTGAGCGGTTCCGAGTTTTTAATCCTGTTCTACCATAGCCTGAAGCTGGACCATCTGTTCTGTGTGCCGGCCATTTTCCTTTTTTACAGGGGCCTGGCCAATATTCTGGCCCGGGAAAAATTCCGCAGGAAAAAGGAAGGGCCATCATGATTTTTTCTTCCCTGCCCATACGGATGGTGGATATGATCGGTTCCGTGGCTATGGTGGTCATTGCGGTTCTGGCCCTGGGTAAGGCCCGGCAGCTGAGGGAACTGGACCATGATAATACGATTTTTCTTTACCTGCTCTGGATTTCAACCGGGTTTACCATCTTTGCGGTGTCCCGGTCCTTTTCCCATATTCTCAAGCAGTTTCTGGTGCTGACGGCCCACCCCGATATCTGGCATTCCATCAGTCCCTATACCGGGGCTGTGAACACGGTGTCCTTCATGCTGGTGGGGCTGATTACCCTGTTTTTTAACCAGACCTGGAAGATCAATGAAAAAATCCTTTCATCCAGGGAAAGGCTGGAAGAGACCCATATCCAGCTGGTGAGTCTGAACCAGACCCTGGAACATAAGGTGGTGGAGCGCACCGAGATGCTGACCTCATCTGAGCACAAGGCCAGGCGAATTTTCGAGCATTCCCTGGACACCATTGTGGTGACGGATGTTTGTTTCAGAATTTCTGAAATCAACCAGGCCGGCATTACCCTGACCGGCTATCAAAAGGAAGACATGCTGGACCGGGAAATGGGGTTCGGGGATTTCATGGCCAAGGCCTCTGACTGGGAGCGGGTCCGGGATCTATTGACCACCAGTGAATACGTTCTTAATGAAGAAATCAATTTTTTAAGGCGTGACGGCTCACAGGTCTGGGTGCTCATCACCGGCGGGGCGGATTACGGGGCATTCGGCTGCGGCAAGACCTTTTATTTCATTATTAAGGACATTAATGAGAAAAAGCAGATGGAGCAGCAGATTGCCCAGGCCGACAAGCTTGCGGCCCTGGGGGAATTATCCGCAGGGGTGGCCCATGAAATCAACAATCCTTTGGGCATCATCCTGGGGTATACCCAGCTCATGCTCAAGGAGGAGTCCGGGTTTGAAGATGATTTGAAAATAATAGAAAAGCATGTGAAGAACTGTAAGGAGGTCGTCTCGGACCTTCTGAGTTTTTCCAGGAAGGGCTCCAAGGAAATGGGGCTGGTGGATGTGCACAAGGTGGTGGACGGGGTGGTAAAATTTTTAAGCAACCACACAGACTTCAGAAAGGCGGATATCCGCCTGACCCTTTGGGATCATGGCCTGCTTCTGGTCCGGGGCAATGCCCAGGAATTGACCCAGGTCATGATCAACCTCATGATCAATGCCTGCCATGCCATTGAAGACACGCCCGATGGCCGGATCGACGTGTCAACTGAAATGTCCGGTGAAAAAGAAGGAGGTGATGTCCTGATCCGTGTAATGGATAACGGCACCGGCATCAAAACAAGATACCTGTCCAGGATTTTTGATCCCTTTTTTACCACCAAGCCTGTGGGCCAGGGAACCGGCCTGGGCCTGTCTGTGGGATACGGGATCATCCGCCGTCACGGCGGAGAAATTATCGCCAGAAACCGGCAGAATAGAGGAGCGGCCTTTATCATTCGTCTGCCCCATGAAAAATTTAAGGCCAATAAAGAGACCGACTAAAGGAGTATAATGCCATGACTGCAGAAATCCTTGTGGTGGATGATGAAAAAGATATGACCCGCCTGCTCCAGAGAACCCTGGAGCCGGAACTGGACTGTCGGGTGACCACCGCCTTTTCAGGTGAGATGGCCCTGAATGTCATTCAGCAGTCAGGCACTCTTTTTGATCTGGTGATCAGTGATATCCGCATGCCGGAGATGGACGGGTTTGAGCTTCTGGACCGGCTGAAACGCAATTACCCGGATCTCACCGTGGTCATGCTCACGGCCTACGGTAATATTGAGTCTGCCGTGGCTGCCATTAAAAAAGGGGCCTATGATTTTATTGCCAAACCTTTTGAGCAGGATGAAATTATATTCAAGATCCAGAAAGCCCTGGAGCGGAGCCGTCTGCTCAATGAAAACAGGCGGCTTCAGCAGGTTTGTCAAAGAGAGCCCCTGCCGCTGATCGGCCAGAGCCCGGCCATGGAAAAGGTGTTTGAGAAAATTTCCCTGGTGGCCGGATCCGACGTTACCGTTCTCATCACCGGGGAGTCGGGAACTGGCAAAGATCTTACGGCCAGATCCATTCATGCCCTGAGTCCCAGGAAGGAAAAAGATTATATCCCGGTGAATTGCCCCACTATCCCTGAGCATATCCTGGAAAGCGAATTGTTCGGATATAAAAAAGGTGCCTTTACCAATGCCTACAGAGATAAAAAAGGGCTTTTCCAGGAAGCCCACCAGGGCACCATTTTTCTGGACGAAATCGGGGATGTGGGTCCTTCCATCCAGACCAAGCTGCTGAGGGCGATTCAGGAAAAAGAGGTCAAGCCCCTGGGGGACACCCGGGTGGATAAGGTGGATGTCAGGATCATCGCCTCCACCAACCAGAATTTAAAACAGAAAATTGCGGACAAGGAGTTCCGGGAAGATTTTTTTTACCGCCTCTCGGTGATCTCCATTGAGCTTCCTCCGCTCAGGGAAAGGATCACAGATATTCCCCTGCTCTGCGACCATCTTTTGGCCAAGCATTGCGAAAAATTGAACAAAAGCCCCAAACGCCTGTCGGATAATGTCAGGGACCTGCTCATGAAACAGCATTGGCAGGGGAACGTCAGGGAACTTGAGAACGTCCTGGTTCAGGGCATCCTCTATGCCGAAGGCGACACCATCCGCCGGGCCAATATTCCGGTCAGAGGCCTTGGCGATGAGGACAATCCCTGCCGGGAGCTGGACCGGGAAACCGGAAAACTCCCCTATAAGGAAGCCAAGGAAAAAATTCTAACCCAATTCAACCATAACTATATCGGCGCCATGCTCTCCATGACCGGAGGAAATATCACCCAGGCCGCCAAACGCTGCGCCATGGACCGCCAGGCCCTTCAGCAGGTTATGAAGCGGTATTCAATTGATCCAGACCGGTTCCGGGCCAAGTAAAATGAATTCCCCGGTGCTGGAATATAGTGCAACACCGGGGAGCGTTATGTTTCTACTTTAGATTTGAGATCTTTTATCTTAGGGTAATTTAAAAAACAAAAGCCAGTTTTGCCACGATTCTGTAATCATCTGATAGCTGACGACCGTGCAGATCCCTGTGGATGGTTATGGGTACGCCCAAGGCAAAATGGGATTTTTTCAGGAATTTAAAATGAATGCCCGGAGTGATGTAAATTTGGTTGCCGCCTGTGTTGTTCTGATCAAGGCCATTTTTTTGGTCTTTTTCTTTCCAGATGGAGTTGAGTTCCAGTTCAAAATCCAAATATTTGTTAAAATCATAAACAGCACTGACATCTGCCAATAGGGTATCTCCCCATTCATAATCATTGTCGCCCTCTGTTGTAAAGGTGTAGGAGAGGTAAGAGTTTAGTTTGAATTTGCCCAGTGCTTTAGTGATGCCCATGTCAATACTCGGGTCCCAGGAGCCGGAACCGGTGAGCATCGTAGATGGGTCCTGTATGCCGTTGGTGGTTGCATCGGTTTCACCGGTGGGCATTTTAATACCCAGGCCGCCAAACATAAAGAACTTGTCTCCCCGTTTCTGGGATAAAAACTGGTACCTCGTGTGAAGGATGATGTCGCCCAGACCGCTGTTCTCAATTGGCGTGCTTGGGGACCGGGTCAAGTCCAGGTCTACATAAGGGACTTTTAACTTGAGTTCCAGGTTGTCAATAAGACCGTAGCGGATTGCCAGAACAGTTTTTCTAATTTCTTTTTCTTTGGTTGACGCAACCTTGTCATCACCATCATACAGGGTATCCTTGTCCAAGGATACATGTTTGAAGATGATCCCGACTTTTCCTTTTGGATATAAAATACCGTCAACAGAATTTACCGGTGTCTTGCACCCGGGAATTTTGGCCTTGGGTTGTTCTGCAAAGGCCGGGGTGAGTCCCAAGGCGAAAATGAATGAAATAAGGAGTGAAATAATGCGCATAATGCTTCCTTTCTTAAATGAAATAAATGTTAAATGTGTCCGTACATTAATGGAATTTCAAAATGTAAGAGAGGGTTTTGCAAAGAGTGAACCAAAAGACTTGCGCTGTTAGTAAGGCATTGAAAATAAAGAGTAAAAATAGTTCATCACGTCTTTTACAACAACTTTCTGACTTCAATCCATATCTGATTTGTTAATTCTGTGTTAGAGGAGGGTAAACTTCTTGTTGATCTGCTGTTAATATCTTGCGGGGGCTGTGGGAAGACGCCGGAATCCCGGCCCCCTTAATACATGAGGTTGGGCAAAAACAAAATTATCCAGGGACAGAAAATCAGGATCACCACCCCGAGGATAACGGCAAGCAAAAAGGGCGTTATCCCCTTGAATATTTTTTCCAGGGGCACCTCTTTTTCCAGGACATTTTTGGCCACCCCGTAAACCACATAGACATTAATGCCCACGGGCGGTGTGATGACGCCCATTTCCGTCACCATGACGATGATGATCCCGAACCAGATGGGGTCATAGCCCAGTTCCATGACCACGGGGAAGAATATGGGCACGGTGAGGGTGACGAATGCCAGGGCATCCATGAAGCATCCCCCCAGAAAATAGATGAGGATGATGATTGCCATGACCAGAACCGGGGACATGGAAAGGCCCCCTACCCAAGAGGCGATCTCAAAGGGAATCCGGGTCACGGCCAAAAATTTTCCGAAAATCACGGCCCCGGTGATGAGCAAGAGGACCATGCATGAGGTCTGCAGGGTTTCCATCAGGGATTTGATGAAGCCTGCCCAGGTGATCTGCCTTCTTGCCACAGCAATGGCCAGGACCCCGAAAGCGCCAACGGCTGCCGCTTCCGTGGGGGTAAACAGCCCGTAGAAAATCCCGCCAACCACCAGGGTAAATACGGCCAGGGTTTCACCTAACCCCAGAAGGGCCTTGAATTTTGCAGACCATGAAAAGGACTCTCCGGCCGGTCCTTGGGAGGGATCAATCCGGCACCTGATATAAATGGCCCCGATAAAGAGAATAGTGACCAGAATGGCAGGAAAGATCCCTGCCACAAAGAGCTGGCCAATGGACTGTTCCGTGAGGATGCCGTAGATAATCAGAACCACTGAGGGGGGCATGATCATGCCGATGCCGCCCCCTGAGGCCACGGCACCGGTGGCCAGTTCATCATCATAGCCGAACCGTTTCATTTCAGGCAGGCCCACAGTTGCCATGGTAGCGGCCGTGGCCGGGCTGGAACCGCATACCGCCCCGAAGGCGGTGCAGGCGGTAACCGTTGCCATGGCAAGGCCCCCGCGGATGCTTCCCAGAAATTTATACCCGGCATCGTAAAGCCGTTTGGAAATTCCTGAGTTGAATCCCAGCTGTCCCATAAGTATGAACAAAGGGATGGTGGTCAGATCATAGGAGGCAAATGTTTCATAAACGTTCCTGGACAATAATACCAGTCCGGCCTGGGGAGAAATCATCAAGGAGAACCCTGCAAATCCCACCAAGGCCATGACAAAGGCCACGGGCATCCGGGTCATAAACATAAGAAGCATTATGGCAATGCCGCAGATACCGGCTAAAATCGGGCTCATTTTTGATCAGGATTCCTTCAGTTTCTTAATGGTGTCAACCAGTCGCTGGATGATGGTTATCGAAAAGATCATCAATCCCACAGCAAGGATAAACACGATGTAGTGGATGGGAAATTCCAGGTTCATGGAGACCTCTCCGGTCTCCTTGATATCCCCGGCATAGAGGAACATCTGCCAGGCAATCACGGAGAACAGCGCCAGACTCAGCAGCCGGGTGCAGACCTGGATCCAGAGCCGGGCCTTCTGGGGCAGGAGGCGGACAAAAATTTCCACCCCCACATGGCCGTTGACCTTATAGGTATGGGGGAGGGCGGCGGCCGCCGTAATGACGGCCAAAAAGCCCACCAGTTCAACGGAACCGAATACGGGGTGCTTGAAAAAACGGCCGATGACATCCACCACGGTGAGCAGCATCATGGTGGTGAGGGCGGCGGCTCCGAGGTATCTGAGTATAGAGGAGAGGCGGTCCTGTATGGAAAATATGTATTTCATGGGACATCTTAGTACAATAGGGGGTCAATAAAAACAAGGGGTGGGGCAGCCTTAATCAGACAGCCCCACCCAAGTGAAGATCTCAGGACGGTACTTATAATTTGACTTTTATGAAATCAACAACCGCTTTTCCGTCAATTCCTTTTTTTGAGGCTTTTTCAATATACTTGGCAATGACCGGGGCTGCGGCGGCTTTCCACTTATCTGCTTCCGCCTCGGACTGGGCAATTACCTTGCCCCCTTTTTCCTTGAAAAATGCCAGGCCTTTCTGGTCTGAATCATCCCAGGCCAGGCCGTGCTTTCCGGCCCACTCCGTATTGATGGTCATAATGGTCTTCTGCTGTTCCGGGGTCAGGGCCGCCCATTTGGCTTTGTTCATGAACACGGCAAATGTGGTGGTGTAGGCCGTGGAATAATTCTGGACCATGTTGTGAACCACTTCCCCCAGTTTCCAGCCTTTGTTGGATTCCATGGGATGGGAGGACCCGTCCACCACACCCTTTTGGAGCATCTGATAGCATTCTCTCATGCTTTTGCCCACCGGAGACGCGCCAAGGGCTGCTTGGACCAGGCCGCTGGTACCGGTGCCCCTGAGTTTGAGGCCTTTGAGATCATCAAGGGTGTTTACAGCTTTTTCCCGGGTATGGATAAATCCGGGACCATGGGCATGGAGAAACATGATCTGGGTATCTTTGAACTCTTTGGGTTTGAACTGGTTAAGCACGGCATTGGCAAGGGCTGTGGCCTGAACACCTGAGGTGTATCCCATGGGCAGGTCTATGGCAGAGGCCACGGGAAACCGTCCCCTGGAGTATGCCAGAACCGTCATGCCGATGTCGGCAATACCCTGGACCACTCCGTCGTAGGTCTGGGGGGCCTTGGTCAGGGTGCCGGCGGGAAAGTATTGGATGACAACTTCTCCGTTGGTCCTCTTTTCAACCTCTTTGCACCAGCTTTCGGCCAGCTGGCTCTGGATATGGGTGGGCGGGAAAAAATTGGCATATCTCAGTTGGGTTCCAGCCCAGATATTCGGGGCGGAAACCAGGCACAGGGCGATGATTGAAAAAAGAAAACTTCTTGTTCGTGTCATGGAAACCTCCGGAAATTGTCGTTACATTGTGATTATAAGTCAGCTAAAGTTACTACCCTATAATATCGGAGGGCGATAGACTGTCAAGGGTAAAAAAATATGGTCCTATAAATTCGGAAAAAAACTGGTTGATCAATCAACTATGCACTCTTTAAAAGGGTTTCGGCGGGTCTTGGCGGGGTTAAAATGTATTTTGTCTGGTGGAAAATCAGCTAATATATAGCTTCATTCGGCCCGTTGGTGCCCTGGATGCAGAATTACAAAAAAAATTTGGCCCTGATTTGATGGAAATCCAATGAAAATTGCAGGATCAACCAAATATAAAAATTACACTCAAGTACAAAATTTAACTTGACTATAAAAAAATCTTAACCTATCCATATAATGACTAAATCAAATTGTATGATAAACGGAGGCCTTTATGGAACAAAGTTTCGTCCCCTATGTCGGCAGTTTTCTATGGATGTCCGTATTGCTCTTGATTGGAATCGTTCTGCGTGCAAAAATTCGCATGTTTCAAAAATTTTTGTTTCCTTCGGCGATTATCGCCGGGCTTCTGGGGTTTAGCCTTATGGCCCTGGGATGGGTGGGTATACCTGTGGACGGAAAATGGGTCCCCATTCCCCAGGCCGCCTTTACCATGATCACCACTCATTTGTTTGCCTTTGGCTTTGTGGGCATCGGACTTCTCAGCGGGGACCAGGGGCAGAAGGGAAAGGGGAGGCAGATTCTGAAAGGGGGAATCTGGATGACCCTGCTGTTCCTGGGCATGCTTTTTCTCCAGTCCTGCATCGGCGCCGGCGTTATGATGGGATGGGAAGCCCTAACCGGCCAGGGCCTGACTTCGGGGGTGGGGCTGCTGGCCGGCCACGGTTTTACCCAGGGGCCGGGCCAGACTTTGGCCATTGCCGCAGGCTGGGAGAAAATGGGGCTCACAGATGCGGTCTCCATTGGCCTTGCCTTTGCCGCCATTGGATTTTTTGCGGCCGCCCTGGTGGGGGTGCCCATTGCCAACTGGGGAATCCGGAAGGGCTATGCCGTCCACGGCACCCGGGAACTGTCATCGGATTTTCTGGCCGGCATGGAACCAAAAGGGGCCGGGACTGCCGGCACCATTAATATCACCCACAGTTCCAATGTGGACTCCCTCTCCTTTCACCTGGGCATCATGGGGCTGGTCTATCTGCTGGGATTCGGGGTCAGTTATATTCTCCGCCACTATGTCCTGCCCCCGGCCCTGGCCGGAATTGCCTTTGGCTTCCTCTTTGCCTGGGGCCTGGTCATGGCCATGGTGTTTAGAAAGATCCTCAATACCTGCGGAGGCAAGGACCTCATCGACGAAAATACCCTGCGGCGGCTCACCGGGGTGACCGTGGATTATATGGTGATTTCGGTGATGATGGCGGTTCAGGTCGCCACCCTCAGACAATACCTGGTTCCCTTTCTGGTCATTATCCTCATCCTCTGCATTATCACCCCGGCCATTATCCTTTTTCTGGGCCGCAGAGTTGGAGACATCGGATTTGAAAGGAGCCTGGTCATGCTGGGATATTGCACGGGTACCGGGGCCAGCGGTCTGCTCCTTCTCCGTCTGGTGGACCCTGAGTTCAAGACTACGGCAGCCGTGGAGACCGGCATCATGAACCTGTTTGCCCTGCTATCCATTCCTCTGACCTTTTTTATCTTTCTGATGCCCAAATACGGATTGATGAAATTGTGTGTCATGGAAGCGGTGATGGCTGGAGTCATGTTTCTGGCTATTTTTATTCTACACAAGTTAAGGTATTTCGGTCCAAAACAATATTAGAGCCGATGCCAAGGGAGCAGATTATGAAAAAGAAAATATTTACCAATTGCCGGGTTGTGACCATGGATGAAGCCATAGTTTCGGCTGAAGCCTTCGGCGTGTTGGGAGACCGGTTCTCCGTTGTGGGAACCCAAGACGAGGTTGCGGCATGGGGCGGAAAAGGGGTTGAACAGATTGATCTTGGGGGGAAAACCGTCTTGCCGGGATTCATCGAGACCCACAACCATCTCTCTTTTTTCAGTCTGCGCATGGACCATGCCGACTGCTCTACCCCGCCCAATACTTCCATTGAACAGGTATTGGAGCGGCTTGCAGACAGGGCCAAAGAGGTGCCCAAGAACGGATGGATCTTCGGGTACGGGTTTGACAACACTCTCATTGACGACAACCGCCATTTAAACCGGGGTGAGCTGGATCAAATTGCCCCGGACCACCATGTCATCGTCACCCATACTTCGGGCCATTTGGGATATGCAAACTCAAAGCTTCTGGAAACAATGGGTATTGACGATACCACTGCTGATCCCGAAGGAGGTAAAATCCACAGGGATGGGGCCGGCCGGGCCACGGGCCTGCTAAAGGAGACGGCTTTGTTTCCCATCATGGGCCTGTTTCCCAAACCTGAGCTGGATGAGGTCAAGGCCCTTATTAGACGGGGTGCTGCCCTGGCCAATGAAAGCGGGGTCACCTCGCTCCATGATGCAGCCATCGGCATGGAAGGGGCCGGCCCCATGGTGGTCCGGGCCTACCGGGAGCTGGCCGCCGAAAAGGAGTTGGGACTGAGGGCCTATCTCACCTTGATGAGTGATCTGTATGACCAATACCACGGGCTGGGGCTGGGAAGTGGTTTCGGTACCGAAGCTGTGACCCTGGGTTCGGTAAAGCTCTTCCAGGACGGTTCAATCCAGGGCCATACCGGATGGCTCTCCGTTCCCTACCATGACAGAACGGAGGAGGGCCATGTCAGCCAGCCCATCATGGGGCAGGATGCATTGGATGAAAAAGTGGCAACCTATCACCGGGCCGGGTTGCAGATCGCGATCCACGGCAACGGGGATGCTGCCATTGAATCAATTATACGGGCTGTGGAAAAGGCCCAGGCCGAATATCCCAGAAAAGATCCCCGCCATCTGCTCATCCACTGCCAGACCGTCCGGGAAGACCAGATTCCCCGGATGAAGGCCTGCGGTCTTATGCCCTCATATTTTGTCCAGCATGTTTACTATTGGGGGGACCGTCACCATGATATTTTCCTGGGGCCGGACCGGGCTGCCCGGATCAGCCCTTTGGCCTCCTCCCTGAAACAAGGGGTGATATTCACCCTTCATTCCGACCTGCCGGTAACCCCCATGGATCCCCTTCATTCAATTCATACGGCCGTGAACCGGACCACCCGGAACGGCAGAGTCCTGGGCCCGGATGAACGGGTTGACCCACAGGATGCCGTTAAGGCCTATACGGTCTGGGCTGCCATGGCGGGATTTGAGGAAGAGATCAAGGGGAGCATTACACCGGGCAAACTGGCGGACTGGGTGGTGCTCTCAGACAATCCTCTGGACACGGCCCCTGAAACCATAAAGGATATCCAGGTGCTGGAAACCGTCTGCGGCGGCAAAACCGTGTACCGAAAATAAGGGGGGGGCAGAATGGAAGATACGGTCCGTATTTTTACGGCAGAAAAAATCATCACCATGTATCCGGAGCAGCCGCTGGCAACTGCCGTGGCCGTAAAGGAGGGTAAAATCCTGGCCACAGGAGAGGTGGAGGAACTGGAGTATTGGATCAGGCGGTCAGCCTTCCCTGATTATACCATTGATGACCAGTTCCGGGAGATGGTGCTCATGCCGGGGCTGGTGGATGCCCATACCCATGTGGAACTCCAGGGATTTATTTACAGTGGTGAATTCCTGGCCCAGATTCCCTGGCCTGATCCAAAAGGGGGATTCTTCCCTGTTTACCCGGGCAAAGAGGATGTCCTGGACCGGTTAAAGGACCTGGACAAAGCCCTGCCCCCGGATCAACCCATTTATGGGGTGGCCTATGATGAAAATAAGGCCGGCACCCTCAGTCTTGAGGATTTGGACCCAATTTCCCCCACCCGTCCCATTCTCATCTCCAACCTGGTCTTCCACCGGTTCTGGGCCAACTCGGCGTTGCTGGAAAAGGCCGGTATCACTCCCGGAAACCTTCCGGCCGGGGTCATGGCCGATGGGGAGGGGCATCCCGACGGCACTCTCATCGAGTCCGACGGGCTCATGGCGGTTTTACCGGCTCTTCCCGAATTGTTTGGAGATCTTGAAACCAAAATATCCCGGATTCTGCCTCTGTTTACCCGGGCCGGCAACACCACGGTCTGCGATGCGGCCCTGGGGGCCTTTGGCCTGGATTTTTCCCTTGACCTCATGGGGAGGGTGTTCAAACAGCAGGCCAATAGCCTCCGTATGGTGGGCCTGCCCTGGACTCCCAAGGCCATGAGTGACGGCATGGATGTCCAGGCGTTCATTGAGGCCGTCCAGAAGGCCGGGGCCCTTGAAACGGATAATTTTAGGATCGGTGCTGCAAAATTATACACAGACGGATCCCTGATTTCCAAGACCGCGCCTGCGGAATGGCCAGGATACTGGGACGGTACCCCCCAGGGACATATGGCCTGTGATCCGGAAACTGTGACGGAATGGATCATAGAACTTCACAAAACAGGGATTCCCACGGTGACCCACACCAATACCAGCCTGGGATGCCAATTGGTTCTGGATGCGGTGGAACAGGCCCAGGCTCTCTGCTTTCGGCCGGATATCCGCCACCGCATGGACCATTGCTACACCATTACCGAGGCCCAGCTCTGCCGGGCAAAAGCCCTGGGGGTATGTGTTCAGTTCTTTACCCCCCAGCTTCACTATTACGGGGAATCCCACCTCAGGCTTCTGGGCCCCGGCAGAGCCCCCCATCTCACCCCAGTGGGTACGGCCAGGCGACTGGGGGTGTCCTGGGGATTTCACAATGATCCCCCAGGTACGCCCCAGCTTCCATGGACCGGGGCACATGCCGTGATCAGCCGCCTGACCCGGGACTCCCAAACCCTCATGGGAGGGGCCCATTGCGTTCCAGTGGATGAGGTCCTCAGGGCCATGACCATTGACGCGGCCTTCCAGATGCATCTGGACCATGAGATCGGTTCCATTGTCCCTGGAAAAAGGGCGGATTTCTGTGTATTGGAAAAAGATCCCTTGACCATGGATCCAAAGCAGATAAAATATATGCCGGTATGGGGCACCGTATTCGGTGGCACCCCCCAAAAATCCGTTGGAAACTGAATAGGGATCGGCGCCAGAATTACTTGAACTTTTGTTTTCAAAATACCCAGTTAGGGTTTTTCATAAAAAATACCCAGTTAGGGTTTTTCATAAAAAATACCCAGTTAGGGTTTTTCATAAAAAATACCCAGTTAGGGTTTTTCATAAAAAATACCCATTTGAGGGGGTTATAGAAACAATTCAAATCAATTATATTTAATAACGATTATAAGGAATATGACAGCATTTAAAGACCTGCCCCTCAGGGAGCGAAAAGCCTCAAGAACCCGTCTGGCAATTTATGAGGCAGGCCGGGAACTTCTCCGGGAAAAGAGCCTGGCCCAGATCAAAATCGAAGAGATCTGCGAACGGGCGGATATTTCCAGGGGAACTTTTTTCAGTTATTTCAGCCGGAAAAAAGATCTCATCATCTATGCCATCCGGATCTGGAGTATTGAAGCCGGATGGGAGATGGCCGGCATGCCCGGGGAAACGCTGGGCCTGGCCTGTATAGAAACTATTTTTAAACGGCTGGGGCAAAGCATGGGGGATGATCCTTTTTTCTGGCAGGAGTTGCTGGCCATCCGGATTTTTGAACCCCGGACCATGCATCTGCTCAACCAGAATAAAATTTCAATGGTAACCCCAGGGGACAAGCTACTCTGGTTCCCGGATAAGCCCGGCATAGAAGACTTTCCCGAAGGGACCATCGTGACCTACCTGAGGGAGAACCTCGAAATTGCAGTTGATAAAGGGGAACTGCCCGGGGCCATTCCAGTGGATTCTGTACTGATTTCTCTGACCAGTATTCTTTACGGCGCCCCGGTTATGCTGGCCGGGTATACGGAACTGGAAACCCTGGCCGATGAGTATACCACACAGCTTAAGATTCTCTGGGCTGGTTTACGGTCCTTGTATTTATGACTCCCCGGATAATATCATCAGGGTGATATCATCGGATTGGGTGGCCAATTGTTTTCGGCATTGATCTTTTATCCATTGGGTCTGCTCCTGGATAGGCAATGGGCCGGATTGAACCAGCCAGCTTAAAAGACCTTTAAATCCCAGGGGGCTGTCATTGGTTTTTAGTTTCCCTTCGGTGAACCCGTCTGTGTAAAGAAACAATCTGCTGCCGCAAATGGAAAGCTGTTCCACAACAGGAGAGGTTTGGGGCAGCACCCCCAGGGGGGGGCATCCGGGCTGGACCCTGATTATTTTTTTGTCCCGTATAAGCGTTGGTGGCAGATGTCCCATATTGATTAGGTTTACCCCATGGGTTTCCGGGTCCAGGCGGCCCCCGACAAAGGAGACGAACATGCCCCTTACAGCAGTTTCATAGATTTCTGAATTCATCATTTCTACAACCTTTCCCATATCATCCTCCAGCTTGCACAGGCACCTGAAAAGTGAGATGGCCTTTGCCATGAGCAGGGAGGCTGCCGTGCCTTTTCCTGACACATCACCGATGCAGAATCCAATGTCCCCGGAGGGCAGCAAAAAGAAATCATAAAAATCACCGGACAGATGATAGGCCGCCAGATTAAAGGCGGAAATTCGGGGGAAACGGTCCGGATCAGGCTGGAGGCTTAGTTGGATTTCCCGGGCCACCCCCAGTTCCGTTTGGAGGCGGCTGGCGTATTCATCCCGCTGTTTCAGGGATTTTTGAAGCTTCCATGTTAATTCCCGGTAGGTGATATTGTCCTCAACCAGTTTTTGGCCGGCCTGGTCCATGATGGTGCTGAAATTTCTCAGAATGCCAGGTTTGATTTCCATGGAACCGGTGATCGCTTTGACCAGATCAGGAAGCCCGGACAGAAGGCTGCCCATATCATCTGCCGTAAGCCCGAACAGATGTCCGGCGCTTAGCTCCAGCAGTTTTAACGCCTCGGCTTTGTCATGGCAGGTATAAACGGCATTGCAAAGGTCTGCCAGATGGATCAAGGCGGCAAGCCATTCCGAAGGGTGCTCCTTTTTAATCTTCCTGCTCCGGGGCGTGACAAAGTCCAGATGGTGGGACGAAATGGCTGTGACATAGGATTCTGGCAGTCCCCATTTTTCGGCCAGAAGTCCCCCCAGGCGGTCATGGGTGGTTTGAAACAGGGACTTTTCCATTCGCCGCCGGTCTCCGGGAAGATTGGGTCTGAGCAGGGGCCACCGGTCTGCCTTATCCGGTTCCATGAAAAATAATGCCAGCAGCCCGATATCCAGTAGCATCCCGGCTGAAAAGGCTTCCTCAACAGGTCCCTTAAGCAGTTGAGCCAGTTGTCTGGCAGCCACGCCCCTGCGGACGGAATCCGTCCAGAACCCGGCGATATCAAATCCTGGTATGGTATGATCCGCAAAGGTCTCTTTTACGGCAAAGCAGAGGACCAGACTCTGGACCTGTTTGAGCCCCAGGAACACCAGGGCTTCGGAAATGGTGGTGACGGGTTCGCGGGGGCTGAAAAAGGCCGAGTTGACCATTCCCAGAAGCTGAACCGTGAGTGATGGATTGACGGCAACCATCCGGCTCAGGGTGCCAATCTGGGCATCATCTTTTAGAACATACCGGATCAGAGCCATAATCCTCTGATCGGGCATGGGCAGGTTTTCCGGTTTTATCTGGGTGTAGAATGGCTGCATAATTTTATCGTGGCCGGATGGTCAGTACCCCGGCATTCCCTTCTGTGAATTGTGCCGGTGTCAGCAGGACTTTCCGGTATTGGCCGGTGATGAACATTTGGGCCTGATCATCGTAAAATCTGCTCATGGGGTTCCCTGAATTTCCCGTGGGGATGATGCTCCATGAATTATCCGGGTCATTGCAGTCAATGAGCCTGCGCGTGGATGGGATGGAGGCTACTTTATAGTCATGGTTGCCGGTCTTTGATTTGAGCTTGTTCACTGATGTGAATTCCGCGGGGCTGGGAAAGGGTCCCACATTAAACAAGAGATTCAACGGTTTCTTCTTGCCCACGGCATGGGCAAATTCTATGGTGTGAATGGCGCCCCAGTTCCATTTGCCGGGATCATTGCCGTATCTTTCCACAAGTTCTTTGACCCCGTTTTTAAACCCTTCACGTATAAGGGCCTCAAAGGGGAGTCCGGGCCTGTTTTCTTTCCCGGTTATGACCTTGTGGGTTCTGAAAAAAGCTTTTAGAAACTCCAGTGGTCCACCTGATTCAGATAGGCCTTTAGGTTGTCCGGGCCCAGATGGGGTTCCAGGGCCTGCTTCAGAATATGGTAGATGGTGAACTGGAATACGGAACCGCCGATGGTGGACGTGCCCATGTATCCGTCCCAGGAGGAAAGGGCTGAAAATGCGCTGGCCTGGATGTCTGAAAACCCCTCCTTTTTTTCTGCCAGAACCTTGATGACAGCCCGGTTCATGTCCGGACCCGAATAGAGGCGGGTATCGGTCTGGATTTTTTTAAGTCCTTCCATGTCCCACTTATCTTCCTGGGCCAGTAGCTCATATATCCGGGCGGCCCGGTCCGAGGGCCGGAAGTATCCGGTGAGGGTGCCGATGGGATCGATTGGGATCATGGTGGATAGGTTGTTGGCCGTGATGATCATCCCGTTTTCCGGGTTTTCCATCTGGGGATTTTGTTCAAAGGGCAGGAACCCGGCCCACTCGTCCTGCCCGGAACTGCCGTCATGGATTTTCTTACCACTTACATGGGCCGGACGGACGGGGATCCGTCCGGCAGCCCACCAGCCGATATTACCGCCGGCGTCAATATAGGAAATGTTCAGCCCCGGGGCTGCCAAAGAGGAGAGGGCGGATCTGAATTCCCCCATGGTCCGGGCTTTTCCCATGTCATAGACCACATCCAGGATGGGGTTGTCCATTTTATGATACACCCAGGACAGGGATACGGGGCTGCCGGTATATCCCTCCAGGAAATCCGATATTACCGGGCCGTGGGGAGTGATCCGGATGATCAGGGGTACATCTGGTGCTCCTTTTACTTTGATGGTCTCTTCCATGGTCCGGACAGGGGTCCATTTGCCCTTGAACCTGACCCGGCCGGGATCTTTTGGATCAAAGGTTTCAGCATAGAGGTCCAGGTCGTCGTTTTCAAACATGGTAATGGCCCAGGCTTTGGTGCTGTTGTGGGCCAGCATGGGAAAGGGCATCAAGGGAAGGTGATACCCATAGTTTTCATACCCCGGGTAGGAGACATGGGCCTCATACCAGACGCCTGGGTTGGCAATGCCGATATGGGGGTCATTGGCCAGAAGGGCATGTCCGTTTTTGCTTCTTCCCGGGGCCAGGACCCAGGAGTTACTGCCGGTGAAGGGCGGAACGATCTTGGCCGTCTTGTCCAGAAGATTCTGAAACGCCGTGGTAAATCCCTCAAAACTGGCTAAACCTGCCGGCACCTCTTCCCGGTTTTTCCTCTCTGAAATGGAGGTCGGAGTTTCATGGGGTATCCCCTGGGGTTCCATGATGGTTACCCTATTGTCCAGGGTATAGTCCGGAAAGACCAGGTCCAGATCCTCCCGGGTCAGATGGGCCTCCAGAATGGTATACAGGGAATCCCGCTTGATGCCGTCGGCAAAAGAGTATGCCACATACCCCATGACGGACAGGGTATCAAGCCGGGTAAAGGGCCGGGGCCGTGTTCCAAGAAGGGTGTATTCCACGGGCAGCGGTCCTGTGGCGACAAAATGGTTGACCCCTTTTAAAAATGCATCCAGAAATGCCAGTGCTTCCGGGTGAATTTCGTCTTCTTTATCAAGATAGTCCTGGGCCCGTTTCTTCAGCAGCAGGGTCCGAAATTTCTTATCGACATCAACCAGTTTGGGTCCCAGGATTTCGGCCAGTTCCCCCCGGGCCAGGCGGCGCTGGAGTTCCATTTGAAAGAGCCGGTCCTGGGCTAGGGTGAATCCCAAGGCAAAATAGGCATCCCCGCCCGAGCTGGCCTGTATATGAGGAACTCCCCAGCGGTCACGGACAATCCGGGTTTCTTTAGCGACTTCCGGGGTGATCAGGGTGCCCTGTACCAGGGCCTTCTGCCGGTCAAGAAAGAACCAGGTTCCGCCCGGGACAAGGATACCAAGTGCAACAAGAATCAGGATAATCAGTTTTAGCACTCCGGGAATCTGTTTCATGGGAACTCCTTTTCGAGATATGAGAATTGTGAGACCTAATTATAACGTGTCAATGGCGTTGCACAGCACTTCTATTTCCGGTGGCGCTGCATCCAAGGGGGCTCCCTTTAGAGTGGCTGTGAAGAGCCCGGGGGCCAGGGGCAGTCCGGCCAGGATATCAAGGCCTTCAAGGGCGGATTCAAGGTCGGGCAGAAGGTCTGGAGTGGTCTTGTTGAGTACCAGGGACAGGGGAATATTTGCTTCTCCGGCAATGGCAGCCATACGCCGGGCAAGGGTCAGGGATTCATAGGAGGGGTCCACCACACAGAGAATGTGGTCGCACTGACCGTCCAGGCGGCGTCCGAAATGTTCTAATCCGGCAGCTGTATCCACAATGACCAGATCATTCTCTCCCAGGCTAAGGGCGGAAAAAAAATGGCGGAAGAGGTTGCCCATGGGACAGGCGCAGCCTTCACCGAAGTGGTGGATTTTCCCGGTGGACATGATTTTGATTGTACCGGCCAGGGCCAGGCTCTTTTTTGTGAATTCATTTTTTGCCAGGCCGGCAAGGGTCAGACCGGGTGAAAAGAGGGGAGGCGTTGCGCCAAAGCCTGTACCGGAGGATTTTAACCTGTTCTGGAATCCTTTTTTACCCCCCAGGCCCTCCATGAGAGGCCTGGGCATATCCGTGCCCATCATTTTATAGAGCCCGATATTGGATTCGTCGGCATCCATGAGCAGCACCTGTCGCCCTCTTTTTTCCATGGCCTTTGCCAAAAGGGCAGATACCGTACTTTTACCGCTTCCTCCCTTGCCGCAGATCATCAGCTTCATTTTGTGGCCTCCTCAATAGGTTTGACAAAAACCTGTACCATAAATTTTCATTGGAAGGAAGCCCGGCGGCTTTTCATTATTTCATCTGCGGTCCTTAATATCGGCTCCAGAATAACTTGATCTTTTGTTTTCAAAATATCCAGTTAGGGTTTTTTTAAAAAAATACCCGTTTAAGGGGTTTTGGAAACAATTTAGATCAAGTTATTTGGTCACGATTCTCTAGCGCTTTTACCCAGCATCCGGTTGACGGCGTCCAGGTATTCGGTGTTCATGCAGGGTTTGGATAAATGGGCGGCCATGGGGTCTTCCCGGGTCAGGGGTTTTAAGGATTCCAGGAATTCAATATTACCTGAAACAAAAAGGATGGGAATCACATTGTCCGATTCCCGGATATGGGTGTAGATTTCCATTCCATTGCCGTTATCGGCCAGCATATAGTCAAGGCTGACCAGGTCATAGCGGTTTTGGTCAAATAACGCCAGGGCCCCTTTGACATGGGTGGCCGTATCTACATGATGCTGGCAGGGGGCCTGGCTCAATATGGTTTGCAGCACCCCAGAAATTGCGGGTTCGTCTTCCACCAGCAATATCCGTTTATGGGTGTGGAGGGCACTTGACTTAACGGTCTCTTTTTCACGGCGGCTGAGCCTTTTCCGGATCACGGGAAAGGAGACTGTGAATGTTGTTCCCTTATTGAGTTTTGATTCCACCCGGATGCTTCCCTTGTGCTGGCGGACATATTTTCGGACATTGGCCATGCCGTATCCGGTTCCCCGGATCTCTTTTTTATAAAGCTTGAGAGTATCACGGCTTCCCTTGAGGGTAAAAGAGGGGTCGTAAATTCTGTCCATGTGTTCTTGGGGAATCCCGCACCCATTGTCCCGGATTTCAAAGAAAATCTGGTCCGGGTCGGACCAGGTGCGGATGCTGATTTTCGGATCGCGGACGAGGCTGAGGGCATGGACGGAGTTGATTAAAAGGTTTACCAGGGCATGCTCTATCATGCCCGGGTCTGCCAGCAATTCGGGCATATCCGTTTCATCATCGCGGACCGTCTCAATGCCTGACAGGTCTTTTTTCAGAAGGTTCAAAACCATGTCGATTTTATCTTTTATCCTGAAAAACTCCTGTTTGGGGTCCTGGCTCCTGGCAAAGGCCACCAGGTTCCGGGTCAGGTTCTTTCCCCTGATGGTCTGCTGGAAAATGAGATCCAGCCGTCTTTTTATCTTTTCATCAGTGCACTGGCGCAGGGAGAGTTCTGCATTGCCCATGACAATGCCCAGAAGATTGTTGAAGTCATGGGCGATTTTTCCGGCGACCTGTCCCACCAGGGCCAGTTGCTTTTGTTCCCCTGCCACTTTCTGGGCATTTATTTTTTCCTTTTCCGCCTGTCTGCTTTCCGTAATATCCTGAAATTCCGTGACCCGCACCATTCTGTCCCTGTAAGGGATGTTTTTGGCGTGGAGCCTTAAGGGGTATCTGCTGCCGTCTTTCCGGAGGCCTTCCACTTCGTAGGGAAGTTCGTGACCCGAGTAAATTCTTTTTAGGGTATCTTCCCGCCAATCCGGCGCGATCAGGCCCATGCCGTTCATGCCCATGAGGTCGTCCCGCTCATAGCCGGTGATCTGGGCTAAGCCCTGGTTGCAGTCCAGTATGATACCGTCTTCATGGATGGCAATACCGCCAAAGGAGGCATTGTGAAGGGTGCGGAACCGTTCTTCGCTTTCCCTTAACGCCTTTTCAGTTTTTTTTCGTTCTTTGATTTCCCGGATCAATTGCTGATTGACGATTTCAAGGGTCTGGGTCCTTTTTCGGACTCTATTATCAAGGACCGTATAATTTTCTTTGAGTTTTTCCGACAGGGTATTGAATCCCAGGGCCAGGTCGGTGATTTCATCCTTGCCCTGGGTATAAATGGGGGGAATCCGGGAGTAGTCGGACTCTCCGGCAGCAGAGGCAAAATGCTTGGAGATAATGACCAGGCGGTTGATGACCAGATGTTTGATCACCATGAAAACGGCAAAGAAAAAGACCATTAGCCCCATGAGGCTGATGATAAAGGTGGTGCCCATTTCATCCCAGAATTTTTCAGAGATGATCGTCAGGGGAATGGCAACGGTATCCATGCCGATGACCTGTCCCATGGGCCTGTTGAACCCGGCCACAGGTCCGTATTTTTCAATGATGGACCGGGGGGCGTCTGTGGGGCTTCCATGGCAGAGGGTGCAGGCCTCTTCCATTCGTCTGGCGTTGAATTTGGCCATATAGGGCCTGCCATGGATGATGGTGATTCCTTCCCAGCGTTTGAGGTCTGGGTTGCTGTTGAAACGTTTTATGATTTCCATTTCCTCGGGGCCGGCCTGGTTAATTGGATTTCTGGGATTATCAGAGGAAAATTTGATGATGTAGTCGGGAAATTCCGTCCTTACATCTTCAAAAATGGACCGGGCCACATAGGAGGTGGACATGGCTTCCAGGATAAACTCATCTTCCCCTATGAGATCATACAGCACGGGCCGGATATGTTTTCCCACATAGTTTCTGATGGCCAGATCGAATTTCAGGGCCATGGCGGCCTGGTTGTCGATCACCTCATATATGCGTTTCCGGGTCTGGGAGTAAGAGGCGTAAAACAAAAGGGCCGAAAACAGGACCGCAATAATACCGATGGCGATTAACAGTTTGGAGGTAATACTTTTCACCTGATCTCCGTGGGCCAGTGGCCGGTTCATTTTTATATGAAATAACTATGCAACCCTCTGTAGTTTTTCATATTTTGTTGTGCGCAGGGGGGACGGCCAAACTGCGCATGGCTGCTATTGGGAATTGTTGCGCTTATTTGGCTATCATAACGGCTAAGGGAAAAATCGTCAAATATGAAATGCAGGGAAGTTTTTTTGGTCAGTCTCAATACTAATGTCGTCGGTGACCACTGGTTTTCAGTTAACTCACCTATCCCAAAAACTTAAGAATTGACAGAAGGGTCAGCCATGTGTCGGGCAGGAAGAATTTCCCGCCCGGCATTTGCATAGTAAAGGGAATCAGGAGGCAGTCAGAAAATGGCTGTTAACCTTTTCCCAGTTGATGATGTCGAAAAAGGCATCAATATAATCCGGCCGCCGGTTCTGGTATTTGAGATAATAGGCATGCTCCCATACATCCAGGCCCAGTATCGGGGTTTTCCCTGAACTGAGGGGGCTGTCCTGATTGGGCGTGGTCATGACGGACAGTTTTCCCTTGTCAGTAATCAGCCAGGTCCAGCCCGAGCCGAATAAGAGGCCAGCTTTCTGGGAAAATTCTGCCTTGAATTGTTCAACGCTCTTGAAATCTTTGATGATGGCTTCCCGAAGGGCTCCATCCAAGGCCACATCTTTTTTGAGCAGGGGCCAGAAAAAGCTGTGGTTGGCATGGCCGCCCCCATGGTTTCTGACAGCTGACCGGATGTTTTCAGGTACCTGGGACAGGTTTGAGACCAGTTGGTCAACTTCCAGAGAGGCCAGTTCCTCTTGGCCCTCTAGAGCGGCGTTGAGTTTGTCAACGTATGTCTGGTGGTGTTTTGTGTGGTGGATCTCCATTGTTTCGGCATCAATAAAGGGTTCCAGTGCATTGTAGTCATATTCCAGGGATGGCAGGGTATGGGGCATGGGTCACCTCCGTATATGGGCCAGATTTACATCCAGGCCCGTGTATATAGCCAGTCATTGTACGGCATTGCCGTCAAGGCTGTGGTTATTTTATTGTTGCGGATCAAGATCTAATGATAACGATTCGCAATTGGATAAAATATAAGGGGAGGCGCTGATAAGTCAAGATGCTTAAATAATGTTAGCCGGAAAAAACTTTAACTCCGGTTCAGCCGGATGACCACCACCCCGCCCCGGCCGTAGCCAAAAAGGCTGAAGACTCCGCCGTATCTGGTGGAAATCCCTCTGTAGAATCTGTAAAAGGGGATTGAATAGGGGCTGGGCTGGGTGGGATCCACATCCAGGACGGTGACCCGGCCCGTGTCCGGATCAAATCCGCACACAGGAGAGATATGGGGGATGTTCATCTCTTTGACAAAGCCGCCCTGGTCAAAATGGGCAATGATAAGGCAGTTATCCAGGTTCTGAAATCCCCTGAGGCAGGTGAGCAGTTCTGTTTTTACCGCTTCGGCCCGGTGACCGCCCTTTGCCTGGATGATATCCACGGTTAGATGGGGAATTGCGTAGGCTGCCATGCTTTCCCGGACCACTTCCCCCAGAACCGTCAGGGGCAGGCCCCGCCGTCCCTTGTACCCGTCAGGCCCCATGCGTTCTTTCCAATGGGCGGCCCTGACCCGGTCAAGGATCTCTTTCTGGGTCACGGGCCGGACGGATGATCCATGGACTCTTTCCCTGAGGGTATTGACCACACAGACCACCGAGGCCACGGAACATGAGGATTCATGGAATTGTTTGACATGGTGGCGGAAGAGTCCTGCCCTGAGGCTGGTACCGCTTTTATCCTCAGATCCCGGTGAGAACCGGACAGCCTGCCCCCGGCCGAAACAGCCGGTACGGGTCAGCCAATGGAAATAATACCTGACCATGAGGATGGTTCGGATGGCATATTTGTAAAGGGTCATCACGGGTCTAATTCCAATCCTTCTATTGTTCGGGGATGGGAAAGGTGCGGCCGCCCATATTCAGCACCATACCCCGGTCTGTCTCATCCAGGTGTCGCGCAATCTTGGTCAAGGCCTGCTGGTTGAATTTAATGAGATGATCTGTGGTGCGCAAAAAGAGGTTGTCATCTTTGATAAAAAGCGTTTTCGGATCAAGAGAGAGGCGCTGGGCAGTGTTCAGAACAAGATCAATGGTGTTGTTACAGGATCTGATATCGACTATGAAAAGAGCGGTATCTTCATAGGGAAAGTAGACCTTTTCTTCCCTGCTCTCATCAATCATCTGGCTTAAAAAATAGCCCTGGCTGTCTTTTTGGATGGACCGGTTGAAATGGCTAATGATTTTGGGGTGTTCAAACCGGCCGTGCTCATTGTGCCAGATGCCGTTGCCGTCCATGCGGAATACGGCGTTTTCCCTGGGTATGATGATGGTTTTTTTATTTGAGCCTGTCTGGGGGGCCATGGTATTTTCCTTGTCCTGATGGTTACGATCCGAAGGTTTATGTATCTTAAAACCCCGGGCGGGACAAGAATGAATTACGGCAATCCCTAAAAATTGCTATACCGGGAAGAGCCAGGTCATGATAAAAAAGCAGACAGCGATCATCACCATTACCTTGGAAAATTCCAGACATCTGCGCTGAAGCGGGGTATGGGCGGCCAGAAAACCGTCTCTCCAATAATCTTGAATTCCAGGCCTTGAGTCTTCGCCGGCGACCAGATAACGCATGATCATAAATAAGTGGTGTGTCATTTTATTCTCCTTTATTTTTATCCGATTAAAAATTGGGGTTAACAAAAAAATCCTGTTATGAAATAGTATATTTGCAGGGGAAAAAATAACAGAAGCAGAAACTATAAAAAAAAAGCAGAGCAGATGTGAAATCCAAAGAGGGAAAATTTCTTTATTCAGACCTTGCAGACCGGATTCATGCCAGGATCCAGGGCGGGGGATACAAGCTTTCCGAAAAGCTGCCTTCCCTCAGGTCCCTTTGCCGGACAACGGGCTACAGCATGACCACCGTATTTCAGGCCTATATTGAACTGGAAAAACGGGGAATCATTGAATCCCGGCATCGGTCCGGTTATTTTATCCGGCCCCGCCCGGAACGGCTCAGACCCATGCCCGAGATCCGGGATCACGAGGTGGTGCCCATGAAGGTCAGCCTTGACGCCCTGATCCACGAGCTGACCCTGGATATGGGGGACCCCGGGGTGCTGAAGCTGGGCGGGGTCACCGTGGCACCCGGCCATTTGCCTGTGAAACGGCTTCACCGGCACTTAAAGGCCATCTCCCGGAAAGAGAGCCCCGGCGTGATTGCCGGCTATGCCCCTCCCCAGGGGGATGCCCTGCTCCGGCACCAGATTTCCAACCTTCTCTTTTCAATTCTCCCCAACATTTGTGTGGAAGACATCATTGTCACCAGCGGATGCACCGAGGCTTTGAGTCTCAGCCTGAAAGCCGTTGCAGGCCCCGGGGATACCATTATCGTGGAGTCTCCCACCGACCCCTGGCTGAGGCAGATCATCAAGGATTCCCGGATGTATGCCCTGGAGATTCCGGCTGATCCTGTCACGGGAATGGATCTGGACCGGGTGGAAACCGTTCTTGGTCAGGAGAAGATATCCGCCTGTATCATGAATCCCAATTGTCAGAATCCCCTGGGGTTTATCATGCCTGATGAAAACAAAAAAAAGATATTGTCACTGATGGAGGCCAGAGATATCCCAATCATTGAGAATGATATCTGCGGGGACATTTATTTTGGAACAATGAGGCCCAATCCCATCAAAAAATGGGATGAAAAAGGGAATGTCCTGTACTGCTCCTCGTTTTCAAAGGTGCTTGCACCGGGCCTTCGGATCGGGTGGGCCATTCCCGGGCGGTTTAAGAAAACCCTGGGCCGGATGAAGCTGAACCGTTCCCTTATTTCTCCCACCCTGAACCAGGCCCTGGTGGCCGCCTACCTGAAGGAAGGAACCTATGACCGCCATCTGAGGCGGCTGCGGGAAACCATTAAACGCCAGCATCAGTATTGCGCCACGGCGGTTCACCGGTATTTCCCCGAAAAGATTAAGATGACCTCCCCTTCAGGGGGGCTGTCCCTGTGGATTGAACTGCCCAGGGGGGTGGACGGCCGTGATGTCTACTTTGAAGCCAGGAAAAAGGGGATCTCAATTCTGCCGGGTTTTTTGTGCTCCAGTTATGACGCCTTTGACCGGTATATCCGCATCGGCTACGGCAGGGTCTGGGACCAGGAGGTGGAAGATGCCATTGCTAAAATAGGGAATATTGTATACCAATTGGCGGACAAAAAAAATGAATGATGACCTAATCCGCATAATGACAATGAACCTCAGGTTCAGCCTGGCAAAGGACGGAGACAACTGCTGGGAAAACCGGCGGGAAATGGTGGGGCGGATTTTGGACCGGTATCCCGCGGATTTTTACGGATGCCAGGAGGTCAACCATTTCCAGGCCGAATTTCTTTCCGGCCATCTGTCCGGCCACAGCCACATCGGACGCTATAATGAGGCAGTCCCCTGGTGGCAGTCCAACATGGTTTATTATCATAACTCCTGGACATGCCTGGGCTTTCGCCACCATTTTCTCAGCCATACCCCGGATATCCCCTCAAAGCTGCCGGGCTCCAGATGGCCCCGTCAATGCGTGATCGGCTGGTTTGAGAAACTAGGCCGGCAGGTATTGGTGGTGAATACTCATTTTGATTTTGATGCCGGGGTCCAGGCCCAAGCCGCGGATCTGGTCATGGCATTCATCGATAAGTTTCCGCCGGGGCTGCCCACGGCGGTTTGCGGGGATTTTAATTCCGAACCCGGCTCCCCTGCCCATGAACGGTTCAGGTCCGGAGGCTTTAACGAGGTCTTTTCCGGAGAAAAGCGGACCACCTACCATGAATTTAAAGGGGGGGAGACCGGCCCTCACATTGACTGGATACTGTTTAAGGGCGGACTGGAACCGGAAGACGCCGGGGTGGTCATGGATGATTTTTCAGGCAGGTTCCCCTCGGACCATTATCCGGTGCAGGCGGTGTTTCGTTGCAAGATCCTTTAATTTCCAGGATTTTCCCAAAGGAGAAACCATGACCTTGGATAATAATATGGACGATAATATTGAGTATAGCCAGGACCGGATTACAGAGAAAATAGGGGTTCTGGCCCGGCGGGAGACCGAGGCCCGGATTCTCATTCCCCTTATCCAGGCACTGGGCGAGGCATTGGGCCGGGAAAAGGTGGTGGATACTGTGAGCCGGACCATTATTAAAATTGCCCGGGACCAGGGCCGGGATCTGGCAGAGGCCATGGGCGGCAATACCGCAGCAGACTTTAAAGAGGCCCTGAAATTCTGGACAAAGGATGATGCTCTGGAAATGGAAATTCTTGAAATCAATGGGACCCGTCTCCGGTTCAATGTGACCCGGTGCAGGTATGCACAAATGTATAAGGCTCTGGGGGCCCAAGATCTGGGTGGGGTGTTTTCCTGCAATAGGGACGGGGCACTGATCAGCGGATTCAACCCCCATGCCCGGATGATCCGGAACCATACCATCATGGCCGGGGACGGGATCTGTGATTTTGAATATCAATTTCCTGAACCCGGTCGGGAATTGACGTCATGACGGAGGGTGTGTCCCTTCTGCCGCCGTGCCTGAGAAAGACACCGGAGATTGTGTCTCTGCCTGTGGTGGATGTTCTGGATGAATTGGACAAGGCCCTGGAAACAGAAAAAAGGGCCCTGGTCCAGGCCCCGCCCGGGGCCGGAAAGACCACACTGGTGCCCCTGGCCCTGAAAGACCGGCCCTGGCTGAAAAATAAAAAGATCATCATGCTGGAGCCCCGGCGCCTGGCTGCCCGGGCCTGTGCCGCCCATATGGCCAATCTTTTGGGGGAGAAACCCGGGCAGACCGTGGGTTTCCAGGTCCGCATGGACCGGTGCATAGGTCCCGGCACCCGTATCGAGATCATTACCGAAGGGATATTGACCCGGCGGATCCAGTCCGACCCAGGGCTTGAAGAGACAGGCCTGCTCATTTTTGATGAATTCCATGAACGCCATATCCACGGGGACCTGGGCCTGGCCCTGGCCCTGGAGTCTGCCGAGGTGCTGAATCCGGGCTTGAGGATTCTGGTCATGTCCGCCACCATGGATACCCAAGGCCTGTCCGCCATCATGGGCAATGCCCCCATGATTTCTTCCCAGGGTAAAACCTGGCCCGTGGACACCCATTATCTGGATACCGGGGGCGAACAGGCAGGGAGGTTTCCCGGTCGTCCCGGGGATAAGGCCGCCCAAATCCTCGGGCCCTGCTTCAGGGCGGTGGTAAGGGCTTTGGAAAAAGACGAGGGTGACATCCTGGTTTTTTTGCCCGGAGCCGCCCAGATCCGGAAACTGGCGGAGCAGCTCGGGAACCGGTTTAAGGATGAGGCCGAGGTGCGTATCCATCCCCTTTTCGGTAATCTTTCCCATGAGGCCCAGGCCGCAGCCATTGCCCCGTCACGGTCCGGCCAGCGGAAAATCGTCCTGGCCACCCCTATTGCCGAGACTTCCCTGACCATCCAGGGGGTCCGGGTGGTGGTGGATTCCGGGCTGGCAAATGCCCCCAGGTTTTCACCGGGCCGGGGTATGACCCGGCTTTCAACCCTGGCCGTTTCCCGGGCATCGGCGGACCAGCGCCGGGGCCGGGCCGGGAGAACCGCCCCCGGGGTCTGCTATCGGCTCTGGTCCGAACATGTACACCAGGGCCTGGTCCCCTTTAACCGTCCGGAAATTCTCAATGCCGACCTTAGCTCCCTGACCCTTGAACTGGCAAACTGGGGAGTGACTGATCCCGGGGAATTAAACTGGCTGGATCTCCCGCCTGAATCTGCCTTTGACGCAGCCGTGGTCCTGCTAAAACAGCTGGAAGCCCTGGACGACTATGGACGGATCACTCCCCATGGCCGGGCCCTGCTGGCAGCCGGGACCCATCCCCGGCTGGCCCATATGGTGATTCGGGCCAATGCAATTGGGCAGGGATTCATGGCCTGCTGCCTGGCCGCCCTGATTGAGGAACGGGATTTTGTTTTTTCCGACCGGGCCCGACCGGACCCGGATATCTGTCTTCGCCTGGAAATTCTGGACCGGATGGCCCAGGGTAAACCACAGGGGGGCCGCGGATTTCATGCCGGCCGGGCAAAGGCGGTACTGGCCCGGGCCAGACATCTGGTAACCCGATTTAAGGTCCGGGGCAGGTCCATGGAGATCCCGGAAGCCGGCAGGTTCCTGGCTTTTGCCTGGCCCGAGCGGGTGGCAAAAAAACGCAAATCCGACCCTTTGTCCTATCTCATGGCCCAGGGGGGCGGCACTTTTTTTAGGTCGGAAAATTCCATTTCCGGCCGGGAATTCATGGTGGCGGTCCATGTGGACGGCAACCCCAGAAATGCTGCTGTTTTTATGGCTGCCGCCTATGACGGGGCGGATCTGGAAAGGGATTTTCCGTCACAGCTTGATATCCGGGAGGAGGTGGTCTGGGACGAAGAACGGCGGGCTGTTAAAGCAGTTACACGGACCCGTTACGGGAAACTCCTGCTTAAGGAGACGCCCCTGGCCCGTCCCGACCCAGGGCAGATACGCCAGGCCCTGATCCAGGGTATTGTCCGGGCCGGGCCGGAGAGTCTGGCCTGGTCAAAAACCGCCACAGCCTTCAGGCATCGGGTGATTTTTTTGAAAACCCTGGGGAAGGTGGAGTCGGCATTGAGTGAGCTTCCGGATCTTTCGGACCGGGCCCTGGCATCAACTCTGGATGTTTGGCTGGCCCCTTTCCTGGATGGTATCTCCTCTCTGGCCGGCTTAAAACAGGTGGATCTTGAGACGGCGTTGAAGGCTATGTTTACCTGGGATCAGCTGAAACTGGTGGACACCCATGCCCCCACCCATATTATTGTGCCCTCGGGATCGAAAATCCCCCTGAGGTACGGGGATGAGAATGGGCCCCTGGACCATCCGGTTCTGGCGGTGCGGCTCCAGGAGATGTTCGGACTCGCCGCAACCCCTTCCATTGCACGGGGAAAGGTGGCCCTCACCCTTCACCTGCTATCCCCGGCCTCCCGGCCGGTGCAGATCACCCGGGATCTTGAGAATTTCTGGTTAAATACATACAAAGAGGTTAAAAAAGACCTCATGGGCAGGTATCCCAAGCATTATTGGCCGGATGATCCCGGGACTGCCTCCCCCACGGCCCGGGCCAAACCCCGGAAGAGATAGGGGCAGCGAGAACCTAAGAGTGGTGGATGGTGAAACAGAATTTAAAGGAGGCGTGTGGATGAGAATTGAGCAGCATGGACCCGTAACCCCGAAGATTACCCTGCTGGGCCGGAATGAGTCTTGTGTCTACCTGGTTGACGGCGGGAATGAATATGCCCTCCTGGGCGGGGGGATGACCTATATTGTACCGGATATCCTCAGTCAGGTAGAGGCCATGGGCATTGACCCAGAAATGATCAGGCAGCTGGTGATTCACCATGCCCATTTTGATCATGTGGGCATTGTTCCCCGGATTAAGGAGGTCTGGCCCTGGATACGGGTGATTGCTTCTGCCCGGGCAAAGATACTTTTGTCACGGCCGGATGTGGTTAAGGCGATTTCTTCTCTGAACCACATGCTCCTGCCGGAAGAGAGCGGGGCTGAATTGAAGAATAGTCTTACCATCCAATCCATTGACGTGGATCAGACCCTGGCAGACGGAGAGGTTATCCAATGCGGGGACCTTGACTTAGAGGCCCTTGAGGTGCCGGGCCATTCTTCATGCTCGATGGCCATTTATATCCCGACCGAAAAAACCCTGGCCGCATCGGATGCAGGGGGCATCCCCTATGGGGAGGATATTTTTGCAGCCGCCAATTCCAATTTTGACCTTTACCAGGCCGGTCTTGAGAAAATGGCGGCCTGTGATACCCGGGTGCATCTGTCAGAACATTACGGGGCCCTGACCGGGGACGAGGGCCAAGGTTTCATGGCCAAATCCATAGCTCAGGCCGTGGATATGCGGGCGATGCTTGAGAAAACCTATGCCCGGCATCGGGACGAAAAAAAGACGGTTGAAGCTTTGGCAGGGGTGATTTCGGGCCGGGCCTCGGGGTATTTTCTGCCCAGAGAGGTCATGGAAATGGTTCTGGGGCAGATGACCCGGTTTATTGCAAAACAGTTTGGAGACCGAAAATGAATCCTAGGGATCATTCCCGGCAGTTATTGGCCGCCCATATGGAAAAGGCGAAAACACTGCTGGACAGCTTCCTGGGAAACCACGGAGTGAGCCTGCCGGTGCTGGGAAAGGCCATGGAAGAGTTTTGTCTCACTGTATTTAAGCTGCCGGAAGAGGCGGCATGCCGTGCCGGATGCGCCCATTGCTGCCATTTAAGGGTGGGGGTATCCATACCCGAACTTTTGGTGATTTTTTATGAACTTGAGGCCCAGTCAACCAAAGAGGGACTGGCATATTTTAAGGCCCGGGTGGCGGAGACCCTGGATCGGGGTAATACTTTAAAAGAGGACTTCTGGCATGGTTCACAGACGCCCTGCCCCTTTCTGGATGAGGGGGGGCGCTGTCTGATTTATGCCATCCGGCCCTTTTCCTGCCGGGCCTATCATTCGATAGATGAAACCATCTGCAGGCAGGGGTTTGAGGAAAAAAGAGTGGTTCAGGTGCCCTGTTTTCCCCTTTACCGGGCCTGTACAGACATGTACCCATCTATCTTTATCAAGGTGCTTGAAGACAGGGGATTTGCCTCCTACCAGGTGGGCTTTGTCAAGGGTTTGGACATCCTGTTCCACGATGATTCCGCCGGTGACCAATGGCTGAACAAAGAGGATGTCTTTTCAGCGGCCGCCCTTTAACCCCAACCCTGCAACGCCGGGGTTAGGTGTGATTTTTTACGAATTCCCGGATGAGCTGCCCGGCCAGGGTATGGGCATCGGGAATCAGGGGGAGGGCATTTGATTTAAACCATGCGGCCTCGTTGATCTCCCTGGGATCTATGTGGATTTCGCCGCTTTCATATTGGGCGGTAAATCCGATCATGAGGCTGTCCGGAAAGGGCCAGGGCTGACTTTTCACGTATCGTACACGGCTCACCCTGATTTGGGTCTCTTCAAAGACTTCTCTTTTTACGCAGTCTTCAAGGGTCTCCGATGGAGAGACAAAGCCCGCCAGAACGGAAAACATCTCTTTATTGGGGAAATTAACCCCCCGGGCCAGGAGGATTTCGTCTTTCCGGGTTACTGAAGTGATAATGGCAGGGGATATCCTGGGATAAGCTGTGAATCGGCATTCCGGGCATTTCATCCCATGTTCCCTGGCCAGGGGCCTCGCGGGGGTCCCACATGTGCCGCAGAATCTGGAATTCAAGTGAAGATCCAGGATCTGCCTGGCATATCCGGCGGCCAGCCTGAGATTCTCTTCTGACCTGTGAAAGAAGGACCTGAGAGTGATCCGTGAATATGGCCGGGTCAGCTTGTCCGGGGCTTCATGGGGCAGGGCTGTGCAATAGCAGGGCATATCTCCCAGGTGGCCGAAGAAAACCAAGGGGCCCGGGCAAAGAATCTTTGCCTGATCCTCTTTCAGACAGGGGAGGGCCCCATCATGTTCTGTCACCAGAAACCGGGTGTGGGTATCGAATATAAAATAAAAGGCCTGGCCCGGGTGCGGGACCTTGTCCGGGGCTGATGCTGTAAAATTCATGGGTCTGAGTATCACGGCAGATTCTTTGTGTCCAGCCCGGGATGGCTGTTTTACAGGGCATACGCATATAAACCGGGTACGTTTTTTATCCCCAATCGTTTCGGATGCTTATGCTGGTAGGCGTTTTTTACTGGCGTTTGCCGACAGAGGCTAACTCATTGAAATAATTTGTCCTGAAGTTCTACTTGCGTTCACCCTGGGCTGTTTTACGAATTCTCTTTACAAGGATTTTGAATCACCGTATGATATTTTTCATATTTCTTTTTTATATAGAGCGTCGGGACCGGCAAATTCTAGATCATTGAATGGTATGAAAAAATTAATTGGTATTGTTATTTTTGTATTGATTCTCCCCAATGGAGGGATGGCGAAAAACCGTCTGACAATTGTTTATCCTGATTTTCCTCCTTTTTTTTCCAGAACCCAGGAAGGCGAAATGACCGGTTTTTTTTATGAAATCATCACAGAAGCCCTGGGGCGTCGCATGGACCTGCCCATCCAATGGGAGCAAATGCCCTGGAAAAGATGCCAGGAGCAGGTCCGGTCCGGTCGGTCTGATGCCATGATAACCGTACCCACAAGTGAGCGGCGGATGTACTGCCGTACCCATGCCGATCCCTTTTACCTCAAAAAGATGAAATTGTTCACCTATGCCGGCCATCTCCAGATGGAGCGGATAAAGACCATAACGGCCATAGCGGATATTAAGCGGATGGGATATACGGTGATTACTTACAGCGGAAACGGGTGGCATAAAAAAAATATAACAGGTTTGGGCATTCCCTCCTTTGAAACCAGTGAGGTCCATAATGTATGGAAGATGCTGGCGGCAAAGAGGGGCGACCTTGTTATCGAGTGGCCGTTGGGGGCGGGAGCCGGAATTAAGAAAGCAGGAATAGCCCATGGAATCGTTGAAACAGATATTGCCCTGGAATCCATGCCCTTTCATCTTCTGGTGGGTGAAAAGTCCGGGTATACTTGTATTCTCAACCGTTTTAACCTGACGATAAAAAAGATGGCCGGGGACGGGACTATGACGCGCATTCTTTCTGGTTACGGCATAAACGCATTCTGAAAAAATAGTATAGGGAACCGATATTGGACATATGGCAGGGTTGATTGAAAATCATATCCGGATGGTATTTACAGTTCTCCTCATGGTTTTTCTCCTGGGGTTTTTATGGTACTTTTCGGTGCACCAGAATTTTGTCCGGGAGCATGCCGGGCAGAGGCTTCGGGAGCATGCCATTGTCATTGCAAATTCCCTGTGGCGGTATGAAGAGCCACCTGTGTCCTACCTGGAACTGGCCGCCCGGTCAAATCATTATAAAACAGCCCTTGTCCTTGACGATTCGGGCCAGGAATATGCCAGGGTCACGGGACCTGAGCCGGATGCACTGGATGGATTTATGGCCCGGGCCGGCCTGCTGCCTGTCCTGGAGCTGGAGGAACCGGTTCTGTACAAAGGCCGGGTCATCGGAACTATCCGTGTAGCCTGGCAGAACAGGGCTGCCTTTGTCTATTTCTATATTATCGTCTGTCTCCTCCTTTTTTTTATCGGCATCTGGTTTTTCTGCAACCTGTACATTGCCAAGAAGACGCTCAAAGACAGGGTAAAGGAGCGCACCGCCGATCTGAAAGAGAGCCAGGACAGGCTCCAGGCGATACTGGATAATGCAGAAGCCATTATTTATTTAAAAGATGTTCAGGGGCGATATATCACGGTGAACCGGCGATTTGAAAATCTGTTTAAGGTTGAACGAACCGCCATTGAAGGCCTCAGGGACCATGATGTTTTTTCCCGGGACCTTGCCGAGGAGTTCCGGAAGAACGATGAAAAAATTTTATCCGGAAAAAAAGCCCTGCAGTTTGAGGAATCCGCCCCGGGCCCGCAGGGCAGTCTGCGGGATTATATTTCCGTGAAATTTCCCTTAAAAAAAACGGATGGCTCAGTCTATGCCGTTTGCGGGATTTCAACGGATATAACGGACATGAAGCTGGCCGAACAGGAAGTTCGCCATCTGCGCAATTATCTGTCCAATATCATTGATTCCATGCCTTCGGTACTCATCGGCATGGACCGGGAGGGGAAGATCAGCCTCTGGAACAGGCGGGCGGAGCAGGTTTCTGGATTCAATGCCGGGCAGGCTATGGGCCGTTCCCTTGAAGAGGTGTTCCCCCGGTTGTCCCCAAGTATGGATCAGGTAAAAGAGGCCATCAAGACCCGGAAAGAGCAGCAGAGTAAAAAACAGGCCCGGTTAACGGATAATACCCTGGGGTATGAAGATGTCATTGTGTTTCCCCTGGTGGGCAACGGGGTTGATGGGGCGGTGGTTCGCATTGATGATGTCACAGACCAGGTCCGGCTGGAGGAGATGATGATTCAGTCCGAAAAGATGCTCTCCGTAGGGGGCCTTGCCGCAGGCATGGCCCATGAGATCAACAACCCCCTGGCCGGGATGATGCAGACCGCTAATGTGATGAAGCTCCGTCTGGATAATATAGACATGGCGGCAAATCTGAGGGTGGCCGAAGAGATCGGTGTGTCCCCGGCCCATATCCGGGCCTTCATGGAAAAAAGAGGTATTTTCCAGATGCTTGACGCCATTTCCGACTCCGGCGCCCGGGTGGCTGAAATCGTGGATAATATGCTCAGTTTTGCAAGAAAAACGGATGCCATTGTCTCTTCCCACAATCCCTGTGACCTCATGGATCGGATTCTGGAACTGGCAGCCACAGACTACGACCTTAAAAGGCAATACGATTTTAAAACCATTAAAATCGTCAAGGAATACGAGGATAACCTGCCAATGCTACCTTGCGAAGGGGCTAAGATTCAGCAGGTGATTCTGAATATCCTCAGCAATGGTGCCCAGGCCATGGTGGCGGGCAACCAGGAAAACCCCTGCTTTACCCTGGGCCTTTCCATGGAAAAAGAGGCCAACATGCTGAGAATGGAAATCCGGGACAACGGTCCGGGTATGGACAGGGCTGTTCAAAAGCGGATATTTGATCCCTTTTTTACCACAAAGCCGCCCGGGGTAGGCACGGGCCTGGGCCTGTCCGTTTCCTATTTTATCATTACCGAGAACCACGGCGGGACCATGGGGGTATCTTCCTCACCGGGCAGGGGGGCCAACTTTATTATTCGATTGCCCCTTGAAGCCCACGGGACTAACCTAGAACGGGAGACAGAACATGACGGCTGACCCCTTGCGTATTCTGGTGATTGATGATGAAAAACACATCCGCCAAAGCTTTTCCTATTATCTGGAAGATCTGGGGTATGAGGTCCTGACTGCCGAAAACGGAAAAATTGGTCTGGAACTCATGGCCGGGCATAGGCTTGACCTGGTACTTCTTGATTTGAGGATGCCCGAAGTGGATGGCCTGGAAGCCCTGCAGCAGGGCCGGAAAATTATTCCGGAGACCCCCATGATCGTGATTTCAGGGGCCAACCGCATCGGTGACGTGGTCCGGGCCCTGAGATACGGGGCCTGGGAGTATCTTGAAAAACCGGTCCAGGACCTTTCTATCCTGGGGCATGCCGTGGAAAAGGCCCTGGAAAAGGCCAGGCTGGTCAAGGAAAACCAGGCCTACCAGCGTCATCTTGAAAATATGGTCGGGGAACGGACCCGGGAACTTGAAACCGCCAATACCCACCTATCCCACATCAATCTTAGGTTGCGCAAAATTGTCAAAACCGCTCAGGGACTGACCTGCTGTAAGGAAATGACTCAGTTCTCCAAGATGATCCTGGAGGAGTTTGCCGATCAGATGGGGGCCACCGGGGGCAGCCTTTATATGGTTGAGGACGGATGCCTGAAATTGATGCATGCCCTGGACCCGGGCCATGCCCCCGACGTTCTGCCCTTTCCCCTTGATGAAAATTCAATCCTTAATATGGTGTTGAAAACGGGCAAGCCCGTGCTGATTTCTGATATTGACGCTACTAAGGATATTACACCCAGCAGCTGGGGGGGGTATAAAAACGGATCTGTCCTTGTGTTTCCCATCCTGGATACAGCCGGCATCCCCGTGGGCACCATCACCATACACAGCAAGGAAGAGCCGCCTTTTGTGGATCAGGACAAGGAAATCGGCGCTATCCTGGCCTCTTATTCCTGCGAAACCCTCCGTGCCGTAAAGGCCTTTGAAACCGTACACAAAAGCGAGCACCGATACAGGACCTTATTTGAAAAAGCCAGTGATGCCATATTTATGGTGGATATAAATACCGGTCAATATATTGATGCCAACCGGGCGGCCCAGGCCCTGACCGGCCGCTCCGGAGATGAACTCAAAGGCCTTACCGTCCGGGAGGTTGCACCCGAAGGGATGGATGAACAGTTTTTCGTCCATAATAATTTTGGCGCGCCCACGGACCTGGGGACCGTGACCTATGTGAAGCCGGATAACACCCGCCGCACCGCAAAATTGACTTGTGTTCCCCTGGATGGTGATACGGTCATCGGCATTGCCAGGGACATTACCAAGGATCTTGAAATGGAAAAACAGCTCCGACAGTCCCGGAAAATGGAGGCCATCGGCACTCTGGCAGGGGGGATTGCCCATGATTTCAATAATATTCTGTCCGGTATTTTCGGCTATGCCCAATTGGCGGAGATGAACCTTGACACCCCGGACAGGGCCAGGCAGAATCTTGAACAGGTGGTAAAGGGTGCGGAGCGGGCAGGTGAACTGGTCCAGCAGATTTTGACCTTCAGCCGCCAGGTGGAGCATGAGCGGCGCCCCTTGAAACTCTATCTCATTGTCAAGGAGACCGTGAAATTTCTGCGGTCATCGATTCCGGCCAGCATTGAGATCCTGGAACGGATCAACAGCAAAGGCGTGGTGCTGGCCGACACATCCCAGGTTCACCAGGTCATTATGAATCTGTGCACCAATGCCTCCCATGCCATGGCAGATACCGGGGGCACCCTGACCGTATCTCTGGACGATGTGGATATTGATCAGGAGGCGGTTGACCATAATTGTCCGCCCGGATCTTATATTCAACTGGAAGTTAGAGATACGGGCAAGGGAATTGATCAGGAGATTCTGGACAGGATATTTGATCCCTATTTTACCACCAAGGAAATCAGTCAGGGCACAGGCCTGGGACTGGCCGTTGTTGAAGGGGTGGTTAAAAAGCACGAGGGGTTTATAAATGTTGCCGGCAACCCTGGTGAAGGGGCTGTTTTCCGGGTGTTTTTCCCGGTGGAGAGCGCTGCAACCGGTACGGTTTTCGAAAAAAACAATGTTGCAGACATTGCCAGGGGAACCGAGAGGATCATGCTGGTGGAGGATGAGGAAACTATACTTGAAGCCACCTGGGGCATTCTTGAGCAAATGGGATATCGGGTTTCCGGATTCAGGGACGGGGTTTCGGCCCTGGCCGCATTTGAGTCGGCCCCCCAGGATTTTGATCTGGTCATCACAGACATGACCATGCCCAGGATGAACGGAAATGAATTGTCCTGCAGGATGATGGCCCTTAGAAAGGATATCCCGGTGATTCTCTGTACAGGATTCCATGAAACCTTCACAAAAGAAGCGGCTCTTGCATCCGGTATCCGGCAGTATCTTCAGAAACCTGTTACCGGAAAGGAACTGGCCCGGAGCATCAGGCAGGAGCTGGTCCAGGACGGCCAATGAATTGTATTCTGACATGTTTTTTGTGATCTGCACCGGTTATAGGGGGTGTCAGAGGGTCTTATGGAAAATCCCGGGGTGGGGACCCAGGTTTTTTCCAAACCGGTTATCCAGAATTGAGGACCTTGAACAAACTATTCAGGGGCTTTTAAATCAGTCACAAACACCTTGACACCCAGGGTGAATGCACGTTATTTATTCAGAATTATATAGATAGAAAACATGGTCGGCTTACATGCGATTGACCTGCCTTGACATCTCGTTTCAATGGAACTATTACCATAGGTATCTCTAATCATCTTCAGTTTGTGCTAAAACTATTTTTTTCGAACCGTGAATCCTGGAATCTGATTTGTTTTACCTGCTTTTACGGGAATGTATGTATTGTTTCGCCAAGTCTTAGGGACCGCGCAAACAGAACGTGAACTAATTATTGTGCGACCCCTTAGGCACAAAAACATAAATAAACCGTCCGTTGAAATCAAAGTTTTTGTGCCCGCTTTGACCTGGTATTGAGTTTAGTTCAAATCTGGACGGTTTAAATTTGGTACTGAGCCTTACCGGAGGGTTATTCATGGGAAACTTCAACGTAAAATCCGCCACCCTGTCCCTCTTTTTTCTCTGTTTCGTATTAATTGCCTGCCCTTTATCTGCCGGGTCAGGCCAAAGCCAATGCATTGCCTGCCACACGGATTTGAAAAAACTGATCCGTCTCTGCTGGGAGGTTGAAAAGATTAAACCCAAACCACCGGCATCAAAGGAAAACAGCGGAGAGGGATGAGGCGGCCCCCTGGCTCCGTTGGAGTTGTACCAGAAAATCTATGTGGACCCGTCATTTCTTAAAACCGAACACGGGAAAATTCCCTGCCGGGATTGCCACGGCGGGAATCCCCGTGACACCAACTGGCAGACCGCCCATGAGAATCTGGTAAAGGATCCTAGCTTTTTATCCCCTGACCGGGTCTGCGGCGAATGCCATCCAGACATCTCGGCCGCGGCCGTAAATAGCCTCCACTATACCCTGAGCCCCATGTATGAGGCTGTGCGCATGCGCAGCGCCCCTGGAGATGCTTTGGTTCACGATAAATTGAATGGGGCCATGGACAGGCATTGCGGTGTTTGCCACGCCAGTTGCGGCCAATGCCATGTCAGCCGCCCGGACTATGCAAAGGGGGGCTTTTTGTCAAAGCATAAATTTGTGAAAACCCCGTCCATGGATACCACCTGTGCCTCCTGCCACGGCGGGCGGGTTTATGCGGAATTTACAGGTGAGAATGAGGATCTGTCCCAGGACCTCCATTTTGAAGATGAAGAAATGGTTTGTACGGACTGTCACGGGGGTAATGAGATGCATGCCGATGGTACCGGGGCGGTCAACCGGTATGGGCTGCCTCAAAAACCGACCTGCAGGCAATGCCATGAAGATGAATTCTTAACTAAAGGGAACAACAGGGCCCACACCAGCCACAAGGGAAAGCTTGATTGCCGGGTCTGCCATGCCCAGGCCTATAAAAATTGTTTTTCATGCCATGTGGGCACAGATAAAAAGGGGCTTCCCTATTTTAAGTGTAAGAAGACCGGGTATGATTTTAAAATCGGATTGAACCCGGAAAAGACAGAATCCCGGCCATATGAATTTGTCCTGGTCAGGCAGGTGCCGGCGGCTCCGGATACCTTTAAATTTTACGGGGTAAAATTAGACCGATTTGAAGCCCGGCCCACCTGGAAACCGGCATCTCCCCATAATATCCTGAAAAACACTCCCCAAAATGAGACCTGTAACCATTGCCACGGGAATGCATCCTTGTTTCTGGGGAAAGAGGATCTGTCCGGGCACGAATTATCCGCCAATGAAAAAGTCATTGTCCCTCTGGAGAGGGTTCCGGAAAAAATTCCGGAAAAATAAACAGGCAACCAAACAAAGGGAGGAGGATGCCATGAAAAAAATATTAACGGTCTTATCGATTACTTTTTTATTAATTTCAACCGCTTATGCCGGGTATACCTATAAAAGCAATAAGGATCATCTCGGCGGAGACCTGATACCAACAGAAGCCTTTAAGATGCTTGAAAAGGATCCGGCCCACACCTTTCTTGTGGACTGCAGGACCCGGGCTGAGTTTCAGTATGTGGGCCATCCCGAAAATGCCTATAATATCCCCCTGCGGTTCCTCTCTGCCAAGCCCGGCAAAAAAGGGTATATAGAAGTGAACAATCCCAATTTTGCAAAGGATCTCCTGGCCCGGTTCAACCCTGAAACCGACACCCTGATCATTCTCTGCCGAAGCGGAAACCGGAGCTGTACCGCATGTAATGAAGCCATTAAAGCGGGATTCAAGGAAGATAAGGTATTTAACATGATGGGCGGCTTTGAAGGAGGGAAAAATAAAAATAAGAAAAGCAGTTTTTATGGCCAGCGCTGGGCCGGGGGCTGGAGGCTGGAAGGTCTGCCCTGGACCTATAAGATGAAAAAGGAATTTATGTATCAGGCTGATTTCCAGGGCTGATCCGGTTCCATGAAAATAAAAATCCGGTGCAGGATATCCTGCACCGGATGGTCTGACCCGTATCCGGGGGCATGGCCGTGCCCCGGGAGGCAATTGGGGCTAAGGTTAGGAATCGTTACAAAACTACTCGATCTAAGTGGTTTTCAAAACCCTTTAAATGGGTATTTTGAAAACAAAAGATCAAGTCATTTTGGAGCCGATCCTTAGAGGATGGCTTTCATGGCGCCCATGTATCCCCTCAGTTTTTTGCCCACCACTTCAACGGAAGTTGAACGGATGGCCTCGTTAACCTGGATGAGGCGAATGTTATCGCAGCCGGCATCGGCCAGGTCAAGGCCTTTTCCGATGACATCGGTATCAATTGTCTTCATAAAGCCTTCCAGCAAAGGCACGGCCTTGTGGGCAAAAAGATAACAGCCGTATTCGGCGGTATCAGAAATTACCACATTCATTTCATAGAGTTTTTTCCGGGCAATGAGGTTGGCGATCAAAGGCACCTCGTGGAGGGATTCGTAATAAGCGGATTCCTCGATGATACCGGCGGATACCATGGTGTCGTATGCCAGTTCCACCCCGGCCTTGACCATGGCGATCATGAGGATGCCATTGTCAAAATATTCCTGCTCGGGGATTTCCCCGTCCTGGGATGCGGATTTTTCAAAGGCAGTTTCTGCGGTTTCCCCCCGCCATTTGAGAAGGTTGGCATCGTCATTGGCCCAGTCTTCCATCATGGTTCTGGAGAAAAAGCCTGTCATGATGTCGTCCATGTGCTTGTTGAACAGGGGCCTGAGGATTTCCTTGAGCTGTTCGGCCAGGTCAAAGGCTTTGATCTTGGCCGGGTTGGACAGCCGGTCCATCATATTGGTGATGCCCCCGTGTTTCAGGGCTTCGGTAATGGTTTCCCATCCATACTGGACCAGTTTCGAGGCATAGGCGCCATCAACGCCTTGTTCAATCATCTTGTCGTAGCAGAGCAGGGAGCCCATCTGGAGCACCCCGCAGAGGATGGTCTGTTCGCCCATGAGATCGGATTTTACCTCGGCTACAAAGGAAGACTGGAGGACACCGGCCTTGTGACCTCCGGTACCGGCGGCATAGGCCTTGGCCAGTTCAAGCCCTTCGCCTCTGGGATCATTTTCCCGGTGTACCGCAATGAGAGTGGGAACACCGAATCCTCTTTTGTACTCTTCCCGGACTTCGGTGCCCGGGGATTTGGGGGCCACCATGATCACGGTGAGGTCTTTTCTGATCTGCATTCCCTCTTCCACGATGTTGAATCCGTGGGAGTAGGAGAGGCAGGCATCTTTTTTCATCAGCGGCATCACCGCTTCAATGACATTGGTGTGCTGCTTGTCCGGGGTGAGGTTGATGACCAGATCAGCTGCGGGCAGCATATTTTCATAGGTGCCGACGTTAAACCCGTTTTCCATGGCATTTTTCCAGGACTGCCGCTGATCGGCAATGGCAGCTTCCCTGAGGGTATAGGAGACATCCAGGCCGCTGTCCCGAAGGTTCAGGCCCTGGTGGAGTCCCTGGGCACCGCAGCCCACGATGACGATCTTTTTGCCCTTCAGGGCTTTTACCCCGTTGAATTCAGACATATCCATGAACCGGCATTGGGAGAGTTCTTCCAGCTGAAGCCTTAAAGGAAGTGTGTTAAAGTAGTTGGTGCCCATATTGTTTCTCCTTGTGTTGTGTGCAATTAAAATTAGTATTGATTGAAATTACTCTGGCCTAATTTTTTCATTGCGTCAAATGAATCATTTGCAATGTTATATTGCATAAAATGCAATCTTTGGTTAAAATCTTAAGAAATATTTTAAAGCGCTAGGAGGGCGTATGGATATACGCGTATTGGACTTGTTCCGTCACCTGAGCAATTCCCTACATTTTGCCCGAACCAGTCAGGCTTGCCATATCACCCCGTCCGCCTTGACCCGTGTGGTACAGCGTCTGGAAGCCGAGGTGGGGGAACAGCTTTTTTCCAGGGATAACCGATCCGTGGAACTGACCTATGCCGGCCTTGCATTTAAAAAATATGCCGAAGACGTTCTCAGCCGGTGGGACCGGCTCCAGGGCGAACTTTCTGAGGATGAGGTCCTCCGGGGGGAACTCTGCCTTTACTGTTCGGTCACGGCGGCCTACAGCATTCTGCCGGATATTATCACCCGGTACAGGGCCGTCCACCCCTGGGTGCAGATCCGCCTGGAAACCGGTGATCCGGCCCAGTCCATCGGGCGGCTCATGAGCCGGGATGCCGACATGGTCATTGCAGCCCTGCCCGGGAAACTCCCCAAGCAGATTTCCTTTTTAACCATGGCCCAAAGCCCTCTGGTTTTCATTGCCGCCCGACAGTATCCCGAGGTGGTGGTCCGGGACCGGGCCGGCATTGACTGGGAGAAGACCCCCATGATCCTGGCCGACACCGGTCTGAGCCGGGAACGCATGGATTTCTGGTTTGCCAAAAACGGGGTGGTGCCCAATGTTTACTCCCGGGTGGCCGGTCACGAGGCCATTATTGCTCTGGTCAACCTGGGTTGTGGCATGGGGCTGGTACCAAAGCTGGTGCTGGACAAGAGTCCCCTGGTCAAAGATATCCGGGTCCTGGCCCATATGCCGGATCTTCCCCCCTATGAAATCGGGCTCTGCGCCCGGGAAAAAAGCCTGGATAATCCAAGGATCAGGGCGCTTTGGGAGATTGCGGCCCGGCCCGGGAAATCTTGACTTTATCCTGTAATTCACATACGAAATGACCAGTGATATCATCCATAAACCTTATCCTTTGGACAATACCGAATTGAAATTGATTCAGTTCATACTCATTTCCAGATAGTAAAAAACCCTTTACACTGCATGGCTGTTTGTCGGATTACCATACGCCCGGCGAAAAACATGTGTTTGTCAAGGATGAGGGAAATGAATCATTTTATATCCGGGCCGGGGCGTCGTCCGTGCCCTTGAGCATGAGCGAAGCCCACGAGTCTATCAGTTCCCGGTGGTAATCTTTTTCTAAGCCTGTTTTCTGGCCCGGACAAAGGCCCGGACGGATTCTTTTACATCTTCTGATGTCGTGGCCCAGGAGCAGACGGAAATCCGGATCACGGTTTTCCCCTGCCAGATGGAGTTGCCGCACCAGCAGACACCGTCGGCCTGGAGGTTGGCCAGGACGGTTTTGGTGGCTTTTTCCTCCGGGCAGGAGACCAGGACCTGATTGAATACCACCTCATTGTGGAGAATAAATCCTTCTCCTTTTAACAGGTCACCCATTTGCCTTGCCCTGGTGCAGAGCTGGTCCACCAGGGCTTCAATGCCTGATTTGCCAAGATATTTCAGGGTGGCCCAGAGTTCAATGCCCCGGGCCCGCCTGGACATTTCCGGGGTGTAAAGCATGGGGTCCCGCTGGTCGCTGTAAATAATATAATCCCCGGAGTTCTGAAGGGCCGATATCAGGGCGTCCGGGTAGCGGCAGAGGATAATGCCGCAGTCATAGGGGGCGTTCAGGGTTTTGTGGGCATCTGCGGACCAAGAATCCGCCTTTTCCATGCCTGAGGTCAGATGGGCATGGGTTGATGATCCTGCAGCCCAGAGGCCGAAGGCCCCGTCCACATGGACCCAGGCAGGCTCTGCTTTTTCACAGATTGTTTCAATATCATCAAAGGCCCCGGTGTTCACATTGCCTGCCTGGGCAATGACCAGGCAGGAGGCGTCGATGTCAGGGAGCAGGTCCGCCCGCATCCGTCCCTGGCCGTCCGTTGGTACCATTTCCAGGTTTTTCCTGCCGAATCCAATGAGGGACAGGGCCTTGAATACGGTTGAATGGGCCTGTTCTCCCAGAATTACCCGGGGCCTGGGCGCATTGAATATCCCCTTTTCCCGGACATCCCATCCCATGTTCGCCAATATGTGATTCCGGGCTGCCACCAGGCCGCAGAGGGTGGCCGCAGATGTGCCGGAAACAAATCCGGCCACCGTGGATTGGGGCAGGCCGAATAATTCCTTTAGCCAGGATTCGCACACGCCTTCCAGCTTGGCGGCAATGGGGGAGGTCACATTCATGGCCGCGTTCTGGTCCCAGACATCGGACAGCCATTTGGCGGCCAGGGCAGGGGGAAAGGCAGATCCGTTGACAAATCCGAAATACCGGCCTCCGGTCTGGGCTGCGGTGGCAGGGGACCCAAAGGTGTGCAGACAGTCCAGGATCTCCCGGCCCTCTCCCCGGGAACGGGGCAGGGGTTCGTCAAATGCGGCAAGTCTGTCCAGAGCAATCCGGGGGGGATACACCGGGGGCTGGTCTTCCCTGTTTCCGTGGACCCTGTCCATATAGTCAAAGGCATGGTCCCGGGCCAGGTCAAATAATGCCTTGTCCCTGTATTGGGATCTGGTGGTGTCAAAAAAACAATCAGAGGATGAGAGTTTATCTGTGGTCATGGGCACCTCTTGTTCATAGGGTTCTGTTATTCATTAATCCAGAATCGGGCCGTGGCGATTCTACGGTTCTACAGTTCTGACATTTCCCTGGTTTTTGTGACATGATTAATTTCCGTATGCCTGACAATTCTGGCTCATACTGGATTTTTGAATCCGTATGATATGTTCATCTCCTCCTATTCCAGGTTCAATCTTTTCTTGTTTTTGATCAGTTACCGGGAAAATAGATATGAAACCTCTCCCCTTGACCCTGGCGGTCAACATAAATTTTTTTTCGAATTATTGTCAGCATAGATTATACTATTTTAAAATTGAATGAGTCTTAGAGTTTTTTGGGTTACTTTCATTTTGCGATGGTCGCTGTTCGGGTGAAATAACAGGCCTGTACCTTGCATTTGTTCCTCAGTCAGTCTCGCCTTTAGGGCTATAGACGACAGCAAGGGTTCTGACAGCACCGATACATAGAATTAGCCCGGCAAACCCCAATAGCACCTGACTTGTCATATTTTCATGGGAATAAAGTTTTACGATCAGTTCCCGTACTATAAAAATAATAGCGGGATCCAGCATTGTATGCAGGCGAAACCGCTTTGCCTTGAAATACTCAACAAAACTTTTAAATAGTTCGATAATAACAAGAAAGGTTAAAATATCTGTAACCACCATGGACAGATTAAATTCTATAAGCTGGCCACCCGATATCATTAGGGTTGAGGACAATATAATTCTACAAAGCCCTAAAAGCAGTATCAAAATAATATAGGCGATCAAAATATTGATAATATACTTTAAAGCCCTGTCAAAAATAGCCTGCATGCTCACGGTTTTTATCTGGGGCATCAGTAGAAACTCTCTTAAAATTTTTATAATGTAAAAAAAACCTTATACGCTTCGTATCTATAGGCCTTTGGGGTGGGAAAAATTTTTCATCCCATGAGTCATTCGCTTATAGGAATATCTAACAGCATATGGTTTATTCTGATGGCCATGATTGATGGCGTTATTATTTTATAAGGTAGTGCAATTCCTTAATCGCATCACCCGAAGTGATCTCAACAGGAATCATCTTTACAAAAATAATGCTGCCAATTATCAGCCCAATTAAAACAATAGCTTTTATCTGGTGTGGATGACTAATTTTGAACATCACATAACCTCCATTTTTTATCTGAAATTTATTTCTATCGTGGATAGGGTAGGCTTGAAACATTAGAACTCGATTAGAGTTATGTTACGGGTTAAAAAAATGAATTTTGGCTTTTGTGGCGGGTTAAGCGGAATTTGCATCTGTCAGGCATACAGTTGTTGGGGTAAAGATCAACCTTGCCTAAAAAAGACAAGGTTGATAAATTGAAAGTCTCAACCGCTAATTCAAGATAAGAGATTACAAAAAATGGTAATTCACAACGAATGGACAAAATCGTGCTGGAAAAATCAGACGGCTCTTCAACAACCCAACTGGCCGGACCGGAAAGAGTTGGACAAAGTAACCGGCAATCTGGCTTTGCTGCCGCCATTGGTTTTTGCAGGAGAAATAAGAACATTAAAAGAGATGCTGGCCAAGGCTTCAAAAGGGGAGGCGTTTTTGCTTCAGGGCGGTGATTGTTCAGAGGATTTCTCCCAGGTCACTGCACCCACCATCAGAGAAACTTTAAAAGTATTGCTGCAGATGGCCGTTGTTATGACCTATGCCGGGGGGAAGCCAACCATAAAAGTGGGCCGGATTGCCGGTCAGTTTGCCAAGCCCCGTTCATCAGATACCGAATGGGTGGATGGCGTTGAGCTGCCGTCATATCGTGGGGACATGGTCAACAAAATCGAACCCACCATAAAAGACCGGACCCCTAATCCTAAATTCATGCTTAAAGGCTATTACATGGCAGCGTCCACCTTGAACCTGCTGCGGGCATTTACCCGAGGTGGGTACGCAACCCTGCACAGGGTTCAAGCCTGGAATCAGGAGTTTGTGACCCAATCTCCCATGGGCCGGTCCTATGACCGCCTGGCCATACAGATTGACCAGGCCATCAAGTTTATGAATACCATTGGTATTCCCACTGATATTCCTCAGATCAACCAGACCCAGTTTTTTACCTCCCATGAAGCCTTGTTATTGCCCTATGAAGAGGCATTGACCCGGATCGATTCCACCACCGGGGGCTGGTATGACTGTTCAGCACATATGCTTTGGATCGGAGAGCGGACCCGGCAGGTGGACGGTGCGCACGTGGCATTTTTAAAAGGGGTGCTCAATCCCATCGGGGTTAAAATCGGGCCGGATTATGATATTGACAATATCAGGCAGCTAATTGAAACGTTAAATCCTGAAAACGAAGCCGGAAGATTGACTTTGATCACCAGAATGGGCAGTGACAATATTGAAAAAGTGCTGGCCCCCTTGCTTCGTGAGACCAAAAAAGAAGGGTATCGTATTGTCTGGAGCTGCGACCCCATGCATGCCAATACCTATACATCGGAATCCGGGCACAAGACCCGGAATTTTAATGAAATTTTAAAGGAAATCACCCGGTTTTTTGAAATACACTGGGCAGAAGGCACGATTCCCGGGGGAGTCCATCTTGAAATGACCGGTAAAAACGTAACCGAATGTGTGGGCGGTGCCAGAAATATTGTCAGCGAAGAACTTCACAATCGATATGATACCACCTGTGATCCACGGCTGAATGCAGAACAGAGCCTGGAGGTGGCTTTCCAAATCGCTGATATGATTAAACACTGATAAAATTTGAGTATAATTACCCCACAAAGATTTTTTTAAAAAAAAATGTTGAAATATACAAATTATCTACCAATTGGGTCACCGCTTATTCTATTGTAATACCATGTAAAGGGTTATTTTTCTGCTCGGTATTCATATGGCCCCAATAGTTTTTTCCTTGACAATTTTGTCCCGGTCTTGAATAAAGGACAGGTTCGGGTGCCTTAAGGGCATAATAGGGAACCCTGTGGAATTCAGGGACGGACCCGCCGCTGTTACCGGGGACAAGGACTGCATGACCCACTGTGGGTGTAATATCCATGGGAAGGGGCAGTCCGAGGGTGATCCGGAAGTCAGAAGACCTGCCTGCAACGCGATGCTGTTTTCCCATGGTAAAGGGGCGGCCTCAGATCTTGGAGAAAAACAGGGATACCCCGGATCATATTTCATTGGTCCGGGGTTTTTTTAAATTTGGATGCCGGTCAATGATCATATTTGTAATTGAAAGGAAATATGATGGACCTGTATTTGAATGTTTTGCGCAGAAGCATGCTGGGTATTCTGGCCGGAATGCTGGTCTATTTTCTGGCCGGGATTTCCATGGCCGCAGCCCTTGAAACCGGAGACAGTTCAGGGAATGATCTGGGACCGGTGTCTCCGCCCCAACGAATTGTCAGCCTGGTGCCTTCGGCATCGGAGATTATCGTCGAGATCGGGGCCGGTGCCCGACTGGTTGGGGTAACCTACCATGATGCCACCCTTCAGGGCGCGGACAAACGGACGATTGTCGGTGGTTTTTTCAGCCCGTCTTTGGCTCATGTCCGGAATTTGAATCCGGATTTCGTCATTGTTTCTCCACTTCACCGGGAGATTATTCAAGATTTAAAATCCTCTGGCATTCCCTTATTTTTATATGAGACCAACAGCCTGGATGATGCCTGGATTCTAATGGGCCACCTGGGAAAAATCACGGGACGGCAGGAAGCTGCCCGGGCACTGGTCCGGAAAAACAGGGACGGACTGGCCCATATCCGGGCCAAGCTGGACAAGGCCGGGGCCTCTCCCAAACGCGTGATCCGCCTCATGGGACGGGATCGGGTCATGACCCCGGGTACAGGTTCTTTCCAGAATGATATGATCCGGGCCGCAGGGGGCATTGCGCCGGATTTCGGGAAACCGGGCAAGGTCGTGGCGGTAAACCTGGAAGAGTGGCAGGCCTTTAACCCGGAAGTCATCTACGGGTGCCACCCGGACCGGGCCGTGGCGGATCGGTTTTTCTCAAGGCCGGGATGGAAGGATGTCGTTGCCGTCAAAAATCATCAAATCTATTATCTGCCCTGCGATCTGACCTGCCGGGCATCGGCCGGGATCTCCGCCTTTGTGGCCGGGCTGTCGTCCATGATTTATACGGATGAATTTGCAGATGAAGCCTCATTTGTCCATCCCATTGAAAAAATCAGGGAACGTCCTCTGGCATGGGATTCAAGCCTGGATGCGGAATATGTGGACGAGGCCGCTGTTGTATACAGCCATATTTACGATTTTGAAAATAAGACCCTGGTCATTGATCTTAAGCGGCCCATGACCGTCCTGTCCACCCTGGAAGGCTGGCGGGAGAATATTACCACCGTGGGCAATCATTATTCCCCGCCCCCCACCTGGCACCCCGGCCATGCCAACGGCATTGACCACATCCGGTCCTCCATACTGACAGCCATCGGCCGGTACCAGGAAAATACGGCCCTGCTTATGACCGGGGCTGACATGGATAATGTCTCCGTTAAGACCCGAACCTTTAAGGAGATGTCTGTGACGGCTCTGGTCACGGCCGGTGTGGTGTCCAATGCCGTGCGTATGGGAGAAGATACCGGGTCCTGGTATGAGCCTGGCACCATTAATGTGATTTTGGTGACCAATATGAAGCTGAGCCACCGGGCCATGACCCGGGCCGTTATTTCTGCCACTGAAGCCAAGAGTGCGGCCCTTCAGGATCTGGACATTAGGTCCGCATACACGGGGAAAATAAACGGGGCCACGGGCACGGGTACGGATAATGTCCTGGTGGTCCGGGGCGAAGGGCATCCCATTGACAATGCCGGGGGCCACAGCAAAATGGGGGAACTCATTGCCAGGGCCGTCTACGCCGGAGTGACCGAGGCCATTGCCGGGCAGAACGGGATTGTGGCCGGCCGCCATGTGGTCCAGCGGCTCAAAGACCGGAAGATCAGTATCTACCAGCTCACCTCGGGAGCCCAATGCAGTTGTGATGAAAAAAAAGGGGCCTTTTCCGCCATGGTGGAACACCTGCTGCTGAATCCGGAATATGCCGGATTCCTGGAAGCGGCGTTGAGCCTCAGTGATGCATATGAGAAGGGGCAGATAAGGGATCTGGCATCCTTTGACCTCTGGTGTGACCGGGTGGCTCAGAAGATTGCGGGCCGGGACAATACTCAGGTGCAAGACCTGGTAACAGATAAAGGGCTCCCTGTTGTGGTCAGAAAGGCCATGAACGCAATTATGACCGGAGCCCGGGCCCGGACCGGGGAACAGGAGTGATGCCATGTCTCCTGTAATCAGATACCTGATCTTGGCTTTTATGCTGTTGGCCCCGGTTTCGGGGCTGGCCGGAGACGGCACTCCCGCTGCTGCCGGACGGGTGGTTTCCCTCTCCCCCATCATCACGGAAACCATTTACCTGCTGGGGGCCCAGGATGCCTTAATGGCCAATACCAGCTATTGCAATGTGCCGGCCGATGCTGCTCAAAAGGAAAAAATCGGCTCTGTTACCCAGGTGAACGTGGAAAAGATCATCAGTCTCTCCCCTGATCTGGTCATTACCTCTGCCCTGACCCGGGAAAAGCAAATCCGTATCCTGAAGCGCCAGGGCATAAGGGTGATGGAGATTAAAAATCCCAGGACCTTTGACCAGATGTGCGCCATTACCCAAAAGATCGGCAGGGCCCTGGGAAAATCCCGGGAAGCCGAAGCCATCACCACCGCTGCCCGGGACCGGGTGGCGCAGATTCGCGGACGGGTAGCCCGCTTCCATCCCAGGCGGGTGTTTATACAGATCGGGCTCAAGCCCCTGCACACGGTGAACAAGGACCTTTTTATCAATGAGTTCATTGTTTTGTCCAACGGGATTAATATCGCCGAAAACCAGCCTTCAGGGGTGTACAGCCGGGAACAGGTGATCCGGGACGATCCGGATGTGATGCTCATTGCCACCATGGGTTCCTCAAAGAAAGCCGGGGTTCTGGAAAAGCGGCGGTGGATGAAATTTTCATCCCTCAGGGCCGGGGCCAATGACGAGATCCATGTGCTTGATCCCGAACTCATCTGCAGCCCAACGCCGGTTAGTTTTGTGCAGGGGCTTGACCGGGTGGCGGCCTTGATTCACCCAGAATCGTCTGAATCAAAACTTCCCGGGGGCGGCCATGTTCAATAATCCGAAATCCTGGGGCCTGGTCATGGCCGTGCTCCTGGTCCTTCTGGCCCTTGCCTCTGCCCTGTCCATGTCCGTGGGCAGCGCCGGGATCGGGGTAATGGATATTCCGGGAATACTGGTCCGGGGCAACGGCAGTGCCGACTACGGGATACTCACCGGGATCCGCCTGCCCAGGATGCTTCTGGGTCTGGCCATGGGCGGGGCTTTGGGCCTTGCCGGCACCCTGCTCCAGGGCATGTTTAAAAATCCTTTGGTGGAACCCTATACCCTGGGCATTTCAGGGGGGGCTTCCCTGGGGATCTGTGTGAATATTCTGTTTAAACTCCATGCCCACATCGGCATCATCGCTTACCCGCTGTCCGGATTTGCCGGTGCCGCCCTGGTGATTTTTCTGGTGTACGGCCTCAACCGTCACACCCGCCACATCAAGTCCAACCGCATGCTTCTCACCGGGGTGATGATTTCCTATGTGGCCTCCTCCCTGGTCATGCTCCTCATGGCCCTGGCACAGACCGATGACCTCCAGAGTATCGTACTCTGGATCATGGGTTCCCTGGACGAACCGGACATGGATCTGATATCCCTTGCCCTGGGCGGGTCCCTTGCCGGCCTGGTCCTCTCCTATTTTTTCTGCCTGGACCTCAACGGCCTGATGCTCGGTGAGGAAGAGGCGGCAGGCCTGGGGGTGAACACAGCCCGGACCAAAAAAGGGGTATTTTTCATTGCCTCTTTTCTCACCGGCCTTTCGGTGTCCGTGGCCGGGGTCATCATGTTCGTGGGGCTTATTGTTCCTCATTTCATGCGTATGGTCACAGGGCCTGATCACAGGATACTCCTGGTCTCCTCCTATCTGGCCGGGGCTGTCTTTCTCATCCTCTGCGATGTCCTGGCCCGGATTATCATCGCCCCCCTGGAGCTGCCTGTGGGGGTGATCACCGGCATCATCGGCGGGGTGGTCTTTATCTGGGCCATTTCCCGTAAAAAGGGTGAGATATGACGGCCTCCGATTTTCTGTCAATTCAAGGCCTGACTCTTTCCTTTGGCCGCCGAAGGGTCCTGAAAGATATTTCCTTTTCTGTGGCACCCGGAGAGATCGTCTCAGTTATCGGACCCAACGGGGCAGGGAAGACCAGCCTGGTCAGGGCGGTGTCAAAACAGCTTGCCCCGTCCGGGGGCGGGATATTGCTCAAAGGAAGGGATATCCGGGACATGAACAACAACGGCCTGGCGCGGCAGATGGCCGTGGTCCGCCAGACCCTGGATCCTTTGCCCATGACGGTGGAGGCCTATGTTCTCCTGGGGCGGCTTCCCTTTTTTAATTCGCTGCAGTTTTTTGAGACAAAAAAGGATAAGGACCTGGCCCGGGAAAATATGCGGGTCACCGGCATTGGGCATCTGGCCGGCTCGGCCATGGATCAAATTTCCGGGGGGGAGCGCCAGCTGGCAGCCCTGGCCCGGGCCCTGACCCAGGCGCCCGAGCTTCTGGTGCTGGACGAACCCACGGCCCACCTGGATATCACCCACCAGGCCAAGATCCTGGATCTCATTTCGGATCTCAGGCGCCGCCTGGGCCTAACCGTACTCATGGTCATCCACGACCTGAACCTGGCTGCCGAATATTCTGACCGCCTGATCCTTGTGAACAAGGATACCTGTGGCATCCACGCCATGGGAAGCCCGGAGGCGGTGTTGACCCGGGATAATATCCGGGCGGTCTACCATACCCGGGTCCGTACCGTTGAAAATCCGGTGTCTGGAAAACCCTGTATATTTCTGGACAGAAAAAAAGGTGAGTGAAAATGAGAAGAGTTCTGGTATTTATCCTTTTGACCCTGGCCTGTATTCAACCGTCCCTGGCCCATGCCGTGGAATCCCGGACATTGGTGAAAGAGGATGACGGCGTTTTTCGGGTAATCGGGGATTTTATCAAATAAGGGCCTGAGCTATTTTTTCACGGGATCCAGGGTGTATATGGGTGCCGGAAGCTGTTCCGTTGTCACAATGAGTTGCCCTGTCCCGTGGTTAATGCACAGGGCTTCCCGCTGGACCAGTTCTCCTGTACCTGGAAGGGGGAGGCGGATCAGCCAAGGCAGGGATTGAAAGGTCGCCTTCCAGGTACGGTTTGATTCCCGCCTGTATACATAGCCGTGCTTATAGGTCAGGATCACTAGGGTGTTTCCGTCGGTTGACAGATCCATGGATGTGGGCCGGGACCGGTATTTCCCGTATTTCTCTTTTAAATCAGAGGGCGTGGGCCGGGGGATATTTTTAATTTTTGCAACGGGCTTTGCCGTATACAGGGTATCCGGCGGATGAATGACTAAGGGAAGCTCGTAAAGCACAGGAAATCTATCCCGCTTGCTCAGCAGAAAAATTTTTTTGTTTGGGCCGTCAACTGCAATTGCCTCACAGTCCCTGGGCCCGTCTTCATATTGAAACCGCATCTGCCATTGAAGTTTCAGAGGGGCGGTGTCACCGGGAGCCGGCTCCTTGACGATAAACAGTGTGCAGAATTTCCGTTTTGCCCTGTTGTCCCCCACATCGCCGATCATTATGAAATCCTCCCCCTTGTGCCGGAATCCGGACAAATCTTCCCAGTCTGTATTTTTTATGCCGGCAATGGGGAAATTCTTCCGCATTTTTCCATCCGGCGAAAGTGCATACAAGACAGGGGTGTTGCCTCTGTCGTTTATTACCCACAGCAGGGGGCTGTTTTTTCGGGAAGCAAAAATTCCGGAAACCTCCTCTAACCCTGGATCCGAAATGGTGCCGGTCCGGAAGCCCTGTTTATAAGGGGCATGTTCCAGAGTGGTTTCATCCACGGCCCGGGACGGTGGTGCAAGGGTGAAAAAAGCGATGATAGAAAAAATAATGGAGATAAAAATAGTCTTATTCATGTGTTACCAGTGAAATATGTAAAAAAAGTTACAAATTAACAACATTCGAAAGCCATGACATATATACTACCTTATACTGAAATTTTGTTATAGTATTATATCAACTCAAACCTTGCATAAAATATTTGTAAAAAAGGAGAAGACACGGAAACAACAATAAAATACATGTATCAGGGGTACATGTATGCACGTCACCATCAGTGGATTCTAAGAACGCATCTTTTTTTTCTGATTTTCTACCCTCCGGAATCGCTGGGCGATCCCGGAGAGCAGGCGTAACGCAGGATCTTTCTCAGTGACGTTTAAAAGGTGTATTTCAAGGATGCGAAAAAATTGCGCCCGGCCATGGGGTAGCCTTTGGCGTATTCGTAGTCTTTGTCAAACAGGTTGTTGACCTCACCGTGGATCCACAGTGCATTTCCCTTTTCATACGCGTAAATTTTATAATTTGCCGTCAGGTTGGTAACGGAGAAATCATTTTTTGTTACCCGTTCTGTGGCCATTGAAGCAGGGTTGTATACCTCGATATCCTGCTCCCCCGTATAGGCCACAACCAGATTGACATTAAAAAGGTTGGGGGCCGCAACCCTTAAACCCGTTGAAATGGTCATGTCGGAGGTGTAGAGAAGATCCCTGCCGGTTTCCCCGTCTTCATATTCGCTGAGATAAACGAAATTGGCAAAAGGCCTGACTTCCAGGCCCCAGCCGAAAAGGGCGCCCATGTCAAAGGAGAGGGTGCCTTCGATACCCGAAATGGTGGCTTCATCAACATTGGTATAGGTATAATAGTTGCTGAAACCCGAGGTACGAGAATATTCCGATATGATTTTATCCTTGTAATCCGTGTAAAAGGCGGTAAGGCTTGCACTGGTCCATGGGGTTTCATATGCAACCCCGGCTTCATATGTTTTGCTGCGTTCCGGGTTAAGCTCCGGGTTGGCTTCATAGATGTAATAGCCGCCATAATATGACATATCTATTAATAATTGTTGTGCAGTCGGCATGGCAAAGGCCTGGCCGAAGTTGAGTCGGATTTTACAGCTGTCTGTGATCAGGTAGGCCGTACCAAGGTTGAAGGTGAGATCATCATCACTTTTTTCACTGCTGTTGCCCTGGATATCATAATCATCCAGCCGGACACCGGCGGAAAGAATCAGCCGTTCCTGTAACAGTCTGGTTTTTCCAAGGGCAAACACGGCTTTATTGTCGTATTCGCTTTCCACACCACTGCTGTTGATAGCATAATTTACCCAGTCCGTGCCAAGGGTGAACCGGGATACACCGAAATTCCCCGTGGCCTGGGCCAGGGCGCCTTTTTGATCAGTTTTTGTTTTTGAATCGTCCTGGCTGCCGTCCGGATAATAGTAGTTGTTGTTATCTTCGGTGTCAAAATAGCGAAGCTGCCAGGTAAAGGTTTTGGTGGGGGCGACCCCGTCATAAATCAGGTCAAGGGAGCGGTTATCTTTTTTTGTATAGTTTTCATTGGCCGTATTGTATGCCAGTGAATTGTAATCACCGGTTTGAGCATCGTAATAATTGTAAATCAGGCCGATGCGGTTTTCGGGCAAGAATTCATACCCGATATTGATATTGCCATTAATCTGGTCGTCGATATTGGTGTTGGCGTAATCTCCGTTGTCGGCTGTTTCATAATCGTCTTTGTCCAGGCGGGTGACAGCTGCAGAATAGTCAAAGTCACCGGATTTGCCAGATAAACCGACACTTTGTTCATTTTGACTGTAACTGCCAAAACCGACTTCCACAAAGCTTTGGAAATCTTGGGCTCCCTGCTTGGTGATAATGTTGATAACTCCGCCCATGCCTGCAGAACCGTATTGGACAGCCCCCGGACCCCGGATGATTTCTATCCGTTCAATATTTTTGGTCATGAATTTGGTCAGGTTTCCGGTTGCCGCCCGCCGGCCGTTGAGGAGAATGAGTATATTTCCGTTAAGGTCGTTGCCGTGGGGGTCGGTGCGGAACCCCCGGATTCCGATGGAGGTGTTTCCTGACGGATACTTGTGGATGTGGCCGATGCCTTTTTCAGCAAGAAGATCGGCAAGGTCATCTGCTCCGGAGGCCTCAATTTCCACCTTGTTGATGGTTTGGATGGTCTGTGTGACTTCTTTTTTCTTCTCTTTTACCCGGCTGGTGGTGACCACCAGTTCATCCAGTGCTTCTGCTTTGGGCGCCTGCCCCTGGTCCGCCAGGACAATTACCGGCAGTATCCACACGGTCAACAGAATAAGGATACATAAACATTTTTTCATCTTTTTTTGCCCTCCTAAAATTAATAATAATCCAGGGCCCGGGCATAAAAAGACCCAGACCGTATATATACGATCCGGGATTTCCCATAACTATCCGAAAGGATCCAGAGCGCCTTCCCTGTCCACGGGAAATAAGGCACATCAGTTCAGGCAGGTCTTCTGACTCTCGGCTCTTTCCTAATCCCTGCCCCTTCCCGACCTGTCGGCCAGTGGTGTCTTGCAGGTTTCGTACCCGATTACAGCGGCGGGCCCGTTCCCGGTTTTCACGGGATTCCCTCTGGCAGCCGGACATTTGTCTGTCTGCCCTGCGGTTTTATGCGCACCTGAACTTGTATTAACTCGTTTACTAATCACCTGCCATGGCTGTTGTCAACCATAAATATGAGAATTTCAAAGGCTAAAGCTATCTGTGGCCGATAAAGGGTTCAAAACGCCTGTGCCGCCCCTATAATCCAGGTCAAAGAAGCGGCCTTATATCCGTCTTCCAGGCTCGGGCTGCATCCTTATAGGTACCCTACGATGGCGGTATGGAGGCATAGCTGAAAGAAGAATACCTGGAAATCGAGGGTGAGATTGAAGGGCTCAATGAACAGGCGGGTTTAATTTAAACCCATGCCGATGACAAGCCCCACGGCAACGCCAAGTCCGATAAAAATGGAACCGACAACAATGCCCACCGCAGTATTGTTTTCGGACAATTGCTTTGATGTATCAAAGGGGGTCATGCGATCAAACAGTTTAAACCCTATAATCATAGAGATCAATGTGAGAACCACCCCAAAAACCGCATATAGAAAATTTGCCATAATGATTCCTGGTTCCATTATTTTAATACCCCTTTTACCTTGTTTATTTTATTTACGTATCCAATGGTTTCTTTACTGTGTTTGCCTGTTATCTTTGGAAGTGATTTTTCAATGGATGACCAATGATTCGGGTTCATTCCGGTTTTTTTCGCAACCTTTTGGGCTTTAATGATATTGCCTTTACCGGCGTTGTATGATCCAAACATGAAGGCAAGTTTATCCATGAAAGGCCTTTTTTCCTTCCATAATTTCCATATTGTCCGGTCGTAGAAAATACCCGCTGCAATATTCCATTTGGGCTGGAGGGCAGAGCCTTTTATTGAGGGATTTTTATACTTAATTTCTTCAAATGTTTTCGGCATGATCTGCATGATCCCCTTTGCACCGACATGGGATTTTGCATCGGATTTCAGGTTGGATTCAGCAATGGCCTGGGATTTAAAATACCGCCAGTCAAATCCGGGCCCGAAAAAACGTTTGGTGTATTTCCTAAAATACGGATCATACTTGGTGACCCCGTTGTACCGCTCAAATCCATACAGCGGAAAGGGACAGCACAAAAACAATACTAAGATGCTTATAAATAATTTTGGAAAAAAATTCATGGCAGATTCTACCATATAAAAAAGGGATACAAAAGGGATCTGTGTGAGATCCTCCCCCGGTATTGAAGACAGACTATCAATCTGTTAAAGATACGCAATTGCAGCACAGGAGATTATTATTGAAAACCAAAGAGGAGTTACCCATGAATATCGAGGATATTTCTTTTCGCAATGACGTCATCATGGCCGAAGGGATGATGGCCAATGCGGGAGCCCGTTTCAGCAAAGGGGGGGCAGATCCGGCGTTTCTTTAGGAAAAATCAAAATTGAAGGGCGGGTTAAGGTCGTTTTCGGTATTAGGTCTAACTAAGCTCAGGTGTTGAAAAGGGTGATATGAATACAGAAAAAGTTGATACCATCATCATCGGGGGGGGCCTGAGCGGAATTTATGCAGCCTCTCTGCTGGCGGCAAGGAAAGAATCCCTGGTTTTGCTTGAAGCCCGGTCCCGTGTGGGAGGCAGAATTTTAAGTCCGGAACACCAGGGCTATTTTGCCGACCTGGGACCATCCTGGTATTGGCCCATGGTCAACCCGAAGATAAACGGGCTGGTAGAGAAACTGGGCCTTCAAGGGTTTCCCCAGTTTGAAACCGGCCTGGGCCGGTTCCAGGCCAAGGACGGGCATGCTGAAACCGTTGCAGGCTATCCAATGGATCCCCCTGGATGGCGGCTCACCGGGGGGATGATTTCTCTTGTAAAGGGTCTTTGCGCCCGGATTCCCAAAGATGTCATCCGGCTGAACCATCCTGTCTGCGAGATCCAGCGCATGGACAAGGGGGTCCGGATCACAGTGGGACGCCATGACCGGGAACCCAGATGCAGGCTGACGGCATCCCGCATCATTCTCGCCTTGCCGCCCAGGCTTGCTGCAGGCTCTATTATGTTTACCCCTGATTTGTCCCACAATCTTACCCAGGCCATGTTAAAGGTAAGCACCTGGATGGCAGGACAGGCAAAATTTTTTGCCCTGTATGATAGGGCTGACTGGCGGAAGACATGCCTTTCCGGCCAGGGGTTCAGCCTCTGCGGCCCCCTGGGGGAGATCCATGACGGATCAGGCCAGACAGGCAGGCCATACGGCCTCACCGGATTTGTGGGCATCCCGGCCCTGCGGCGAAAAAACAAAGAGGCCATGATCCAGGCCATACTCACCCAGCTTACCCGCCTTTATGGCCAGGGGGCCGGACAGCCGGCTGCCCTCTATTATAAGGATTGGGCAAAGGAAGAATTTACGGCCACTGAATATGACCAGCGATCCGCCCACAATCATCCCGAGTACCAGCCGCCTTCCGGAAAGACAACCATCTGGGACGGCACCTTTATTTTTGCCGGCACAGAAACCGCAGACCACCTGGGCGGTTACCTTGAAGGGGCATTGTCCAGTGCCGAGCGGGCCGTTTTAACGGTGCTCTGATTAAGGCTTTTTTGCCACCATCGTTGTACAATTTCCACCATACTGAAATAGTTGGAGGGTAGATTCCGGTTATTTCACTTATTTCAGAACGTCGAAGACCTTTTTTCTTCAGGCGGATAACCTGATACCGAATTTCCTGTTGGGCGTCTGTGTTTAATTTGCGTGCGTCATATTTTTCCATGAAACTTATATAAAACACTACTATGTTTTTGTGTTATATTTTTTTGCCGTGTTAATAAAGGACTGGGCTACGACAACAATCGAAAACGTATTCAAAGGCTAATGAGACTGATGGGGTTGGAAGCTATATATCCAAAATCGAAAACCAGCAAACCGCATCCGACAAATAAAATATATCCATATTTACTTCGCAATCTATGCATTGATCATCCAGATCAAGTATGGGCGTCAGATATCAGTTACCTTTCATTTGAAAACAGGTTTTATGTCACTCTTGTGGCCATAATGGACTGGCAAAGCCGGAAAGTTCTTGTCTGGCGAGTATTGAATACAATGGAAAGTGACTTTTGTGTAGAGGTCCTGGAAGAAGCAATTCACAACTATGGCTGCCCTGAAATTTTCAACACCGATCAAGGCAGACAATTTACAAGTGATGCATTTACAGACGTTCTCAAAGACAATGAGATACAGATCAGTATGGATGGTCGTGGCCGTTTTCAGGATAATATTTTGATTGAACGGCTGTGGTGGACATTGAAGTATCATTATTTTTACTTGAGGACCTTTGAGAACGGTTCTGAGCTGCGCAATGGACTAAAAAATTGGTTCCAGTATTATAACCAGGATCAGTTTCACCAATCTCTGAATAACTGGACACCGGACGAAATATATTTTATGAAACAAGAGTTAAAGAAAGTTGCATGAAAATCCTTCGACTTCTGGCTTATTTTTCCCACACCCTCCGGGCGTGTTTAAAATAAGGCCAGACGTTCTAACTTTTTCGATTTTTATTTTTTTTAAACCGATTTAGAGCTTAATTCAGCAGTGACCCTGTTCGGACGTTGGGGGCCACCGTACACTTATTCAATATAGAACAAATTGAAAAAGAACAGAAGAGTCATCATGATTCTATTGAAAGCTTGGCAATTAATTATAAATTTTTAAAAAAGATGACGGCAATGCAAGATCAGCATCTCGAGGAGCGGATTAGATCAGACTTAGAATCTTTGCATACAGATGATATTTTATTAGCTCTAATTGGATTTGTTTGGATCATATTCGGCTCATTCTTTTCAACATTTTCTCTCGACTTATTTAAGTGGTTGAAATGAAATTTAAAAAAAAAATAATCTGAGATTACATGCTGCGTTACAATGGATATCTTTTGTACCCCGGGCTCTGCAAAATTTTGATGAGGCACTTGCAATATCTATCAGAATCAGTTTAATCTCCAATAATCTTTACTTTTGAATCATGATTTTTAATAAAATCATCACAGAAGAAAAAAAATCGTTGTATTTGGCCTGTCCTGTCCCAGAAATTAACCTCAAAATGTTTGAATCAGATCAGAGAATTTGCACGTGGTCTACGGATCAAAGTTCGGTATCAATAAAAGTGATCTCTTTACATGGTGACTTGCCTATTGAAAATGGATGAAAAGAACAGCATGATTACCATCCGAAAAAAAAGGAAACTCTTATGAAAAAGGTCATACTATCTGTCTTTGCAGTAATTCTTATTTGCAGTTGTGCAACAATTAAAAAAAGTGATCCGTCAAAATTACCAGAACTTGTCAAAAATTACACTCCGTTTGTTTACGAGGTTGTAGATTTCCCAATTATTCGAAAAGGGTATTTTACGTTTAGAAGGTCCTTAAATTATGCGAAATATGGATACCTTGCGGTGAAAGATCCTACAGAGTCTGCTTCTGTGCCTGTGGTTGAGCGTTTTGAGGTTCGCCCTGGTGATTGTGCTGAGATTGATTGTAAAACAGATCGTGAAAGGTCAGAACTTCGCGAAATGGGTCACCCTAATAAAGAAGGTGAAACGTGGTGGTATGGGTGGTCCATATTTGTACCTCCCGAATACCCTAATGTTTACCCAACAAAGGTTGCATTAGGACAGTTTCACCAAATGGATGGGAAACCTGCATTTATGTTTCAAAATTATAAAGGGGGGTTGTGGCTTGATAATCAGTTAAGGAATCGTTACTACAATTTAATAAGCAAAGAGGATTTAAGAGGGCGATGGCATAAGGTAGAGGTTAATGTTAAATGGTCTCGATCCGGAAAGGGCTTTTTAAAAGTTTGGGTGAACGGTGAACAGAGAATCGAAATTAAAGGTAAAACCATGAGCAGGAAAAAGGTATATTTTAAATATGGGGTTTATCGATCATTTTTAAGCCGGTACCCAAAAAAGGCCGTACCTGGGCAGGTCGTTTATTATGCAAATGTACGAAAACACACTACTCGTGAAGGACTTTTGCCTGCAGATTTATAAATATATTCTTCAGTAGCTCCTGTACAAGTTGTTGAGAATTGGAGAATACAAAAGAAATTGGCTAAATTACGTATCAGAAGTCAAGTTTAAAGGGGATGGAATCTGGCATGGCAGAGGAACTGGTCAGGATAGATCCATCAAACAGATAAGGGATTTTTTCGATTTTCCAATGGTCGCTATATTTCCCTTGACATTTATTCCCCTGATTTGTAGCAAAGGGAGACAAATTTTTACCTGGAGCCTAAAGGCTTAGGGATCGTTAGAAAATAACTTGATCTAAACTGTTTCCAAAACCTCTTAAACGGGTATTTTTGAAAACAAAAGAACAAGTAATTTTGGAGCCGATCCTTAATAGGGAATTCCGTTAGAATCGGAAACGGGCCCGCCGCTGTAATCGGGGACAATTGCTGCATCATGCCACTGTTAATTTTAATGGGAAGGCGCATCAAGAGTATGATCCGAGAGTCAGAATACCTGCCAGGTAAAACGTAAGGACATTGTGCACGGCACGCCGGTGGCCTGTAGGATCTATTGGATAAAAAAGGGATATCCCCGGATCGTAAATTATTTACGGTTCGGGGTTTATTGTTTTTGGAGCAGGAACAATTATCAAAGTAAGGAAAGCGATAAACCCATGAAGATGACCATGAAGGGTGCTGCAAAGCGGGTGTGTATGGCGGGTCTGGTGACGGTCATGGCTGCCGGTCCCGGCCTGGCGGATACATCGGTATCCAATGATATAGAGGGGCCGGTCCAAAAGGCCATTGATACCCGCCAGACCACCCAGAAGGCCCGGGAAAAATGGGACGGGGAACGGGAAACACTGGTGGCGGCCTATGAGCGGCTTAAGGTTGAGAATGAGCAGCTGACCGGGGTCCGGGATCGCCTGTCCAAAGACGTGGCCCGGCAGGAGAAGACGAATGAGGCCCTGGCAGCCGAGCAGCAGGAAGCACAGCGGATTCAAATTGAGATGACACCCTTCTTAACGGCGGTGGCCGAAAGGATGGATGATCTGGTAACGGGGGGGGCCCCGTTTCTGGCCCGGGAGAGGACCAACCGGCTGGCACGGCTTCGGACCATTCTGGATGACCCTGAGATCTCGGTGGCTGAAAAATACAGAAAAACCATGGAAGCCCTCTTTGTTGAGGCGGAATACGGGAACACCGTAGAGGTGTATCAGGAAAAGATCATGATGGACAATACCGAGGTCCTGGGCAATCTCTTCCGCCTGGGACGGGTGTCCCTGTTTTTCCTCTCCCTGGACCGGGGAACGGCAGCCGTATTCAACGTGGCTGACGGCCAGTGGACCGCTCTGGATGGGACTTATGTACCAGCTGTTGCCGGGGCCGTGGATATGGCGGCCAAACACCGACCCATGGAGGTGATTGCACTGCCCGTGGGCCACCTGGCCATGCCGGAAGGGGGCCGCCGTGAATAAGGTCTTTTTTATTATCTTATTGATTTGCCTGGCCTGGAGTCCTGCGGGAATGGCCAAGGACATGCGCCGGACCTTTCAGGATATGGAAAAGCAGCGCCGGGCCATGTCGGTTCAGGCGGCTCAGGAACTGGAGGCGGCAAAGGCTGAGGCACAAGCAAAGGCCGGGGAAATACGCTCGGATAAGCAGGCCCTGAAAAAGGCCATTGCCGCACTTAAAGCCGGTAATACCCGGCTTAAAACAGAGAATACAAATCTGGAAAAGCGGATACGAACCCTGGGAATCCAAGGAGATAAGATCCGTGAGAATCTTGAGGAATCCCGGGCTGTTAACAAAGAGCTGGCCGGTTTTGTCAGGGCATATGCAAAGGATCTGGACAGCCTGCTGGCCCAAAGCCTTCAAAGCGCTTTAAAAAATGACCGCGGATTGTTTCTGGGGCCTGTAATCAATCAGGAACGGTTCTGGGCCATGGATGATCTCCGCAGGATCTCAGAGGTGGTTTTTGATGAAATTGAGTCGTCGGGCCAGGTGGCCTTTCACCGGGGCCCCATCATCGACCGCCAGGGCAGGGACAGGGCCGCAAATATCCTGACCCTGGGAAATTTCACGGGCATCTATGAGCTGGAAGATGGCGCCGGAAAGACTCAAGAGACGGGGTTCCTGCTCTATTCAGACCAGAGCCGCCGGTTTTTCGCCCTGTCCAAGCTTCCCTCGGCGCGGCTGAATGATCAGTTAACTGCCTATTTGGCGGGAGAATCCTCTGCCGTGCCTCTGGATATGTCCAGGGGCGGGGCCTTGCGGCGGTTTACCCATGAGCTGAATCTGGCCGAACAGGTGCCCAAGGGCGGCCCCATTGTCTGGCCCATCCTGGTGATCCTGGGCCTGGCCCTGGTTCTTCTTCTTGAGCGGGTCGTCTTTTTCCTTCGGAGCCGTATCCGGACCGAGCAATTTATGGACCGGGTAAAGACCCTGATTGACAAGGAGAACTGGGAAGAGTGCCGCAGGTTTATGGAGGAGCAGAAAAACGGCCTGATTCCCCGGGTCCTGCTCAAGGCTTTGCCCTTCAGGGACCGGTCCCGGGAGGATATGGAAAATGTTCTCCAGGAGGCCATCCTGGGAGAGATCCCGGCCATTGAACGGTTTTTGTCCACCCTGGGCATGCTGGCGGCCATCGCTCCCCTCATGGGGCTGCTGGGCACGGTCACCGGAATGATCAATACCTTTCATGTTATCACCTATTACGGTACAGGAGATCCCAGGATGATGTCCGGCGGCATTTCCGAAGCCCTGGTCACCACCATGCTGGGCCTGGCTGTGGCCATTCCCGTCATGCTCTGCCACACCCTGCTGAGCCGCCGGGTGGAGACCCGGATCAGCCGGATGGAAGAAAAGGCCGTCTCTTTTGTGAACATGGTGTTCAAGGCCAGGAACGACTGCCGTCCATACCCTGAGACTATTGGGGAGCGCCAGGACATGCAGGAAAGATAAATGCAGGAATTTTTATACCATATGTCCGGCTATATCCGTTCTGGCGGCATTGTTATGTTTCCTATCCTGGGGGTCTCCCTGGTCATGTGGGTGCTGATTTTCAACCGGGTGCTTTTTTTGCGCAGGCTCTATTTGAGAAATATTCCAAGGGCGCAAGCCGGTAAGCTGGTCCGTGACAATACCTGGCCGGACGGGAAATTCCAGGGGGCCAACGCCTTTCTGGTCCGGGAATTCTTAATACGGCGGAGCCGGTCTCTGGACCCGGAGCTGGATAAAAATATCCTGGACGAAACCGTGATGCATGTAAACGCCTCCCTGGACCGGCATCTGTCCACCATTGCCGTGCTTTCGGCCGTGGCCCCTCTCATGGGGCTGCTGGGAACAGTGGTTGGAATGATGGAAACCTTTGACGTGATCACCATTTTCGGCACGGGCAACACCCGGGCCATGGCCTCTGGGATTTCCGTGGCCCTGGTGACCACCCAGACCGGGCTGATGATTTCCATCCCCGGTCTGTACATGAGCGGGTGGCTCAACCGGCGGGCCGGCAACCTTAAGCACCGCATCGCCTCCACCGGCATTTTTCTCAAACGTTATCTCCAACCTGAAACCAGAGACAGTGACACGCCATGCTGAATATATCTGCGGCCAGACGGGCCAGTAAAAAGAATTTGGAGCTGAATATCGCTCCCCTCATCGATATGGTCTTTATCCTTCTCATTTTTTTCCTGGTGACCACCTCTTTTGTCAAAGAGACCGGGGTGGATATCTCCCGGCCCTCGGCCACCACGGCCGTGGCCAAGACCCAATCCACCATCCTCATCGGGGTGACAAAGGAGAATACCGTTCATCTGGACCGCCGGGAAATCGACGTCAGGGCGGTGCGGGCAAATGTGGAGCGGGCCCTGGCCGAAAATCCCGAAGGGGCCGTGGTCATTGTGGCGGATAAGGCCAGCCTCACCGGCCTTGTGATCACGGTGATGGATGCCTGTAAACTGGCCGGCGCCGAGAATGTCTCCATTGCAGCGGCTCTGCCCGGGGGGAATTAGATGGCGCAGGTTGCAGGGTCCGGGCGTCTCTTTGGGGCAATGGGCTGGATGCTTGCCATTGTACTCTCTTTAGTGCTGAATATTTTTTTGTTCGGGATCATGCCCGGCCTCATCCAGAGGGTGCCCGGACAGCCGGAGATCCTTGAAGATGTCCGGGCCGTTCAGGTGGTCCGGGTCAAGCGGCCCGAGCCCCCGCCCAGAAAACGCAAGCCTGCCAAACCGCCCAAGCCCAGACAGGAAGCATCCCCCATGAGCCCTCTGGCCCGGCTCAGCGCCCCGAAACCAGCCCCGGTGAGGCCCAGACTCCCCTTTGAACTCAACCCGGATCTGCCCAGATTTTCCGACAGCCTGGAGATGCCGGATCTGTCCCATTTTTCCATGAAAATAACAGCTCCCAAAGGCCTGTACCTCTCTTCGGAGCTGGATGCCCCCCTGACGGCCCTGGCCAAGGTCCCGCCGGTCTATCCGCTGCGGGCCGCCCGTCTGGGACTTGAGGGCTGGGTGAAGATCCGCTTCACGGTGACCCGGGATGGGCTGGTGGAGCATGTGGAGATCCTCGAGGCTGACCCTGAAGGGGTATTTGAAAATGCCGTGGTCAACTGTGTATCCCAGTGGCGGTTCAGGCCCGGAACCGTGGACGGGGTGGCAGTGGCGGCACAGGCCCAAACTATCATACGGTTTAAACTGGAAAAATAATGAAACGGATTCTTTTATATTTGGGGATTGTTTTACTGGCACCTGCCCCCCTGTCCGCTGCAGGGCTCTCCGATGATCTGCCCCTGGCCGCAGGCATCTGTGTGAACAAGGCGAACCTGTTCATCCGGGACGGCAGGCCCGGGGAAGCTGTCAAAGTCCTTGAGGCATTCCGGGAAAAGAAAAAGGAAGGGACCCATTATTATATTGATTTTCTCTTGGGTAATTGTTTCATGACGATGGATAAGGCCGGCGGGAATTATCTTACCCGGGCGGCAAAGGCCTATGAGCGGGCAGTGGCCAAACAGCCCGAGCTGTCACCGGCCTGGCTCAACCTGGCCCAGTGCCGGTACAGCTCAGGGGAGATGGAACCGGCGGCAAAGGCCTTTATCCGGGGATATGAGACCGCAGAGGAAAAAAACGCTGAAACTCTCTACTATGGGGCGGCCTGCTGGTTTTTTGCAAGAAAACATAAGGCGGCCCTGGATACATTTTACCAGCTTCTGGACCGGCACAAAGACCAGGTGAAACCGGAGTGGATGGAGATCCTGGTCAACACCCTTTTTGCCCTGGGAAAGAACCGGGAGGCCCTGCCCTGGCTGCAGAACCTGGCCCGGGAATCCACAGGTGAAAAACTCAAGCAGTGGCAGGAGGTCCTGTTGTACCAGTATGTGACCCTGGAAATGGACAGGGCAGCTCTGGATTATGCCCGTTACCTGACCCGTAATGATCCGGGAGAGCCCAAATGGTGGAAATCCTTGAGCCATATCCATTTGGGAAAGAACCGGCTGGAAAAGGGGCTCCAAAGCCTTATGATTTACGGATTCCTGACCCCCTTGTCCCCGTCTGAAACCCGTCTTCTTGCCGATCTCTACTCGGCGTGCAATATTCCTTTGGAAGCTGCCCGGTGTTACGAGGACTGGGTGGCGCAGATGAATAAGCCGGGGAGCCTGAACGTTGCCAAAAAAATATTAAAAATTGCCAATGCCTATATCCGGGGCGGTGATAAAGCTGCGGCCCTGGCCTGGGTGAACAAGGGCCTGGCCATGGAAAAACATGCAGGCCTTCTGGGGCTAAAGGCGGACCTTCTGTTCCGGGACAGGAAGTACGAGGCGGCCCTAACTGTCTGTGAACAATTGGCGGAATTCAAATCCGAGCAGGGCCGGGCACAGCTTATGGCCGGATATGCCGCCTGGAACCTGGGGAAGCTGGACCGGGCCGTCAAGGCCTTTGGTCTGGCCGCCCTGGACCCGAAACAGAAACGGGCCGCCCGCACGGCCCTGTCCCAGATTAAAAAAAATCGCGAAAGCCAGCTAAGGCCGGCCCATTCGCATCTTTGATGTCATCCTTTTACCACTGCCAGGGGGCGAAGTTTATGCAGGGGCCTGATCAGGTCCAACTGTGCCCGGATGACTGCGTCAATGTCTTTATAGGCCTGGGGGGCCTCACCAAGGTCGTACATGCCCTTTGATTTTCCCTGCCGCACCTTGTTCCAGCGGTCGTAGACAATGCCTTCCATGGCTTTGTCGCAGGCCTCCGGGGTCAGGTTGCGGGTGGCCGCGAGCCGTCCCATGGTCCGGCCGGCCCCGTGGGAGCAGGACATGAAGGAATCCGGGTTGCCCAGGCCTTCCACCAGAAAAGAGGGGGTTCCCATGGACCCTGGAATGATGCCTTTTTCCCCCTGTTTTGCCGAAGTCGCCCCCTTGCGGTGGACCCATACCTTTTTTCCGAAATGGTGTTCTATAGCCGCATAATTGTGGTGGATGTTCACCGGTGTTTCAAATTTTGCATGGGGGAATACCGAGGCAAAGGCCGCCATAAACCGGTCCATGATCCGCCTGCGGTTTTCCAGTGCATAGGATAGGGCAAAGTTCATGTCCCGGATATAGGTTTTCCCTTCCGGACTGTCCGCGGGCAGGAAGGCCAGGTCCTTTCCCGGGGTATTGGCATGCCATTTTTCATTGAGATCAGAGGCCACTGTGTTATGGAACCGGGCAATGACATTTCCCAGGTGGCGGGAGCCCGAATGGATCATCAGCCAGACCATGCCATCGTCCCCGGCCTGGATTTCAATAAAATGGTTTCCCCCGCCCAGGGTTCCCAGGTTCTTTCTGGCCAGTTTTTTCACATGGGCGGAGTACCATCCATGTTCAGAAAATGCCTCGATATCCTCCAGGCCTTCCCATTCCTGGTTTCCTTTGTGGGCCTGCCCTTCTCCGCAGGGGACGGCTTTTTTGACTTCAATGACAACCCGGCGCAGGATTTTCCGGTTGGTCTCGTCCTCCGGGATGGTGGTCCGAACAGATCCCATTCCGCAGCCGATGTCCACGCCCACGGCATTGGGAATCACGGCATTGTCCGCCGCGATGACCCCGCCGATGGGCATTCCGTAGCCGGGATGGCAGTCGGGCATCAGGGCCACGTGGTGCCAGACCGAGGGGTGCACGGCCAGGTCAGCGGCCTGGTCCATGGCAAGGAATTCGACCTCTGCGCACCATGATTTAATAGGCACTTTGTATCTTTCTTCTCTTTTTACCCATTCCATTTTGTATTTTTCCTTATGCGTTTTTTTATTTTACAGCAGGATTGGGAATCCGGTCGCCCCTCCTTTTTTCTTTGACCCAGGTTCATCTTAGCGTTTGATACGATTTTCTCAAGATTATCAATCACCTTTCGCCCCATGAATCTGGGAATTGCCCGGCCGTATTGGTCTGGTTCCCACCCAGGGCAATCGCATGTGGATTTTCAGGATGAATAATTTCAGTGACTTAGCCAATGAAGGTAAACGCTGCCCAAAGCAGTCGATTGCCTATGTCGCCGTAATTAAAGTAATAAAAATTCATGCCAAGTTTACATGCGTTTACCCTGGGTTCCCACCCGGACCTCAAGGCAGATAACCTCCGCACTACTTCTTCCAGTCCTGCCTGGTTTAAAATCTATACCATGATTAAGCACATTGCATGGCCAAATCCATGGCTTCCAGATGTCAATCAGATGGAAGCTTTTACAATATACCATTAAAGCGCACCTTGGAATTACTCATTATTCAGAAGGAAATTTTGATATTATGATGATGAAGTATCTCACAGTAAATATCGTTTTTGATTTTTTCAATTTATTTCTGTATTGTGTTTAATTATGAAGGCATTTGCCTCAGGTAATTCATCTAATCTGATTGAATATGATTATGTTATTCTGTGAACGGCTTTCTTAGATAGGAGATAATTTTCGTGGAATCAGCACGAAATAAAAAGCTGGGGAAAAAATTAGTCATATTTTCAATTTTACTTGTAGTCGCAATATTTTTATCCCCCATAAGGAATTCTTATTCTAAGGATGCGAAACCTATTGTTGAGATAGAATATGGATATCCCAGTCAGTCTATTTTTGTTGCAACAATAAATGATAAAGGTCAGCCTGATACTCCCATGACACTTGTTGCAGAAGAAATTATGAAACGGGCAGAGCTGACTTGGCATGCAATGCCATATCCCGCAAGAAGATTGTTTGATAATTTAAAAAGTGGAAAAACAAATTTTTCGATACTCGTTAGGGCATCATCATTGAAAAATAACTGCATTTTCAGCAAAAAACCCATCTATAGCACAACGCTAAATGCATATTATATCGGAGACAAAAAACCTATAGAAACTAAAGACGATTTAGCCGGTAAGCACATTATAACGATTCGAGGATACAGCTATGGCGGGCTTCGTAAATTTATTTCAGATCCAGCCAATAATATAACTTATGAAGATGCAAGTACCCATAAAGCGGCTTTTAAGATGCTTTCAGACAACCGGGCAGTGTATTTGATTGATTATGCATCTGCGGCCAATGATATCTTAGCTGCAAACCCAATAGAAGGATTGAAGTCAAATTCTCTAAGTCAGCTTGACATTTTTTTGGTTTTGTCGAAGTCCTATCCTGATGCAGATAAGCTTATGACAAAGATTGAGAAAATTGTTGAAACTATGGATATAAACGAAATTCTACAAAGTAAAAAAACATCGAACTGAAGTTTTAGTGTACACATCAACTTCCAGCTGTAAATAGGAACAATGACAATAAAAAACAAACTAAAAACCAGTATTGCCAAAAAGTTTGTTTTTTATATTCTGATATTTAGTTCGTTTGCTGCTTTCATTAGTACATCTATTCAGCTTTTCTATGAATATGGGCGAGACCTCTCTACCATAGAAAAAACAGGTAAGCAAATTGAAATTAGTCATAAATCTACTATAGCCAAAGCCTTATGGGCATATGATGTGGTTATTATGGAGTCCCAGTTGGAAGGGATCAAAAACCTACCTGGAGTTCTATATGCCTGTATTAAAAAAGAGGGTAAAATATTAAATGAAATTGGTTCGAAACATCCAAAGCTGAAAATTCGGTCTTATAGTTATCCACTGTCACATATCGTAAAAAACAAACAACTTCAGTTGGGAGATTTGGAAGTTTTAGTTAACCTATCAGAAGTTTATGACAGATTGTGGGATCGAATTACTATTATTTTTTTAACACAAATATCAAAGACATTCTTTGTTTCTATTTTTATATTTTTTCTATTCTATTTTCTCGTTGGCAGACATTTGAAGTCAATGGCTGTTTTTGCCGAATCGGCTAATCTCAATTCCATAGACAACGAATTGATTTTAAATCGGAAAAGTTCTGTTTTTGATGAGTTAAGTATCGTTGAGACAGCGTTAAATAGTATGAGACGCAGGCTGATAAATGAAATAAAAAAAGTAGACGATTCACAACAAGATTTGAAAAAAAGCGAGGAACGCTTCAGGGCCATATATGAACACGCACCTGTACTAATCGACGCATTTGATGAAAAAGGGCGTTGCATACTTTGGAACAATGAATGCCGTAAAACCTTTGGTTGGACTATTGAGGAGATAAATGCTCACGGTGACGCGTTATCGCTTTTTTATCCTGATGCAATTGTAAGAGAAAAAGTAATTCGCACGGTTACTAATGATCCTGATGCTCATTTTAGGGAATGGAACCCAGTGACAAAGGACGGCAAAACACTTTGCACCATGTGGGGTAATTTCAAACTACCAGATGGCCTTACGTATAATTTGGGATATGACATCACTGAGCAAAAGATTGCAGAAAAACAAAAAAAGCAACTTCAGGAAAAACTCTACCAAGCCCAGAAAATGGAATCTATTGGACAACTGGCTGGTGGAATTGCTCACGATTTCAATAACATTTTATATCCTATTTTAGGTTTTACTCAAATGGCGATGGATGATCTCCCAAAAAATCACAAAGTTCAAGAGGACCTCAAGGATATTCTGGATGGTGCTAAACGGGCAAGGGATCTGGTAAAACGTATCCTGTTATTTTCCAGACAGAAAGAACCTGAACTAAAACCTACCACCCTTCAACCAGTGATTAAAGAAACTCAGAAACTGCTACGATCCACCATCCCTTCGAATATTGATTTGATAACAAATTTTTATGATGGGCAGGATCAAGTATCATGTGATGAATCTGAAATTCATGAAATTATTTTAAATCTGTGTACGAACGCATATCATGCGATTCCAGGAAATCAAGGTGAAATAGTGGTTAATTTGGACAAACTGAATCCACCTGAAAATTTAAATTTGCCGCTTGGCGAATACCTTTGTTTGAGTGTGAGAGATAACGGTGTTGGCATTCCAGAAAAAATAAAAGATAAAATCTTTGAACCATACATGACAACCAAAGACGTTGGAAAAGGTTCCGGGCTTGGGTTATCTGTTGTTTATGGAATAGTTCAAGGCTATAATGGTGGAATCAATGTAGAAAGCAATCCCCAAAAAGGAACCATTTTCAATATATTTCTCCCAATTAGTCTTGAAGCCAATACTTTTAACAATGCTTCATCTATAAAAGATCCAGCAAAAAATGGTAACGAGCACATTCTTTTTGTGGATGATGAAGATTCAATAGTAAACCTCGGGGTCAGAGCACTTGAAAGATATGGATATCGAGTAACCGGGATAAACGACAGTAATGCAGCTTTGATGATTTTCACAAAGAATCCAGAAGAATTTGATATTGTGATTACAGATATGGCCATGCCTGGCATTGTTGGTAGTGAATTGGCAAAGAAAATTATTGCAATAAGACCGGACATCCCTATCATCATTTGTTCTGGTTACAGTGAGAAGTTAGAAAGGGAGAAAGCAAAGAATCTTAATTTGTCGGCATACCTTGATAAGCCACTTTCGGTCGATCAATTATTGAAAAATATAAGGGAAGTGCTCGACAGAAGAAACATGTTAGAAGCAAAAAAAATGTGAATGATATGTCTATGAAAGAACGCTATTGCCCCTAAAATGCTACAATTGTCTGGCGTTTCTATTGTTGGGGCTACAATTTATAATGTGCTGAAGAAGGCTGGGTGATTATCGGCCATGACCAGGGTTATGTGATACTTTTTATATGACCGCTTAGATTTTATCGGAGAAATACAGTAACGCACCTACCAGACCGCTAACTGTTTATTATCCAATTCATTCATATCAAGATCAAGGAAATCACTATGAATCCAAACTCCACCACTGACCCTGAAACCGACGATATCCCATCTGAACTCAAAACGTTTCCCTACCCTCTTACCCCTCTTCCAATGGAAAAGACTGAGCAATATTTTCTGACCCTGCGAAAAGAATCCTTAACCACGAACAAAATTCCAGTCCTTCTTGGCGACATAACAGAAATAAAACGGGTCCGTGAAAACATGACCATAAACCCCCAGGAACCAGATACAGTTCTTTCAGCTGCAGAAATAATTAATGGGAGAGACTGGCTGAGTATTGCCGTCCCGGAACTGTTAAATCCTCATACAACATCTAAAAGTATGATGGGGAAATGGCCCAAAAAGAACACACCATCAAAAAAACTCAGCGCCTTCAAAACCAGGGTTCCGATCCGTTACCGTTCCACCCAGTATATCACATGGATTCCAACTGATCAGGCATGGAAGATTCCCGCATACTTACAGCAGGGTGGATGGAATGCGTACCCAGATCCGGCTCATGAATGTGCCGTGGCAAGATACTTTGAGGAAAAATACGGTGCTGAATATACTGCAACTACGGGAACGGATGCCGAATATATAGTTGCACATCCCCCTGTAACCCCAAAAGAAGCAGAAGTGTTGGCACTGGAGCACTACAGTTTTTGTCCGGATACTGTAGAGCAGGGAGCTGATAGCATACGTAACCTTGCCGCTATGCTGCTTAATTCTTCAACCTGGATGTTCTGGTGGGATTAACATCCCGGACCTGAACGAGTCAAAAACCTGGGCCAACGCGATCCGGCAATCAAATGGTAGCGGAAGTATGGTTTTGAAAGGTGGTTTTTATGGCAACGGTAGTAATTCAAAAACGTATAGGAAAAAGCGCACAACTTATGCTGTGAAATACTATGATCCTGAAACTGGAAACAAACGGCACCATAAATCATTCAAGACTTATGCTGATGCGAAATCTGCTGAGACGGATCTACGGTTAATGCTTGAAAAGGGTAAAATGACTGATACGCAACCAAGAAAGAAGATCAAAGAAAGATCTTTCTCGCTGGTATGGTTTGGTACAAAAAATCAAAAAAGGGCTTACAGACCGAATCTGTAAACCCTTGATTTTTATGGTAGGCACGAGCAGACTTGAACTGCTGACTTCTACCGTGTCGAGGTAGCACTCTACCAACTGAGTTACGCGCCTTCAAACGAAAAAGATATTTATCAAAGATCCTGTTTCATGTCAAGAAAAACTAAGGATCTATTCTTTTGTTTTTATCTTATTTTTACTGAACCGTTTGAGGGGCTGCTATCCCCTTCTGTTCGGCCGGTTGATCCTGGTTTTCCGTAAACCGGATTTTTACCTGTTCTTCGGTAACCTCTACAATTTCAAGACCGAAGCCCTCAAAGGTTTTGAGGAAGACGGCATCGGCAAACTGCTGGGGGCTGCCCTTGAAAACGATTTCCATTACAGCGTGGGATGAACCGATTTCCTTGGGTTGCATGTTTTCGATGTCCCGGATATCTTTGATTCGCCGTTTCAGGGCAATGAACCGGGTCAGGAAATTATCCCCTTCAATGGTGAGGTCAAATTGATTTTCCTTTCTCAGGGCCTGGCTCCAGAAGGTATCAATCTTTTGTCCCAGTTCCTGGCCGGCAGCTTGGGCGGCCTGGGTAAGGGCCTGGTCCGCACCCCGGGAGTCCATCTGGCTTTTTGTGGTGGCGCTGGTATGGGTCTGGATGACAGGGGTTTGGGATTTCAGGTCGTAGACGGTGAGGTCAATATCGGCATCAAAGGTTTTTTCATCCCCCATGCGATTGGCGGCCTCGGATGCTATTGCCCTGCCTATAATCACCAGGTCGGCCTTCAGTGCCAGGCCCAGTGCCATGGCGGCTTTTACATCCTGGATGGTGGTGAATTCGACGTTGTAGGAAAGGGGATCAGGGTATTGTGAGCCAAGGGCAAATAGAATCCGGTTTTGTGTCATCTGGGCTTTAAGGGCAGTTTCTGCAAGTGAGGTGTAGGGCTCAGGATTGTTCCCCCACCAATACTTGGGCAAAAGGTCATCAGGGGACTGCTCGGAAATGAGCAGGAGTACCACGGGTTTGTCCTCTCCTGTTTTGAGGATACTGGCATTCCTGAGCCTTTTTTCCACCAGGGCCAGATTGATTTTTGATTCCACCCCCACAAGGTATTGACCCTTGTGTTCTATCCCGTCCAGCACCCTGTAGGTGATCACATAATCCTGGGCACCGGGCAGAAGCCTGTCGTAGAGGAATTCAAGGTTTGAGGCGAAAATATCCCGGGACACCAGGGTGGCAAAGGCATTTTGCACGGCCCGTTCCAGGGCCTGTCTAACTGCTTTTTGTTTGGCTCCGGGCAGATCCTGGTTCTTGATTTTTTCCTTTCCCGTGGTCATATAGGTTGGGACATCGGCAGACCGGGCATCGGGGACGCCGGCCGGCAGGATGTTCAGGGCAGAGAAAACGGCCAGCAGCATTATGGCGGCTGCGGATTTGAGGGTCATATCTATACCTTTCTTTGGATTGAATAATCGGCTATCAGGTTGAGCAGTTGTTTTGAGGCGGAATCCTCAAATATGTCAATGCTGGCTTTGGCTGCATTGACATGGGTGACGGCCCTGTCCCGGGTATAGGCCAGGCCGCCCAGATCCGTAAGCCGCTGCGTTAATCCGTCAAAGCGCCGGGCGTCAAACTCGGCCAGGGCCATGGTGTCCAGAATCCATTTCCGGTCCGCGTCTCCCGCTTTTGACAGGCTGTGGATAAGGGGGAGGGTGAGTTTGCCTTCCCTCATGTCGGCCCCGGGATTTTTCCCCAGTTCCTCTGCCGTGGCCGTATAATCCAGAAGGTCGTCGGCCATCTGAAAGGCCATGCCCATATGATAGCCGTAATCCTTGAGGCCGGCTTCCCTTTCAGGGGAGGCATCCGCTATAATGGCACCGCTCTGGCAGGCCCCCTGGATGAGGACGGCGGTTTTCCGTTCTATGATCTGGTTGTATTCCGCCTCGGAAAGGTCAGTCCGTCCCTTCTGTTCCATCTGGTGGATTTCACCCTGGGACATGGCCCGGGTAATATGGGCGATGACGGAAATGATTTTCGGGGACTTGGTTTTTGCGGCAATGTCCAGAGCCGTGGCCAGGAGAAAATCTCCGGTGAGCACCACCTTGGGGGCATCCCATTGGGTATGGGCTGCCGGCTTGCCCCGGCGCATGTCAGCCCCGTCCACCACATCGTCGTGGAGCAGGGTGGCGGCATGGAGATATTCAAAAATGGTGGAAAAGAGGATTTCATACCCGGTGGTGTATCCGCACATCCGGGCCCCGTGGATCATGAGCAGGGGGCGCAGCCGTTTGCCGCCTGCAAAGAGCAGGTGTGAGGCAACGTCCCGGACCAGGTCCAGGTTGGGGGTTAAGTTTTCTTCCAGGGCCGTCTCAACCTGTTCAAGGTCCGGCCCCACCATTTTGATGATCTGTTTTTTTATGTCGGCACTCATGCCTTCTCCCCGGCAATATCATATTCAAACGCGTCGGTTATTCTTACCTGAACAAGGGATCCCGTGTCCAGATCTTCTGAATAAATAAATGTCACCCCGTCCACCTCCGGGGCCTGGAATGGGGTTCTGCCGATATATACGCCTGTTTCGGGGTTTTCTTCGATGAGTACGGGATAGGTCCTGCCCACATGGCGTTCATTGTTCTTTTCCGATATTTTGGCCTGGGCCGCCATGATGGTGTCCTGGCGTTTTTCCATTGTTTCCGGGGACACATGGTCTTTGAACCCGTGGGATTTAAGGTCGTCGGAATCGGAATAGGTAAATACGCCGAGATGGTCGAATGCCACATCCTGAATGAAATCAACCAGGGTCTGGAATTCTTCTTGGGTTTCTCCTGGAAAGCCCACGATGACTGTTGTTCTCAGGCAGGCTTCGGGATCCAGCTGCCGGATGGTTTTAAACAGGTTGGTCAGCTCTTCTTGGGTATAGGGGCGGCCCATGCGTCTGAGCACGGATGAGGCCGCATGCTGGATGGGCACATCATAATAGGCGCAGATGTTTGAATGGTCCCGTACGGTTGTGATGACCCTTTCATCCAGGGTTCTGGGGTGGGTGTACAGGAATCGTATCCAGGCTTCAGGATCCGCCTTGGCAACAGATTCGGACAATTGGGCCAGCACCGTGTGGAATCCTTCTCCGCTGTCCAGATCCTGGCCGTAGTCTGTGGTGTTTTCCGCAGTGAGGATGATTTCCTTTACCCCTTTTTCCACCAGGGATGTGGCTTCTGCGCAGATATCCTCCACCGGTCGGGACCGTTGTTTTCCTCTCAGGGAGGGGATGATGCAATAGGTGCAGTGGCGGTTGCAGCCTTCGGATACCTTGATGTAGGCAAACCCCTGTGAGATGAGTGCCCGGGTCTCTCCTGGATTCTGGAAACCTCTGGAATTGGGATCGGGAAAAAGGGTGAGAGGGGTTGACTCCCGGCCTTCCACCGCAGCCACAATCCGGTCGCAGGCGGCCGTACCCAGAAAAGCATCCACCTCGGGCAGGCTTTTCACCAGTTCCGGATCATCTTTATACCGCTGGGCCAGGCAGCCCGTGGCGATAAGACGTTTACATGAGCCTGCCTTTTTGTATTCGGCCATGTCCAGAATGGTTTCAACCGCCTCGTCAGAGGCGGTTGAAATAAATCCACAGGTGTTGACGATGATGGCCTGGGCGCCGGCCGGGTCATGGGTGATCCCGTGACCGGCCGCAACAAGTTTGCCCAGCATAATCTCGCTGTCCACCTGGTTCCTGGAACAGCCTAATGTTTCCAGGAAAACGATCATATGGCTTTGGCCATGAGGTCGCCCAGCAGGCCGGAGAACCTTGCCGGATTGTCCAGTTTTCCCCCTTCGGAGATAACGGCAATGTCATAGAGGAGATCGGAATAGTCTGTGAGCGTAGGGTTAGTGGTGTCGGACTCGAACAATCCCTTGATCTTTTCCATGACCGGATGGTTGACATTGACTTCCATGACCCGTTTCTGGTCCGGGGTCTGCTGGCCGGACGCCTTCATGATCTTTTCCATATAGGCGCTCATGCCCCAGTCGTCGCCGGAGAGGCAGGATACGGAATCCTTGAGTCGGTTGGAAACCACTACGTCTTTAACCTTGGATTCCAGCTTGCCCTTGAGGAAGGAGAGCAGGGCGGAGTATTCGTTTTTCTTGTCATCATCCACCTTGTCCAGGTCGAGATCTCCTTTTTCCGCGCTTTTGAGTTTCTTTTCCTTGTACTCGGGCAGAGACTGGGTCACCCATTCATCAATGGGGTCAACCATGAGCAGGACTTCGTAATCCTTGGCTTTCAGGGCTTCCAGGAGAGGAGAGTTGGTAAGCGAGGTCAGGCTTTCGCCGGTGAGAAAGTAGATCTCCTTCTGGTCTTCCTTCATGTTTTCGATGTACTGGTCCAGGGTGACGTAGTCGTCGCCGGACTTGGTGGTCTTGTACCGGAGCAGGGCCGCCAGCCGTTCCTTGTTGGCAAAATCCGTGGGAATACCCGCCTTGAGGGCCTGGCCGAATTCATTGTAGAATTCTTCGTATTTTTCCTTTTCCATGGATTCCAGGGTGGAAAAGATCTGTTTGGTCAGGTTTTTCCGGATGTTTCTCACCAGCCGGTCTTCCTGGAGGATTTCACGGCTCACGTTGAGGTTGAGGTCCGGTGCATCCACGATGCCCTGGACAAACCCCAGGTATTCGGGCAGCAGTTCCTTGCAGTCGTCCATGATGAATACCCGCTTGCAGTATAGCTGCATCCCGTGTTTGCGTTCCGGGCGGAATAAATCCATGGGCGCCTTGGAGGGCAGGTACATGAGGACATCGTATTCGGTGACCCCTTCGAACCTCTTGTGGATGATCTGGGAAGGATCATCCCAGTTGTGGGAGATATGTTTGTAGAACTCCTTGTGTTCATCTTCGGTGACCTCATCCTTGGATTTGGCCCAGATGGCTTTCATGGAGTTGAGGGTTTCATCTACCCGTACCTTTTTGTAGGTGTCTCCGATTGGCTTGCCGTCGCTGTCCTTGATGATTTCGTTTTCAGGAATGGGTTCGCTTTTTTCCACATTCATGATCACGGGATAAGTCACAAAGTCGGAATGCTTTTTAACAATGTGCTGAATGGTGTAGTCCTCGGTGAAGTCCTGGTCCCCTTCGTCGGGATCATTGAGGAAAAGGGTGATGGTGGTGCCCCGGCCCTCTTTTTCAATCTCTTCAACCGTATAAGAGCCCTTGCCGTCGGATTCCCAGCGGGTTCCCTTTTCTTCTCCGGGTGCCCGAGTGTCCAACTGCACCTTGTCCGCCACGATGAAGGCTGAGTAAAAGCCCACGCCGAATTGTCCGATGAGTTCAGGGGAGAGGTTGGTTTCGGTTTTGGATTTTTCCAGGGCTTCCATGAAGGCGGCAGTGCCGGACTGGGCAATGGTACCGATGTTGTCGTTGACCTCGTCAAAGGTCATGCCGATGCCGTTGTCTGAAATGCTGAAGGTTTTGGCTTCTTTGTCAACGGCCAGGCGGATGTGGTAATCATTGTCATCGGCAAAGAGTTCGGGTTCTGTCTGCTCTTTGAACCGGGCCTTGTCAATGGCATCCGATGCATTGGAGATCAACTCCCGTACAAAGATTTCCTTGTTGGAATAAAGGGAATGAATGATCAGATGCAGCAACTGCTGTACTTCTGTTTTAAATTTACGTGTCTTTTTTGCTCCCATTGTAACGTCTAACTCCTGTTTGGTTATTTTGTTTACATATACTTTATTTAATATATCAATGAGTTCTCAATAATAATTGTAGCAAAATGGGAATTGTCAAGGCAGGTAAATGAAAATCAAATCCCTTGGCCCTCAGACCTGTGGGACCTTTTGTCACCCCCATGGGGTCAGGGCTTTTCAGGCCGGTTGTCCGGCAACCAGCTTTGCCTGCCCAGTCTTTGGCATTATTCAGTCAAAGAAGACTGGAGTGAACCCCAAATCTCTGGTAGAGATATACTATGAATGATATCAGGAATCAGGCCCACTTATCCGGAAAAGATGTAAAACGACTGAATTTTATCAATGATTCAGAACGGTATGTGTTCCGCAAGTTCTATAGATCCGGGCTGCGATCTCATATATTCGAGCTGCTGTCGGCAGGGGATGTGGAAAAAGAAAGCCTGGGCGTGGTGGAAGACGGGATTCGGATCTTTCCCCGGGCAAAGCCGGTAAAGATGTTCAGGATATTTCGAAATCGGTTCGGTTCCATCGAGGAAATTTTTCAGGAGATCCGGCGGTACAAAAGCCTGCTCTCCTATCTGGGGCCGGGTTTCATAGCCCTTTCCGAAGAATTTATTGTCGATTACCGGGATAAAAACGGGATGTGCCGGACTCTTCTTTGCGGCCTCCAGGAATATGTTGACGGTCAGATCCTTGATCCCTGGCGGCTGTCCGGGCCGGAGAATATTTCAGCCCTGCTTTCTGCCATGGCCCATGAGCTTCCTGATCATTTAAGGTTTCAGAGAGCATTGGAGAATATTTCCGTCTTTATCGCAGGGGTCCGCCGGCTCATGGAAGAGACCGGGTATATTCCGGATCTGGCCGGATTGGGCAATCTTATTCTAACCCCGGAAGGGGGAATCAAGCTGGTGGATATCAACAATATCGTGGAAATCAAGGCGGACAAGTATATCCATCTGGATGACAAGGGATATCCGGCCTGTGATGTTTCGGTCCAGGTCCTGTCCATTATTGAAAAGGCGATTCTGAACCTGGATCACTCCGAGACCGATCCTTTGTTCAAAATTTTTCTTACCCCGGACCGGTTGGCACAGGTCAAGTCCATCGAGCAGGCCTTTTACCGGCAGTTGAATGCCGGGATGTCCTGATTGGATAATTGTTTTACGGCAGTCTTTTCAGGCAGTTTTTGCAGATTCCGTCCAGCCGCATTTCCAGCTTGTCTATCCTTCCGGGGAAGGTCGTTTCAAACCGGCTGAACTCCACGCTCAGGCTTTCCGGGCTCAGGCAGTCCATGCGGCCGCAGGCCGTGCAGTAAAAATGGGCATGGGCCCGGTGCTGTTCATTGGGGGCCAGGCCGTAGCAGGAGGACCTGCCTCCTGTTGAGATGCGGTCCACAATTCCTTTTTCCACCAGCAGGTCCAGAATCCGGTATACCGTAACCCGGTTTATGGGACCGTTCCTGTCCAGGGTGTCGTGGATATCGGGTGCAGACAGGGGGTTATTGCTGTCGCCGATGACTTCCAATACCCTGAGGCGGTTCGGGGTGGGCTGGAGTCCGGCCTCGGTCATCAGGGTGTTATAATCGCAATGGATGCACATGGGGTTAGTTTTCCTCAGGCCCGGCCGGGTCCGGCTGGCGCACCGTTTCCCAGAACTTTTCCAGAAGCTGTGAGGCAAGAAAGGCAATGCCGGCCACCAGGATAATGGCGGCCCCCGAGGTCAGGTCGAACCGGTAGGAGAGCCAGAGGCCGGTGAGGGTGAAGCATGCCCCTAAAATACTGGATCCGATCATCATACTACCCAATGATTTTGCATACTTTTCCACCATAAAGGGGGGAATGGTGAGCAGAGCGATGACCATGATCAGTCCCACCACCTGGATCACCATGACCACGGTGAGTCCCAGCAGGGCAATGAGGCCGAAATAGATCCGTTTTACGGGGAGGCCCCGGACCTGGGCGAATTCTTCATCATAGGACACGGCCAGGATATCCTTGTAGAACCAGGCCGCCAGGACGGCGATGATGACGGCCATGACCAGCATGATCAGGATATCGGATTTGGGGACAGTGAGGATGCTGCCGAAAAGGTAGCTCATGAGATCCACATTGTATCCAGGGGTCAGGTCAACCATGATGATGCCAAAGGCCATGCCCAGGGCCCATATGACGCCGATGATGGTGTCTGCCCGGTGTCTGGCCTTGAGGGTGACGGCGGCCATGAGCAGGGAGGCGGCCAGTGAAAATCCCATGGTGGAGACCATGATCGGCCATTTGAAGTAAAAGGCCATGCCGATGCCTCCGTATGCGGCGTGGGCGATCCCCCCGGACAGGAACACGATGCGGTTTACCACCACCAGGGTGCCCATGATGCCGCAGATGATACTGATGAGCAGGCCTGCTGCAACGGCATTTTGCATGAATTCAAAATTAAGAATGTCCATGGGGGCGGCCTCCGGTGGCTTGGGCATATGGTTTCGGGGTATATGTTTTGGGCATGCCGTGGGCCAGAACCTGTACCCGGCAGACATCTTCCACGGAACAGGCATACATGGTTTCAAGCATTTGTCCCGTGATTTCCTCATGGGGGTGGTAATGGAGCCGCTGGTTCACGCAGGCCACGGATTTGACGTAATTGGATACAATAAACAGATCGTGGCTTACCACCAGGATGGCCACCTCTTTATTCAGGTCTTCAAGGAGTTCGTAAAAGTCGGCCTGGCCCTTGGTATCGATGCTGGCTGTGGGCTCGTCAAGGAAGAGGAGACTGGGCCGGGTCATCAGGGATCTGGCGATAAAGACCCGCTGCCGCTGCCCTCCTGACAATTCCCCTATTTTTTTATGGGCATGGTCGGCCATGCGGAGTCGGCCCAGAGTTTCCATGGCTTCCTTTCGTTCCCGGGTTCGGGTCCTTTTGGGCCGTTTTCGCCGGTTCCCGGGATCGAGGCAGCCCATGAGCACTACATCCAGGGCTGTGATGGGGAAGTTTTCATTGATATGGACGTTCTGGGGTACATAGCCCACCGCAGATGATTGATCCCTGGGTTTTCCTCCCATGATGGTGATGGTTCCCCGGTCCGGGGTGAGCAGGCCCAGGATGAGTTTGAGCAGGGTGGATTTCCCCCCGCCGTTGGGGCCGATCACGGCAATGAAGTCTTTTTCCCTTATGGTGAGATCCACCCGGGACAGGGCGGGCTGGCCGTTGTATGAAAAACTGACATCCCTTACTTCCACAATGGCTTTTTCCAGTATCCGGTTTATTTTAGGACCTCCTTGAATTTTGCGGCTATGGTTTTCATGTTTTCCATCCAGTCCAGGGCCAGTGGATCAGCAGTGACCACCCGGCCCTGGATTTCCCGGGCAATGAGTTCAGCGCTTTTAGCCGAAAACTGGGGCTGGACAAAGAGCACTTTTATGTCGTTCTCCCGGGCATGCTGGATCAGTTCTTTTAATTGGGCGGGTTTGGGGCTCTTTCCTTCAATCTCTATGGCAATCATATCTAGGCCGTAATCTCTGGCAAAGTATCCCCATGAGGGATGGAATACCATGAACCGGGTGTGCCGGGTTTTGTTTTTTCCTTTGAACAATGCTTTGAGATCCCGGTCCAGGGCGGTTAATTTGTCTGTAAAATCAGCATGGTTACGGGTATAAAACGACTCATTTTCTGGATCTTGAGCAATCAATGCCGCTAAAATGGTTTGGGCCTGGAGGCGGACCAGGCCGGGAGAAGTCCAGATGTGGGGATCAAGCCCCCTGTGTCCGTGTTTCGTTTCCCCCTCCTCTTTTTCCCCCGGATCTTCCTCTCCGTGGTGATGGGGGGTGGCCATGGGAATTTTCCGGATACCCTGGTCTGTATGGATCATTTTCATTTCCGGGTTTGATGCGGCGATTTTGTCCAGCCAAAAGGTCTCAAAGGGCACCCCGATGGAAAAATAGAGTCTGGTTCTGGAAAGGGCAGCCATCTGGGCCGGTTTGGGCTCATAGGTGGCCGGACTGGCTCCGGGGCGGACCATGACCCTTACCGCGACCTTGTCTTTTCCGATTTCCTCAACCATATACTGCTGGGGGAGGATGCTGACAAATACGGGTAAAGGATTTGCGGCCAAAAGGGTTTTGACCGGGATGACCAGTGTTGCAATCAGGAGAAGTATTCGATAGCGTTGTTTCATTGGTATCGTCCTTGATAATTTTTGATTTTATCTTATATGCAACTTTATTGCATTCCATGGAAAATTCAAGGGGGATTATGATAAAAACCTAAATGAGGTACCTATTGCTATTTTGGGTGTGCAACAGGGTTGCGGCGTTCCCCTCCATCAAACTGCGGTGTAACGCTAGGGTGTAAAAGTCCTGGAATCCCTTCCGGATTAGTGATAATGAGATTTCCTAACATTAATCACAATTGCGGGGTGCCATCCATGCGGTCATCGAAAATCATTCATACGGTCAGTTGCCATGCAGAAGGGGAAGTTGGGGATGTTATTGTGGGCGGGGTGGCCCCCCCTCCCGGGGAAACCCTGTGGGAGCAGTCCCGGTGGATTGCCAAAGACCAGACCCTGAGAAACTTCATGCTCAATGAGCCAAGAGGAGGGGTGTTCCGCCATGTCAACCTTCTTGTGCCCCCCAGACATCCGGACGCCCAGATGGGCTGGATCATCATGGAACCCGAAGATACTCCCCCCATGTCCGGGTCCAACAGCATCTGCGTATCAACGGTTCTCCTGGAATCCGGTATCCTGCCCATGGAAGAGCCCCAAACCTTTTTGACTCTGGAGGCCCCCGGGGGCCTGATCCGGGCCGTGGCCGACTGCAGGGACGGGAAGGTTCTGAAAATGACGGTTCATAATCTGCCCTCCTTTGTCCATAAGCTGGATGTGGCTCTTGAGGTTGACGGTGTGGGGACCCTGAGGGTGGATACCGCTTATGGGGGGGACAGTTTCGTGATTGTGGATGCCGCAGACCTGGGCTTTGAGGTGAGGCCGGATGAGGCCAGGGAGATGGCGGAGATGGGGATCAAGATCACCAATGCCGCCACAGAACAGCTGGGCTTTGTTCATCCGGAGAACCCGGATTGGGACCATATTTCATTCTGCCAGATTGCAGCTCCCCTGGTAAAGGAAAAAGGGATTCTCAAAGGTCGTAACGCCGTGTCCATTCAGCCTGGCAAACTGGACCGCTCACCCACGGGCACGGGGTGCTCGGCCAGAATGGCGGTATTGGCCAGGCGGGGAATTCTAAAGCAGGGGGACCCATATATCGGGGAATCCGTGATCGGCTCACAATTTCACTGCCGTATTGAATCTTTGACCCGGGTGGGGGATGTGGATGCCATTATCCCTGCAATTTCAGGCCGGGCCTGGATCACGGGTACCCATCAGCACATGCTGGATCCCAATGACCCCTGGCCGGAAGGATACCGGGTGGCGGACACCTGGCCGGATCTGGGGCCTTAGGATCGGCTCCAAAATTATTTAATCTTTTATTTTCAAAATATCCGCCGCTTTAAGCGGCCTATTAAAGGGGGGAAAATAATTTAGATCAAGTTGTTTTGTAACGATTCCTCAGCCCCAGGAGCCGGGTTTGCTTTTGGACGGTTGCTTTGTATCTCCGCACCAGATCCGGCACCTGTCGTCGGAACAAAAATCGCAGAAAAGGGGTGTTTTCAGGAGCGGCCCTTTTTTTTGCCCGGGACATAGGCTTTGCAGGGCAGGCCAGGGACTTTGACAAATGCCATGATTCCTCCGGGAATAATAAAATAGTAGGTATCTTGGTAGGAGCACCTTTAAAATAATACCTTTATGGAGGCGAATCAAGCTGTGAGTGAGAGACCTGAAATATCCTATTGTGGACTGGCCTGCGAGGCGTGTGACGCCTTTGTTGCTACAAAAGATAATGACAATCAGTTAAAAACACAGGTGGCGGCGAGATGGTCCAGGCTCTACAATCGAAAAATAGAGGCCGGTGATGTGTTTTGCAGGGGGTGCAAATCTTTGGGACCCCAAGGGATTTACTGTCAGACCATGTGCCGGATTAAGCCCTGCTGCCGGGAAAAAGGATTTGAAACCTGTGCCCCGTGTCCGCATTTCCCCTGTAGAGACTTAAGCGAGGTGTTTGCATTCTGTCCCGAGGCTGAGGCAAGGGTTCGGGGGATCAGTTGAGGTCTTCGTTTTCTTTCTTTTTGACCGGCACCTTGAGTACCGGAACCCCTTCTTTTGCAAGGGTCTTTTCCTCTTCTTGGGTGGTGGTGCCCCGAATGTTTTTGAAGTCTTTGGCGCCGTAATGCATTTCCAGGGCTTGTTTGGCAAAAGAAGAGCCCACGTTTTCATAGTTTTTTTCTACAAAGTCAGCCACCTTTTCGGTGAATTCTGCCATGGCTTCCTGACTGGCCTGCATGGCCTGGTGGGTGTTGGGTGACAGCGAAGGGGATGAGGATGAGGTTCTGACGGCCACGGCAGAGAGTTTGGGAGCAACGGAATAGCTGTCGCAGACCGGGCATTGGAGAATTCCTTCTTCCTGCTGACGGTCCAGGTCCGCCCTGTCGTCAAACCATCCCTCAAATGTGTGGCCGTTCACGCATTCAAGATCAAAAACAATCATCTTACCCTTACCTACCTTTAATAATAAAGTTTAAATAAATTCTAACAAATATAGCGATATACGCTATTTTTGCATCTTTTTCAATTGGGAAATGCGGTCCATTTTCTCCCGGGTAGAGACACAGGGAAAGAGGCTGTTATTGGTCAGACCGGGGTGGGCCGTGATATCCAGCCGGGCGTTTTTGACCGCCTCTGGCCACATGGCCGTATGGGGAATGGGGGTGTAATAGGCCAGCACCGGCAGGATACCTGTGGATTTGACCAGGTTCATGGACGCTTCCACATCGTCCAGGTTCTGATGGGGCAGGCCGCAGAGCAGATAGGCCCCCAGCTGGTCCTGCTGGAACCCGGCCCGTTTCAGGCTGTCCACGGCAGTGAAAAAATCATCCTCCCTTACCTTGATGTCATGGTGACGGTCTAAAGAAAAATCAGTGGTTTCAAGCCCCAGGCGGATGGCTTTGAAGCCGGCCTTGAACATGAGGTCGGCAGCCCTGGAATTGATCTCCCGGATATGAAGGGCGTTGGGGGTGTGAAAGTTCAGGTCCAGGTCCGCGTCAATGATTTTTTCCAGCAGGGGAAAGGCATAATGCTCGGGATTGATGAGCAGGGCATCGTCATAAAAGGGAAAGTTTTTAATACCAAAGTTGTCATGCCAGTGGCGGATCTCATCAAATACATGGCCCGGGGATCGCCGCCGCAGCCTGGGTTCAAGAAAGGATGAGGCACAGTATTCGCAGGAAAAGGGGCAGCCCCGGGATGTCAGTATGGGGGCGTAGGCCATGTGGCGCTGGAGATCCAGGGCCGGGAAGGGGTAAGTGTCAAGATCCTCCGGATCAGGTATCCGGTTCAGGGTCGTCCCGGTGAATTCTTGGATCAGTTCAGGCAGTCTGGGTTCTCCCGGTCCGGAAACAACTCGATGGGCCCCTGAAAATTTTTCGGCATGATCTTGGCAGAGGCTGGCATAAATGCCCCCCAGTATCACAGGTACCCCGGGCAGGTATTTTTTTATGGTTTCAATGGTTTCGGCAACCCCCGAAGCCCAATAGGTCATCAGGGAGGTTACCAGAATCAGGTCGGGCCGGGCAAGGGCCTTAAGATCCTGTTCAATCCATTCCTTTGGCGTCCCGTAACGGCTGAAAACCTTGGTTTCATCCGGGAGATGGGCCGCCATGAAAGGGGGGAAATCAATGGGGGTCTTCTCAAAGGGTCCCCTGCCGTCCCAATTGACTTTTGCCGGGGTGGTTCTGCTGGGATGGAACCGGTCCATGCAGTCCAGAAAGGTGACATCCAGGCCGTTTTCCCGGAGGATGGCGGCCATGGACAACAGCCCTAAAGGCTTGGCCCAGAAATCAAAGGCGGCAAAATCGTGGATCCATGGATTGACGCAGAGGATATGGGGATTAGTCTTCAAAATACTTCATGGAGGTTTTTTTCAGTTCCTGCCGGGAAAAGAGCAGGGTGTAGGTGTCCTCTTTAATGGCTTTGGATATTTTGTTCACAATGGCATAACAATCCTCTTCTGTGGCCCCGTGGACCATGGTGTAGAGGTTGTTTTCCCAGCCCGGAGCGGGATTGCGGCGGTAGCAATGGGTGACTTCCCTGAAGGTGGCCATGATGGCCCCCACGTCTTCCACCCGTTTTTCAGGGATCTGCCAGGCCACCATGGCGTTGGCCTTGTATCCTGATTTCTGGTGTTTGAGGGTGGCACCGAACCTTCGGATCATTTTTCTGTTGTTGAGTTCGTTGAGCACCTTGAGGAACTCATCTTCCGTGATCCCGATTTTTTCGGCCATTTCCAGAAAGGGCCGTTTGGTTACCGGAATGTCGGTCTGCAGCATGGCAATGATTTTTTTTTCCAGGTCTGTGAGGTCGGTCATATTATATAATTCATCACTCAAATTTTTTATGGTTACAGGAAATTTCCGATTCGATAATTTGACCTATTTGGCCATGGGTTGTCAATATCTATTGATAAATTCAGCCGGCCCTTTTCCTCATCAGGCACTGCCGGCTACCTGCCGGTCTTGCCCGCTTTGAATCAAACAAGGCTGTGGTCAGGGTGAAAATCCGCCCCTGTTACATCAAAGCCCTGGGCGGACAGCCATATGGGATAGGTGTCCACCCAGTTTTGATTCGTGTTCAGTTCGGGTCATGTGTCAACATTTTTTATCCGGGAATAGTCCCATTATGGCCTCTTCCGATGCCTGGCAGATACCACGTTCCGTGATAAAACCTGTGACCAGGCGGGCCGGGGTGACGTCAAAGGCATGGTTGGCGGCAGGGCTTGCTTCGGGCGGCACCAGTACCTTCTGGATTTTGCCGTGGCACAGCCCCTGGACGTAGCGGATTTCGTCCGGGTCACGCTCTTCAATTGGGATGTCTTTTACACCGTCGGTGATGTCCCAGTCAAAGGTGGACGAGGGCAGGGCCACATAGAAGGGGATGTCGTTGTCCCTGGCGGCCAGAGCCTTGAGGTAGGTGCCGATTTTGTTGGCCACATCCCCGGCCCGGGTGGTTCGGTCCGTGCCCACGATGACCAGGTCCACCATGCCGTGCTGCATGAGGTGGCCCCCTGCATTGTCTGTGATCACGGTGTGCTTGATTCCGTGTTTGCCCAATTCCCAGGCCGTGAGCCGGGACCCCTGGTTCAGGGGACGGGTTTCATCCACCCATACATGGATATCCATGCCCGCGTCAAAAGCCGTGTACATGGGGGCGGTGGCGGTGCCGTATTCAATGCAGGCCAGCCATCCGGCATTGCAGTGGGTGAGGATATTTACGGGTGCCCCGTTCTTCTTTTCAGAGATCTTTTTGATAATGGCTAGGCCGTATTCCCCTATTTTCTGGCAGTTGACGGCCTCTTCTTCCACCACTTCCAGGGCTTCGGCCAGGGCGGTTCGTACCCTGTTATCATAATCGGTTTCCCGGATGACCTTTTCCATGACCCGGTCAACCCCCCAGAACAGGTTCATGGCCGTGGGCCGGGCTGCTTTGAGGCGGTCGCATTCCCTTTTTAAGTATGCAGCGTCAGCGCCTTGGTGGCCGTCCTGGACCAGGCTGACATATACTCCCAGGGCTCCTGTGGCCCCGATGAGAGGGGCACCGCGCACATACATCTCTTTTATGGCGTGGATAACGGCATCCACAGTGGTCAGGTCTTCGATGATCAGTTCATGGGGAAGAAACCGCTGGTCGATTACCTGCACCGTCTGGGTGTCCCGGTTAAACCAGATGGGCCTCATCTCTTTTCCATCCACCTTCATACAATATCTCCAAAAATTAAAAAGTTTTTATAAAATTATCTGCTTCAGAAATGGATAAATTCATATCGGCAATCAGGTCGGTGACCTCTTGCTCAATGGAAACCACTTCGCCGCCCAGGGCGCCCACGGCCCTGGCATTGAGGTTGTGTTTGAGATAAAGCACATAGTCGTTGAGCTTAGCCAGCACCGGGTACATGCCCTTGGTGGACTGATTCATGGCGGCAGAGAGTTTCTGGTATTTGGATTTGGCATCGGAAAGGGAGGCCCTGCTCGAGTTTTTCAATTTCCGGTCACTGATCTGTTTTATTTCCGTCTCCCATTCGGTAAAGAGGTCGTCGGCTACGGTCTCAACCTTTGAAATCCGTTTTTCGATCTGGACGGCCCTTGAATCGCAGTCCTCGTAGCTGGATTTAAGCCGTTTGTAAAAGGCTTCCAGGTCCCCGCCGTCAAAATTGGTGATCTCCTTTATACGGGTGAGGGCATCCTTAAATTCCTCCTGGGCCTTGGTCTGGCTGTCCTGAACATCTTCCACGTTGTCCTTGAGCAGGTGGCGTTTTTCTTTGCCTATTTTTTCCATGGCAGAGTAATAGGCCGCCTGGCAGCCCCCCAGTATTAAGAGCATCAGTACTGTCAAAATTATTGTCAATTGTCTGCGTTCTGGTTTCATGATATTTGTCTCCTAATCTCACATGTTAATAGAGGGTCGTACTGGTCTTATACCAGATCGCCCGGATTAAATTAATTATTTTCTTTTGCCGGATCAGGATTGAGCCTGACGTTGCAAACGCCGAAGGTGACGGAATAGTTTAAACAGAAAGAAGGAAAATGCCGACATCAACCATAACGCGGGACAAGGACCCTCTGGGCGCCATGCTTAAAGATTATCTGGCCGGTGAAAAATCTGCTTTTTTGGAGGTGGAATCCCCTTTGCTGGACATGTCAGAGATGAGGGGGGATACCATGTTCAGGAACCGGGCCCAGATGACTGGCCTTGAGCTTAGGGCGCTGGATCTCTGCCAGGGGGAAATCCTGGATGTGGGGGCGGGCTCGGGTTGCCATAGTCTGGCTCTCCAGAAGGCCGGCCATGATGTGACAGCCCTGGATATTTCTCCCGGATGCATGGATGTCATGGATACCCAGGGGGTTAAAAAACTGATTTTTGACAGCCTGTTCAATCTGGACAATCAGCGGTTCAATACAATGCTCATGCTTATGAACGGCATCGGGATCTGCGGCAGTATTGAAGGGCTGAATTATTTTTTTCAGCATATCCGGCAGATCCTTTGCTCCGGGGGCCAGGTCCTGGCCGATTCCACAGACCTTGTGGCCATGCATGGCCAATTGCCCTTAATGCCTGATGAATCAGGTGCCTATTACGGGGAAACCGAATTTATCATGTCCTATAAGGGAATGTTATCCGATCCCTTTGACTGGCTTTATATCGACTATGCCACCCTGGCCTTTTACGCTCAATTCCACGGCTGGCGATGCGAGCAGGTCATGAAGATGCCGGACGGAAAATATTTGGCCCGGATTTATTGATTGTGGGAGTGCGGGTTTCCGGTGTATAATACTATTCTTCATTCATTGGATACAGGAGGGTAACCTTAATCATGACTATTTCCCCTTTAGACACCAAAGAAAGATTTGAGATTCAGGCCTACGGCAAAGCCGGGAGTATTGACCGGAGCACCCATGTTCCCTTTTCCGGCTCCCCCCGTAAGCACCCCTATGACCAGGACCGCTTTATCCTGGTGGCAGATCCTTTTACACCCAATACCTTTTACTATGAGTTTAAGATTTCCGATATCGGCTGTGCCGAGGAACTGCCTAATATGACCAATATTGACGGCGAGGCCGTTCCCATGGCCCGGATCTGGGTAACAAAAAACAGCGTGGGTATCCGCAGCACCCCTTTTATTGTGGATGAAATCAAACCTTAGAAGGATCTAACTGTTCTTGCGGCCCACCAGGCTGCGGATAAACGGGCCGGTGGCGTCAACGCCTTTTTCCTCCACCTCCCGGATGGTCTGGGAGCCCACCACGGCAATGTCGGCCTTTCCCTTGAGAAAATCGATATCCGCCTTTTTCTTGACCCCGAATCCCACGGCCAGGGGCAGGTCAGTGGCCTGTCTGCATCTGTTCAGGTAGGCTGTCATATCCTGGGAAAAGTCCGTGGACTTTCCGGTGACCCCTTTTCTGGCCAGGCAATAGATAAAGCCCCTGGAGGCCCCATTGATCAGTTTCATCCGCTGATCCGATGTTTCCGGAGAAAAGATATAGATGGGAGCCTGGTCATGGGCGGCCATGGCCGGCAGGTATTCTCCGGCCTCTTCCGGGGGCAGGTCAGGTACAATGGCCCCTTTCAGGCCGATATCCGTCATCTCCCGTGCAAACCGGTCCATTCCGTATTTGTACAGGATATTTGCATAGCTCATGAACAGAAAAGGGATATTGAAATCCTGGGCCACCCGCCGGGCAAAATCCAGGCATTTTTGAACCGTGGAGCCCGCATCAATGGCCTCCTGGTTGGCCTTTAAGATCACAGGGCCGTCTGCCATGGGTTCGGAAAATGGGATCTGGAGTTCCATGAGATCCACACCGGCTTCCACCATCTGTTTGACGATCTCGTAGGAGGCGTCAAAGGAGGGATAGCCCATGACAATATGGGTCATTAAAAGGATTGGTTTTTGGTTGAGCCGGTCCCGGATGTATAATTCAAGGCTGTGGGGACTATTCATTGTATTCTCCTGCTTTTGTACAGATAAAGTCTTTCCATTTGGGGTCGTCAAAGGCCTCGGCCACGGTGAATATATCCTTGTCCCCCCGGCCGGACTGGTTGATGATGATGAGGTCGTTTTTTGACATTTCAGGGACCTCTTTAAAGGCCCGGGCAAATGCATGGGAGGATTCCAGGGCCGGGATGATCCCCTCTTTGGTCATGGTCAGCTTCAGGGCCGCTATGACCTCGTCGTCGGTGGCATATTCAAATCGTGCCTTTCCCTCATCATGCATCCGGGCCAGGATGGGGGAGACCCCCACGTAGTCCAGGCCGGCGGAGATGGAATGGGTCTCCTTCATCTGGCCGTCATCATCCTGGAGGAAATAGGTTTTATACCCCTGGGCAATGCCAGGGCTGGCATCTTTGGCGCAGAGGCGTGAGGCGTGGAGGCCTGACTCAATGCCTTTGCCGCCGGCTTCCACCCCCACCAGCTCCACTGGATCATTTAAAAATCCCGAGAACAGGCCCATGGCATTGGAGCCCCCGCCCACACAGGCATAAACTTTGTCCGGCATGCGTCCTTCCACTTCCAGTATCTGTTTTCGGGCCTCTTTGCCGATAATGGACTGGAAATAGGAGACCATTTCCGGAAAGGGGTGGGGGCCGCAGGCCGTTCCCAAAACATAGTGGGTGGTGTTCATGTTGGTAACCCAGTCCCTGAAGGCTTCATTGATGGCATCCTTGAGAATTCGGGTGCCGTCTTTCACTGGGATGACTTCGGCGCCCAATTGCTCCATCCAGAATACATTGGGCCGCTGGCGGATCACATCCACCTCTCCCATGTAAATGGTGCAGTCAAACCCGAATTTTGCTGCCATAGTGGCCGTGGCAACCCCGTGCTGGCCGGCCCCGGTCTCTGCAATCACCCGTTTTTTTCCCATCTTCCGGACCAAAAGACCCTGGCCCATGACATTGTTGGCCTTGTGGGCTCCTGTATGATTCAGGTCTTCGCGTTTGATATATATTTTGGCGCCGCCGAAATGGCGGGTCAGGTTGTCGGCATAGGTCAGGGGGGTGGGCCGGCAGGAATAGGAGGACATGAGGTTGACATAGGTTTCCCAGAACACGGGGTCATCTTTCAATTCCCTGAAGCGGGCATCCAGTTCGTCAAAGGTGGCCACCAGAATTTCTGGCAGGAATGCCCCGCCAAAAGGGCCGTAATATCCGCGGTTTTTCATATTAAGATCTCCGATAATAGTTTAGGTATTATTCTTCTCCCCGGATGGTCTGGGAAAAGGCGAACCGGTCGGTGCGGCAGTAGAGTGTGGAAAAAATTGCTTTAGGGGCATCGGGGAAATTCAGCTCCCTGCGGACCACCAGCACAGGTTCTTTGGGGGAGACTCCGAGAATCTTTGCCTTTTTACTTCCCGGGGTCTCCACTTTAAACTGCTGGGTGCCTTCCCTGGGGGATAGATAAAAATGTTCAGACACCACCTGGGCCAGGGACCGGTTGGTCAAATCCATGGTTTCAATGCCGGCAAAGAGTTCCGTATCCAGAAAGATCTCTTCCAGGAGGACCGGACTGGACTGGGCCAGGGTGAGCCTGGACATGGAAAAGGCGGTTTGACCCTGGAAGGGGTTGGAGACATCCTGGCTCACGGTCTCCCTGGATATGGGGCAGATAATGCGGATTTCAATGGGGATTCCTTTGGTCGAAAAGGCCTGGGAGGTGCCGGCCAGGGAAAAAAGATCCACCCGGGGCGCGGGTTTTTTCACATAGGTGCCAGACCCCCGTTTGCGCTGGATCAGGTCTTTTTGAACCAGAAGGTCCATGGCCTGCCGCACCGTGGGCCGGCCGATGCCGTATTGCTTGGCCAGGCCGATCTCCGAAGGGATCATCTCGCCGGGGCTGTATACGCCGGACCGGATCCGGTCCTGAAGAATCTCTGCCAGTTGATGGTACAGAGGGATCGGTGAATTTGTATTAAGCATGTCTGCCTTTATCTGGGGGGTTAGTGTTTGGGGCATGATAAGGATAATTTGTTAAGTTGTCAAGACATTTGATCGGGCATTATGGTCAGAAACCTATCTTCTTTTTTGTGAGAATGTCGTACCATGATTAACAGGCTTTAAGGGATAGGTGTCTTGACTATTGAGACGACCGGTCATATGTTTTGCGCTGTGCTGAATATGAGAATTAATAATTGCAAAGGAAAAAAATATGTCACCCTCATTATTTGAATCCAGCAGGATAAATGGCATGGAATTAAAAAATCGTTTTGTCAGATCAGCCACCTACGAGGCAATGGCAGGCCTTGACGGTGTCGCAAGCAAGGCATTATTGGCCTGCATGGAAGACCTTGCAAAGGGGGATGTAGGGCTTGTTATTACCGGACATGCTCATGTCGCATTGGAAGGTCAGGCCGGCCCCAGGCAGATGGGCATCTATTCCGATGCCATGATCGACAGTTTGAAACAGGTTGTGGCGGCCGTTCACGAAAAAGGCGGGGTTGTGGCGGTTCAGCTTGCCCACGCTGGCAATCGTGGGATCGGAAAAAATGGATGGGCGCCCCTGGGGCCTTCAGATCTGTTTGAGGGGGATACGAAAAAAGCCACTGCAATGACGGTTGAAGATATTAAAAGAACGGTAAAGGCCTTTGGCGATGCCGCACAAAGAGCGGTTAAATCCGGTTTTGACGGGGTCCAGATCCATGCCGCCCACGGCTATCTGCTGAGTCAGTTTTTATCTCCCTTTTACAACAGGCGGGATGACGACTATGGCGGGAGTCTTGAAAACCGGGCAAAATTTCTTATAGAGGTTTACGAAGAGATCAGGCACCGGGTCGGAAACGACTTTCCCATTATGGTAAAAATTAATTCCGAAGATTTTCTTGAAGGCGGATTCACAATTGACGAGATGATCCAAGTGTCCCTGATGCTGGAAGCGCGCGGGATGGACGCCGTTGAGATGAGCGGCGGAACCTTTGAATCCGGCAAATGTATCCCCTCCAGAAGTGGTACATCAAAGTCTGAAGACAGGGAAGTCTATTATAAAAAGGCTGCTCAGGCATTTAAGAAGCAATTGAGGATTCCCCTTATTTTAGTGGGGGGCTTTCTTTCCTACACGCTTGCCCAGGAGGCCGTGACCTCGGGAGTCGCCAATTATGTCGCTTTGTCACGTCCGCTTATCCGGGAGCCCGGCCTTATCAAGAGATGGGCTGCAGGAGACCGGGAAAAGGCAACCTGCATTTCATGTAACCGTTGTTTTTTAACGCTTTCTTCCGAAGAGGCATTGCATTGTGCCCAGGAAAAGAAAAAAAATAGAGGAGCAAATCATGTCTCAAAATAAAGGCCATAACCGTAGTCTGGTATTGAATTCTCGCCCCCATGGCGCCCCGGTTTGTGATAACTTTCGTCTGGAAAAAACACCTGTACCTGTGCCTGCCGAGGGCCAGGTGCTGCTGCGTACAATTTACCTTTCACTTGATCCTTACATGAGGGGCAGGATGAACGATGCACCCTCCTATGCTGAGCCGGTCAAGCTTGATGAGGTCATGGTGGGGGCAACGGTATGCAGGGTTGAGGCATCCTGTCATCCTGACTATAAGGCCGGGGACTGGGTGCTTGGCTACAGCGGCTGGCAGGATTATGCCCTGTCCGATGGTGCCGGTCTGACTCCCCTGGGGAAGCACCCGAAAAATCCATCCCATGCATTGGGAATATTGGGCATGCCCGGGTTTACCGCTTACATGGGGTTGTTGGACATTGGGCAGCCCAAACCGGGAGAGACCCTTGTTGTCGGGGCTGCCACAGGACCTGTGGGGGCAACCGTGGGACAGATCGGTAAATTAAAAGGATGCCGGGTTGTGGGTGTTGCCGGAGGAAGCGAAAAATGCCAATACGCCAAAGAGGTGCTCGGCTTTGATGCGTGTATAGATCACAGGGCAGATGATTTTGTCCGACAACTTGGCAGTGCCTGTGACAAGGGAATTGATATCTATTTTGAAAGCGTGGGGGGAAAGGTGTTTGATGCGGTTCTGCCATTGCTCAACACCAGGGCGCGTATTCCTCTGTGCGGACTGATTTCCCAGTACAATGCCACCCAGCTTCCCGACGGCCCGGATCGTATAGGTCTTCTCATGGGCACCCTTCTCGTTAAGCGGATAAAGGTCCAGGGGTTTATTATTTTTGATGACTATGGCCATTGTTACAATGAATTTGCAGAGCAGATGTCCCAATGGCTGAAAACAGGACAGATCAAATACCGTGAGCAGATTGTTGACGGCCTTGAGAATGCACCCCAGGCGTTTGTCGGCCTGCTGGAGGGACAGAATTTCGGAAAATTAGTTGTCCGGATAAATGATGCGGACTAATCACAAGCAGTGGTCCAGGCAATGATTATGATTTTCAGCACCTGATATTGGCCTTATTCTGGGTCGCTGTGAAAGGGGGGAGCTAAGTTCTGCTCATGGCTTTTATTGCACGTTCAGGTTCTGTCCGGCATGGAGAAATGCCGAAATAATTTTTTCATTTTTGCGATGGTTGTACGCTTGATTTAAGATTAAGAGTACGAGCCTACTTCATTGAAATAATTGCATTTTCATTGGTTAAAAGAGCTTTATGGATCTGTTGTTCTTTCGATTGCAAATAGCTCACAATGGAACTGTTATTAGAGTCTTCCCAACGTTTTTTCCCAATTTTTATAATTATTTTGGCTGTCCTTGTATCAATAATAAAGTCGTATGATAAGGTTATTGAGTTTTCCCGAAAATCAATATTATATTCGCTACAGGTATTGTTGAGGAAGTCCAGAGCAGTTTTTTCTTTTGTTGCAACCATATCGGTTTTCCTTTTTGACAAAATGCTGACGTATCAAAATATACTTATTTGGAGATTATCCTTTCCGTTCCCCAAAAATCAACAGAAAAGATTTTACCTTTTAAAAATAGAAAGGGCAGGTCATGGATAATCCAATGACCCGCCCTTTGGCTTCTATGAAATCAGAATTTAGGGAACCAGAACCTTTTCCAGGCAGTCCACCATAAAATTCATTTCATCTTCATTGATGACCAGGGGGGGGGAGATGCGGATGGTGTGACCGTGGCTGTCATTGACCACTATCCCTAAATCCAGGAGCTTGTGACAAAATTCCATGGCATTGCCCTCTTTGACTTCAATGCCGATGAATAGCCCCAGTCCCCGGACGTCCTTGACATGGGGGGAGCGTTTGGCGATCTCTTTAATCCGTTTTTTGAGAATTTTCCCCTTGGCGGCGGACTGTTCGGCCAGCTTTTCTTCTTCAAAGACCTTGAGGGCGGCGGTGCCGGCCACGCAGGCCAGGGGATATCCCCCGAAGGTTGAGCCGTCGGAGCCTTTGGAAAAGATTGTGTCCATGAGTTTGGCATTGGTGATGAATACGGACAGGGGAACCAGTCCCCCGGACAGGGCCTTGCCCAGGATAACGCCATCGGGCACGATGCCTTCGTGCTCAAAGCAGAACCGTTTTCCGGTGCGGCCCATGCCCACCTGGATTTCATCACAGACCAGGAGGAGGTCATTGTCGTCGGATAATTGCCTCAAGCCCTTGAGAAAGCCCTTGGGCGGGATGACCATTCCGCCTTCGCCCTGGAGAGGTTCCACTAGGATACCGCAGGTGTTGGGGGTTATGGCTTGTTTGACGGCCTCGATGTCGCCGAAGGGTACAGAGACAAATCCCGGTGTCAGGGGGCCGAAGCCCTCAGAATATTTTTTACTGGAAGAAAAGGAGACCACGCTGATGGTTCTGCCGTGGAAATTATTGTTGAACACAATGATTTCCTGGTTGCCATCGGTGATGTCCTTTTGCTTGAACCCATAGTAGCGCATGGTTTTGATCGCGGTTTCAACGGATTCTACCCCCCCGTTTTTGGGCAGGACCTTGTTGCCGTAGTTGCCGAACCTGGGTCCCATCTGGGGGGCGAACTTGGCGGCTTCGGAGAGGAAAATACCCAGGGGGTCCGTATAAACCACATTGGACAATACGGATGCGTAGTTGCCGATGAGGGCATCCATGACTGCATTGGTGATGGTGGGATGGTGGTGGCCGGGGTTGGCGGCGGAGTATGCGGCAAGGCAGTCCAGGTATTTTTTACCCTTATCGTCCGTGAGCCAGCATCCCTTTGCATGTCTTACCACCAGCTTGATTCGTTCATAGTGGTGGGCGCCGTAATCCTCTTCAAGGTTGAAAATCGTTTTGTCGCTCTCGTTGGAGAACCCGTCAAAATAATGGATCTTTCTCATGCTCGTCATGGCGCACCTCCGTGAAATTAATTGTCCTGTTTTATAAGTGTGTAAATCCTTTTTTCATGGTCTGTCAGGGGCTGGTTCCGGTCCAGGGTTTTTTCAAGAAAACAGTGGTAGAAGTCATGGCGGAGACTGTCCCGGTTGGCAATGATAAACCATTGGTTCCGGGTCCAGTTGATGGTGGACTCGTCTTCATTGCCCGTCTCAAATATGCCCACCAGGGCTTCTTGCTTGTCTGTGATGATATCAAAGGAGCGGCCCCCGATTTTGGCAATGAGGTCTTCCTTGTCCGGATGGGTGACCTGGATATCGAACCGGTCGGGCACATCCCCCATGGCAATATACCGGATGGATACCCCGCGTTTTTCAGCTGTTTTCAGGGCATCGGCCAGATGGAGGTCTGCCTCGGGAAAAAGTCTGGCATATATTTCGTCCTGTGCGGCCCGGATCATGTCCCTGGCCTTGGACATGACATTGTCGTATCCGGTGAGTGTCCAGACATATTCAAAATCTTCTTTCTGGGAGGCCTTGGTGATTTCTTTTTCAACCAGGTCAATGTTGGCGTTGAATTCTCTTTTGAGGCGGCGTATCATTTCATCCGAAGGCAGGGGGGCATATTGCCCGGCCTGGACCTCAATGACATATCCTTTGGCAATGAGGCTGCGCAGGACATCATAGATTCTGGACCGGGCTATACCGGATATTTTGCTGAGCTGGGACCCGTTCACCGGGTGGCTGCTCACCAAGGCCATATAACAGGCGGCCTCGTACTGGGAAAATCCTAATTGGGTAAGAGCTGATTTGTTTTCCATAATTTTTACCAAAATCAATAATTGTTGCTACCTCAATAGCAACATAAACAAGATGTGGCTTTTTGTCAAGGAGGTCTATTGATTTGGGCGTTATCCCGTTGTAGCAATTCTCAATATGGGGATACATTCAAATTGAGAACTGCCGATCCCTTTGGCTCGGGATTGACAATTTTCGTAGGCTATGCGCATATGACATATTTAATTCATACTATTAAGATAGGAGTATACATATGGCAGGTTTAAATAAGGTCATGCTCATCGGCAACCTGGGCCGTGATCCTGAGATCAGGTATTCTCAATCAGGATTGGCCGTGGTGAATTTTTCCATTGCCACAAGCGAGCAGTGGACGGATAAGGGAACAGGGGAGCGCCAGGAAAAAACCGAATGGCATAGAATTGTTGTGTTCGGCAAGCAGGCGGAAACCTGTTCGAAATATTTGTCCAAGGGGAGTTCCATTTATATTGAAGGGCGCCTTCAGACCCGGTCCTGGGAAAAAGACGGCCAGACCCACTATACCACAGAAATTGTGGCCTCTAATTTTCAATTCCTTGGCGGGCGGGGCGACAACCAGGGTGGCGGCGGCGGATACCAGAAACAGGGCGCCGGCGGATACCAGCAGCAGGGCGGAGGCGGCGGAGGCGGCGGATATCAAAACCAGGGAGGTGGTGGATACCAGCCCAACCAGGGGGGATCGGCAGGTGCACCGGCACCCAATTCCAATAATTTCCAGGGCCAGACCAGTCCGGGGATGACCGGTGGGCCGGATCCCATTCCCGACGATGATATTCCGTTCTAAGGAAACCCTTCACCCGGGGGCAACAGCCGTCCCCGGGTGGTTTTTTCTACTCTTTGGCGGATTTTTCAATATCAATGATTTTGGCTTTAAGATAGGGCTTGGTTTCGTACCGGGTGATGTTGGTGAGATCATGGGTGAGCCGGGCCAGCTTGTCGACTTCTTTTTGAATAGCAGACAGGGCAGCTGAGATGTCTCCATCCAGATTTTTTTTCTCCCCCAGGATTTCGCAATAACCCATAATTACCTGTAAGGGCTGGCTCAACTCGTGGCAGACCCCTCCTGTGGTTTCCAGAGCTGTGGCCAGTTTCTCTTTTTCGAGCCGGACCTGTTCATGGGCCCTCTCCTGGGTCAGGTCTTCAATGGATAAAAGGGCAACTACTTGATTGGCAAGCTTGAGGGGTTGGGTGGCAAGCCTGAATATTCTTTGGCCTTTACTGTTTAATACCTTTTTGATTTCAACCATGTTTCTCGGTGTCCCGTGTTTCAGCGCTTGTTCGAGAGACTCCTTGAATAGGCATTGGAGACAATCTTCGCTGAAGCCGCATCCCCGGGCATCTTTTTGATGATTGATGCAGCCAAAGGCTGCCCCCAAAGTCAGGCCTGCAAGGCGGTCAATATCCTTACCAGTGAATATTTCGGAACTCTTATTGGCCAGAAGAATTTTCTGATTCCGGCCAAAGACCAGAATGGCCATGGGCAGGGCATTGATAACCTCCAGCAGCCCTTCCCGGGTGTATTCTCCTGTGGGATCAGGCATTTTTCCATCGCTCTATCTTTTCAAAGGCGTTTTCAGCAGCCTTGAGAAGCTCGGCAATGCTCACAGGTTTTTTATAGTAATCGTCAAAACCCGCATCTCTGCAGTCCGAGAGTTCGAACAAGGAGGCATATCCGGTCAGGGCATAGAGGATGGCCATGGGCATCTGGTTTTTGATGGCACGGCAGAGGTCAATGCCATTCATGGCCGGGAGATTGAGATCCAGGAACATGACAAGAATTTTTTCCGTTTTGAGCAGTTCAAGGGCCTCTTCGGCACTGGCTGCTGTTTTGACATCATACCCTTTCTGGGTAAAGGCCAGTTCAAACATATTTAAAATAGTGGTTTCGTCGTCCACCACAAGTATGGTTTTTTGAGGCATGGTTTCTTTTTACCTTAATTAGATAGGATTTATTCGGTTACCGAATTAGATCGGACTTGATCGGTTTCAGCCAATTGGAATATGCCGTGGATATCCAGAATCAGCCCCACCCTGCCGTCTGCCAGGATGGCCCCGCCGGAAAATCCCGGGATGCCTTCCAGGTTGCCGCCCAGGCTTTTGATGACATATTCGTCTTTGCCCAGGAGTTCATCTATGAGCAGGGCCTTTTGTTCGTCTTTGGATTCCACTACCACGGCCAGGGCGTCCCAGATGTTTTTATCGTCGTTGATGTCTGAGTACAGATTTTTCAGCCGGACAATGGGGATGAGATGGTCTCTTTCCTTGATCATTTCACCCTTGCCTTCAACGGTGAAACAATTGTCTTTTTCCGGCTTGAATGCCCTCTGGATGGCGGTTGTGGGAATGACGTATTTTTCCTCTCCCACCCTCACCAGCATGCCGTCGATGATGGCCAGGGTCAGAGGGAGGCTGATGGTGAATTTGGTACCCGCCCCTTTCTGGGATTCGATTTTTAAATGCCCCCTGAACCGCTCGATTCCGGATTTCACCACATCCATGCCCACGCCCCTGCCGGAGACATCCGTGATCTCCTTGGCCGTGGAAAATCCGGGCTGGACAATCAAGTCGTAGATTTGGGCATCGGTGAGCTGGTCGGTTTCAGATACCAGGCCGGACTGAATCCCTTTTTCCAGAATCCGGTCACGATCCAGGCCTTTTCCGTCATCCTGTATTTCGATTATGATGTTGCCGCCCTTGTGATAGGCACTCAGATGGACGGTGCCCTGGTCGGGCTTACCTGTATCCTGGCGTTGAGCCGGGGGTTCAATGCCGTGGTCTACGGAGTTTCGAATCATATGGACCATGGGTTCGTATAGAGCATCCACCACATTCCGGTCAATCTCCGTTTCTTCCCCGCTCATGGTCAGGTTCACGGGTTTGCCGGATTTTCTGGACAGGTCCCGGACCAGACGGATCATTTTCATGAAGGTGGATTTAATGGAGACCATGCGCATGGACATGGCAATGTGCTGCATGTTGGATACGATCTGGCCCAAATGCGTTACGCTCTGGATCAAGGAGGGATCGCCAGCCACCTTCTGCTTGAGCATGGACTGGGCTATGACCAGCTCTCCGGCATAGTCCACCAGGTCGTCCAGTTTTTCCGTATTAACCTTGACCTGGGCCTTTACCCGTTTTTTTTCTGTTTTCTGGTCCATGAGGGCCTGGGCAACCTGGATCGGTTCGGCCTTGTTCTCTTCAATGAGGATTTCGCCGATTTTCTTATCCGGTTTGGAATCCCTCTGGGTTTCCAGGGTGTCATCCAGGCTTTTTTGGTCGATCACCCCTTTTTTCACCAGGATTTCACCTAGGGGTTCCCGGGTCTCCTGGCCTCCTTGGGTCAGTTGGAGATGGAGGGCGGAGAGCTTGTCCCGTAGCCCGTCGATATCAAGGTCGTTATCCGGCAGTTTTATGCCTTGGGCCACCCCCTGTTTGACTCTTTCAACAAGCTTTTTGAGCATATCCACAGATTCAAGGATTGCGTCGGTGGCCAGGTTATTGATGATGAACTCACCGCCCCTGGCACTGTCCAGAAGGTTTTCCGTGGTATGGGCTAATTGGTTGATTTTTTTCAGGGCAAGGAAACCGGCCACCCCTTTGATGGTATGCACGGGCCTGAAAATGTTGTTGATGATTTCTGCATCCATGGGATCCTGTTCCAGCTCAATGAGGTGGACCTCAATGGAATCCAGATTGTCTTCGGCTTCGGAGACAAAGTCCACCAAGATTTCCATGTCTTCGCCGGAAATGGGTTCCGGTTCTCCCTGGGGGGCCGGCGGAGCCGATGGTTCAGGCATTGTAATTTCATGTTCTTTCGGGGGGGGCTTAAGGGCCGGAATCTGACTGGTGAGAATGGCGGAATCCAGAATATCAATGACATCTTTGGTTTCAAAGGTGAATTCAATCCCTTTTTTCATATGGCGGAATATGGCTTCCAGGAGCAGGAGAGCATCCTCCAGGGGCTTGGTATTGGACATGGTTTCCAGGGTCATGTTTTCAACAAAATGCCGGCATGATTCAACCACCAGGAAAAAGGTGTCTGAGTCACTCTGCTTGGCGGCGACGGACATCTCTTCTAACAGCATGATCATACTGCCGATATCCGGGGTATCACCGGGGCAGAATTCACCGATGAGTTTGGCAAACCGTTTTAACAGGGTTGACATATCGTCCAAAATTACATTTTTATCCACTAATCTTACCTCCAAAAGGAATTGAGACTAACCTCAATTGTCTTTACCGTCTATAAGAATTGAGGCCCAACTCAATAAATGCACATCTGCTCCGGATTCGACTGTATTCTTTGGGCTAATCGTTAATCGGGACTGCATCGTTTGTCAAGCATTTTAATCAGTTCAGTGGTCTCCGGCTTGGTGATGTAATTATCCGCATTGACCTTGTGGCACTTGGCCGTCATCTGTTTGTTGATCAAAGAGGAGAACATGACCACATACATATCCTTGAGCACCGGGTTCTGTTTGATCTTCCGGCAGAGGGTCAGTCCGTCCATTTTGGGCATTTCAATGTCTGTGATCAGCACCGTCCTTCGAAGTTCTTCGGGGCTGGGATTCTGATAATTGGTACGGATATGGGAAAAGGCCAGTTCGCCGTTGAAAAAATCTTCAATATGTATGAAGCCGGCCTTTTTAAGGCTTTTCACCACGCTTTTGCGCATCAATGGGGAGTCCTCGGCAAAGAGGATCCGGAGCTGGTTCCTGGGGATGGTCTCCTGCTGCTTGATCACCTCTTCGGACACCTCTTCTATAACCAGATCCGGAAATATGGATGCCAGGATATGTTCGAGGTCCAGCACCAGAATCTGGATATCTTCCACATGGACGGAGCCGGTAAAATAGGCATTGCTTTCCAGCATGGCATCCATGGGTACGAATTCCTGCCAGGACATCCTGTAAATCCGTTTTACACCCTGAACCTTGAAGCTGTTTACGGAGTTGTTGAACTCTGTTACCACAATGATTTCCCGTTCTGTTTCCAGGCCGGATTCAATGCCGAGAATTTCGGCCAGGTCAAGCAGAGGGATGGTCTGGTCCCGGTATAGATACATGCCGGAAATCCCGGGGGGGGATTCGGGCAGGGGGGTGACCCGTTCCGGGTCATACTGCTGAATGGACTGGACTTTTGCCACATTCATGCCAAATGCCTGATTTCCCACAAAAACCGTGAGCAGTTCCATTTCATTGGTGCCGGATTCCAACAGGATTCCCGAATTTGCTGCGGCTTGAATGGTCATGTCTTCTCCTTTGTCTGTTTTAATGCCAGGTGGCTTTCACCTTAAATTTTCAGTATACTGTGGTGTATCACAGGCCGGGCTCACCATATGATCTTCGGTGAGATTTGGAATAATGCTCAACACCATGGGACACCCTTCAATATGGGTTGCGATATTCAAAATACAGCAGTTAAACCGCTTGCCGGTTGTTTTTTGGAACAGCGGGGCTGAAGATTGTGCCCATCCGTTTTCAACCAGACTGCGTATATCTTTTTCCTCTGTGGGTAAAAGTCCCAGTTTTTCGGGATTTTCTTTTAAAAATGTTTTTTTCGTATACCCCAGAGTCTGGTAAAGGGCGGGGGTAGCCTCAATGATTCTGCCCTGTTCCAGGGCGGTTTTTGCCATGGGAATGCAAGGATGGGAGAGGAGGCTGTTCAGCGCCTTATGGGTTTCGTGGAGACGGGTCTGAACCGGGTGGATATCATTTGCCCACAGGTTTTGCATGTCCCGCCCTTTTTTTTCCCTTCTGTTTTTCTGAAAGATATAAAAGCAAAACAGGACCAGACTGGTCAGAGCCAGGGCAAGGATCAGGGCCGGTTGAATCTGGGGTGAATTCTGCCCGGGTTGCTGTGCCAGAGCCGTACCCTGGAAAAACAATCCCAGGATCAGACACCGGGACAAGTTTAATATGATCTGAAAAGGATCTTTCATTTCATCGCCTTGATTTTCCATAGAAACGGTTTTTCCGGTATCGTGCTTTCAGATCCGCGAAATACGTTCTCTTTTTATTGGTGATATTTTGATTTCAAAGAAAACAGACCTGACAGTCAGAATAATGTACCATAGATAAATAAGGTATGCAAAAAAAACCTGGAAAGGGCCTATTTCCAGGGATTCTCTTTTCGCCACTGTCTGGGGCTCTTATATCGTTTTCCCAGAGACCATATGCCTATTCTGTTTTTTTTTGCCCAATTTTGGGCTGCTTTATATGCTTTAATGTTCAGACCTGAAGGTCTGTTACCCCGGTAAATCTCGGCCATACCCTTTCGAACCATGTAAAGATTGATGTTTTGTCCTTCAGAAAATACCTCTGCCAGAATCCGGTTATAGCCGCCGGTGCCGTATTGTATGAGTCGAATCTGCCGGTCCCTGACTCGATCCTTGAGGATCTGTTTGGCCTTTTTTGCATAGGGTTGGCTTTTCTGCCCTTTTCGGCCGGTTTCAGGGGTGTCTATGCCCACCAGCCTTACCTTGAAGGTCAGAGACCGGCCCCCCTGACTTCGAGGGTGTCTCCGTCAAAAATACGGATCACCTTGAATTGTTTTTCTTTGGGAATCAGCGGTACATCTTCTTTGCTTTGGAGGACCGCTCCCCGTTCAGGGGGAGAAATATTGGAATAGTGGCGGACTCCTTTTGGGTCAGTCCAGACATAGACATCCCCCATACCCTGTCCGGGCATCAGTCCTGAAGACAAAAGGAAAATGAATACCATAGGTGTAATCTTCCGAATCATAGTGTTCCCCGGCATTTAGGGTAGGTGGAAAATGATACCTAAGTTTACCTTTTATGGTTTAAAATGACAACAGACCAGTTTTTTGCATCTTTTTCCCAGACCTGTGAAAAATTGAGCTCCCCATAGTGCTCAATCAACCTATCTTTTTCCCAGGTCCGGATGCCGGAGAGTATGAGGTAGCCCCCCGGAAGGGCTGCCTGGGAGATCAGGGGCGCGATCTGTTTCAGGGTGGGGAACCGCAGATTTGCCATGATCAGGGAGAGTTTAAGGCCCTTGGGTGACATGAGGTCATCAATGATGGTGATCCTGCTGTCCAGGCCGTTAGCAGCCACATTCTGTCCGGCCTCGCTTACGGAGTTTGCATCAATTTCCCAGGCCAGGCAGTCGTCCATACCTGCCAGGCAGGCGGCAACGGCCAGAATCCCCGAACCCGTGCCGATATCCCCGGCACGGCCGTTTAGTTCTCTGGTGGAAAAAAGGGTGTCAATTGCACTGAGGCAGAGCCGGGTGGTGGGGTGGTGGCCTGATCCAAATGAGATGCCTGAGGTGATCCGGATATCAATGTCCCGGGGGCCAGCAGCGGAGGTTATTCCAGGGGGAAGGATAAAAAACCGTTCTGTGACCCGGACCGGTTTTGAAAAGCTTTCCATGACATAGGTGGAGCCGTATAGATCCTGGTAGGCCACTTCCTGCTCCGCCACCAGGGTGGTGAGGACTTTTTTTGCCTGCCCCAGCGAGATGTCAAGCTCCCGGGAGATCTCCCGGATGTATGCCCGGGCCGTGAGCCTGACCTCGGATTCCAGGAGAATTTCCAGAACTGCATCCCGTCGGAAACCATCACGGTTAAAGGGAGTCATGCCCCTCTCTTTTGAGAAGGTCGGCATACCAGCAGGCAAACTCGAACATACCCCGGATGTTTTCCTCGTCATTGATAATGCCCAGGCACATTTTAAAAGCCCCTTCGGCAAAGGAATTGGAATATTCTTCATGGTCAACGGAAGAGAGAAACTCCCGGATCAGCATCTGAGAGGTCCGTTTGGTCTTGTCCTTGCGGATGTCAATGGGATCCTTGGGTTCTTCAAAGGGGTCCCAGTTTTCATATCCTTTTTTCATGATTTGGCGCTTGCCGCGCTTGCCCATGGCGTCGAATATGTTTTTTTTTCGTTCTGCAATCTCTTCGGGGCTGAAATGGTTATCCATCTTTCTTTACTCCAAGATAGTCTTCGCTGAATTCAGTGATCATGGCCATGGATACGGGAACCAGCATCTCATGCATCCGGATTTTTTCAGAATTGATATCTTTTATCAGCTCGGCGGAGAGTAGCTGGAGCTGGGTATATATTTTATCCATGTTTAAGGTGGGGTAGGGTTGACCCTGGACAAAATTGGTCCTGCCGCAGATATGGGAGGTACCGGCTGTTGAAGTGGGTATCCCGTATACCCGGCAGGTGATGGGCCGATTTTCGTACATCACACAGAGATTATCTTGGCCCAGCAAAGGGCAGCGAACGCGTTCTTGTGACATCCGGCCCACTATTTCAAGCTGGTCTGCTCCGGCTTTGACTTTTTTGTATGCGTCCCGTTTCATCTTTACCAGGGCCCTATCTGTTTTGTCGGCCACAGCTATGATCTCAGCCTTGGCTGATCCCGAGAAATTTTCCTTAAACTTGTGGTTCAGGTAAAGGGCTTCAATGAGGGTGAGGTCAAAAATGGCATAACAGCAGTCAGAGCATTTTTCCCTGCAGAACACCTCTTTGGGAAACTCGTGTTTTACCCGCTCAAATATCTGGTCCACCATCTGGACCACGGCTTCATACTTTGCAAAATGTTTTTCTAAATCTAATGCCATGGGATTTCCTTATTATTTTCCAAATTTATTTTCCGATGCAAAAATTGTTAAATATCGCATCCAGTATATCTATAGAGGCGGTTTCTCCGGTTATTAATCCAAGAGAATCAATACCGTTTTTAACATCAAAGGCCAGGATCTCTTCTTCCTGGCCCGCATCTATACCGGCCAATACCGATTCCATGTGGGTCAGGGCCTGGTTTAATGCGTTTTTATGCCTCAGGTTGGGGATAACAGCGTCGTTTTCCATGTCCAGATTCCGGATGCAGGTGTCGGTGAGGCGTTGCCGGAGCCTGTCAATACCCTGGTTCATCAGGGCTGAAATTTCTACTATAGGAATCTGGGCCAATTCATCAGGCAAATCCGGTGTACTTCCTTTTGGAGCCAGGTCTGTCTTGTTGATCACATGGATGACTTTTTTCCCCTCCGGAACGATTTTTGAGAAGGTCTTTTCCGAAAATTTTTGTCCCGGTTCGGTCATATAAAGCACGATGTCGGCCTGGGCAATGTGATCCCTTGCCTTTTCAATGCCGATGATTTCGACAAGATCGTCGGTCTCATGGATTCCGGCAGTATCAATGACCACAAAGGGGATTCCTTCGATATTAAGGCCTTCTTCAATGGGATCACGGGTGGTGCCCGGGATTGCCGTGATAATGGAGCGTTCTTTGTCAAGAAGGCGGTTCATGAGGCTGGACTTGCCCACATTAGGTTCTCCGCAGATGGCCACCCGGATGCCGGTCTTCAGGAAACATGCGTCTTCGTGTTTTTGGATCAGTTCGCGGCAGGCCTCCATGACCCGTTCCAGGTCTTTCCTGTCGTGGTGGGAAAAGGAAAACGGGGTGACATCGTCGGGAAAGTCAATGGAGGCTTCAAGCCGGGATAGAAGGGCAATGAGAATCTCTTTCATGCCCTGGATATCGCTTTTAAGTGACCCCAGATTCTGGGAGGCTGCGAATTTGAGGGAGGAATCGGATCTGGCATTAATGATATCTGCCACGGCCTCGGCCTGGGTCAGGTCGATGCGTCCGTTTAAGAATGCCCGTTTGGTGAATTCTCCGGGCTCGGCAGGCCGGGCATTCTGATTGAAAATCAGGGACAGGATCCGCCTGAGCACAATGGTGCCGGAATGGGCCTGTATTTCCACCACATCTTCGGCAGTATAGGACCTGGGGCCTTTCATGGGAAGGACCAGGACCTCGTCAATGGTTTCCGGTCCATCCTGAATGTATCCGTGGCAGACGGTGTGGGATATCAATGGTGCCGGTCTGGTTTCAGCCCCCCGGGTGGTAGAGAATATTTTGTCTGTTATCTCAAATGCCCGGGGACCAGAAATGCGGATGACACCGATACCGCCGCTTCCGTATGGCGTGGCTATGGCGGCAATTGTTTGAGTCATCTATTTTTTGGACCGTCTTTTTCCCCTAAAGGAGTTCCGCTTTTTGGGGAAAATGACCAGTCGCCTGTAATATCCGTCCCCCATGCTCTGGGTCCGGACCTGGCTGTCTTCTTTCAGGGCCAGGTGAACGATCCGCCTGTCCTGGGCACTCATCTGGTTGATGGTGGCCGGGCGCCCGGTTTTTTTTGCTTTTTCCGCCATCTTAAAAGCCAAGTGTCGCAGGTTTTCCTTCCGGGTTTCCATATACCCTTCAATGTCCACCTTGACCCGGACCCGGGCCTCGCTCTGGCGGTTGATGATCTTATCCGTGAGAAACTGCATGGCATCCAGAGTCTGGCCTTTTCTGCCGATGAGGATGCCGGCATTTCCCCCTGAGATCTGGAGAGTGAGTCGGTCCTCTTCTGTTACGGCTTTGATCTGGGCATCGTCGGTGATGAGGTCCGCCATTTTCTGCAGGGCCTCAATGCCCAGATCAATGGATTCCTGGGTAACGTCCACAGGGGGAGGCAATTCGGCCTTGGGCGCCTCTTTTCTTTCTCTTTCGGAACGCCTGGGGGCCTGTTCTGTATCCCACCGGCCGTTGCTGTCATCTTTTTCAGTGGCCTGTTCATCCTTTATATCACCGGCAGGAGCATCCTTTCGGTCTGATTTCGGGGCCACCGGGGCTGCTACCGGTTCAGGAACAGGAGCTGCTTTGGGAGCAGGGGCGCCTTCCAGCCGGGTTTCTTCTCCAAAGGCTTCATCAACAATGGAGAGAATTCCCTGCATTTCTTCATCAGAAGCGCTGGAATCTTTAGCCGGAACCGTCACCTTGATTTTGGCGTCCTTCCGGCCCACAATACCGAAAATACCAGAGGTACCCGTTGAAATAACGTCGTATTTCAGAGCGTTTTTGGCAATACCCAGTTTGGCACAGGCATTCTCCACCGCTTTATTGACATCTTTTCCGGTAAATTCCTGGGTGTTTTTCATATGGCCTCCTTAGGCTAATTTCTTCTGTGTGTAAAACTGCTGTCCCATTGAGATGATGTTGTTGACAAACATGTACAATACCAGGCCTGCCGGAAAATTGATGAACAGGACGGTCATGAATATGGGCATGAGCATCATCATTTTGGCCTGCATGGGATCACCGGCCGTGGGCGTCATTTTCTGCTGGAGCAGGAAGGAGGCACCCATGAGAAGGGTCAGCACGGGGATGCCGGAGGGGGCATCCATAAAGGGAATGGAAAAACTAAAGCTAAAGAGCCGATCCGGGCCGGACAGATCGGTTATCCACCCCACGAAAGGCGCATGGCGCAGCTCAATGGCCATGTACAGCATCCGGTACAGGGCAAAGAAGATGGGCATTTGCACCAGCAGGGGCAGACAGCCCGAAGCCGGGTTGACCTTATAAGTCTTGTACAGGCCCATGATTTCCTGGTTCATTCGCTGTTTGTCATCCTTGTACTTTTCCCGGATTTCCATCATCAGGGGCTGAACCTTTTTCATTTCGCTCATGGACTTGTAACTCTTGGTGCCCAGGGGCCAGAAAACCAGCTTGATGAGAACGGTCAGCAGGATAATGGCAATTCCGTAGTTGGGAATCACCTTGTGGATATAGTTCATGGTGATGAGCAATGGTTTGGCAATGATGTCAAAAAATCCGAAATTAATGGACTTGATGAGCAAGTTGTCATACTGGCTCAGGACCTTGTGGCTCTTGGGGCCCATGTAGAAAGTATAGGCGAACTTGGCCTGCTTGCCCGGATCCAACCGCTCCATTTTTTGGTTGAAACGGTTGGTTACAATGCCGTTGGCAAAGGAGAGCTTTAGAACGGCCGATACGGGTTCTTTGGGCATCACCGCCGTGAGAAAGTACCGGTCTGAATACCCGGCCCAGCCGATGGCGGCGGAATAGGTGTCTTTCTCTTCTATATCATCTGGGTCGATGGACAGAAACTCATTGTCCACATATGCCATAGGGCCCTCAAAGGCAAACCTTGACCGTGTCTTTATTTCATCGTTGTACAAGCCGGGGACAGATATGGACAGGGCATCGTTCAGGGGCATGCCTGAGCCGTTCTGTACAAGTACATCACAGTCAATGAGGTAGGTGTCCGCCCGGAAAGTGTAAATTTTTTGTATGGTAATGCCCTGGGGGCTGGTCCATGTGAAGGCAATGGTTTTTGCCCCTTCATTAAGGGCCTGGTCTTTGGTATCGGTATCTGCGGAATAAACCGCATTGCCGAGACCAAGAACACTTCCACCGACCAAATTAAGGGCAAGGGTGCCGCCGACGCGGTCGACAAGTTCTTGAGGCACCAGCTGTTTCTGGGAAGAATCTGCTGCGTTGGTTTCCTTGAAGTTTTTTAAGGTCAGACTTGTGACCGCTGCCATATGCTCGGAAACCGCAATGTCATAAAGCGGAGTGGATATGGAAATGGTGCGGAAATCCTTTGCCGCAGGCTGGACCATGGTTTGGGTCGCCTGGGAGGCCGTACCACCGGCATAATCCGAAACATTTGACGGTTTTTCCGCCGGTGCCTGGGTCTGGGTTTCCTGATTTTGGGAGGGATTATCAAGCTGGGGGGGTGCAGTGAAAAAAAACTGATAGCCCACAAGGACCACCACGGATAGCACCACAGCTAGCAATAATCGTTTTTGCTCATCCATCTTCTCTCCTAGAATAAAAAAAATTTAACAAAGAAGAGGAAGGCAGTTATGCACAACAGTTAAACAGTTTACCTATGGAACCGGATCATAACCTCCAGCTCGGAACGGGTGACAGCGCAATATCCTTTTCAGGGCCATTGCGCCGCCTTTGAGACTGCCATATTTTTCAACCGCTTCCAGGGCATAGGCCGAGCAGCTAGGCACGTACCTGCAGTTTTGCCCCAGAAATGGTGATATAAAAAATTGATAAAATTTAATCAATATGGATAATAGCTTTTTGCTCATTCATACCAACGCTATTTTTTTAAAAAGTTTATCAAGCTTCTCAGTGATTTCTCTGTTGGATAGCGTAGTCAGACCTTTCCGTGCAATGATATTTATATCCTTGATTCCGGTTACGAAGTCTTTTCTCTGTCTGAAATATTCTCGTATAAGCCGTTTTATCCTGTTACGCGCTACTGCATTCCCCACTTTTTTAGATACGGTAATTCCAATTCGATTGTGTTGTCCTGTTCCGTCAAGAACAGCGGCTATAAAGGAGCCTGTTCGTATCTTCTTCCCGTGTTTTGAAAGCTTTAAAAATTGGAACCTTTTCAGGATCCTTACATCTTTGGGAAAGTTATTCAATACATCCCTGTCTGGCACTAAACAGTGGTCAGTCTTTTTCTGCCTTTGGCCCGTCTGGCATTGATAATTCTTTTGCCGCCCGGGGTAGACATTCTTTTAAGAAATCCATGTTTTCTTGTTCTTTTCCGGTTGCTTGGCTGAAATGTGCGTTTCATAAAATTACAATCCTTGTTACTGTCTGGTTAATATAAATGTGTCAATCTTTCAAACTTCAATAAACACAAGACTTTAACCGGTTTGTCTGAAAAAGTCAATTAATATTCGAAACTCCAGTCAGCTTATCTTGAAATATTTGGTCTCGGAATGGAGCATGATATGGGTCTCTGTGAATTCAATTTCATCAATATTATTGAAGCCCCGGTCAAAGAGAAAATCATTGAGGTCATTTATGGAATTTGCAAGGACCTCCACAAAAATATCATACTTTCCAGTGGTCACCCATACCGCATTGACATAGGGAAGGGCCTGGATAGCCTTGAGGGCCCTGGCATGTGTCCTGTGCTTCAAATTAATGCCCAGAAGGGCCGCCACTTTATTGGAAAGCACAAAGGGGTTAACCCGGGCTTCGAGTTTAAGGATGCCCTGTTGGGTCAGCCGGTTCACCCGGTTACTGATGGTACCTTCGGAAACACCCAAATCATTTGCAATGCTTTTAAAGGGGGTACGGGCGTCTTTCTGGAGTGCCAGTATTATCTTTGTCTCAAGCTCATCAATGCTGCCGTTCGTTAAGGTCATGGTGTACTCTTTCGCTATGATAAAAGTTGAATCTGAATCAAATATATGTAAAATATAGTATATAAATTACATTAATTTCAAGAAATATATCATTTTATTGTGAATAATCCAAAAAATATTTGACAATCAAATAAACTACAGTGCAAAATAAACACCTGCCGAATTTTATTTAAGAGAGGTAAATATGAAAACCATGAAAGCGCTGGTCAAGGACGCGCCGGAGCCAGGTCTGGTTCTTCAGGACGTGCCGGTTCCGGAGATTGCCTATAACGAAGTATTGATAAAGATTTTAAAAACCGCTATCTGCGGAACCGACGTTCATATTTATAACTGGGATAAATGGTCCCAGCAGACCATTCCCGTTCCCATGCATGTGGGCCATGAGTTTGTGGGCACAATTGAAAAGATTGGCTCCCATGTCACGGATTTTACGCCCGGCGATCTGGTCTCAGGTGAGGGCCACCTGGTCTGCGGGCATTGCCGGAACTGTCTGGCCGGTCGCCGTCACCTCTGTAAGAACACTCAAGGGGTGGGGGTGAACCGTCCCGGTGCCTATGCCGAATATCTTGCCATTCCGGTGACCAATGTCTGGTACTGCGACCCTTCCATCCCCCTGGATGTTTTGGCCTGCTTCGACCCTCTGGGCAACGCCACCCATACAGCCCTTTCTTTTGATGTGTTGGGAGAAGATGTGCTCATCACAGGTGCCGGCCCCATCGGCTGCATGGCTGCAGCCATTGCCCGCCATGCCGGCGCCCGCCATGTGGTGATCACCGATGTGAATCCTTTCCGCCTGGATCTGGCCAGAAAAGCCGGTGCCAGCCTGGCCGTGGATGTGTCAAAGGATAATCTGGCAGAGGCCCAGAAACAACTGGGCATGAAAGAAGGATTTGATGTGGCCATGGAGATGTCCGGCAACCCCGCCGCTCTCAACGACATTCTGGAGAATATGTGCCACGGCGGTAAAATCGCCATGCTGGGCATCATGCCCGATCACACTGCGATCGACTGGAACAAGGTGGTATTCAATATGCTGACCATCAAGGGCATCTACGGCAGGGAGATGTATGAAACCTGGTACAAGATGACCACCATGCTCCAGACCGGCCTGGACATCGGCCCCCTGATTACCCACAGATTCCATTACACCGAGTTTGAGAAGGGGTTTGAGGCCATGCGGTCGGGGAATTCGGGAAAGGTTATTCTTAACTGGGATTAAAGCCAAAACAAATTTTCAAAAAACGGAGTAAATAATTATGTCCATGAACAAACTTGATAAAAGTCTGGAAGCCGAACTCGATGTTTTGGCTTCCCAAGGCCGTGCAAAAAATCCAGAGCGAATCATTACCCAATATATTCCACCAAAAGACGGGTTCGGTCCCCGGTATAAACTATCTGGTTCCGACAAAGAATTCCTCCGCCTGAATTCAAATTCCTATCTCTCCCTTTCCTTTTATCCCGAGGTGATGACGGCTGCAGACCGGGCAGCCCTGGAGTTCGGTGTCGGCCCCGGAGCGGTGCGGTTCATTGACGGGACTTTTACCCCCCACGTCCGGCTGGAAGAGCGGATTGCCGACTTCGTTGATAAACCGGCCGCCAAAATTTTCAACTCGGCCTACACCTCCAACTGCGGACTGGCCCTGTCCATTTCCAATAAAAAGACCCATTGGATCGGTGACCAGCTCAACCATAATTCAATTATCCGGGCCATGCGGATTACAAATATTCCAAGTGCGAATAAAGGTATATTCAGGCACAATGACATGGCGGATCTGAAACGGTGTCTGGATGAGGTGTCCGAGCAGATGGAACGGGTTGTGGTGGTTTTTGACGGCATCTTTTCCATGCGGGGGGATTATGCCCCCATCTCTGAAATTGTGGAGATCTGCAGGGACTACGACCATAAGTTCAAAGACGGTGTCATTACTGTGGTGGATGATTCCCACGGTATCGGGGCTTACGGAAAAACCGGCCGGGGAACCCCGGAATACGCCGGTGCCTGGCCAGATATTGTGGTGGGCACCTTTGGCAAGGCCTTCGGGGTAAACGGCGGTTTCATCGCCGGCAGTGCCGCCCTGATCGAAGCGGTCCGTCAGAAGGCCGATACCTATATTTACACCAATCCCTTAAGCGCGGCCGATTGTGCTGCCGCCACGGCAGCCATTGATATCTGCGACAGTGACGAAGGAGTGACACGTTTGACTCATCTGGGTGAGATGACGGCCCGGTTCAGGAAAGGCCTGGATGACCTGGGCTTGGAATCCATCCCCGGTCCCCATCCCGTGGTGCCCCTCATGGTCCGGGATACGGGCAACACCCATGCCTTGGTCCGTAACCTTTATGAAAACGGGGTCCTGGTGGTGGGGCTGACCTTTCCGGTGGTGCCCAAGGGAGATGAAACCATCCGGTTCCAGATCAATGCTAGCCATACAGAGGCCGATATTGATTATGTGCTGGGATTGATCTCGGGATTTATTTAACCAGAGATTCGAAAATATGGTACTCCTCAATATGGTAATGGGGCTCCGGGTAAATGGCAATTGGCTTGGAAAACTGGGATTCCAGGGAGGCGATCAGGTGTTTTTCACTGCCGTGGAGGAGCTGGGCAACCTCGGGATGGACCTTTACCGTGAACCGGTTGCCCATCATGTCCGATGCTTCTGAGACCAGATCTCTATATATTTTGTGGCAGATGGATTTGCCTGAGAGCAGGTGCCCGTTGCCGTTGCAGTAGAAGCAGGGTTCGCACAGGGTCCGGGTGAGGTTGCGCCGGGTTCGTTTCCGGGTCATCTGGACCAGGCCCAGTTCGGTGAGGGGGAGGATGTTGGTTTGACTCTTATCCCTTTTCATGGCCTCATGCATCCGGCTCATGACCTTTTCCTTGTGGGACTCCCGGCGCATGTCGATAAAGTCGATGATGATGATGCCCCCCATGTTCCTGAGCCGGATCTGGTAGGCGATTTCTTTCACCGCTTCCAAATTGGTCTTGAGGATGGTCTCGTCAAAATTGTGTTTGCCCACGTAGCGTCCGGTGTTGACGTCAATGGCAATGAGGGCTTCGGTCTGTTCGATGATGATATAGCCCCCGGATTTGAGCCAGACTTTCTTTTTCAGGGACCGGGCAATGTCGCCTTCAATATTATAGGCGTCAAAAATGGGTTCTCGGCCCTGGTAGAGTTCCACGGATAGATTGACGTCGGGCATGAGTTTTTTTAAAAAATTCTGAACATTGTTGTACTCGTCCATGGCGTCGATGATCAGCTTGTCTGCCTCGTTGGCCAGAAGGTCCCGGACGGCCCGGAACGTGACGTTCAGGTCTCTGTACACCAGGGAAGTGGCGGACAGCTTGTCGCTTCTTTCCAGGATATCCTCCCAGGTGTTGTTGAGGAATTCGATTTCTTTTTTCAGGGTGGTCTCGTCAATGTCCCTGGCCCGGGTTCTGAATATATAGCCGAAATTATTATTGTTTTTCCGGATGGCCAGGAGCATCTCCTTGAGACGGGTCCGTTCGGACTCGTCGGTGATACGCTTGGATATTCCGATATGGTCCACCGTGGGCATGAGCACCATGTAGCGGCCGGCCAGGGAGATATGGGTGGTCACCCTGGGTCCTTTGGTTCCGATGGAGGATTTGGCCACCTGGACCATGATTTCCTGGCCTTCGGTGAGTAAGTCCTCGATACTGCATTCCGGCGTGGCCTGGGCTTTCCAGGAGTTGGATGCCGATTCCATTTCCTCGGCATCCATTGCCTGGTCTTCCTGGTCTTCCCGGTCCTCGGTGTCAGGGTCCTGCTCAAATTTTCTGCACACCTTAAGGCTTGCCGTATCCAGGACGTCATCCACATAGATGAATGCGGCCTGGTCAAATCCGATATCCACAAAGGCGGCCTGCATCCCTGGCAGCACCCGCTGCACCCTTCCTTTGTATATATTCCCCGCTATACTGGTTTCATCTTTGCGTTCGATGAATACTTCCACGATGGTGCCGTTTTCAAGCAGGGCAACCCGGGTTTCATGGGGGGCGGAATTTACAACAAGCTCTTTTAACATGGGTTATCCTTGTCTTATTTTTTTAATTCTTGCCGTTTGAATAGAGGTCTCGTCTAGCTTAAAGGCCTTTGATAAAACTTCTGCCGGCCTGATGGTCCGTTCATTGTATTTAGTCAGCGTCATTTTCAGGCATCTGTCGTCCGTCAATTGAATGGATGTAACGGATTTGCTCAGATCCATCCTTCTAACTTTACCTTTCTTGCTGATATCTTCAACCATAAATTCGGGCAATGCCAGGAAATTATCCACATCGGCCTGAAGGATACAGGGGGTGGAAAAGCGGATGTTGTATACTGTATTCTCCTGGTTTGCCGCATTGGATTTCAGGTGGAGGGTGCAGGCGTAAACGCTTATCCCTTCGGGGAGCTGGGCATCCAGGTCGGTTTTTATCTTTTCGGGTTTCAACCCTTTTTCAAGGTAGATGAACATGGTCTCCTCTTCGCTTTCCATCCCTAAGGGCAGGGCATTGTCAAAGGACATGCGCATGGCCGGGTTAAAACCCTGGGAATATTTTACGGTAAGACCGGCCCGCTTCACCGCCCGCTGGAAAATGGTGGCCATTTCCAGGTGGCCAAAGAATCTGGCATCCCCTGTCTTTGAAAATTTGACATCATATTTGATAAAAGCCTCATCGGGAAGGGATGTTGGGGACGGAGGGGCAGCGGCGGCGGTTCTATTTTCTTCCAGCTGGTGGAGAACCGGCTTGATCTTTTTGAAATCACAGATCCCGCAGGCGGTACACTCGTTTTCCCTGCAGTCCTGTGTGGTGGCCAGCTCTTCTGCCTTTTTGAATTCTTTTTCAAGAAACCGGTTTGAGATGCCCGAATCAATGTGATCCCAGGGCAGGGGTTCGGAGGGTTCACGCTCTCTGGATGTGTAAAATATCGGATCAACGCCCGTGGCCTCAAAGGCCTGTTCCCAGAGGTTGAAATTAAACTGGTCGCTCCATCCGTCCAGGCGGCACCCCAGCTCATAGGCCTTGACCAGGAGGGGGGAAAGTTTTCTGTCTCCCCTGGCCCATACCCCTTCCAGCAGGCTGGTGTTGGGATCCTGCCATTTGAGTTTAACCTTGGGATGGCGAAGGTTTTCCCTCAGGTACTGGAGTTTTTCACGGGTTTGGTCCCGGGTCATCTGGGCATGGCGCTGGAATGGGGTGTGTGCCTTGGGAATAAAGCAGGTGGTGGAGACATTGATCATTTTTCTGCCCTTGGCATGGGCCGAGGCCAGCCGTCTGGACAGAGATGCGATCCCGTCAATATCTTCCATTTTCTCAAAGGGAAGCCCGATCATAAAATAGAGCTTGATGTTTTTCCAGCCCAGGGCCAGGGCGTTCTCCACCGTGGCTTCTATGCTGTCCTCGGTGAGATTTTTGTTGATGATGTCTCTTAATTTCTGGGTCCCTGCTTCCGGGGCAATGGTGAACCCGGTTTTTCTCACGGTCTTGATGAGTTCCATGAGTTCCGGGGTAAGCCGCTCAGCCCGGATGGAGGGCAGGGAGATGGCATTGCACTGACCCTGGCTTAAGCCCAGAAGTTCCTGCATCAGGGCGGTGAGCTCGGAATAATCCCCGGTGCTCAAGGAGAGCAGGGAGATGTCCGAATATCCCGTGGATGCCAGGGATTTGCGGGTGATTTCAAGAAGATCATCCATGGACCTCTCCCGCACCGGCCGGTAAATCATCCCGGCCTGGCAGAACCTGCATCCCCGGGAGCACCCCCGGGCAATTTCCAGGCGGAGCCGGTCGTGGACGGGCTTGGCATAGGGAACGATGGGGTCAATGGGAAAATTATCAATGGTCAGTTCCGGCAGGATGGCCCGCCTGATCCGGGTATAATCTTCATATACCGGTGTCAGGGTCTGGATGCCTTTTTCATCCCATTGGGGGGTGAAAAAAGAGGGCACATACACCCCCTGGATTCTGGAGAGCCGTCTGAGCAGGCTTTTCTTTTTTCCGTCACCGTCTTTCTTGAATGCAATGAGGGTGTCGGCAATTTCCACAATTGATTCTTCTCCGTCCCCGATGACAAAGGCGTCAAAAAAATCTGCCAGGGGTTCGGGGTTGAATGCGCAGGGGCCGCCTGCAATGAGCAAAGGAAAGCTGTCGTCCCGCAGGTTCGCATAGAAGGGGATTCCGGAGAGGTCCAGGAGAGTGAGGATATTGGTAAAATTCAGCTCATAGAGCAGGCTGACGCCAATGATGTCGAACTCGGCCAAAGGCGTCCGGGTCTCCATGGAGAGGCAGGGCATTTGTTTTTCCCGCATCAGGGCTTCCATATCCAGGGCCGGGGAAAAAAAACGTTCCGCTGCGATGTTTTTTCTCTTATTGAGAATGGAGTAAAGGATCTGGATGCCGAAATGTGAGGTCCCGATTTCATAGAGGTCGGGAAAGGCCAGGGCAAAGGTCAGATCCACAGTGTCGTGGTCTTTTTTTACCGCGTTTATTTCAGTGCCGGCGTAACGGGTCGGGGTCTGGACCCGGGCAAGGATATCTTGATAATTTTGTTCATGCATGATACTGATTTTATAAAAAATTTAACCTTAAATTTAAGTGTGATTATTTTTGATCAAAGTTAATAAATATATAATTTTTTTATGGAAATTGCAATGGAAAGAAGAAAGATAGATAGGGTATTAGGCCTTGATGCGTCACCGGGTGAGGTCTGTATTAAGGGCTGGGTAAGGACCAAAAGGGATTCAAAGGAGTTCTGTTTTCTGGAGGTCAATGACGGGTCCTGCCTGGCCAATATCCAGGTGATTGCCAGTGCGGACCTGGAAAATTACACGGATGTCCAGAAGTTGACCACGGGATCTGCTGTGGGCGTTGTCGGTGAATTGGTGGAATCCCCGGGAAAGGGGCAGAGGTGGGAAATCCAGGCCTCCAACCTTGAGGTGGTCAGCATTGCTCCGGAAAACTATCCCTTGCAGAAAAAACGGCATTCGGACGAATTTCTCAGGTCCATTGCCCATCTGCGGCCCAGGACCAATAAATACGGGGCAGCCTTCAGGATACGGTCTGAAATGGCCTATGCCATCCATAAATTTTACAGGGACAAGGGATTCCGCTATCTCACCGCTCCGCTGATTACAGGTTCCGACTGTGAAGGAGCCGGGGAAATGTTCCGGGTGACCAGCCTGGATCCGGCAGATGTTAAAAAACAGGGGTCCATGGATTTTTCCAAAGATTTTTTCGGACGGGAATCAAACCTCACCGTATCCGGCCAGCTCTCAGCCGAGATGTTTGCCCTGGCCCTGGGGGACGTCTATACTTTCGGGCCCACGTTCCGGGCGGAAAATTCCAATACCAGCCGCCATGTGGCCGAGTTCTGGATGCTGGAACCTGAGATGGCCTTCTGTGACCTCCAGGGGAACATGGACCACGGGGAAGAGCTGGTGAAAACCCTGGTGAAACATGCCATGGATAACTGTGAAGCGGACATGAACCTCTTTGGCAAATTTGTGGACAAGAGCCTTCCCGCTCTTCTGGACACCCTGGCGAATGCGGAGTTCGGCCGGCTTTCCTATACCGAGGCCGTCCAGATTCTTGAAAAATCAGGAAAAAAATTCGAATACCCCGTGACTTACGGCATTGATCTTCAGTCCGAGCACGAGCGGTTCCTGGCCGAAGAATACTTTAAAAAACCGGTATTCCTCACGGATTACCCCAGGGAGATCAAACCCTTTTACATGAGAGCCAATGATGATGGAAAGACTGTGGCCGCCATGGATCTTTTGGTGCCCAGGATCGGGGAACTCATCGGCGGCAGTCAGCGTGAGGAGCGACTGGACCGCCTCGAATCCCGCATGGATGAGATGAATCTGGAAAAAGACGCCTATTGGTGGTACCTGGATTCACGGCGTTTCGGCACCGTGCCCCATGCGGGATTCGGTCTGGGATTTGAGCGTTTTCTCATGATGATCACCGGGATCACCAATATCCGAGACGTGGTTCCCTTCCCCAGAACCCCTGGCAGCATTGATTTCTAGACCGTGGAAAAAATATATTACTTCCACGCCGGGGTGGCCCGGCAGATTATTGACGCAGATAAAACAGAAAGATCCCATGTCGAGGTTTCTCTGGACCTGAACATGTCCGTGGCAACCTTTCCCCTCCAGGACCACAATCTGGTTCTGGAGGGCGGCGTCATGCCGGTTGCCGATCTTGAACCGCTGCTGTCTGCCGGGAACAAGGTGTTCCGTTATACGGATAAACGCCTTGCCCCCATTGAAGTCCGGGCCGACGGGTACTATAAACTGGTGCCCACATCATCGGTGCCCACCCTTGAGATCAACGGGATAAAGATGCACCGGTCCAAGGATATTGCTCCCCTGGAAGATGCCAGGCTCAAAACCGAGCTGGTGGTAAGATCAGGGAATCATGTCCTGGATACCTGCGGGGGCCTGGGCTACTCTGCACTGTTTGCCGTAAAGGCCGGGGCCAGGACGGTGGTTTCCACCGAAAAAAGCCCTGCGGTTCTTAAAATCCGGCGCCAGAATCCCTGGGTCTGTCCCGGGGCCTTTGACTGGTTTACCCCGGAGGCGGCCCATCGGATCAACCTTGTCCAGGGGGATATAAATTCGTTTATCACCACCCTGCCGGACAACAGCTTTGATGCGGTGGTGCACGATCCGCCAAGATTCTGTTCCGCCACAGGTGATCTCTACGGCAAAGCCTTCTACGGGCAGTTGGCCCGGGTGATGCGCAACGGGGCACGGCTGTTTCATTACACGGGCAGCCCCAAAAAGATCGTTCACCAGGACCGGTTCATACAAAATGCCATGAAGCGGCTGGATCTGGCCGGATTTTACAAGATATCATTCAACGATCACCTTCAAGGGATATACGCTGAAAAAAACACAAGGATACTAGCATGATAATTACCGTATTGGATTATGGGGCCGGCAATGTCCGCAGCCTGATCAATGCCGTGGAGAAAATGGGGGGCCAAGTGAAGATGGTTGAGACTCCCGAAGATATTCTGGCTGCTGAGAAACTCATTTTTCCCGGGGTGGGCAATTATGCCTCTATGATTAAGATTCTCCACGAGAAAAATTTTGTTGAGCCCCTGCGGGAATATCTCAAAGCCGACCGACCTTTTTTAGGCATCTGTGTGGGTATGCAGGCCCTGTTTGAAGGCAGTGAGGAAGAGCTTGTTCCCAAGGAGAGTCTCGGATTTTTCAAGGGCCGGGTGGAGCGGTTTAAGACCGATCTTTCTGTTCCCCATATTGGGTGGAACGGGATCAATATCAAACAGGACTCTCCTCTGCTGGCCGGGGTTGAACCGGATACCAAATTTTATTTTGTCCATTCTTACCACATTGTGCCCCAAGATCCTTCTGTGATCCTGGCCACCACCACCTATGATTATGAATATGCCTCGGCCGTCCAGCAGGGCAATGTCATGGGCACCCAGTTCCATCCGGAGAAAAGCGGTGCGGCCGGGATGCAGTTATTGGAAAATTTTATCCAGTCCCATAATCTCAGGGCCGGAGGACCGGTGGATATTCCGGCCCGGGGGCTGTCCAAAAGGGTAATTGCCTGTCTGGATGTCAGATCCAATGACAATGGGGATTTGGTGGTGACCAAAGGGGACCAGTATGATGTCCGGGAAGAGGGCAGTGTCAGAAATCTGGGCAAGCCTGTGTCTCTGGCTGGAAAATATTATGAACAGGGTGCCGATGAGATCACCTTCCTGAATATCACAGGATTCCGGGATTTTCCCCTGGAAGACATGCCCATGCTCAGGGTGCTGGAAGAGACCTCCAAAAATGTCTTTGTTCCTTTGACCATTGGGGGCGGCATTCGGGAATTCACCGACGCCGACGGCAAACATTACACGGCCCTGGATGTGGCGGCCCGGTATTTTCGGTCCGGCGCGGATAAAATTTCCATCGGATCGGATGCGGTTTATGTTGCCGAAGCATTTATTGAATCCGGGGAAAAGACGGGCAAGTCGGCCATTGAACAGATCTCCCTGGTTTACGGAGCCCAGGCCGTGGTGATTTCCGTTGATCCCAGGAGGGCATGGGTGGCTTCCCCTGAAGATGCGCCCAAACACCATGTGATCGCTTCTAAAGAAAAAGGCCCCAACGGAGAAGCATATTGCTGGTACCAGTGTACAGTGCGCGGGGGACGTGAAGCCCGGGATATAGATGCCGTGGCACTTGCAAAGGCCTGCCAGGCATTGGGCGCCGGTGAAATTCTGCTCAATTGTATTGATAGGGACGGAACCAACTCGGGGTTTGACCTGGACCTGGTCAATGCGGTGCGCAAAAGCGTTTCAATACCGGTGATTGCATCCTCGGGTGCGGGGTGCGCGGCACATTTTTCTGAAGTGTTTCAAAACACCGACGCTGAAGCAGCCCTGGCGGCAGGAATTTTCCACAGGGAAGAGGTGCCTATCCAGGCCGTAAAGAAGCATCTGGCAGACCAGGGTATTGAAGTCCGTCAATAGGTGAACAATGCCCCGCCAGGGGCAGATACAATTCAAGATCAGGGGCGTTATGTAAAATATCGGCTTTGGGAAAAAATTATACATATCTTCGGTTGGGGTCATCCTGTTGACCATCCTAATCGTGGACGGGGTTAATTTTTTCCAGACCAAGAAAAGTTTTCTGGCCAAGGGAAAGGCCGGTATTCAAAGTGTGTCCGATGTGTTGGTGAATACGATTAAGGTGGCCACCAATTATAAAGCCAAAGATGAGACCCGGCCCATTGGTGGGTACTATCCGAAAGGGTCACCCCAATACAAAGCCGTGACATCTGAATCCCCTCTTCTTTTCCTGGAGAGCTCCGGTGGTGTCAAAACCCTGGGACTGCTGTCTCCGTTCAAGGATGCCCTGGAGGAAAAATTTGCCGGGGCTTACGGTTGAAAAAGATTTTGTTTCCTATGAATACGGTAATGGTCTGTTTTACGGATATACCACCTATTTTAAACCCTGGGACATGTATTTTACCGTTGCCGTGTCTGAGGCGGAACTCATGGCCGGAATCAATACGCAGATCATAGGGGCTGCCACTATGGGCGGGGGCGTTGCACTGATTCTGGGCATACTGATCCTTGCCATGATGAACCGCCAGTTCATGTCCAGTATGGACGGGATGGCATGAATGAAATGGTAACCGAGCTGGGCGGGATGATACGGGCCCTGGATACTGGTGTGGATACCCTGGGAGAGGCTTCTGGGGAATTGAACCGGATTTCCGACCAGATGAGTGAAGGGGCGAAGATTTCTGTCAAGAAGGTAAATAATGTGGCCTCTGCTGCCGAGGAAATGACCCGGAAATTTCAGATTTAAGGCAGACTTGTGATATGTTTCATAGCTGCCCCGGCAATTGCATCAATATCAAGGCTCAGGTCGATGCCCCCGGTTTTAACCGCTTCTTTGGGCATGCCGTAAACCACACTGGAAGCCTCGTTCTGGGCGATGTTGAAGGACCCGGCCTCTTTCATGGCCCGGATACCGGTGGCGCCGTCCGACCCCATTCCTGTGAGAATGATGCCCAGGGCATTGGCACCGGCGTACTTGGCCACAGATGAAAACAGCACATCCACGGCAGGGCGCTGGTGGTGGACCATGGGGCCATTTTTGACCTGGACAAAATACCGGGCCCCGCTTCTATGGAGGAGCATATGGTAATTACCAGGGGCGATGAGGGCAAGGCCGTTGGTTATGGTGTCCCCGTCACGGGCTTCCCTGACCCTGATCTGGCAGAGTGAGTCCAGGCGCTGGGCAAAATTGGCCGTGAACTGGGCAGGCATGTGCTGGACCACCACTACGCCGGGCGCATTTTCTGGTAATCGGGTGAGGACCCTTCGTATGGCTTCCGTTCCTCCGGTGGAGGCCCCAAGGGCAATGAGCTTATTTGTGGTGGCGGACAGGGCTTGGGAGGAAGGGATCCCCCGCTTTTTCCGGTTCGGAATGATGGGTTTAACATTGGCACCGGCCAGTGTTTTAATTTTTTGGGCCAGATCATTTCCCATTTCTCCTACGGAATAGGCCGAACCGGGTTTTGAAATGACTTCCACGGCGCCGGCGGCAAAGGCATCCATGGCCATCCGGCTTCCCTTGGCCGTAAGGGATGAGATCACAATCACGGGCAAAGGATAATACTGCATGAGTTTTTTCAGGAAGGTGATTCCGTCCATGCGGGGCATTTCAATATCCAGAGTGATCACATCCGGTTTGAGGCGGACGATTTTTCCCCTGGCCACATAGGGGTCAGGGGCTGTGCCCACCACGATTATCCCTTTTTTTGAGGAAAGCTCTTTGGACAGGACTTTTCTGACAATGGCGGAATCATCAACAATTAATACCCTGATCTCTTTCAAGGGTTGGGGTCTCCGGGTTAGTTTAATTTCACATGGGCAATAAGGATATCCTCAGCAGAGTTTAGGATAACGGTTTGATCCACATCCTCCGGGGCGGGGGCGGGGATGATTTCAGGGATGCCCAGGCCCATATAAGCGGTATTATCTACACGGGTCAGGGCACTGCCGGCAATCATGTTCAGGGCCTCTTTTAATGTGCCGTCCACATGTTCGTCGGTCAGGGTGTCGATATCCTGGCCCAGAAAGTCCTCGGTCATATTTTTCAGGAGAGGACAGGGAATGCTAAGGAAAATGGTGCCTGAAAATGCACCTGAAAATGTGATGGCAGATGTTTTCAGTTCTCCCCTTACGGCGGACAGATCGGCAGCACCATTGCCAGTCTCTTCCTCCAGGGTAAGGAAAAACATGGTTTCCATCACCTCAAAAATCGAACTCGTCACCTGCCTCATCAATTGCATCTTCATCACTTGCTTCTCCCACTGGTTTACCCAATAACTCTATAAGCAGATCTCTGATCTGTTCCGGTGAAAAGGGTTTTTTGACATAGCCGGCAGCCCCCTGGTTGATAATCTGGGTCACTTTTTCAATGCTGCCTTCCGTTGAAATCACAATCACAGGTATTTTTTTCATACTCTGGGTGGACTGCATGGTTTTGAGCATGTCCAGCCCGTTCATCACCGGCATATTGAAGTCCGTAATCACGATATCCACATGTTCAGCCGCCAGTACCCTGAGGGCTGATTCCCCGTTGTCCGCTTCTAAAAATTTTGAAGTCCCGTATCCGGCGGCCCGGAGGGTTTTTTTCAATACCCCGCGCATGGGCAAAGAGTCATCAACAATCAAAATTGAAAAGGTCATAGCTCACCCTATATCTTCCGGTGTTTAAAAATCAAACAACCTGTAAAAGCGCTTCCACTTCCTGCATTTTGCAGGCAAATTCGGCAATAATCCGGGTCATATCATCGGCTGAAATTCCGATCTGCCTCATGGCATCTCTGTGGAACCGGTAGGCCAGACCGTCCGCCCCCACCCCCATGCCCATCATCATGCAGATGCAGTCTGAAAGATATACCACTGCAATATCCCGGTCCTCAATCATTTTTATATCCTGGAGATGGTGGTTCCGGATTATTTTAACCATTTTTGGGGAAAATTTCCACATTTTGGCAATCATCCCCCCCAGTTCGGCATGATCCACCCCGATGACCTGTTTCTCAGCTTCCATAAAACTGATATTCTCGCTGGTCACCAGGCCGGTTATTTTTTCAAAGGCATCCTGAACAAATCCGTCCAGAATGATTTTGCCGATATCTTTGAGCAGGGCTGCGGTAAATATGCTGCTCTTATGGGGAATTTCCAATTCCACTGCAATCTGTCGGGCAATGATGGCTGAAGATACGGAATATTTCCACATGGCCCCTTCGTTTAGATCATACCCGGCCTGTTTGCCTGAAAAAATGCCGGCCCCGGACTTGAGCAGAACCAGGTCGATAATCTGGTCGGTTCCCAGAAGGTTGGCAGCATCTTTGATGGATTCTGCCGGGTGCTTAAGCCCGAAAAAGGCGGAATTGGTGGTACGGAGCACCGACGCTGTAATGGCTGGGTCATACTGGATGATTTTAGCAATTTCCTCCATGCCGACATTGGGGGCGTCCACTGCATCCAGAAGCGAATGAACCACGGCCGGTATGGGTTTTAGATTTTTAATTTCCTTTATCAATACTTGGATGGCTGTCATATGCGTTCCTCGCCTGATCCCGATGTCTTGACATAAATGTGACCAGTAGCGATTTCGAGCCGGACGGTACGGTTGACATTGCCGCCCACCGCCTGTTTGTCAATCAGTACATTATTTCGGAACAGCATTTTTTTCAAGGCCATATAGTTCCGTTTCCCGATATTAAAAAATCCCTTCTGATCCAGGATTTCCGCCCCCCCTGCAATGAAGACCTTGATCCTGGATTTTTTTGCGCCCAGGGTATAGCTTTCTTTAAACAGTCTCGGGATGCCGGTGTCGGCAAACATAAATGGGCGGGTTCTCGCCTTGGCATCGTCAATGGTCGAATCCGGCAGCATATAGTGCAGCATTCCCCCTGCTTTGACAACGGGATCATAAATCACCACGCCGATGCAGGAGCCCAGAGAATAGGTGATAATGGTATCCCCGCTCTGGTTGCTGGTTTTCATATCTGCAACGCCTACAATGTGTTTCATATCGCCTCAAGCTGTTCTGGTAAGTGCCTGAACCATGCGCCGGGAATTCCAGATGCCGTCAATGGCCGTCCGACAAATCATTTTGAGTATCGCCTTGTTTATGATTTTCCTGATGCGCGATGAAAGAATTCAGTGTATCATAAGCGATTTTTGCAGGGGCTGTCAAGCGGCTGCCACCATTCAAAGCACAATCTCGTCCGTCCCTGTCAATTCATGGGTTGGCCCTGTTCAAGCTTGATCAATTTTTCCTTTATTCTGACCCCATGGGCAAATCCGGTCAAACTGCCGTCTGCCCCCACCACCCTGTGACAGGGTATGATCAGGGGAATGGGGTTTTTACCATTGGCCGCCCCTACCGCCCGTGCCGCTTTTTCATTTCCGATGGCTGCAGCGATATCGGCATAACTCCTGAGACTGCCATAGGGAATCATACATAATGCCTTCCACACCTTTTTTTGAAAATCAGTGCCACAGGGATTCACGGCCACAGTGAAACTCTGCCGCTTTCCGTCAAAATATTCCAGGATCTGGGTTTTAGCGCACTCAAAAAATTCCTGGTCCATCCGCCACAGGGGATTGATTTCAAACTGCCGGCTTCCTTCACCGGTATTTAAATGGAGATGTGTCAGCCCACGGTTATTGCCGGCCAGAATGACTTCACAAAACCGGGTATTAAATCTGGAATAGTACATTATTATTTCTCCTGAAATGGATTAAATCGGCAATGAATACCACATTTTTTCTGAATGTTACCATTGGGGGAATATATTTACCGGCTATTTTCGGTTGGGGCATTATTTTTCACTGTTTGCCCTAAAATATCATAAGAGGTGTAAAAGCGTAACCAGAAATGAAATTATGGTAATTTCCGGGCTCAATAGGGTTACGCCGGGACTGCCCCAAAAGGATAGCCCCGGGAGGATTCTACTACCGGGACCATCCTCTGCAGACGGGATATCATAAAAACGCCGTGAATTTTTTATGAATTTAGGCTAAATTTATATATTTGTTATCTGTAAAAGGGGTGCTTGGGGTGAATAAGATTATTATTGTCGCAGTTGCTATTCTGGTCGGGTTTCTGGGGTACCGGTTTTTGGGTACAGAATCAGGATATCATATAAAAAATGTGCCGTTTGAGGTGTCCCGTATTGTCTGCCTCGGCGACAGCCTGACATATGGTGTCGGTGCATCCAAGGGGCTGGACTTTCCGTCGCGTCTGGCTGAGATTACCGGAATAGAGGTGATCAATTCCGGTGTGTCCGGTAATACCACCGCAGATGCCCTGGCACGGCTGGAAGCGGATGTGCTGGAATATGAACCGGATGTGGTATTGATTACCTTGGGGGGAAATGACCTGAAAAACCGGGTGGGAGAAGGGACTGCCCGGGCCAATCTCCTGGCCATTATCCAAGGCATTCAGGAGACCGGGGCCATGGTGATTTTGGGCGGCCTTGAAATCCCCCTTTACGGCAAAGGATTTTCTAAGATGTACCGATCCCTGGCACGGCAGACCGGCACTGTGCTGATACCCAATATTCTTGAAGATATTTTTGGACGCCGCGGCATGATGAGTGATCCCATCCATCCCAACAACAAGGGATATGAGATCATGACCGGATATTTTCATCAGGCATTGCTGCCCTATATCCGTTCATAGCCTTTTCCCTCTAATCTAAATTGCCTTATGAACTCTTCCGGTCTTTGACAGGTAATACTCATAATCCCCATGGTAGACGGTCAGCTGGCCTTTATCAATCTCAAAGACCTGATCCACAAGGCTGCGGAGAAAATGGCGGTCATGGCTGACCAGGACCAGGGTTCCTGTGAATTCTTTCAGGGCCTGGAGCAGGATTTCCCTGGACTGGATGTCCAGATGGTTGGTGGGTTCGTCCAGAATTAAAAAATTTAAGGGCCGCCCCAGAAGGGTGGCCAGAACCACCCGGCTCTTCTCTCCGCCCGAAAGCTGTTTAATTTTTTTATCTACATCATCCCCGGAAAACAGGAATGCGGCGCAGAGGTTCCGGATCACCCCGATATTTTCAAGGGGCAATGCCTCTTGAACTGTCTGAAAAACGGTTTTGGTTTCATCAAGAATGTCCATGGCATGCTGGCTGAAATACCCGGCTTCCACACTGGCACCGATTCTGGCACTACCGCTGGAAGGATTAATTTTTCCGGACAGGGTCTTTAAAAATGTGGATTTACCTGCACCGTTAACACCCACCACAGCAACTTTTGCCTGCCGGGTGATGACCCCGCTGACATTTTTGAATACGGTTTTCGCTTCCCGGCCCTGGCCCTCCCAGGTCTTCGTCAGTTTATCTAAAATGACAACATCCTCACCTGAGCGGGGAATTTTGGAAAATTTAAACTTGATGGTCTGCTGGATTTCCGGCAGTTCAATCCGCTCTATTTTTTCGAGTTTTTTGATTCTGGACTGAACCTGGGCGGCATGGGACACCCTTGCCTTGAAACGGGCAATGAAATTTTCTTCCTTGGCCAGCATCTCCTGCTGGCGGCGGTGGCTTGCCACGAGCTGCTCATAACGGACCTCTCGCTCCCGGATATAAAAATCATAATTGCCCCCATAGGTGGTGGTGGTATAATTGGCCACCTCAATGATCCGGGAGACCACCTTGTTCATGAAATCATGGTCATGGCAGGTCATGAGCAGGGCGCCTGTAAAATCATTGATCAGCCAGTTTTCAAGCCAGATAATGGATTCCATGTCCAGATGGTTGGTGGGCTCATCCAAAAGCAGAACATTGGGATTGACAGTCAGAATTTTTGCCAGGGCAATGCGCATCTTCCAGCCTCCGCTGAAGGATTCCACGGGCCGGCCATAATCGTCCGGCCCGATTCCCAGTCCCGTGAGAACGGTCTGGGCCCGGGTTTCAAGATCATACCCTCCACGGGCCTCAAAGGCTTCTGTGGTTTCCCCGTATCTTTCAAGCAGGTCTGCCATTGTATTCTCATCCATGGGCTCTGCCATGGCGGCTTCCATCTCCTGCATGGCTGCGCCCAGCGCCATGACATCAAAAGACCCGGACATGACTTCGGACAGTGCGGTTTTTCCAGACATTTCACCGACATTTTGGGAAAAATAGCCGATTTTTATTTTTTTGGAGCAGGAGATATCTCCCTCATCCGGTTCATCTTCTCCTGTGATCATATGGAAGATGGTGGTTTTTCCAGTGCCGTTGGCCCCTACAAGACCTGCCCGGGTACCTTTTAAGATCTGCAGGCTCGCCTTTTTAAAAAGAATCTGTGATCCGAATTGTTTTGATATATTTGTCAGATGAATCATCTTTGACCCCAAAATAAAAAAACGATATGATTACCATGCTTTATGGCTGTTTTGCAAGAAAAAGACAGCAGGGGGTCAGATTTTTAATTTTTTAATAAGGTCCCGTGAGGGGATGCCGTTCTCATCATACCCCCGGATGCGGTAATAGTCCTTTTTCATCTTTTCCAGGGGCACAACCTTGTGTTCAGGGTCGGATGCTCTGCCCTTTACCAGAAGCCGCAGGGGAAGGGTGTCGTCTGAGGCATCAATCCCTTCCCGGTTGTTCATAAGGCGCTCCAGCACATGAATCCTCTCTCCGGCCTTCAGAAACTCCCCTTTGGACATACGGATGCCGGTCACCGCATTCCAGAGGCCGGAATAGAGGGATAGATCAATGAGCTGAATGGCAATGGCCGGCAGATACTGCATGAGTGCGGCCAGCATAGGCTTGGGAGTGAACCTGGACAAGGGGGGTTCCAGCAGAAAGGCAAACATGGTGAACTGACAGGTCTGAAGAGAATTAATACAATTGCCCAGGTCTTCGAAAAATTTTACCCACCTGGCCTTGCCGAAGGTGACATCAGGCTTGAGAAGATCCAGGTAGATTTCCTGGGCCACCATATACGCCGACAGATGGCAGCCGCCTCTATTGGCAACGGCATAGGCCAGCCCTTGCCCAAAGGATCCCCTGGGGTCGTAGGCCGCCATTTCAAGCCCCTTGATATGGATGGCAAATTCTTTTCCCAGGTATTTTTCAGCCAGATACCGGCTGCCCCGGGCCATCTCCTTTCCAAATCCCCGGCCATGGGCCATGTCTTCCAATGCCTGTTCCACCCCCTGGGGAGAACCGAATTTAAGCTCAGTGTCTACCAGACCTTTTTCCGTAGCTTCCATCACCCATGCCAGGGTGCCGCCGGCTGAAATGGTATCCAGGCCCAGCCGGCCGCAAACCCGGTTCCACCGGGCAATATGATTGAGATCAAAAATCCCCAGGCTGGTGCCCAGTAACCCAATGGTTTCGTATTCCGGGGCCGATAATGTCTCTTCGCCTGTCTTTCCTGAAAAGTTTCCCTTATGGCCGCAGCGGATGGTACAGGGTTTACAGGTATGGTGGGCCGTCTCATGTTCCCTGGCCATGGTTTCCCCATACACCTGTTCCGCTTTATCATGGCAGCCGTCCCTGAAATTATTGACCGGCAGAAGTCCGGCCTCATTGCATGGTTTTACATTGGCTGCCGTACCAAAGTTCCTGTATTTTACAGCGCTCAAAGGGTTGTTGTTGATATACCTGGTACCGGTTTTCAACAATTTCTTGAATCTCACCGGGTCTTTGGGCTTGATGCGGAACGCACCGCCCGTTGCCACAATGGCCTTGAGATTTTTTGCCCCCAGGACCGCACCGATGCCCCCCCGTCCGAGGAACCTGTGGCCAGATCCCAGGTTGGCAAAGCATGCCTGGTTTTCCCCGGCCGGTCCAATGACCAGGGATTTTGACTTTTTATTGTCCAGAACCGCCTGGGCCTCCGGGATCTCCTTTCCCCACAGATGGTCTGCTGATTTAAATTCAACGCCCTGGTCCGTAATATCCAGATAGACAGGCGCCCCGGCTTTACCGGTAATGATAAGGCCGTCCCATCCGGCAGTTTTAAAGGCCATGCCAAAGGGGCCGCCGCAGGAAGAGGAGACCATAATATTGGTCAGGGGCGATTTGGTCAGGGCGGCAAACCTGCCCGAACAGGGAGCACCTGTTCCCATAAGCACTCCGGGCATAAAGGCGATAAAATTATCCGGTCCCAGGGGATCGGCCCCCGGTGTCATCCGATCGTACAAGAGTTTGAGCCCCAACCCCTTGGCCCCGAGATAAAGGCGTCTGATTTCATCGTCAATCGTTGTTACGGTGACGCTTTGACCGGTAAGATTCACTTCCAGTATTCGATTGCTGCATCCTTCGATTCTTTCCATATTCGCCCCATTCAAATTGTTATTTTCTTCGACCCTGGCTCCAACCCTACACAAAAAAAAATAAAACAAAAAGAATTTTATTGGACGCCGGCTCCGGGCTATTCCGCCATCTTCTGGTCGACCACTAGAGCCTTATAGTGGTCCACCAGATCCGGATATTGTGCCAATGCGTTTTCCCCCTGGGGATGGAGTCTGTAGACCCCTCTTTTAACCCGTTCAAACCATCCGTAATGATTATCGCATAAAATGCTTTGGGTTTTTTTTGATGCCCCTAACTGCCGCAGCTTTGCCGGGGATAATTCATCATATGCCATAAGAAAGCAGGCAATATGAATGGCGCTCTCCCGATAGGCCGTAATGATCTGACGGCCTGTGGTCCCGCCGGTGTTGAAATTGCCGGTTCTTCCCGAGATCTCCCTGATGATCTTGTGCCTGACCTTTTGGCTTTTGCGTTTTTTAAACTCAGACGGGTGAAAGAGGATATCCACCTTTGTCCGGGTCTTTAAAAAAGTGACCAGTATCAGGCCCAGTTCCAGCCTTCTGAGAAGGTGGCAGGCACCCTTGAAATTTCTGGAGCGTGGGCCGTCATGTTTTGCGGCCACGGCCACATATACAGTGTCAGCAAACTTCTGCCTGTTTGCCGCCTGGATCAGAAGAGATATATTCAGGTTCTTTTTAAGTTCGATGATCACCAGTTCATCATCTTTAACCGCTGTGATGTCGCAGTTCAGCACTTCTGCCTTCACATTGTATCCCTGTGCGGTCAGGTAGTCTTTCACGGGTTCAAATAGATCGGATTCGCTTATGTCTTTCATTGTCTTATTTTTTTTATATAAAGAATACTCTGTATCATTTTGTTCAGTAAGGCTCAGTACCAAATTTGAACAAAACTCAATACCAATTCAAAGCGGGCATAATATCATTTAATTGCAATGAACGGTTTATTTATGATTTTGTGCCTAAAGCTTTTTTCATGGGAATTTTGCAATTGTCCGAACAATGTTGCGACAATCTGTTCTCCGTATTCGGCGCGGATTCCTTTTAAAACTTTATTATTTCTGCTGATTCACCAGTATAAAACTTTTTTTATAGAGAATCACTCTCGGTCAAAAAGAGCAAGAACAATGTGTATGCTTAAATAATTTTACCCCAACAATGCATAAGGCATTTGTAAAAAAAGGAATTGACAAAGCCTCTTTTAAAAAATAAATTGGACATACGTCCGATCAATTTATTTTATATGAAAGAGAGCCATGGGCAGAAAGAGTAAAGCAGACCAGCGCCGTATCGAAATCATCCAGGCCTTTTCCCAATGCGTTATTGACCAAGGGGCGGCCGGGTCATCCATCCGAAAGATCGCGGATGCCGCAGGGGTTAAGCCTTCAACCCTTCACCATTATTTCAAAAACCGGGACGAGATTATTGAAGAGGCGGTTGTTTATTTCACCGACCGGATTTTCGAGGACTTCAGGGAACAGGTGGCTGCCATGGGCGCGGAGCCGGGGCTCACCGGAACGGACCGGATTGACCGGGGCATGGAATTTATATTTTCCAAGGGCATGATCAATGAGGACCATACCGGTTTTTTTCTGGAGTGCCTGGTCGTGGCCCGGCATAATCCCAGGATCAAGGCCACCATTGCCGATCTATTCAGGCGGTTCCGGGGGGCCATTGTGGATCATATGGAGCAGATTCCCGGTTTTGAGCGGCTGGAGTCACCCCGGAAAGAGTTGCTGGCCTCCACAATTGTGGCCATCCATGAGGGGATTGAGCTTCAGTGGTTTGTAGACCCGGACCGCATCGACCTGGCCCGGACCCTTCAAATCACCCGGGATATCATTGAATTTTTTATGGACAGAGCAGAACAATCTTCATTGCAGGGGGGATGATCATGGACTGGAACCAGAGCTACGGGCAGTATAGGGATATTTTTAAGGGCAAGCGATTTCCCCTGGCCTTTGTGGACCTGGACCGGTTTGACCGGAATGTGTCCTATGTGGCCTCAACCCAGAAAAATACCCACAAAACCATCCGGGTGGCATCCAAGTCCATCCGGAGTCTGAATTTGATAAAACGTGTGTTTGAAAAGGGCGGCCCGGCCTTCCGGGGCATACTTGCCTTTACCATGGAAGAAGCCGCCTTTTTGATAGACAACGGCCTGGACGATATCGTTGTGGCCTATCCCAGCATCCAGTCGGGAGACCTGGCCCTGTTTGCGGAAAAGGCAGCCCAGGGGGCGAATCTCTCCTTGATGGCGGATTCCATTGATCATTTGAAAGAGATTTCCAGGGTGGGGGACGGGGCCGGAGTAACCCTGAAGGTCTGCCTGGATGTGGATATGTCCTATAGGGCACTTGGCCGGAAGGTCCACCTGGGGGTCAGGCGAAGTCCCCTGCATACCCCGGAACAGGTATTGGCCCTGGCCGGGCAGGCCATGGATCTTTCCGGTATAAAAGTCACCGGCCTCATGGGATATGAGGCCCAGATTGCCTCATTAAATGATGATCTCCCGGGCCAGGGGGTGAAAAATAAATTGCTCAGAGCATTCAAAAAAAGGTCTGTCCGGGAACTCACCCGGCGGCGCACCCAAATGGCGCGGGGCTTACAATCCATGGGAATTGATATAGAAGTGGTCAACGGCGGCGGAAGCGGCAGCCTGGTCTCCACGGGACAGGACCCTTCGGTTACCGAGGTCACGGCAGGCTCTGCCTTTTTTGCCCCGGGTCTGTTTACCTATTTCCATGAAGTTCATTTTGAACCGGCGGCCTTTTTCGGTCTCCAGGTGGCGCGGATCCCCCAAAAAGGGATGGTCACCTGTCAGGGCGGGGGGTACGTGGGATCCGGGGAGGTGAATGCAAACCGCCTGCCCTGGCCGGTGATGCCCCAAGGCTTGTCCTATACTTCCATGGAAGGGGCCGGGGAGGTTCAGACTCCTTTGGTGCTGCCCAAAGACGGTCCTGAACTTGGGATTGGTGATCCGGTCTTTTTTCAGCATGCCAAGGCCGGAGAGCTGTGCGAGCGCTTTAATGAATTGCAGTTGATACAGGATAATACACTCATTGGATCAACCCCCACTTATCGGGGGGAGGGCAAGGCGTTTCTTTAAAAATAAGGAGGTAATGTGAAACCGTTCCGGACGTTTGATTTTATCATTGTAGGGGCAGGCATTTCAGGCCCGTTTATTGCCGACGAGCTCTGTCGGGCAGGGGCGGATTGCCTGCTCATTGAAGCGGGTAAGCAGTATACCCGGAAAACCTATCCAGGCAACGGGCTGGACGGCAATTCCCAGCTCTATTGGTCGGGGGGGGTGGAATTGGGTCATGATTGCAAATTTGCCTTTTTGCGGCCCAAGGTCGTGGGCGGTGGATCCATCGTTAACCAGGCCCTGGTGGACCGGTTTGATGATGATGCCTGGGATTCCTGGAAATCCCAGTCCGGAATTGATTTTTTCAATGTAAAGGATATGGCGTCCTGGTATGACCGGGCCGAAGATTCCATTGAGATCCAGGAGATCCCGGCTAAGTTCAGGAATAAAAATGCCGAGATCTTTGACCAGGGATTTAAAAATCTTAACTACAATAGCGCTCCCCTTCGCCGTGCCCAGAGCAATTGCCGGCTTGAAGAGGGAAACTGCTGTATAGAATGCCTCAACGGGTGCCGCCTGGGGTCCAAGCAGAGCACCCCTGAAACCGTGTTAAAAACCGCCCTGGAAAACGGATTGGTTCTAGTGTCTGAGACCGAGGTGGTCCGGGTGACGGAAAATCAGGGCGATGTTCGTGTGTTCGGCCTGGACCCCCGGGGGGGTGAATCCGTATACCGGGGCCGGAATCTGGTTCTGGCGGGAGGTGCCATCGGTAATGCCCGGCTGTTGCTCAACTCCGGATTCGGAAAGGAACTGCCTCATATCGGCAAAGGATTTTTCTGCCACCCTCAGTTCATGAGCTTTGGGGTGTACGAGGAAAAAATCAATTCCCACATGGGCGCCTTTCAGGCCTTTAAATCCGATGATCTGGGATTCAGAAAAGAGGGGTTTAAACTGGAAAACGTCTATGCCGGTCCTGAGGGGATTTCCCTTTTGGTGCCTGGATTCGGCAGTCAATACCAGGAAGCCATGGAAAAACTCTCCCATTTTGCCTGTATCGAAGTCTGCACCCGGGACACCAACCCAGGACAGGTAAAGGTCAACCGCAAGGGTAAGGCACTGATCCGCAAGGTTCAGAATCAGGAGGACATCCGCCGCTATGAAAAAGGGCAAAAGGTCATTGATAATATTTTCAGGTCCACCAATGCCAAGGAGATCATCCATGGCAGGTTCGGCATCGGCCTCCACCTCATGGGATGCTGCGCCATGGGTACGGACTCTGCCACCTCGGTTTTCAGTCCGGAGTTCAGCCTCCACGGTCACCCCAATATTTTTGCTGCGGATTCCAGCGTCTTTCCCAATGCGCCGGGCATCAATCCATCCTTGACCATCATGGCCCTGGCCAAACGGGCGGCTGACACCATGCTAAAGACGCGCCAGATCCAATGAAATAAAGATAAGGAATAAAAAGATGATTGTTTCAAAATATTTTTCCCAGGGTCAGCTCAAGGGGCTGGCCAAGGCCGGGGATATCCTGCTGCCCGGTACCAACAACTCCCCCTCCTTTTCCCAGACCGGATGCATTGCCCACATGGACAAGATGGCCGCGTATTTGTCCGAGGACGATTATTCAGGTCTGAAAATGCTGCTTTCCATTTTTCAATGGATGCCCAGATGGAAAATTCGCCTGCTCTTTAAGCTCTGCAACCAGGGCAACCGGTTCCCCGGATTTCTGGGGGCAGGATTACGCATGCTGGAAATCGGGGTCAAGGGGGCGGTGTTTTCACCCTATTATGCCAATCTGACAGGCCCGGGCTATACCGGCAAAAAAGTGTATGATGCCATTGACTGGCATCCCAAACTGGTCCTGAAAGAAGATGAACTCCCGGAAAAAGCCATGGCCGTGAACCTGGATGATCCCACCCCGGAAGATATCACCGCGGTTTATGACAGGGCAAGGGCGGCCCAGGCCGATATCCGGGATTGGGGCGTGAAAAAACGGGTGGAGTTTATTACGGCTCTTAAAGCGGTGATCCTTGAGAACCAGGAATACATCCTGGACAAATTACAGGCCGATACGGGAAAATCCCGGTTTGACGCCATCACCGCGGAGATTTTCGGCACTCTGGATTTTCTGGATTATCTGGAAAAAAATGCCGTGAAATCCTTAAAGGACAGGAAGGTGGCCACCCCCTTTGCCCTAATGGGGAAAAGTTCCAAGGTCTATTTTGAACCTCTGGGCACGGCCCTGCTCATCTCTCCCTGGAACTATCCCTTTTACCAGGCCATTGTCCCCATTACCCAGGCCTTTATTGCGGGAAATGCCGTGGTATTCAAACCCTCGTCGGCTACCCCCCTGAAAGGCCTGGTGGAAGAATTGCTGGCCAAAGCGGGATTTAAGGCCGGCTGGGTACAGGTGGTATACGGCAGCGGAAGCAAGGTCGGGGACGCCCTGGTGGACGGCAAACCAGACAAGATTTTCCTCATCGGCAGCCAGGCCGTGGGCAAAAAAGTGATGGCAAAGGCGGCCCAGCATCTCATTCCCGTGGAGCTGGAGCTGGGGGGCAAGGATCCCATGGTGGTCTTTGACGACGTCAATATTGACCGATCCGTGGCCGGTGCCGTCTGGGGGGCCTTTACCACCACGGGCCAGTCCTGTACCTCGGTGGAACGGCTCTTTGTCCATGAAAATATCTATGATGAATTCAAGGAAACCCTGGTCAGGGAAACCTTGAAACTGGTCCAGGCCAAAGACAATAACGGCAGTGCGGATATCGGCCCCATGTGCACTCAGGGTCAGGTGGAAACCATTGCGGCCCAGGTGGCGGATGCCAAAGAAAAAGGCGCGGTTTTCCTCACCGGCGATGACTGGGACGGAAAAACCGAGTTTATTCCCCCCATGATTGTGGAAGGGGTAACCCCGGATATGCTCATTGACCGGGAAGAAAATTTCGGGCCCCTCCTGCCCCTGTATTCCTTTAACAGTGAAGCCCAGGCCATAGACCTGGCCAATGACCCGGAATACGGGCTCTCCGCCTCGGTCTGGTCCAAAGACCTCAAACGGGCCGACCGGGTGGCCCGGGCCATTTATACGGGCAATGTCTCCATTAATAATGTCATGCTCACCGAGGGCAACCACGCCCTGCCCTTCGGCGGGGTGGGCAAAAGCGGATTCGGCCGGTACAAAGGGGAATTCGGATTTTATGCCTTTGCCAATATCAAGGCCATCCTCATTGACAAGGATTCGGCCAAAATGGAGGCCAACTGGTTTCCCTATACCGTGAAAAAATACAAAATCTTTTCCGACTTGACCTCTGCCCTATACGCCCCCGGGAAAATAATGGGTCTGGTCAAAGGCGCCTATCACGGCCTGCGCCTGGAAACCTATGTGAAAAAACTGGCCAAAAAGGGCCGGGACTGATTTAAACCGGCACTGGTGCATCACCCTTGGTGAGCACTGGTGCATCACCTTTGGTGAGCACTGGGCAAGGATAAAGAACCCGGCAGGGGAAGGCAAAGGGAATTGCCGGCCTTCCTGCCGGGTTGTGCCGTTTACCCGGGAATCTCGGGAAAAATGGCATCTATGCGGATTTGGGCGGGGGAATAAGGCGGGAGGGATAGCGGGCTAATCCTGAATATCCAGTGCCACCATACAATGATCCTTAAATCCCAGGGCACTGCCATCGGCAATATATTTGATCCGGGTGGCTTTTTTTTCTGCTGGAATGGTTTTATCCGGGAAGTGATAGATAACGGGAATGATCTCCCCAGTTTTAAGTGCTGACAAGGCCTTTGAGCCGGTTTTTACAAGGGCGAACATGGGTTCCGACTCGGTCTGCCTTAATTTGAACTGGAAAAATATACCCGGGTTATTCAACTGGAATTCAGCACTGGAATATGCAAATTGGGAGTGTTCTGATCTCATTTTATCCTGCCTTGTCTGGGTTTATCATCTGCCGTTGTCACATCGGGCCAAACACACAATAAATTTGCAACTTGCATGCCATCCTGTAATACTCTGAATTACCATAACAATTTTAAAAAACTGTTCTGCAGGCTGCCCTGGATGTTACGAAATCAGCGTTCCGGGTTCCGGCGGGTTACGACTTTTGCCTCTTTATATGGACGGTTGCAAGATGTGTAACTATAGCAGAAATAATCGTAACTTTTTTCATGTTTAAAAAGATTTATTTCTAATAAATTCTTTTAAATCAATTGGTTATTTTTTAGGCACAGGGTTTGCTATTCACTGACGGCAGAGCAGTGGAGTCACAACCCAAACTAAAAAAGGAGTAATACAGATGAAAACTAAAATCACTTTAATTGCGTTTATGATAATTGGCTTAATCGGGGCGCAGGCCATTGCATCTGAGCAAAAAAATGCTGAAAATACACAGGTAGCTGCAGCGGCTGAGCTTGTGGCAGACGGTCAGCCGCTGACGGTCCGGGGGGTTATGGAAAAAACAGAATCAGGGCTTTTTCTTTTGGACGGAAAAGGGAGCTTTCTTTTGAAAGGGGGTAGCGGGCTGGATAAATTGGTCGGTCAGCCCGTTGAAATTCAGGGCATATTTAAGAAGGGGGAAAAGAACGCAATCATCCTTGTGAACCAGGCAAAAGTCGTTCAGTAAATATAGAGCCATACCGACTCCATGATAACAAAGGCCCTGCCAATAGGCAGGGCCTTTGTTATTTTCATCCAAGCTCGGATTTTCGGTCAGGCGCTACTTATATTCATTGGGGCGGATATCATATTTTTTTATTTTATAGTGGATGGCCCGCTTGCTGATATCCAGCAGGTCTGCGGCCCTGGTCTGTACCCCCCTGGTCTCTTTCAGTGCTCTGATAATCGTGCTTTTTTCACTCTCTGAAATGGAAAATTCCTCCTGGGTTTCGTACAGGGAGGGGCGGCCTTTCCGGCCGGATTCAAGCTGGAGATCCCCAGGTCTTATGGTGTTGTCCCTGCAGAGGATGGTGCCGGCTTCAAGAACGTTTTTCAACTCCCTGATATTGCCTGGCCAGTTGTGGGTCTTGAGTATTGCCATAGCTTCATCTGAGATCCGGGTGGGGGCAATATCCTGGGACCGGGTATATCTGCCCACAAAGAATTTTGACAACTCAGGGATGTCTTGCTTCCGTTCCCGAAGCGGCGGAATGGTAAGGGTAATGCCCTTGATCCGGTAATACAGGTCCTGCCGGAATTTGCCTTCTTCTATGGCCTCCCCGAGATCTGCATTGGTTGCCGCAACCACCCGGGCATCCACATTTTTTTCTGTCACCGCTCCGACCCTGCGGATTTTCCCGTCTTCCAAAAATCTCAGCAACCGGCATTGCATATCATGGGAAATATTTCCAATTTCATCCAGAAAGAGAGTGCCCTGGTCTGCGGCCTCAATGAGTCCTTCCTTGTCTTTGACCGCATGGGTAAAAGCCCCTTTCATATGGCCGAACAGTTCGCTTTCCAGGATGCCCGCAGGTGTAGAACCGCAGTCCACAACCACATAGGGTTTGTCTTGTCTCGGGCTGTTTTTATGGATGAATCCGGCAATCCGTTCCTTACCCACACCGCTTTCCCCCAGGATCAGTACATTGACACGGGTTGCCGCAACTTTTTCCACCATGGGGTAGAGGGCTGCCATGGCCGTGCTTTTTCCCCAGAAAAAATCATCCTTAAAGGCTGGGGGCTGTCCACTTTCATGTGTTTTCGAGGCCGCTGCCAGGGTATCCATTATTTTTTTGATCAGCTCACGCCCGTCAAAGGGCTTTGAAATATAATCGACTGCCCCGTGTTTGATGGCGTCCACGGCATCGGGAATGGTGCCGTAGGCCGTCAGAAAGATGACCGGAAGCCGGGGCCGTGTGTCCCGGAGTTCCATGAACAGATCTATCCCGCTTTTTCTGGGCATTTTGACATCGGAGATCATGAGATCAATGGGATGGTTCCTGAGGATTTCTGACGCACCTGCGGCGCTGTCAGCCTTGAATACCAAAAAACCTGAAGCATCCAACCGGGCATCAAGCACCTCAAGAATACTTGGATCGTCATCAACTATCAATATTCTGGGTGAGGGTGTCATTGGGTCTTCCTTTTTTCCTGGCGTTCCTGGTCGATATTCTCAAGAACAGATATCTGGTGCCGGAGGGTTTGGACCTCCTGTTTAAGGGTCCTAATTTTTTGTTTTAACTGCTTTTCCCTGGAACGGCTTTTCTGTGCCTTTGTCTGTGTTCTCATGTCCGCAGCTTCCATGAGGTTGATGCCGTGACGCAGGGCCCTGATGAGGGGCGTGGGATTCTCTTTGCTGAAATCGAGCCCAGTGAGGTTATCCAGGGCTGTAAGTGCCTCGGTAAACTCATCCATATTGCCGGCTGTGACCATGCTGGTGCAGGCCAGGTTATATATGGCTGCGGCTCCCCGGTTTTTTGTAGCCCGGTCATGGGGAACGGGTGGTTTCAGATGCCGGCATCCCCCGGTCAATATGAGAATTCCTGCAGCGGCAAAGAGGCAGATCCATATGTTTTTCAGACTATTATTTTTCATTTGAATTATTCCTTTGTGCGGCTTTTTTATGCACCGGCAGGGTAAACGAAAATGTGCATCCCAGGGTTTCATTGTTTTTTACCATGATTTCCCCGTGGTGGGCCAATATGAGACGCCTGGCAATATTTAGCCCCAGCCCCACCCCGTCCATATTTTTCCGGGTCTCTTCGGCCCTGTAGTATTTTTTAAAAATTAATCCCTGCTTTTCAGGGGGTATACCCGGTCCCTGGTCTGATATGCTGAACCTTAAAAATTCCTTTCCGGGTTCGTACTCCACCCACAGATCCACCCGGCCGTTTTCCGGGGAGAATTTCAGGGCATTGCCCATGATGTTCAAGAGCACCTGGGTGATCTCCTTTTTCTCTCCAATGACACGGGGGGCATCTTTCAGGGGGGCGTATGCCAGGTCCACCTGCCTGAGGGCGGCGGCCGGGGCCATGGACTGGAGTGCATCCCTGATCAGCCTGTGCGGATCCATGGGGCGGGGGGCAAATTCCCGGTTTCCCTCCCCCAGCATGGAGGTGTCCAGAAGGTGATTGAGCAGGCTGGTGATCCGGGTGATTTCCCGGGAGGCGAGGGTAAGGAATTTTTTTTGCTTTTGATTGACCGGCCCCAGGACCTCTTCAATGATCATGTTAACGGACTCCCGGATGGATGAGAGAGGTGTCCGGATTTCATGGCTGAGGCTGGCGATGAAATCCGACCGGATATCCTCGTCCGCCTTGAGCTGCCGGCTCATATGGTTGAATGCGCCAGCCAACTCTTCGAACTCATCATTGGAGGCAATGGAGATCTGGTGGCTGTAGTTGTCATGGGAGACCTGCTTTAGTCCTGTTTTTAATTTGTTCAATGGAGAGAGCATGGATCTTGAAATAAAGAGAATGCCCCCCAGGCCGGCAATGATGGATATGCCGAATCCGATCATTCCGTTTTTAACGATCTGTCGGCTCTGGCTGTTGATCTGAATAAGGGCCTGTTCGATCTGCTGCTCATTGGTTTTCCGCGCTCCGGCAATATCGGCCATCCATTGGGAAACCAGTTTTTTATCCGCCCAGAGGATTTTTGGGGGCCCGGCCGTTCCCCCGGCCCGGTAGGTCCGGAATCGGGTATGTTTTTCATAGATCCGGCTGATTCGGTTCCAGGGCCCAAGGGATGAGTCCTCTTTGGATACCAGGGTGAGAATGGCGTTCATATCTCTGTCATAGGCCTGCCGAGCCGTTTCAAATCCGCCATAATACAGGTCTTTTTTCAGAAGTCGGAATTTCTGGTCATTGACATCCATTTCCACGAGGTTGTCCAGAAGGTTCTTTGAAAGGGCTGAAATCCGGTTGTTGTGGCTGACGATTCGCGCGGATGTACCGGACATATCCTTTACCTTCATGAACAGACCCGCCACTGTTCCATAAAAAATCAGGATAAAAAGGGAGAAGAGTATGAAAAGTTTTTTTGCAATTCCAATTCTCATGGCCACCTCAGCCTGTAATACCTTATGGGACCTTTAAAAACGGATACTTTAAACCTGTTCCTTTAGAATATCTTCAACAGTTTCGTCTGTTTTGATGACCAAAGGTTCTCTGTCCCGGATCGGAGCGGAGGATGTTGAGACTTTTCGGGTAACGGTAAAGGCGCCGGAACTCGAGGATATGATCCAGTTTTCCAGTTCAAAATTGAGGAACAGAATTTCCGGAATAGTGGCCAATGCCTTACAAAGGGCTTCCACTTCTTCCTGTTTCATTTCCTGTCCCGTTAATTTGGAAAGCTTCCCTGTGAGCCATGCGGTTCTTCCTGAGAATGAGAAATTCAGCGCTCTCAGATCCGTGCCGTGGCTGACAAGGCGTCTTTTGATTCTTTGGTTGATTTCATATCTGCTTGGTTTCTTTTTCATATGGGCGGGTATGATAGAAGTGAAAGAGACATAAGTCAAGCCTGATTCCCTGACAGCCGGGGCCGTCATTTATAATCTGAAATCTGTAAGTACCCTTTGATCTGCCGTAATTATCCCAGCCGGAGTCGGATTTTATACTTTATTTATAAATAGGAAGTTTCTACCCTATCCTATGATATGGAAAGATTATTTGAAAAGGAGATTCAGATGAAGCAAGATTTTGACATTGAGATTCCAGATGGCGAATGGACCAAAAAAAGACCGCACCATGAAGATGACGCTTCCATCTTATGGGTTATGATTTGGTGTCCAGCACCTGCCTGACCATCCTGGCCAATTGAGCCCCTCCCACGGGTTTGGTCAGAAATCCTTTTACCCCGAGTGTCCGTGCATGTTTCTCATCCTGGGGGTCGCTGAATCCGGTGCAGATGATAATAGGCATATCCGGCCGGAGGGAGAGGATGGCCCGGGCAAGCCCGGCTCCGGTCATGTCCGGCATGGACATGTCCGTGATCACCAGGTCAAATCCATGGGGATCGGATTTAAAGGATTCAAGGGCGTCAAGGCTGGATACCCGGTCGGTAACCTGGTACCCCAGCCTGGTCAGCAACTGTTTTTCAATGGATGTAATGGCGGGTTCGTCATCCACCAGAAGAATCCGTTCATACCCGGTCTGGGGGGGTGGCTCTTTTATTCTGAAAGCCCCCGGGCCGGTCACCGGACTGGAGGCTCCCTTGTCCGTCAGGGGGAGGTAGACCTCAAAGGTTGATCCCGTGCCCGGCCGACTTTTGATTTTTATATCTCCTCCGTGCTCCCTGACAATACCGTAAACCGTTGCCAGGCCCAGGCCGGTACCTTCTCCGTTTTTTTTGGTGGTAAAATAGGGCTCAAATATTTTGCTCATGAGATCCGGTGGAATGCCGCTGCCGGTATCGGATACCCCGAGGCGTGCATAGGGCCCCGGGGGCAGTGAAAACATGGGTCTGTTGCTGTGGGCGATTTCAACCTGACGGAGTGAAACAGATATTTTTCCCGGATTCCGGTCCAGGGATTGGAAAGCATTGGTGATCAGGTTCATGGCCACCTGGTGGAGTTGGACCGGATTTGCCATGATGTATCCCATCTGGTCCGGGATATCCAGATCCATCTCAATAGCTGAAGGAATGGTGGACCGGCAGAGTTTTGTCACTTCTTTTAAAATCTCGGGGAAAAGGACCGGTTGTTTTTTCCGGTCCGACCGCCGGCTGAAGGAAAGGATCTGTTTCACCAGTTCGCTGCCCCTCTGGACTGCGGATATGATTTCCCCAATTGTGTCGCGGGTATGACTATCCGGCGCCAGGTCATCCAGGAGCAATTCCGCCACCCCGCCGATGGAGAATAAAATATTGTTGAAATCATGGGCAATGCCGCCGGCCAAGGTGCCTATGGCTTCCATTTTTTGGGCCTGTTGAAGCTGATCCCTAAGTTTTTCTTTTTCTTTTTCTGATTCTTTGATGGGGGAAAGATCAACGTCAATGCAGAACATCTCTTTTCCCGCCCGGGTATCCAGCATGACATGGGAGGAGAACACGGGTACATCTTTTCCGGTCTTATGCTTGAGCACCAGTTCGCCTGCCGGAATCTTTATCCCCTGTTCAATCCATTGCCTGTGGAACTCTACCACCGTGTCCCCCATGGATTCGGGGATGATCAGGTCTTCAAGTTTATTGCCCAGAGCTTCTTTTTCGGTATATCCGTATAATTTTTGACTGGCCAGGTTCCAGAAGGTAACCTGCCTGTTCTCATTATACCCCTGGATTGAGATTTCAGAGACGTCTTCAATGAGTTCTCGAAACCGTTTTTCACTTTCCTCCAGGGCAATGTATTTTTCCCTGTGTTCATCCGAAGTATGGGCGCCGGCCTCCAGGATCAGGAGCCTTTTTTCCAGGTGGAACACCTGTTTTTCTAATTTTTCGTAAGTCTGAGGCTTATCCATAAGTGACCTTGAATACTAAAAATCATTGACGATTAGAAGACAAAGTATTCAAGTATATATCTAAAAACCTCCCTTTATCAACTCTATTTCCGAAAACTTTTCTTTTTATTGACAGATCCGCAACGGCTATTATCGGGAGCCGTATCCGAAGCACAAACCTTGAACAGGCCGGGCATTACCGTATTCCTGCCATTGAGTTTTGCCTTGTAAAGCATGGTGTCGGCATCTTCGATGATACGGGTTATATCTGTATTGGGCAAAAATTCAGATACCCCGAAGCTGGCCGTCACATTGATGGGAATGCCGTTGTAGGGAATTTGCAATGCCGCGATTTTGGACCTGACCCGGTCTGCCAGTTCCATGGCCCTTGCCTTGCCGGTCTCCGGTAAAATGGCAATGAATTCTTCTCCCCCGTATTTGGCCAGAATATCTTCTTTTCTGATGCTGTCCCTGACCAGGCGGGAGACCTCTTTTAGGACCTGATCTCCACCGAGATGACCATGGGTATCATTGACGGATTTAAAATGATCCAGGTCGAACATAAAAACGGATAAGGGTTTTTTATGCCTGGCAGCTGAGGCCATATGGCTCAGGAGCTGTTTTTCGAACTCCCTGCGGTTGTAGCACCCGGTCAGGGGGTCGATAACTGCGGCATCGTTGAGGTTCTCAATTTTAATCTGCTTGGACAGAGCGGTGGCACATCCCTGGAGAATGAGTCGAACGATTTCATTGTGAAACGGCGTCATCCCTTTTTGGGGCATCATGTAGAGGCGGGAATAACAGTTTTCTTCTTTAAGGTTATAGTGGACCAGGGTATCCAGGCTGAATTTTTCCTGAATCTCATCCTGTTCAAAATTATGGTTCAGGTAGTTGAGATCAGCTGCATTTTGGATGTTGAAATCCTTAAGAATAATACTTTCGATGGAGGTCTTGTACATCCTGGGATCCAGCCAAACATCCAGGCCGGCTTCTTTCTTAACGACAAAGGCAAAGAGCCGGTATCCCAGAATGTCCTTAAGGCAGTCCGCCACTTCATTAATGATCTCCATGGACGAGGATTTTTGGTTCAGGGCAACAATGTGACGTGTCAGTTTATTATAGGCATCAGCGCGTCGGGCAGAGGAAGAGAACACAAGGCCGAAAACGGCCGACAGGGTTTGGCTGATTTTGTTAAGCTGCTTGTTCATGGGCTTTCCTTTTCAAATCGGGTGGTACAACTCGGTGGTACATCTTTGAAAAGGATATACAGCAATTGGTGTGCCAAGTAGTCTGTATTTGCTGTTTTGTTTTTATTTTCAGGTAGTTATGGTTTTAGACAGGCTGTGCCACAAGGGGAAAGGGGAAAAATATGCAGCCCTTTCCCACAGGTGGATGTCAGGGTTTTGACGGGGAGGTAAATATGATTGAAAAATATACCAGGTTTGAATTCGTTTACCCTGGGCGGTTAAAGATTTCCCTTGAGTCCGATCTCTTCCGCCGCGGGCCGCATGCCCATAATGGTTTCCGTAATGAGTTCCGTAAGTTCCATGTTCAAAAGTTCAGCACCCTTCAGGATGGCGCCTCTGTCCACGGCTGCCGCAAACCGTTTGTCTTTGAATTTCTTTTTTACGGATTTGGCTTGAATGTCCAGAATGCTTTTGGAGGGACGGACCAGGGCTGCACTGGCCACAAGGCCGGTCAGTTCGTCAATGGCATAGAGGGCTTTTTCCAGGCGGGTTTTAGGTTCGACATCGGAGCAGATGCCCCAGCCGTGGCTGACCACTGCCCGGATATAGTCTTGGGGCCAGTTATGGGCCTGGAACAATTCCACGCATTTGACACAGTGCTGGTCCGGATACATCTCATAGTCCAGGTCGTGGACCAGGCCGATGATTTCCCATTTTTCGATATCATCCTCTTTAAACAGCCGGCCAAAATGTCCCATCACCGATTCCACGGTCAGGGCATGGCGAATCAGCCCCTCTTTTGAATTGTATTTTTTAAGCAGTGCAAATGCATCTTCCCGGGTTGGTATATAGGACGTATTCATGGCTCTTCCCTGTAATTATATTGCAATTTCTTTTTTTTAAGGTACAATCCACATAACCTTTAACCCATCTAAAGTCAATGGAATCAATAGTGTTGGCGGATGAGAGGCCTGAATTGTCCCAGACCATGGATAAAAAAAAAGACAAAGAAAAAAGTTCTTTGGTTTTGCCTTTCACGCCGCGTATTTCCAGGGAGGTCCGGCTTTTCCCCTGGATATGGGCAGGTGGGGTACTGATTTTCTGTATCATTTTTTTTCTTGTTCCGCCCCCCCATAAAAATTTGGTCGTTTATTTTTTCCTGAGTACAAATGCCGGCGGCATTGTATGGTATTTTTGGATAATGAACCGGATAGAGCGGTCTTCTCGTGAATTTTCCTCTCTGGTCTCCCAGACCCGGGATATGATATGGTGTCTTGATTCGGATTTGTCTATTACCGGGCTTTGCGGAGCTGTTTTTCCGCTGACGGGAAGGGATGCCGACGAATTGTCGGGCAAGCCTTTTACCGATCTTTTGCCCCGGGAAAATACCCTGGAATTTAAGGCTTTTATCTGTGAAAGAAATCCCTTTTCAATGGCTGCCAGGATCAGTCAGCCCCATGGCCGGGTCGTGGGCGTTGAAATTTCAGCCACGCCGGTTTCCGGAAATGATTCCTGGCAGGGGATCATGCGGGACGTGTCGGACGTGACGCACCATGAAGAGACCGTCCGGACCTTAACGGAAAAATTGGCCAATGCTGAAAAGCTTAAGAATATAGGCCTCCTGGCCGGGAGCGTGGCACATGACCTGAATAATATTCTATCCGGTATTGCCACCTACCCTGAAGTGCTCATGCTGGATGAGACCCTGGACTACAAGGTCAGACAGGGCCTTGCCATGATAAAAGATTCGGGTAGAAAAGCCTCTTCCGTGGTCAGCGACCTTTTGACCATATCCAGGGGCATCAAGGCTGACAAACAGATTCTCAATATCAATACTGTAGTGGAGCGGTATCTGGCCGCTGCCGAGTTCCGGAAAATAAAGCAGACCTATGACCGGGTGAAGATTGAGGTTCTTACAGAGCCGGAACTGCTCAATATCAGCGGGTCTTATATCCACATCGAAAAAGCCGTGATGAACCTTGTGCTCAATGCTGTTGAAGAAACAGCCACCCGGCCCGGGGGAAAGGTGGTTCTGTCCACGGCCAACCATTATGTGGACAAAATGCCGGTGAATGATCCATCGGTGGATAACGCACAGGGCAATGCCTGCAGGACAGACCTGGCCCCGGGAGAATATGTGGTATTACAGGTGGAGGACAATGGGGCGGGTATACCTGAAGATTGCCTGGGCAAAATTTACGAGCCGTTTTTTACCCAGAAAGAAATGGGAAAGAGCGGGACCGGCCTCGGGCTTACCGTGGTGTTCAATGCGGTGCAGGATCACCACGGAACCATCCGGGTGAATTCAGGCTCCGGGGGCACCCGGTTTGACCTTTTTTTCCCGGCCATCCGTGCGGAATTGCCCAAGCGGGATGCCCCCGGCTCCATGGATGAGATTCGGGGTAAAGGAGAGAACCTGCTCATTGTGGACGATCTGGCCAGCCAGCGGAAGATTGCCGCCACCATTCTCAAGAACCTGGGCTACCAGGTGTTCACTGTTGAAGACGGCCTGGCGGCCATTGATTTTGTCAAAGAAAATCCAGTGGACCTTCTGGTGCTGGACATGATCATGGCCCCCTCCATTTCCGGCCTTGAAACCTATGAACGGATACAGCAGATTTACCCGGGCCAGAAGGCCATTATTGCCAGTGGACATTCGGAATCAGAAGATGTATTAAAGGCCCAGGAAATGGGCGCAGGGAGCTTTGTTAAAAAACCCTACACCATTTTGGACATGGGCATTGCCGTAAAAGAGGAACTGGACAAATAATGGAAATTTTGAAAACAAAAGACCAGATGCAGGCATGGTCTAAGGAACAGAAAAGAGAGGGCAGAACCATCAGTTTTGTCCCCACCATGGGATATCTTCACAAGGGCCATATTTCCCTGCTGGAAAAGGGAAAGCCTCTGTGCGACGAACTTGTGCTCAGCATTTTTGTCAATCCCACCCAGTTCGGTCCCAACGAGGACCTGGATGCCTATCCCATGGATATTGAAAATGATTTGAGACTGGCGGAGCAGGCAGGTACTACGGCCGTGTTTCTGCCCAATCGGGACGAGATGTATGGAGAAAATTACCAGACCCGGGTGGCCCTGGATCATCTGCCCAATTATCTTTGTGGTAAATCCCGGCCTGTCCATTTCGGCGGGGTGGCCACGGTGGTCACCAAACTTTTCAATATTGTCATGCCCGATGTGGCGGTGTTCGGCAAAAAGGATTACCAGCAGCTTCAGGTCATTAAACAACTGGTGAAAGATCTGGATTTTAATATTGAGATCATCGGCGGCGACATTGTCAGGGAGGAAGACGGCCTGGCCATGAGTTCCAGAAATGCCTACATGACGCCGGAGCAGCGGGCAATCGCCCTATGCCTTTCAAAGTCGGTGGGCATGGCCAGAGGACGTATTGCCGCAGGGGAAACCTCGGCTGCCGCCATTGTCAAGGAGATGGCAGATTTCATCCATGGGTTTGCCCATACCTGTGTGGATTATATTGAATTCTGCGACCCCGTCACCCTTGAGCCCATGGAAAAAATCCACCGTCAGACCGTTCTGGCCCTGGCCGTCCAGGTGGGAAAATCCCGGCTCCTGGACAATGCCCTTATCACACCCTAGTCTGAATATTTCATAAAATTGATAAAAAAGAGGCAAAACCTTAGAGAATATTATATAATTCAGTTGCTTACGCTTAGTTAAAACTAAGGAATTGCCATGACACTTTGTAACACAAAACCGATCGAGTTCTCAAGGTGCAAAAGCCGGAAAATCCAGTTAAATTTTGATGGTGGAGAGATTTCCTCTGATGCGGGTGCCATTCTTTTAAACCGTGCTGATAAAATGAGCAATCTCACGGATCGAATTGCATCCACGGTAAATGATCCAAGGTGCAAGGGAAAAATAGATCACCTGATTGATGAGGAAGTTCCTATCCTTTGGCCACGGCTCTGGAAACCACAGGCGGGGTCTGCCACGAACTGAGCCAACCCCTACAGGCAATCATGGGGTATTGCGAAATTCTGGGAGAAAGAAACGATCTGGACGACGACATGTCAACTGCCATTGGGGGCATTCAAAAAGAAATCGACAAACTGGCCCGGCTCACCCATGACCTCACCAATATTACCCGGTACGAAACCAAGCCCTATCTTGCGTCCAAAATCATTGATATTGAAAAGTCATCCGGATGAGTAGACCCCATCGGTGGGGTAGATATACCCGGGGAATACCCAGGAAATCTCATTTGTATTTAACTCTATTAAAAGCGCTTTATTCTTCCTTCGACCACAAGCTGATCATATGATTTTACAATCCTTTCAACCATTTCATCCGATGTGCTTATGCTGAATGCCATGTAGGGAATAGCCTCAAATAATATAAAGACCTCTTCTACCTTATTCTCCAAAGCCTTGAACGACGACATCTCAGAAGAATAATTTCGTTGGCTAAAAACGATCAGGTCTATTCTTTTTAATCGCAGTTTGTTGATATTCTGCTCCTGGGTTTCCACCGGTTCTATATGCCTGCCGTTTTCAAACCCCTGGCTGATGAGATACTGGTGCTTTACATCTTCCCTTACGAGTCCGACCTTATATTTTTTCACATCTTCAAGCGAATCGATAACAATATCTTTTCTTCCTTTTAATTTGTAGAAAGAGACGGTATCTGCCTTCCCCAAAGGCCTTATCCACTTGAATAAATCTTCCCGTAACGGTGTTCGTATAATCGTATAAATCATCACATTCTTTTCTTTTTGAGCCATAAAATAAGTGCGGGCCCATGGATATATTCTGATATCATACGTTACACCGGCCCTGTCTAATACTTCCCGTACAATTTGTGTCGAACTGCCTTTAACAACCCCACTTTCCTGATAATTGTACGGTTTCCAGTTTTCTGTCACAACCATGATACTTTCCTCGGCGTAAAGAAGCCCGGCCATTGTGAACAGAACTGTAAAAATTAAAATTGCCTTCACTTTATGTCCTATATTCTGTTTAGCCCTGGGAGCAAAGAATGATAGATGTCTGTTAAAATTCCGTGGTGTTATGTCCTTGCCCACATTATGCCAGTACATACCAAACAAACTTAAAAGAGATGAGATAATCAAACCGATTAGAGAGTAAACTGATTTCGATTTAAATTGCAAGGGTAAGAAACGATAAAAAAACAAAAAGAGCCCTTAAAAATAAGGACTCTTTGGAAGACTATTTACATTTTAGTGGTTTATTTTAGCTTGGACAGATATTTTTTACAGGTTCCAGCCTGTTCGCCGAAGACAACAATCCTATGCCATTCGGTTTTTTCCTGGCGATCCCCTGAATTTTTATCCGTTGTTTTCATTGCATCTATCATGTGTGGCGAGCAAAATATTTCAATATTGCGATAACTTCCAAAAGAAATGCTTGGTGCTCAGCATCAAGATGATGGCGGGAACTATAACGCGTAGTCCTGTCTTTTTTGGGTGGGGTGGGAGAAGGGAATGTCCAGTTAGTATTCAACGTTGATAGAACGAAGCTGTCAGAGGTAATAATTGGGGTCACAAAAAAAGAACTGATCAGCCGAACCGCTTTGGTAGGTGATCCCTATGCCGGGTGGTGTGGGAGGGCTCCTCAGTGATGGGGAGTCCTATCCCGATTAGCAAATATTCCTTGTTTTGTACCCGGTAGGTTTTCAACAATTATTTTTATTTTGCGTTAATATTCTGATCTACTTCCGAGTGCTCCTGTATAACCCGTTACGTTACCGGTTCTGCCATGGCCCAAACAGCTGCGGATTTATTTCCTCTTTGACAGAAAACTGCTGGCAAAATTGTCCATCTGTGCCTGGAAGGTAATCAAAGCATATTTGAAATCTGCCGTACCTGATGGCAGTGCTGTTCCCGGAGCCAGTATTGCTGTCCAGACTTACGGTGATTTTTTAAATTTCAATCCCCATCTGCATGCTATTGTCTCTGATGGATGCTTTCTGGATGCCGGAGATTTTCATATGGCCCCAGGATTCATGCTGGAATACCTGGAAGATATTTTTCAGTATGAAGTGCTTAAGATGCTCAAAAAAGAGGGCAAAATAACGGATGCTATTATTGAGAATATGCTTTCATGGCGCCATTCAGGTTTCAATGTTTATGTCGGAGATAGAAATTATTCCGATGACGAAGCCAGCCTCGGCAATCTTGCCAGGTACATTATGCGCGCCTGCTTTTCCCGGGAACGTATGGTCTACATACCGGCTGAAGCTTCCGATGATATTACCGCCAAGGTCGTTTATACATCGAAAGACCGGGAGTCCCGGAAAACTTTTAATGCCCTTGACTGGCCGGCCAGGCTGGTGACGCATATTACCGGCCGGTATGAGCAGACGGTTCGTTACTATGGTTATTATTCGAACAAATCCCGGGGGATGAGGAAAAAGGCGGTGACGGATGATAACATTCCTGCTGTTATGCCAAGTGAGATGTCATCCAAAGAATCCCGGTCGGGGGCCATATTTCAGGTTTTTGATAATTTTTTCATGATTTGCTATACCTGCTTGGCAAAAAGGAAGTTCCTATCCTTCTTTATCCTTCGGACAGCCATTCCCTGCACACAGCCCCCCCCCGGCAGCCACGGTCATCGCATAGCTGGCATTACTGATGGTCTAGACAAAGGGATCTTTTCTGATCCCTTTTAAGATATCCTGCCGAATGCGGTCCGTATACAGTTGTTTGAATTCTACATAGGGAATGGTAACGGCATTTTCTCCAAATGCCGTTGAAGAAAATACCAGGACCATCAAAACTGAATATAGCGTTTTCACCTTGTCTCCTTTTTCATAATAAAAATAATTAATCAAAAATCAGCATAGGCCCGCCAGATGAAACAAATATGAAGTGAATTGGAATTTTATGTGAAATATATACTCAGAACTGATAAAATTGTCGGATATGATCCTGGTGAAAATCAAAGGACCAATGTTCATATTGAAGGATATTGGCAGCAGCCCTGAAATTTCCCTTTTTGATGGAATCAATCAGCCGGGTATGTTCGGCCAGATTATTTTGTTCCCATGCCTTCACATAGGTTCTCAAGGGGAAATTGTAAAGTCGCTGCATGATGGGAGAGACGATATCCAAAAGCAGTTTATTGCCGGCAAGGGTCAAAAATATTTGGTGAAACTCGGTGTTCAGTTGATAATATTGATCAAATTCCCCGTTTTCAAGGGTGGTGAACAGTTCGGCATTGATGGCTTCCATCTTCCGGATATGACTTAGATCAAACCGGTCAAAAGCGGCCAGAACAGCCGACGCTTCCAGGGCGGCCAGCACATCATAAGCATCTTTCACCATTTCAAGGGTAATGGGATTGAGAAAGACCCCCTTTCTCGGCTCAATGGTCACAAATCCTTCTGTTTCCAATTGAATCAACGCATCCCGCAGCGGTGCTTTGCTAATAGCCAGTACCGCGCATATTTCCGATTGATTTATATAGCTGCCAGCCGTCAGCCTGCCCTGCTTCATCTGCTCACAAAAATATGCATGTACAGCTTCTCTCAAAGATCTTTCTTTTGTCATTTATCTTTTCCTGGGTCTGTTCGGCTCTATGAATAATGCCAGCCACCTATCTGATATATCAATATAACTGCATTCGTCAACAAACTTCAATAAAAATCAAATTTTGCTGTAATTTGATCTCTTGACAGGAAAATTTTATTGATATATCTATGAATTCAATTCATCTGATATATCAGAAAGAGGGATTCACGTTAAACCCCTGATATATAGTAAAAAAAGGCGGGTTATATATGCTTAGGGACAAATTGGGAATAGAATAAAATAACAATATTGATATATCAATCATCATCATCATCAGACAAGGAGACGCGACACCATGGAATTTACACGGGTAAAAAACTATATCAACGGAGAATGGGTTGAAGAACAGGCAGTAGAATATGTACCGCTGTTCAATCCGTCCACGGGAGATGCAATCGGAGAAGTTCCCCTCTCCTCAGAGCAGACCTCTTTGACGGCTGTAGATGCGGCCCATGCGGCCTTTGAATGCTGGCGGAACCTGGCCCTGGGCAAACGGATGGGATATCTTTTTGATATGCGCCAGGCCATGATTGACGACCAGGAAGACCTGGCCGTAAGTATTGCCGTGGATCAGGCAAAACATATCACTGAAGCCAGGGGAGAGGTTCAGCGGGCCATCCAGCTCATCGAAGCTGCCTGTGCCATACCGGCCCTGATCCAGGGCGAAACCCTGGACGGTATTGCCGGCAACATCAACGGCCGGGTTATCAAGCAGCCTTTAGGCGTTTTTGGCGGAGTCGCCCCCTTCAATTTTCCGGCCCTGGTATTCGGCTGGTTCATCCCCTGGGCCATCGGCGTGGGTAATACCTTCATCTACAAACCCTCCACCCAGTCTCCTCTGTTCATGCAGAAAATGGGAGAAATCTTCACCCGGATCAACCTTCCCAAGGGTGTCGTCAATATCGTCCACGGAAACCGTTCCATTCCTGGCACCTGGTACGAGCACCCCAAAATGACCGGTGTCTGCCTGGTCGGCTCCACCCCCACGGCCAAGAAGATGGCCGAAGCCTGCGGCAGAGGAGGAAAACGGAGCATGCTTCTGGGCGGTGCCAAAAACTATCTGGTGGTCATGGAAGACGTGGACTGGGATCTGTTTACCGAAAACTTCATCCATTCCTGCTATGGATCCGCCGGACAACGGTGCCTTGCAGGCTCCATCATTGCCGCCGTGCCCGAGGTCTACGATGAACTCATTGACCGGATAACAGCGGCCTCAAAAGAGATTAAGGTCGGCGATGCCATGGATCCGGATATATACATGGGCCCGGTTATCTCCGAAAAGGCAAAAAAAAGTATTGAATCCTATATAGAAATCGGTATTGAGCAGGGATCAAACCTTGTACTGGACGGCCGGAATCCTGACCTGCCGTCTAAAAATAAAGAAGGATATTTTGTTGGGCCCACCATATTCACCGACGTCACCCCCTGCAGAACCATTGCAAAAGAGGAGATCTTCGGCCCGGTGGTATCGGTCATGAAAATCCGTGACCTTGATGATGCCCTGGATCTCATCCATGCCCAGGAATTCGGCAACGGCGCTTGTATATTCACCCAGAATCAATACTATACCGAACAGTTCATCAACCGCGCAGACACCGGCATGGTAGGCGTGAACGTCGGCGTCCCCGCCCCCCATCCCTACCTCCCCTTCGGCGGTATCAAAGATTCCCATTTAGGAACCAACAAGGTACAGGGCAAAGACGGTATTGATTTTTTCACCCAGAACAAGGTGGCCACCATCCGGGTATCCCCCCCGGGCGGACGTCCTAAAGCAGATAAGGGTAACTCTAATGTGAGAAGCTGTGTGGCCCAGTAAAGAACCTGGAAAAAAATAATATATCCATCTGCCTGGTTGCTAAATTTTAAACAATTAAGACGGACAGAATTACCGACCGGCAGCCTCCGTTCCCGATACTCTGTGAAAAATCACTGTATCGGGAACAGGCTGAGTATCTTTTAAATGAGTAAAATTTGAAAAAAAATTTACCCTGAATTAAATATCTATGATGAATAATTCAAACGATCATGATGCTTAATTAGACTTCTTTTTGGCCCCATTTTTCAGCCGCATGCCCCGGCCCGATAGAATCTTAGCCACCGTGGCCAGATCCAGATCTATATTGAAAAACTCATGGTAAAAGGCCTGATCTCAAATTCCAAATCCAAATTTTCGAACAGATCAGGATAGGCTGTTTTGGCCGTCCACAGAATAGCCAGAGGCGTCTCAAGACCGCCGGGGTGGCCCCATCGTGAAATACCCACGGGAATGGCATAGACCCTTTTATTCTGGACTGCCCGGATTGGGGCCCATTTCTTGTCGGTACGAATCAATTGGCCACATCGGTTTCATTGGCAATGATCATCTCGGGATTCCAGATGAGCACCAGCTCCATGCTGGCAAATTGTTTATTTTGCCTGTTCTTGAGTCGGGCATTCACAGAGACGTTGATAACATTACAGGCCCCTGTCCAATCCGCTTCAAGGGTTCCTGGTCCGTCGGTTCTGAAGGGTTCGTTTATGGAATGATAAAGTCGAACCTGCTTGGCCCGGGGCAGGTGACGGGTTCTTTTTTTCACCCGACCAATGACCAACCTGTAATAGGCGGTATAGGCCCCATCCCTGTTCTTTCGACCCATAATTCTGCCCATCTTCTCGATCACGGCCCTCTGAGAACCCATATCGGAATACCCGGCTGAAAAATAGGAAAGATCAAACCGATCCAATTTTCTAATTTCTTCTGGAACAGCCGGGTTTCAGGCTTTAGAAAGATGATATCCGGCGCGGTTTTCAACAAAGATTCAACATGGATGACCCCCTCGGCCCAGCATGGTGACCACATGGCCGGCAAAGGCGTTAAGGCCGGCTATTCCTTCAGGCTGCCCCTTAAGGGTGCAATGAACACCTCAACTAATGTTTTCTGGATGTCCCAGCATAATTGCCGGTCTGCCGCATTTTCAAACCGGCACAGAGTTGAACTGCTTGCCAAATCTTTGTCCTGGTCAATTTCAGTTTGTATCGCCGTATCCTTTCGGAGGGTAATGTGATCATTCAAGTCTTCATATCCCAGGGCCATGCCATAGACCCTTTGGCGGATCAGATCGCCGATCGAGTGGTCGATTTTTCCCTTACAGCGTGGATCGTTGGCCGTGGATGCAATACGGTTTGTGAGATTGATCATTTTATCAACACGGTTTAAAAGAATGGCGCCGACGTCAGAGGTGATCTCTCCGCCATCAAAGTTTAACTGAATTTTCTGACGTTTGCATCTTGAGAACTCTATTGTTTTCGTGTTGCAAAGTGTCATGGCCATTTCATAGTTTTAATTTTGTCTAAACATCTGAATTGTATAATATTTTCTAAGGTATTGCCTCTCTTTTTTGTCGATTTCGTGAAATATTCAGATTAACATCATCCTTGAAAAAAATTAGCCAAAATTTCAAATCTCAGGGATAGGTGTGCTTTGAATCACTCAACTGATCCAATTTGTCAAAGAAATTTGATGGGCCGGTGAAAATTTTAGGATTTTAGGTAACCACCGAGCCTGAATTTTAAAATACTCTGGAAAATTACGGCTCAAGTAACGACTTGAACCGTTTCATGAAATATCCAGGATAGGGATCGGATCCAAAATTACTTGATCTTTTGTATTCAAATACCCATTTAAGGAATTTTGGAAACAATTTAGATCAAGTTTCTGTTGTAACCATTCTTGACCCTATAATCGGGTAAGTTGGTCCGTCACGATAACCACCCGGCATTCCTTCAGGAATTTATGCCGTTCCGTTAATTTTTCCAGGGCCTTGGCATCGGCCATACTCACCACAACGGCCCCGGTTTTGTTCCCCGCCTTCCGCAACGCCTTGAACACCATGGGGTTGGACCCGGTTCTGCGAAAGGAGAGGGCCATCTCCATATCGCATAAATAGGTGACCACACCGTATTGGACGGCAAATTCACGGCTCACAAACAGGGAGGAATAAATCTCTTTTCCCTGTTCACCAACAATGGTGGGATAGAGGATGGGCTCAAGGGCAAGCCCTCGGGCATCCACGATGAGTCCGGTATATAGAATCCGGTTCATGGGAATTTCCGGCGGCTTTGATTTGCTTTTTCCCTTGGCTTTGGTTTTCTGTTCCGTGATTTTGGGGATTTGTCTGATATGATCCGGCAAGACCAATTGAAGAAATCCGCCGAAAATTCCTGTTTCCATCCGGACTTCCACATCCATGGCTGAGGTGTAGAGCTGGTGGGTAATTACGGCATCCTGGGCTGTTTTTTCAATACCGGCCAGGATTACGTCATGGGTGGAGGTATATTCCCCCACACTTTCGTCTGGTGAAATTCTGATCTGTTTGAGAATGGTGATGATATTCCGGATGGCATGGGCTCTGGCCGAACCGGGGACGGCTACGGCCTGCCCTTCCTGATTCACCTCCGGGGCCGCCTTGCCCGAGACCATGACCCGCCCGGTACTCCAGTTGATGGCACCGGTGTCAAATGTCTGGATGCATTGACCCTCTTCAGCGGCTGCGGATAATGCGCCAAGGGTCAAAATTAAACATGCCGCGGCTGCCCCAATCCATTTCATTTTCTGTCCCCCGGCAAAAGAAATGAGGATTCTACAAAATCCGTTAAGGCCGCAATATCTTCTAGTCCGAATACCGGCACCTCCGGCTGGATTTCAGAATCCGTCACAAAGGCCGTAAGATTGGGGTCATCCAGGCAGAGGGGGGCTTTGTGGGGGCTGTCTTTCCTGAATATTTCGATTTTGGGCAGGGCCTGAGTTTTAAAGCCCTCTGCAATGATGAGGTCTGTACCGCAAAGGTAGTCCTGCATTTTTTCAATATAGGGGCGGTCATCATCTTTGACCAGAGCCACCCGGGTATCCGTGACAACGAGGGTGGCAGCTGCCCCGGCCTTCTTATGGCGCCAGGAATCCTTGCCCTCCTTGTCAAAATCAAATTTATCATGTGTATGCTTGACGGAGCCGATAGTGTAGCGCCTTGTTTTCAACTCCCGGATCAGTTTTTCAACCAGGGTAGTCTTACCTGAGTTGGATTTTCCAACGATCAATACTATTTGAGGGGCCATTGTTTTATTACCAGGGATCATTGTTATATTACCATGTAGAACCTAGTGTAAGATACGGCCAAGGGTTTGGAAAGTCAAGGCAGGGCGGGTGGCAGGGCAAACGCATATAGATTTCTGATTCAACCCGGCCAGGACAGGGAAAAGGATCGCAGCCAAATCTCCGCGGTCGTCCTGACCGCTCCGAAGCGCTACGGCTGGTCTTTGCCCTCCATGACAGCCCAGCCTCCGAACGCCGCTTCGACCTTTAACCTGCCCCAGCCTAGTCACCAATATAATATTAAGCGTCTTGTTTGTTAATGCTGCATTTGAATCGTTTGTTGATAACATTCAGGACCCCAGGCATCATAATAAACGCCATAAACTGATCGATACTATTTTTATCGCCATTTGTGCAGTGGTGTCTGGGGCAGATACTTATGATCAAATTGAGAATTGTGGTAACAAACGGTTAATTTGCTAAGGAAAAATAAAACCTTCAAAGGGAGTGTAAAAACAAAAAGACTAAACGCTGCCATGGATATAAAATATCTGGAAGAAGTCATGTTCGGGTAGAATAGACCCAAATCGGACCTATACGCAATTCAGATTGGTTACTTGCGTTGACCTTGGGGCGGGTGATTTCAATGCGTTATCCTGTGTCGGCAAACGCCAATGAGAAACGGTCATCATTATAGGTGTTTGAGACTATTATGGATAACGAAATGCGGTAGGGCTATATGCGTTTGCCCTGGGGTGATTTGGTGTTGCAAAGCATAAAAATTAAAGGTATTTCTATATTCATTTGAAATGAAGTGGGAAATGATGAATTACTTTGAAATAAGTGGAAGAAATTGATGAAAATTAAAGAAAATATAGCATTGATCGGTATGCCTGCCGTGGGGAAGAGTACTGTGGGGGTGCTCTTGGCCAAAAAAATGGGATTTGCCTTCCAGGATACGGATATCCTGATTCAGACCCGGGAGAAGATGACCCTGGCCCGGATCATTGAGGCTGAGGGGCTTGAAACGTTCCTGGATATTGAGGCCAAACACCTCAAAAGCCTGGACTGTGCAGGCCAGGTTATTGCTACGGGGGGCTCTGTGATCTACAGGGAAGCGGCCATGGGTCATCTTGCGAAAATCGCCACCATTGTCTACCTGGCTGTGGATCTGCCCATACTCATGACCCGTCTCTCAGACCTTGTGAACCGGGGGGTTGCCATTGATCCGGGTCGGGGGGTGGACGATCTTTACAAAGAGCGGACACCCCTGTATGATAAATTCTGCGATATTAAGATTGATTGTGGATCCATGTCCCCGGATCAGGTGGTGACTGCCGTTTCCCAGGCGGTACAGGGGATACAGGAGGCATAAGGACAAAAAAGGATGCGGTTATGGATGAGATGCTGACAACAAAAGAAGTGGCAAAATTTCTAAACGTCAATGAGAAGATGGTCTATTCCCTGATTGCGGAAAAGGGCCTGCCGGCATCCAAGGTCACGGGCAAATGGCTCTTTCCCATCGACCTGGTCCGCCAATGGGTGGACCAGGGAACAGAAAATTACCCGGAAGTGGCTCAGCTTCCCCCCTACCACGGCCTGGTCCTCATTGCCGGGTCCAATGACCTGCTCCTGGAACGGCTGATCTCCACCTTTAATCTCAAGCATCGGGAACACATGGCCATGTTCGGTCTCATCGGTAGCATGGGCGGGCTCAAGGCCCTCCGCATGAACCTCTGCCATATTGCTGCCTCCCACCTGGTGGCTGACAACCAGGAGTATAATTTCCCCTTTATAAAGGATGAGATGATCCAGCCCCCTGCCGTGGTCAACCTCTGCCTCAGGGAGCAGGGACTGATGGTGGCAAAAGGGAACCCCGAAAAAATCAAAACCGTGGCAGATCTCAAGGAAAAGGGATTGACCATGGTCAACCGCCGCCTTGGCACGGGCACCCGCCAGCTCTTTGACCGTGAACTTAAACAACAGGGCATCCCAGGTGAAACCATAAAAGGGTATGAGGCCTGCGTGTCCAGGCACATGGATGTGGGGCTTGCAGTCCTTGGGGGCAAAGCCCATGCCGGGCCGGGGATACGGGCCGTGGCCAATACTCTGGGCCTTGATTTTATTTCCCTGAACTGGGAACGCTTTGACCTGCTCATCAACAAGGACCGGTTTTTTGACCAGGGCATCCAGCTCTTTCTTTCCCTGCTCAAGGGCAAGGTGATTCATCGAACCGCCGAAGAATACGGGGGGTATGATTTGTCCATGAGCGGAAAGATGGTCTATCCTGAAAACGAAGCCGAAGGATAAGGTCAGGATTAAGGACGCACCCTGCGTTTTTTGATTACAGCCGGTACATGGTTTTCTTTCGCCAGAGGGTGGTTCTGGAGATTCCCCATTTCCATTGCTGCCCGGGTTTGATTTTCTCCATGTATCCTCAGGGCTTCTGAAATCATCTGTTTTTTCTCCTTGATCTTCAAGTCCCCGGCCGCTTTTAATGCGTTGGGTTTCCCGGTTGTTACAGTTCAAAGGTTTGGTTCAAAGATATGTTCGGGCAGGGCATTGGGCAGGAGGATATTGTCCCGGCCCATGATCATGGCATGCTCCACGGCATGCTGCAGCTCCAGGATATTGCCGGACCATAGTAACCGGCAAAACACCTTTTTGACCGCCGGCCAGAACATGATAAAAGAAATTATCATAAGGAGCCGTGTTTATGATGACGACAAGAAAAGAGGCGGAAGAATTTGCTTCAAAATGGCTGCCGGCCTGGACCGGAAATTATCCCGAGCTATTATTCGGATGATTGTTTATATATGGATGCCGGAATACCTGACGGCGCAAAAGGCAAATCTGAATTGATCTCTTATTTTCGTAAATTGCTTTCACAAAACCCCGATTGGATCTGAACTCAGATTGAAGGGATTCCAATGAAAAACGGGTAAGCGAGACATACAAGATTAATCCGGTGAGGTGGAGAGTCCCCAAACCGAATCGTGGAGGTGGTGCATGGCCTCAATCACCGGGCTATTGCGCCGGGTTTCAAGAAAGGCAAACAAGAGATCTGCGCACAGGGGCGGCCCCTGCCAGAGAGATACCTGTCCTTTCCTGTGGGCGGCTTCGGCCTCATTGCGCTCCATGAATCCCAAGCCTGCCCCGGCCCGTATTAACCGGATCATGGCACCGCCATCTGCTTCTACGGCACAGTTAAGCTCCTTGCCACCCAGATCGAACTGCCGGCGAATCAGCCTGCCCAGCCGGCATCCATCGGTATTAACCACCCAGGGGAGGCCGGCAATTTTACAGATAGCGGAATTTTCCAGGGAGGATTTCCAGGATATGGGGCCTGCCACCAGAAATTCCACCGTTCCCAGCCTCCGGGTTTGGATTCCCGGTCTGACGGCTCCATCCAGCAGGTATCCGCAGATAATGGTGCCAGCCTCCAGTGCTTTTTCCACCTGCTGGGAAGATTTTTGGATGAGCTGGAATTTCAGCCCCGGGTATAGGCGTTTCCCCTCCTCGAACAACCGGGTGATCCGGAGCAGGTCAGGCTGAACATTCATCCCGATTCTGACGCTTCCCACCAACTCTCCTTTGAGCTTTTCCGCCTGCTCCACCAGGTCCCGGGATGCGTCCAGAATTGATTTGGCCTTTTCCAGCAAGATCTTTCCCTGTGGTGTGAGGTGCATACCCTTTTTGCTCCGTTCAAACAGGATGATGCCGAATTCCTGCTCCAGAGCCTTGATATGGGCGCTGACCGAGGGCTGGCTTGTGTTTAGTCTCTGGGCCGCCCGGGTCAGGTGGCTTTCTTCGGCCACGGCAATAAATGTACGGATCTGATAGAATTCCATGAATCATCCTCTGGTTTCATCCACTGGTTTCATCGGTTTTTCCGAAGATTTGCATCAGATCATACTATTATCTTTTTGTCCTTAGTCAACTTATATTTCCTTTCACATCCCCAAACCGCTGACAGAGGAGAATACAAGCCATGCACCAGGTTATTATTGAGTTTATGATCAAGGAACGCATCAAAGATTTGACGGCTGAGCTGGAACAGGCCAGGATGATAGCATCGGCTCAAAAGGAGACTGAACCCAAAAAGAAAACCAAAGGGGTTCACGACAGAAAAATCGGAATCCGGTTCTGGTCGTTCTTATCCGGGAAAGGATAGAAGCCCGATACCGGGGAAATCAAAGATGGTTCCTCATCTGAGGTAACCCCTTTTCCCCTGCCCGGAATCTTCCAGCTCCGGGTTGGGAGAAGCCGCCGGGCTGAAAATAATCTTGACATCCTTCAAGGCTTCGACTAAAAGACGTAAGCTCGCGGCAGCTATATGTTCAGTCTGCCTGAAGACACGGTAATGGGCAGCCAAAATGGTGTTCTGTTTTTGCCTTGGGGCGGTGATCTGCTTCAGGGCATTTCTGTGTATGGGGGATACCCTCTGTGTGCTTCGGGCCCAGAGCCGGTGACCGGCCGGATAACCAACAGCCATGGAGATGCCAGATGCTGGAAAAAATAGAACTAAGACCTGACTGCGGCCTTTACCGCATGTCCGATGATAGGGCCATGTCCATGGACCGTATCATAGCAACTACCCCGGAAACCAGGGCCATTGGCAATGATCCCCGGGTCATGGGAATTGATTATACCCGTCGCCTTCAGACGGCCTGTTCAACCATTCTTAAATCCTTTGCCCGTAACGGCCTGACCTGCCTTGAAGAATCCCAGACCATTGTGTTCAATATTCTTCGGGGGGGATTGAATTTCTGCCTCAGGGAAGCCCTTGCCGATGCCTATGGCTGGAACTGCCATGGCTCGTCCTTTATCTCGGCCCAGCGGGCCAGAGATGATGAGTCTCCTGAGCAATGGCATATCATGGAAAGCGATTATTCCAAGGTCTATATGCCTAAGACCGCAAGCATTGTCATCGGGGACGTGGTGGCCACGGGCACCAGCCTGGAGCATGCCATGGAAGCCCTGGTGGCTGAAGCCGAAAAACAGGGGACCGATTTGAGGTCTGTGGTCTTTTTCACCATCGGCAGTCCCAGGGCCGCCGAGATTCTTGAGGCCACCGATGCCATGTGCAGAAAACGGTTTCCCGGCTTTGAAAAGACGGTCCTGGTTTATCTTGAGGGTTGCTTTACCGTGCCGGTGCCTGAAACACCGGTGAGTATCAAGATTACAGGCACCGATCTGCTGCGCCGGGATGCCGTCATGGCCCCGGAATTCATTGATTCCCAGTATGAAAAAGCCTCATATCCCATCCAGAGGTGCACCATTTACGATGCGGGATCCAGAGCGTTCTGGCCCCCGGAATATATGGAAGACCTGGAAGGTTACTGGTCAAAAGTACGGGCATTGGCAGACCAGGGTATGAGTTTTGAACAGCTTTTAGGGGAACGGTTCCCCGGCCTTGATCCGAAACGGTTCGGTGATGCGGATCTGGGAGAAATTTGTGATGAAGAACTGGCCTGGATAAAGGCCGTGCTCAAATAAAGGGAGGAAGAGATGAAAGAGACCAAGGATATTGATTTTGCCCTGGACCATGTGGCGGATTCCCATAAAAACGGCTTTGTCCCCATGATGGTGGTGATGCTGGGCTTTACTTTTTTTTCCGCCAGCATGTGGGCCGGGGGAAAGCTGGGTGTGGGGCTCACCGCCTTTGAACTAATGGGGGCCGTCATGGCCGGTAACCTGATTCTTGGGTGTTACACGGCATTTTTGGCCGCCATTGCCGCCCGGACCGGATTATCCACCCATTTGCTGGCCCGGTATTCATTCGGGGAAAAAGGGTCTTATCTGCCCTCCCTTCTTCTGGGAATCACCCAGGTGGGCTGGTTCGGTGTGGGTGTGGCCATGTTTGCCCTACCGGTGCAGAAGGTTACGGGCTGGGATATCAACCTGCTCATCGGCATCTCCGGTGCCGTGATGACGGCCACGGCCTGGTTCGGCATCCGGGCCCTCACCGTGCTCAGCCTGGTTGCCGTACCGGCCATTGCCGTTTTGGGGTTTGTGTCAGTGGGCACGGCATTTTCAGAATTCGGCGGAGTCCAGGCCTGGTTTGATGCGGTGCCTGCCGAGCCCATGGGGCTGTTCACAGCCATCGGGATCTGTGTGGCCTCTTTTATTTCCGGCGGCACCTTGACCCCGGATTTTACCCGGTTTTCCAAGACGACTAAAATAGCGGTCTCCACCACGGTGATTGCATTTTTTCTGGGCAACAGCCTCATGTTCCTCTTCGGTGCGGTGGGGGCGACTTTCTACCAGCAGGCGGATATCTCTGAAGTCCTGCTCAAGCAGGGCATGATTGTCTGGGCTATGATTATTCTGGGGCTGAACATCTGGACCACCAATGACAGCGCCCTTTATGCCTCGGGTCTGGGATTTTCCAATATTACCCGTCTGCCAAAAAAACTTCTGGTCCTGGTGAACGGGGCTGTGGGCACTATTATGGCACTTTTCCTGTATAATAATTTCGTGGGATGGCTCAGCTTCCTGAACACCATGCTGCCTTCCATAGGCGGGGTGATTATTGCCGATTATTTCCTGGTGAAAAAAGGGAAATACGGGAGCCTTGGGGAGACCCGGTTTACCTCGGTACGACCTACGGCCGTGATTGCCTGGCTTTCCGGGGTGCTGGCGGCACGGTATCTGCCGGGGATTGCACCTGTGAATTCCGTGTTCTGCGCCGTGGGGGTCTACCTGGTGGCAGAACAACTTTCCGGGATCCTGGATTCAGATAAAAAAAATTGAAACCTTGATTTAATCCAACTCCAGCAATTCATATACCCGGCCGGAGGTTCCCTCGGCCGGGCCCTTCCTTAAAGCGGGTAATCACTGTGTAAATTTATGATTGCAGCCTGAATTATCTAACAGATTAGTCCTTTCAGCTCGTTTTCACGCCTCGTTCCTAAACATTGTTCTTTGTTGTAAGCTATATGCTTTTTACAGAAACCATAAAAATTTATGGGGAATTGGATTTACAGGGCAAGGTTTTTATTGTATAGGCTCTCCTTTACAATTTGATTTATCCGGCAGGTGAAGACGTTAAACTCTAAGCATGTATAATTTCTTTTTGTATAAATTTCTATGAAATACAGGGTGTTGTCCGATGATTTGTGCGCTTTTTGTTTTTGTGTCCAGTTTTGATCGCGAGTTAGTCGTTAAGAACACATAGAGGGCGGTACAGGTTGAGAATTTTATTTAATGTTAACGTAAAGGTAACGCCACCCCGCCGTAACTCAGGCGTCACCTTTATGATTCAAGGGCCTACCTATTGCTCGTCACTTCCCCCCATTTCAATGGCACGGCAGTCAGGATCACTGCAGCAGGGGGCACCTTCCAAAGTAAATGTCTGAAATCCCTTTGCCAGCCGTTCAATGATGAACTTTTTTTTGCAAAAGTTACACAAGGTATAAACCGGTGCATAGTCCACTGGCAGTGTTATAGAGGTGTTGTCGTTGCAATAAGGACATTGGGTTTTTGCCTCGTTTGTTTTCATGATATTCCCTCCTCTTGCTTTGGGTTAGACTCAATACCAATTCAAAGCGGGCATAAAATCATCTAATTTCAATGCACGGTTGTGCCTTGCTACCTGATTTCTAACGTCAATAATCAATGCATTTTTTATACCTTAGATATTATAGTATACATGGCATGTTTATTGATAGGCTATGGGGTGGATACACAACCAAAATAGAGGAGATCCCGATGGAAAATCTGTCATTTAAAGATACTGCTGTCGTTGCCTGTGGTACCATGAGTCTTGAGCTTAATCACCTCCGGAAAACCGGAATTTTGGATACGGAGCATCTATTTTATACCACCCCGGGGCTCCACCAGGATATTCCGGAGCTGGAGACCCAGCTGGTCCGGCTGATTGAAAAAGCCCGGGCTAAAGCCGGAAAGGTGATCGTTGTCTACGGGGGTAAGTACTGCTATGTCAATCCGGATCATCCCACGCGGTTGATGGCGGATCTCATCCACGAACAGGGAAACGGGGTGGCAAGGGTGGAGGCAAGCCATTGCATGGGAATGCTGGTCGGTGACGATGAGATGAAGACCATTGCCATGGACATGGCCGGGGGCGAACCGGTCTGGTTCATGACACCTGGATGGGTGAAATACCGGACCGAGGTGTTCAGGGGGTGGGACAAAGGAGTTGCCAATGAAAATTTTCCCCGGCATACCGGCGGGGCCATTGTCCTTGACGGTATCGGCTTTATGGATCAATACATGGAAGAGAATCCCGAAGAATTTCTGGAATACTGTGACTGGATGGGGATTACCATGCAGGCCTGCCCCATCAGCCTGGACAGATTTAAAGGACTTTTGACCGCTGCCCGTGATTCAATCATTTAATTTTAAAGGATAATTCCGGGCAGGGGATACCCCGCCCGGATTTTTTTATGCCCGGCCGGCAAAAAAGGTCTGCGGGGCCTTGGGCACGGAACAGGTTTCGTGGAGCCGTTTGGCCGTGTCTTTCATGGGGCCGTCCATGAGGGAACGGGCATTCTGGGGGCAGGCCTTGATGCAGGCGCAGCAGAAGATACACCGGTCGTCCATGGTGATATAGCCCTTATCTTCATCAATGGCATCCTTGGGGCAGACTGTGGCGCAGGTGCCGCAATTGTCGCAGTCATCGGAGATTTGAATAAAGGCAAATGCCTTGTTGCCCATCCCGTCCCTGTATGGGGAGTTTCCGGGTACGGCCAGGTCGCCTATTTCCCCGGGCAGATCAAGTCCCTTTAGTTGGGCTGCAATTTTTTCTCCGAATACAGTTGCCTGGTCCAGATCTCCTGCATCGGGCCGGCCCGGAGCAATGGGAAGCTTATGGCTTGAAAAGGAATGCTCCCCGATAAAGGCGCCTCCTGCCGCGGGAACAAAGCCGCAGCCTGTGGTGATATCCTTGAGTTCCAGGAGGGCGTCTTCAAATTCCCGGTTGCCGTATACCACGGTGAGCACGGCCGGGGTTTCCGTGGCCTTGAGGGTTTTGAAATAATCGACAGCATCCTTGGGTATCCGGCCGGCATAGACCGGGGCCCCAATGAGGACAATATCATCTTTGCCAAATTCCGGCGGTACTTGGCTCCTGGTTTTGGAATCGGTCATATCGATGACTTTTGAAATCTCTTTCCCCATGCCTTTAGCAATCTGATCAAGGACTTTTCCGGTGGTGCCGGTGGGGCTGAAATAGATAAGGGTAATGCCTTTGGTGGTCATACGTCCTCCTTGAGAAAAATTATCTGATACAGACTTCCCGGACAAAGGGGGCTATCACAGACCGCAATTGAGCCAGCTCTTTATCCGTAAAAAAATGGGTCTCGTCCTTGAGAAATTCTGGATCCAGGATATCCACATTCCGGGAGCAGTGCTGGAGAACATATTTGTCTGCGCCCTGTATTTCTCTGGAAATCTGCACCATGATATCCCGGGTGATAAAGGGTCGGGCACAGGTGGTCCTGAATTCGTAGGCCGGGGCCTTTTTCATGATCAGGCCGATGCTTTCTTGGATGTTTTCCAGGTCGGCCCTGTTTTTTAGGACCATGGGATAGTGGGCCAGGTCGGTTTTGATGTCCATGGCCAGGTAGTCCACAAGCCCTTGGTCCAAAAGGGTTTCTAACGTTTTGGGGCGGGTGCCGTTGGAATCGAGTTTTACCTTGTATCCCATTCCCCGGACCCGTGTAATGAATTCTCTCAGGTCCTTTTGCAGGGTGGGCTCCCCCCCGGTAATGGCCACGCCCTGGATCAGCCCTTTCCGTTTTTCAAGAAAGGTGAACACCTCTTCTTCGCTAAAAGAGGTGCTGCCGGCCCCGGTATCCTTTTTCAGGGTAACGGGACCGGCAGCCAGATCCGGATTGTGGCAGTAGGGGCAGGTGAAGTTGCAGCCTGGTGTGAAGACCACACAGGCAATCTGCCCCGGAAAATCAATCAGAGAGTTCTTCTGAAAACCGCCGATATGCATGGCGGCCTATGAAGCAACCTTATGGGTATTGTAGGTTTTGCGCATGCAGAATTCCGTCTGCTTGCCGTTGTTCCACTGGCCCACTGGCCTAAGATATCCCACCACCCTGGAGTATACTTCAGTGTCTGCATCACAGGTGGTGCATTTTTCATGCTCCCCTGAGAGGTATCCGTGGGAGGGGCAGACGGAAAAGGTCGGGGTCAGGGTGAAGTAGGGCAGGCGGAAGGAGTTGGACACCTTGGACACCATCTGTTTGACCACTTCGATATCTTCCACTTCTTCGCCTAGAAAAAGGTGCTGGACCGTACCACCGGTATACTTGGTCTGGAGGTCGTCCTGGAGTTCCAGGGCCTCAAACAGATCGTCTGTGTAGTTCACCGGCAGATGGGTGGAGTTGGTGTAAAAAGGATCGCTGCCGTTCTGGAACTCTTCTTCATTGGCGCAGGTGATGTTTTTGAACTTCTTTTTATCCAGGTTGGCAAACCGGTATGTGGTGCCTTCGGCCGGGGTGGCTTCCAGGTTGAAGATTTCGTCGGTTTCTTCCTGGAGGGCTTCGATCTTGGAGCGGATATGGTCCATGACCCGGACGGCAAATTCCTGGCCTTTGGGGGATGCGATACCGTATTCCTCGCCCATGAAGTTGATGCAGGCCTCGTTCATGCCCAGGATGCCGATGGTGGAAAAATGGTTCCGCCAGAACACGCCGGTGCTCTCCTTGATTTTTCTTAAGTAGAATTTTGAATAGGGGTAGAGATCGCCGTTGGTGAATTTTTCAAGTATTTTACGCTTGATGCTCAGGGATTCCGCCGAAATATTAATGAGATTGTCCAACCGTTGGAGAAAATCGGCCTCGTCTTTTGCCAGATAGCCGACTCTGGGCAGGTTCAGTGTGACAACACCGATGGAGCCGGTGAGGGGATTGGCACCGAAGAGACCGCCGCCCCGTTTTCGCAGCTCCCGGTTGTCCAGGCGGAGCCGGCAGCACATGGAACGGGCATCTTCTGGGTCCATGTCAGAATTGACGAAATTGGAGAAATAAGGAATCCCGTATTTGCCGGTCATCTTCCATATGTTTTCCAGTTTGGGGTTGCTCCAGTCAAAGTCCTCGGTAATATTGTAGGTGGGGATGGGGAAGGTAAATACCCGGCCTTTGGCGTCTCCTTCCATCATGACCTCTGCAAAGGCGGCATTGATCATGTCCATCTCATCCTGATATTGAGCATAGGTCGCTTCCAGGTATTCACCGCCGATGATAACCGGGGAATCTTTCAGGGTGCCGGGCACGTTCAGGTCCATGGTGATGTTGGTGAAAGGGGTCTGAAAGCCTACCCGTGTGGGGATATTGATGTTGAACACAAATTCCTGGAGGGCTTGTTTTACCTCTTTGTAGTTGAGTTTGTCGTGGCGGACAAAGGGGGCCAGGAGGGTGTCGAAATTGGACATGGCCTGGGCACCTGCCGCCTCACCCTGTAGGGTGTAGAAAAAGTTTACAACCTGGCCCAGAGCGCTTCTGAAATGCTTTGGCGGTGAGGATTCAACCTTTCCGGCCACGCCCTTGAATCCTTCCACAAGAAGGTCCTGGAGGTCCCATCCCACACAGTATACAGACAAAAGGCTTAAATCATGGATGTGGATATCACCGGCATAGTGGGCATCCCTGACCGCAGGCGGGTAGATGCGGTTGAGCCAGTATTCTGCGGTGATGTCCGAAGAGATGTAGTTGTTGAGGCCCTGGAGGGAATAGCTCATGTTGGAGTTTTCCTTGACCTTCCAGTCCATGCGGCTGATATAGGATTCCATGAGGCCTACGTTTTCATCAATGGCGATTTTACGGATCTGATTGTGCTGCTCCCGGTAGATGATATAGGCTTTGGCGGTCTTGTAAAAGGGAGAATCCAGAAGAACGCGCTCTACAATGTCCTGGACATCTTCAACTTCAGGAACCGCCCCTAACTGGAGGTCCCGGGCCAGGGTCAGCACCCGCATTGTCATCTTTTTGGCATCCCTGCCGTTGAATTCCCCGGTTGCCTCGCCCGCTTTGACCAGGGCATTTGTTATTTTTGTAGAGTCAAATGCAGCTACCCGTCCGTCGCGTTTTTTGATTTGCTCAAACATGTCCACCTCTTGAAATCTGATTTAAATTAGCTTATCTTGTATTTTATCTTGTGTCTGTGCCACGCAGGAATTCCGTAATGAATTCCCCGGGGATGACGCCAGGTTTATCTCAATATGTAGTTGGGTGTCAAGAAGAAAAAACTATATATAGTGGTTTTTACAAAAACCACCTAAGGATGGAAATGCAGCTTGATCAGAGCCCCTTTTTCAGAAAAACCATAACTCCCTGGTATGATTCCACCTTTGCCTGTCGGGCACTGATCTGGGGTATGGCAGTGGTATTTTGTTTTGCCTTGGGGGGAATTTTTGTTGCCGGCGGTGATCCCCAGTTTTCAAAACATACCTGGTTTCCTTCTATGCTGGCAGGGCTGTCCGGTTTCCTGGTGGTAAAAATATATTTCAGGCTCAGGGCCCGGGCTGCCCACGATTAAGGATCGGCTCCAAAATTACTTGATCTTTTGTTTTTAAAATGTCCAGTAGGGTTTTTTGTAAAAAATACCCGTTTAAGGGGGGGGGAAACAATTTAGATCAAGTTATTTTGTAACGATTCCTAATCCGTGCCGCTGCTTACCACTTCAATGAGGTGGTGGAGAATCTTTGCCGTCACTCCCCAGATGACGATGTCTTCAAAGGGATAGGTAAGTTCCATGATGTTCGGCCTTCGGCCGGCATAGCCTTTTTCCCGGTGGACATGGGCCAGATGGGCAAAAGGAATCTTAAAAACTCTGGAAATCTCTTCTCTGTCAAATAATATACGGTCCTTTTGATTCCAGATGCCTGTAAAGGCCTGGATATCCTTATTCTGCAAGGTTTGGAAATGGCCAAGTGAGCCCATGACGCTTACATTGTCCGAAATAATCCCCATCTCTTCTGCCAGTTCCCGCAGGGCCGTCTCCTTTGGAGAATCATCTTTTTCATCCACATGGCCGCCGGGAAAAGCCATCTGGTTCCGCCAGGGATAGCCTTCCCTGTCTGCCTTCTGGATGAAGAGCAGGGAGGGGGCGGAGTCGAAAAGGAATAATGCCATCACCGAGGTGGGCTGGTATACGGCCGGATCCGGGGGAAGGGGATGGTCTGCGGATTTAATGGCAGACGTGATCTTCTCAATACATGCTGACTGGTCCATGGGCCTCCGATTCAGATGAAAAGTGAAATCAAAAGATACAGACTCTCCTTTTTTTTGTCAAACACGGTTGCGGAGAGATCAATATTATATAATATGCCCACAGCGTGGGATGTAAATACCGGGAATTGCCGGGAATCTGTTATAGCGCTTTACAACCCGCCGGACAGATGGTATTTTTAACGGATCGATCAGATGATTGATCCGGCGCCGGGTTGGCTCTTTTTTGCTCTACATTGACCGGCACTAAATCAGCATAAACAGCGCGAGCGTTATCAGGAGCGTTTTATGGAGCATATAGAAATTCGGTTTGGGGATCACATTGAGACGCCTGCCACAGAGGAAAAATCCTTTGAGGAGATGTTTCAATCCGTTAATCCCATGTTCTGTTTTTCAAAACGGGTCTGGAAACCCCAGATGGATATATTTGAGACCAGGGAGCAGATTATTATTCAGGCTGAAATGGCCGGCGTCCGGCGTAAAGATATGGTTATCGAGCTTTCCAACAAGGCGGTTAAAATTTCAGGGAACCGGAAATGCAGCCAGCCTGATCCCACGGCCACTTATCGGCTTGCCGAAATTCAGTTCGGCCAGTTTGAGCGGGTACTTTACCTGCCCAGTGTCATTGACGTTGAAAAAGTATCTGCCACGTTTTCCAGCGGATTTCTTGAGCTTAAGCTGGGGAAATTACTCAGGAAGAACATCAAACAAAAACAAAATATGTCCATAGATTTTCTATAAGGTATACGAATGGATGATTTGCGACATCCCTCCGCACCCATAAGCACTGACGATATCCCCAGCACCCTTCCTATCCTTCCCATTGTGGATACAAATTTGTTTCCCAAGATGGTACTGCCCCTGGTTTTGATCCAGAAGGAGGCCATTGACCTTATTGATGAAGCCATGGCCGGGAACAGGATGCTGGGGCTTCTTTTGTCCAAGCGGTCAGATATTGATTCAAAGCATACGGCAGACGAACTCCACCGCATCGGCACTGTGGCCATGATCCTTAAGATGTCCAAGATGGAAGATGAAAAAGCCCAGTTGCTTATCCAGGGCCTGAACCGGTTCCGGGTGGTGGAGTTCCTCCACGGTATGCCCTATATGCAGGCGGATATTTCCGTGCTCAAAAGCCGGAATGCAGATCGGAACAAGGAAAACCGGGCCCTGATGGCAAATATTGTGGAGCAGTACGAGAAAATTGTGGACCTGTCTCCGGGCCTGCCCTCTGAAATGGGGCATATGATCAAATCCCTCCAGGAGCCCAATGTCATGGCTGACATGGTGGCTTCCACCATCAATGCACCGGTGACGGAAAAGCAGAAAGTCATTGAGATGCTGGATGTGAACCAGCGGTTGAAAAAGGTCACCCGCCTGGTGAATGATCAGCTTGAGATCCTTGAGATGGGGTCCAAGATTCAAAGTCAGGTCAAAGAGGACATGGATAAGCGCCAGCGTGAATATTATCTTCGCCAGCAGCTTAAGGCTATTAAGGAAGAGCTGGGGGAGACCGAGGATGAGAGTGTGGAAATCCGGGAATACAGAGCGCTCATAGAAGAAAAAAAGCTGTCTGAAGAGGCTTTGAAAGAGGCGGACCGGGAACTCCAGCGGCTGGGACGCATGCATCCCTCCTCGTCTGAATATGTGGTGGCGTCTACCTATCTGGACTGGCTGACCACCCTGCCGTGGGATGAATATTCCAAGGACCGTCTGGATATTGGCCAGGCCCGCCGGGTGCTGGATAATGATCACTACGGCCTTGAAAAACCCAAGAAACGGATATTGGAATACCTGGCTGTCCGTAAACTCAAAAAAGATTCCAAGGGACCCATTCTCTGCTTCACCGGCCCGCCGGGCACGGGGAAAACTTCTCTGGGACAGTCCATTGCCAAGGCTCTGGGACGGGAGTTTGTTCGCATTGCATTGGGGGGCGTCCGGGATGAAGCCGAGATCCGGGGTCACAGGAGAACCTATGTGGGGGCGCTGCCCGGCCGGATCATCCAGCATTTGAGAAAGGCGGGCAAAAAGAATCCCGTGTTCATGCTGGACGAAATCGATAAAGTCAATTCGTCTTACCACGGTGACCCCTCATCTGCATTGCTGGAGGTTCTGGACCCAGAGCAGAACCATACCTTTATCGACCATTATCTGGATGTGGCCTTTGATCTGTCCGATGTCATGTTTTTGACCACGGCCAATGTGCTTCACACCATTCCAGCCCCCCTGCGTGATAGGATGGAGGTATTGGAACTCAACGGATACACCCAGGAAGAAAAGCTGAAGATCGCCACCCGGTACCTGATCCCCCGTCAGCGGGAGGCCAACGGCCTCAAAGCCGGCCAGATCAAGATTACGGCCGGGGCCGTGAAAAAAATCATCTCCGGTTATACCCGGGAATCGGGTCTTCGGAACCTGGAGCGTCGTATTGCCGCGGTCTGCCGCGGGGTGGCCGCCAGAATTGCCGAAGAAGAGGTGGAACAGCTCACCATCGGTCAGAAGGAGATTCATACCTACCTGGGCCCGGTCCAGAATATGCCGGACATGGCCCGGCGCATCAATGCCCCAGGGGTTGTGGTGGGTCTTGCATGGACACCGGTGGGCGGGGAAGTCCTTTTTGTGGAGGCTGTGTCCATGAAAGGGGGCAAAGGCCTGACCCTCACAGGTCAGCTGGGGGATGTGATGAAAGAATCCGCGTCCACGGCCCTGAGCTTTATCCGGGCCAATGCCAAACGCCTCTGTGTGGATGAAAGTTATTTTGATACCCATGATATTCATATCCATGTGCCCGAGGGATCTATTCCCAAGGACGGGCCATCGGCCGGGGTGACCATGCTCACGGCCCTGTCCTCTTTGATCACCAATAGGAAGGTGCGCCCCAGACTGGCCATGACCGGGGAGATCACCCTCAGGGGTGAGGTGCTTCCCGTGGGAGGCATCAAGGACAAGGTGATTGCGGCCCACAGGGCCGGAATCCGGTCCCTGATCCTGCCCCAGTGGAATGAAAAAGACATGGAAGATGTGCCTGCCGACATCCTGTCTTGCATGGAATTCTTTTTTACCGATAAAATGGAAGCTGTCCTTGATATTGCTCTCCAATAACCGCTAACCCGAATTGCCTAATATTGAGCCCTTGAAATTATATGATTAAATTTATATCCCCTTGCCTGACCCGAGCTATTCTGTTTTTCTGTATTTCTTTGACCCTGGTCTTTTCCGGGTGTGCAACCAAAACCTATGACCGCCATGTGCCCCCCACAGGAAAGAAAAAATATTCCGGTAAAAGCCCTGCCACCCAACGGCCCTATACCATCAAAGGAAAACAATATGTGCCCCTGTCCACGGCCAGCGGGTATGTGGAAGAGGGACGAGCCTCCTGGTACGGAAAAAAATTCCACGGCCGGAAAACTTCCAACGGGGAAACCTATAATATGTATGCCATGACCGCAGCCCATAAAACCCTGCCCATGAATACCTGGGTGAGGGTGGAAAACCTGGAAAATGGAAAACAGATCAAGGTCAGGGTCAACGACCGGGGGCCCTTTGTTTCCGGCCGGATTATTGACCTCTCCTATACCGGTGCCAAGGGCATGGGCATGGTGGGGCCGGGAACCGCCCGGGTCAGGGTCACGGCCCTGGGCCGCGCCACCTCTTATTCCAAAAAAGATCACACCCCTGTGACATTCAAGCCTGTTGACTATTGGAAGGGGAATTTCACGGTCCAGGTGGGGGCCTTCAAAGTTCAACCCAATGCAGAAGCATACCGGAAAAAACTCTCCGCTTCCTATCTCAATGCCCATATCGTGCCCTATGAGGATTACCGGGGTCGGTTTTTCAGGGTAAGAATCGGCAGGTTCTCCAACCTTACGGATGCGGTTAAATTCAGTGAACAACTGACGAAGGAGGGCTTCGGCCATACCTTTGCCGTTGCAGAGTAAAATCATGGGATATACAATTTTTCTGGACCGGGACGGGGTGATTAATGAAGACTCTCCGAACTATATCAAAAGCCCGGATGAGTTCCATTTCATTCCCGGGAGTCCCGAGGCCGTTGCCCTGTTGACACGAAAAGGATTTGAGGTGATTCTTATCACCAATCAGTCTGCCCTTGGAAGGCAGATGATTACCCTGGATACCCTGGAGGCCATTTTTGATAAAATGAGGGCCGGAATAGAGGGGGCCGGGGGGGAGGTCAAGGATGTTTTTTATTGCCCCCATACCCCGGATGAAGGATGTGAATGCAGAAAACCACGGCCAGGAATGATTCTCAGCGCCATGGATAAATACGGGATTGATCCTGATTCTGCCGTCATGGTGGGCGATTCTGCCAAGGATATTGAGTGCGGCAGGGCTGCAGGATGCGGCAGTACCGTACTGGTGGCCACGGGCAACGGGTCCAAGGCATTGGAGGTCCTGTCAGAAAAGGGGATTTCCCCGGATTTTTTTGCCGATGATCTTCTTGCCGCAGTCCAATGGATCATCAGCTGCACGGCCCGTACCTGAGTTCCCACCATGATTACCATTAAAGGCACCCTCTCCCGCATTACCTTCCAGAATCCGGACAACCATTATACCGTGTGCCGGATACGGGTGGCCAGGGTTGTGGAGCCTGTCACCGTGGTGGGCCATCTGGCCGGGGTGGCCGAAGGGGAACAGCTAACGCTTCAGGGCACCTGGACCTCTCATCCCAAGTTTGGGGATCAGTTTAAGGCCGAGATCTACGAGGTTACTCTGCCGGCCACGGTGGCCGGTATCAGGAAATACCTGGCTTCGGGACTGATCCGGGGTATCAGCGCCCACCTGGCCGATAAAATCGTGGATACACTGGGGGAGCAGACCCTTGAGATCATCGAAAACGAGCCTGAAAGGCTTTTGGATGTCCACGGCATCGGCAAATCCAAGAAAGAACTCATAGAAAAGGCCTGGAATACCCACCATTCGGTGAGGCGGGTGATGCGGTTCCTCCAGGAGACCCCCATTGGGGTGGCCCACGCCGGCGCCATATTGAAGACCTACGGCAATGCCGCCCTTGAGGTGCTGGAGACCGATCCCTTCCGCATTGCCCGGGATATCCCTTCCATCGGTTTCAGGTCCGTGGACAGCCTGGCCCGGGCCGCTGGCCTTGAAATAGAAAATGAAAATCGCCTGGCCGCCTGTGTTATTTGCCAGTTAATGGTCCAGGAGCAGGAGGGCCATGTCTTTTGTGAAAAAGAGGATTTGATCCGGACCTGTGCCGGGCTGGCCCGGGTGGACGGGGCCCTGTTCGAGCCGGTGCTGGCGGATCTGGATGATAAGAATGAGGTGGTCCTGGAAGGCTTGCGTGTCTATCTTCATAAACTGTTCCGGGCGGAAGCCGGTATTGCCAGGCGCATCGGGGCGCTCATGTCCATGCCCCCCCGGTCCTTTAAGATTAACGAAGCCCAGATCACCGAGGAGGTCCTCTCCTCTTTGGCGGTCCGTCTGTCAAAGGAACAGCTGGACGTGGTGACCCGGATTCTGGAACAGAAGGTCTCCATCATCACCGGCGGGCCGGGCACGGGGAAGACCACCCTGGTCCGGGCCCTGTGCGCGGTGTTCAAGCGGCTCAAACTCAAGGTGGTGCTTGCCGCCCCCACGGGAAGGGCAGCCCGCCGCCTCTCCGAGGTCACCGGCAAACAAGCCTCCACCCTGCACAAACTACTGGGATTTGACCATGAATCCGGTACGTTCGGCAGAAATTTCACCAATCCCCTGGATCTGGATCTTTTTGTGGTGGACGAGGCTTCCATGGTGGATACCTGTCTCATGTACCGGCTGGTGGAGGCCATGCCTCCGGCAGCAGGACTCATTTTGGTGGGGGATACCTTTCAACTTCCCTCCGTGGGGCCGGGAAATGTCCTCTCCGACATGATTGAATCCGGGAGACTGGAGATCTTTTCTTTGACCCAGATTTTTCGTCAGGCCCAGGAAAGCCCCATTGTCATGCACGCCCACGCCATCCGTAACGGTGAAATGCCTGATGTGAAAGGGGCCGGGCCGGAAACGGCATCAGAATTTTATTTTATTGAAAACCGGGAGCCTGCCAAGGTGGTTGACACCATTTCAGAACTCTGCGCCAAACGGATTCCCAAGGCCTTTCCCCAGATCCAAGAGGTCCAGGTACTCACCCCCATGCACCGGGGAGAGGCAGGCACCATCAACCTCAATCAACAGCTCCAGGCAGTGCTCAACACCCGCCCCGGCGGTATTGATTCCCACGGCTATACCTTTAAGCCCGGGGACAAGGTCATGCACCTGAAAAATAATTATGAAAAAGAGGTGTTCAACGGGGATATCGGAAGGATCCTGGAGGCTGATAAAGCCGAGGGAAAGGTCCTGGTGGATTACGACGGAAGGGTTGTCCCCTATGAACTTTTGGAATTGGATGAGCTGACTCTGGCCTATACCATTTCCGTGCACAAGTCCCAGGGATCGGAATACGATGCCGTGATCATTGCTCTGACCACGGCCCATTTCCCTCTGCTTCAGCGAAATCTTCTCTACACGGCCATGACCCGTGGCAAACACCTGGTAATCATCGTGGGTTCTTCCCGGGCCCTGGAAATTGCTTTTGAAAATAATAAAACAGCTTTACGGCTGTCCGGATTGAAGGAAAGGCTGGCCCAACTTTAGGCTGTAATCATTATTTTTCTTGACCGGCCAGTCAACCTTTGATAACCAAAGACATTTCAGTTCCAATCAAAAAAACATATCTGATACTTGGATTCTAAAAGGAATGATCATGAAAAAATTAGTAATTGTGCTGGCTGTCCTTATCCTCGCCGCGCTTCCCGCGCTTCCCTTTGTTAACGGAATTCTCATGGAAAGGACAGTTACCGGGGCCTTTGAGAATCTTAACCAGATGTACGCAGATACGGGTTCGGATATGCACATTGAGATCATTGAGTATGATCGGGGCCTTTTTGATACCTACCTGGAATGCCGGGTGAATTTCGGCAGCCTTGCCGGGGTGTATGGTGTGAAAGACATGGTGCTGGTGGAAAAAGCAAATCACGGATTCCTGGGTATATCTTCGGAAACCAGCCTTGAAAAAAATCTCTGGTACTCAGACTGGGTCAAAACCAAGCTGAATGGGAAAGATCCTTTGAAAATCCGGACCGCATATTCGGCAACCGGGCCCATCGTCAGCACCGTCACCATGGATGGCTTTCCTATGGAAACAGATAAGACGCCTCTGAATATTGGGGCCTTTGAGTTCAAGGTTTCGGTTGACAAAGCCTTTGCGTCTTTCACCACCAAGGGCCGGTGGGAGGGTCTGGTTGAGAATGAGACAAATAAAATGGGCCCCGTTACCTTTGAGGCAGACCATACCAGACTCACCAATCTGATCTGGGCAGGCAAAGGCGCCATGTCCATGGAAAATTTTACGGCGGATGAGGATGGAGTCTCTCTTGCCCTGTCCGACCTTTCCTGCACCTATGATCTTACGGCGGACCCGGACCATAAAAAAATGAGTATGGGCATGGGCATGAACGCCGGCAACATTGAGTTTGACGGGCGTTCTCTATCTCAATGGTCCGTTGAATGGGGGCTGAATAATGTAGATATTCAGGCATATGAAGGCCTGGCCAAGCTGTATTATTCGGTCTTGAACAAGTATATGGCCCAGCTGGCCAGGCCGGACCTGGCGCCGGAAGATGCAGGGGTTATTGTGCAAAAGGCCATGGCAGGGAGTGCCCCCCAGTTTATAGGGGGACTGGAAAAATTGTTGAAAAAAGATCTTGAAATCCAGGTGTCTAAACTGGATCTGGAACTACCCCAGGGGAAAATCAACGGAAGCCTTGCACTTGGACTGAAACAGGATGTGACCATGGCCCAGTTCCTTATGCTGGCGGCCCAGCCTGACCTGGCCCTGGATATTTTTTCCCTTCAGTCAGACTTCAGTCTTCCTCTGGCCCTGACCGGGGACCGGCAGGACTTGACCGCTCCGGCGTTTCCGGGAATGAAAACCGGCTTGTTTATTCGGGAGGGTGAGAGGCTGACCCACCGGGCAGAGATCCGGGATAATAAGCTGTATCTTAACGGACAAGAGGTGGTTTTGGAATTTTAACCTCCGGACAGCAGCATCGGTGGACCATGGCAAGAATCCTGTTTTTATTTAATATTTTTTTCATTGTCTTATTCGGGTGTTGTGCGCTCTGTCCCAGGGCCGTTTGGGCAGGAACGGATTTTCAGGAACCCAAGCGGGTGCTGCTGCTCAACTCCTACCACAAGGGGTATCTGTGGACAGATGAAATTACCCGGGGCGTGGAAGAGGTTTTTGCAGGAAAAAATATCGAACTCCATGTGGAATATATGGATACCAAGCGCCAGTTCGGTTACCTGCACAAAAGTTTTCTCAACAGCCTGCTTTCACTGAAACACATCAAACATCATTATGATGCGGTGATCACCTCTGATGACAATGCCTTTGATTTTTTCAGGGAAAACAAGAACAGGATCGCCGGTACCAGCCCCCATGTGTTCTGCGGGGTGAATTATCTGGATCCGGAAGATATTTCGGGGCTCCGGGGCATAACCGGGGTGAATGAGCGGGTGGACATTGCCGGCAATGTGGAGCTCATACGCAGGCTCCATCCGGACACCCGTACAGTATTGGTGATCACGGACAACACCACCACGGGAATAACCGTCCAAGACGAGGTGGCCCGTATCCGGGAAAGGGACTGGGGCGGATTACGAATTGACCTTGTTTATGATCTTGCCATAGATGAACTGGGCCGGCGGCTCAGGGAACTGGATTCGGGTACCATTGTCCTGTATACCTGTTTTTTCAGGGATAAGGACCATCGGTTTTTTGAATACCATACCTCAGCAAAATTTGTGGCAGCCCAGACCCGGGTACCCGTCTATTGCGTCTGGAGTTTTGCCTTTGGATTCGGCGGGGTGGGGGGGTATCTGGTGGACGGTTACGGCCAGGGTGAGACGGCTGCAAAACAGGTGATTGAAATCCTTGGCGGCACCCCGGTGGATAAGGTCCCGGTTCAATGGGATACCCCCATCGCCTTGAGGTTTGACTACAGGGCGTTGGCCGCCCATGGCATCGCCATGGATAAATTGCCGTCCGGGGCCGAGATCGTGAATCAGCCCGCCTCGTTTTACTATCAGTATAAACCATTGATATGGAATGCTGTGCTTGTTTTTTCCTTACTTGCCCTGGCGCTTACAGGCACCGTGTACGGCCTGATCCGGGCCCGGAAATCTGAAAAAAGAAGAGAACAGAGCGAATTTTTGCACCGGAGCCTGTTTGAAAAGACCAATGACGCCATATTTATTCTGGACGGGACCTCGGGCAGGTGCCTTGATGCCAACCAGGCAGCCTTGGACATCTCAGGCCGGCATCTTGATGAATTAAAGCAGATGACCATCAGAGAGATTTCACCCCAGAGTGAACAAAGATGGCTGGCATCTGAAAAACCCGGAACCCGGGCCATAGACCTGGGTGAGGTGGTTTATTTTGCATCGGATAATGTCCGGAAAATTGCCCGGGCCAGTTCCGTCCGTCTGGATGACAATGTTGTCATGGCCATTGCCAAAGATATTACCCATGACCTGGAAATGGAGAACCAATTGCGTCAGGCCCAGAAGATGGAAGCCATTGGCACCCTTGCCGGGGGGATTGCCCATGATTTCAACAATATTCTCTCTGGAATATTCAGCTATTCCCAGTTGGCCCAGATGAACATTGAGACGGATCCCCCAAATGCCCATAAGCATATGGCCCAGGTGATAAAGGGGGCCAAACGGGCATCTGAGCTGGTGTATCAGATTCTGACCTTCAGCCGCGGGGCTGAGCCCCGGGCCAGCCGTTTTGAAATTTCCCTCATCGTTAAAGAGGCCATCAAATTTTTAAGATCCTCCATCCCTACATCCATTGAGATTAATGAGAAGAGCGACTCCAAGGCAAAGGTGCTGGCTGATCCTACCCAGGTCCACCAGGTTGTGATGAATCTGGGGACCAATGCTTACCACGCCATGCGGGAATCCGGGGGAACCCTGGCCGTAGCGCTTGAAGATGTGATGCTGTCCCAGGGGGATATCCGGTCCGGGAGCCTCAAGTCAACCCCGGGACCCCATGTGAGGCTGACTGTGGAAGATACAGGCCACGGCATAGATGCAGATACGTTGACTAAGATTTTTGATCCCTATTTTACCACTAAAAAACCTGGGAAGGGTACGGGCATGGGCTTGTCCGTGGTTGACGGCATCATAAAACAGCATGGGGGATTTATCAGGGCATCCAGTGAAATCGGTAAGGGAACCCGATTTGAGGCGTTCTGGCCTGTCTCAGACCAGGAAGATGCCGAGGATGATATAGAAGAGGAGACCCCGGACAGCCGAGATGGAATCGGGCATCTTTTGGTGGTGGATGATGAACCTGCAATTCTCAAGGCCATGAAGGCGCTTTTGGGCAACCAGGGCTACACCGTCACGGTTCAGTCCTCTCCCCTGGAAGCCCTGTCTTTGTTCGAAAAAAAGCCCGGGGAGTTTGATCTCGTGATTACGGATATGACCATGCCGAAAATGACGGGGGTCCAGCTGTCGGAAAAAATCTTGGCCATCCGGGCGGATCTGCCCATTATTCTGTGTACGGGATATCATGAAACCCTGACGGAAGAAGCGGCCCTGGACAAGGGTATCAGTAAATTTTTAGAAAAACCGATTATGCCCAGGGACTTATACCAGGCTGTCAGCGCGCTTTTGATTCCTTAGATTTCCATCAGGGCCTCAGCCGGGGCGGTGGCACGTATACGGTTCTCATTCCTTCTTCAAGTGAGATGGCAGTCTCCGGGCAGAATCTGGCACAGACCCCGCACCCGATGCAATACTCTTTTTCCCTGATGGCTCTGCCGTCTTCATCCTGGGAAATACAGTCAACGGGACATCGGTCCACACATTCCCCGCACCCCACACAGGCATCCTGGTCAATGATTGACAGATAATTGGTTGAGTTAATCAGTGGGGTGGCCCCGTTCCGCCACAGGGCAAAGGTGTCGCAGCAGTCTTTGCAGCAGTTGCAGATGCTGTTTTCCACCTTGCTGATGTCTGATCCGTTGTGAAAGGCCTTGTGGATGAGGCCGGCGTCTTCGGCCTGTTTCATGATTTTGAGCGCCTCTTTTTTTGACACTGAACGGGCAAATCCCTGGTCAATGGTATACCTGGCAGACTTGCCAAAGGAAAAACAGACCTCGGAAGGGGAATTCAACTCACAGTCATGGCCAAGCACCTTGTTGTAGTTTCGGCAGAAACAATGACCCACCGCAATATCCTCGAATTTGGCAATGATTTTTTCCACGGTCTGGGCCGGGAGTACGGTTTCCTGCCCCTGGACAGATTGGTTGACCTCAATTGTAATGGTTTTGCCTGACGCTGTGCTGTAGGTGGGAATGGTCCGGTCTATTGGCGGCTGTTGCTCGAAGATGGGCAGAAGCACATCATATCCGCCCTGGATATTATTTTTAAGTTCCTCCAGAAGGGTTTTATAAAGTCCGGCAATATATTCGTATTCCTCTGGATCACGGATGTCCTCTTTCATGAAGGTATATTCAAACGCCCCCACAATCACCAGGGGCAGGAGGCGGTATACCATTACCCCCCTTGAGTTGGGCTGATTGAACATCAGCCCTTTTCGGGCGATTCTTTGGGTAACGGCTGTGATCTCATTTTCAGGCAGCCCGATTTTTTCCATGACCTGGTCAATGGAAAGGGAGCGGCGCTCATCAAAGGTCTGGGCAATGAATGCCGCATCATTCTCATCCAGATAGTATTGGACAATGGCGATGAGGGTGTCGGATACGCCAAAGGGAAGGGGACCTGAACTTGCGATTAACTCAGCTGCTTTTTGGAAAACCGGACTGGTGGTCTCTGTGGTCATAGCATCTGCCTCCTGTATTGAAGATTCATAAAATCAGCGATCGGGCAAAACATTGTTATTCATATCCGAAGTCCGGTCGTTTGACAATGTTAAAGGATCATACCACCAGGGCAAACGCATATAAATCTGGTACGGTTTTTTATTTTCTATAATTATAGGATGTTAAGGTGATCGCTGCAATTTGTTCGCGTTTGCCGAAATACTATAACTTACTGAAACCGTTTAACCAGGCATTCTACATGCGATCACCCTGATCATACCACCCGGGTCCGGAGGCTGTGGAAAATGGTTTCAATATCTTCTCTGGATTCCCGGATTTTCAGCATCTGTTTTTCCACAAATTCCCTGGTCATGGCATTTTCCATATCCGAAAGCCTGTTGAAATATCCCAGGCGGCGGCCAAGGATGAATAAGTGCCTGGATGCCTTATCCATTTTTAGGAAGCGGTCCATGACATCCAGGAGTTTCTCTTTGTCCCCTGGTAGTTGCCCCCGGATTTCCAGGAGCAGGTCAATGGCGTGGTGGTTGGCATAATGGCTGGTGATCTGGTCCAGGTTTTCCACGAGCAAGCGCTGTTCGGCAATCATGGCAGATTCAGAAGGCAGGGTAAATTCCCCTGAGGCCATCTGTTGGTCCAGACCCGATCCCGGTTTGATTCCGATGGTCAGGACCCGGATCTGGTCGGGGTTGGCCTGGTTGAGGACCCGGGCGGTTTCCAGGGCATGGTCCCGGGAAAGCAGGGTTCCCCCCAGGCCCAGGATGATGAACTGGGTGGTTTCCATGCCCGCCTCCCGGGCCATGGCTGCGGACTTGATTATGGATTCAGGGGTAATCCCCTTTTTGACCCTCTTTAATACCTTTTCCGATCCCGACTCCATTCCGCAATAGAGTTTATTTAACCCTGCATCAAAAATATCCTGGATGGCGGCGGGGGATTTTTTCACCATGGTCTGGGCCCGGCCGTAGGAGGAGATACGTTTCAGTGAGGGAAAAGCGGACTTCAGGCAGGCAAGGACCTCAATGATATCCTTTGTCTTCATGACAAAGCTGTCCCCGTCCTGGAGAAAACAGGTCTCAAAGGGATGGCCGTTAAAATAATCCCGGGCCGCAAGGATATCTGTTTTTATTTCTTCAACCGGCCGGATGGAGAATTTAAGGTCGTCATACAGGGTGCAGAAAGCACACCGGTTCCAAGGGCAGCCCCGGGTGGTTCTGATGAGCAGGCTGTCTGCTTCGTCCACCGGGCGTATGGGGCCCATTTCAAAAGGATAATCAGTCATGGAATCTCCAGTATTGCAGGTTGGATTTCTTTACACCGTGAACCTGGAGGGTATTATAAATCCGGTTCCTGGCTTGTAAAGGGGGTATTTCCCCTTGACAAAACCTAGGTGACCCAATACTTAGATTTATTACATTTAATTGCATTTTGTCCGCGATGCTCCTGAACTGCTGGGATCCATCATTATACCATAGGGAAAAGGAATGAGCATATGGATGAGTTAGAAGGCCTTTTGGAACTGAATAAACCCCAGGGGATTTTCGTTGATATCGGCACCAAGGTTTACCTGGAAATCGACGGAGTAACCTTTTCTGTTATCAGTGTTTTTATCGGCTTGCTCAAGGATGAGTTTTTGCTGATCACCCTGCCCAGGAAATATAAAAGTGTGCAGAGTAAGTTGTATGCCGGTAACCGGATGGTAGTGAAATACCTCCATGGCGGCTCTGTTTATGCGTTCCAGACCTCTGTCATCGAGATGATCACAGAACCCATCCGGGCCCTTGCCCTGGAATACCCTAAAATCGTTCAGCACAGGGAACTGCGGAAGACTAAACGCAGAGCTGTGGTCATCCCCGGCAGGGTTGAAGCCAAAAAAATGGATTTCCCCATTATTGTAAACGATATCAGTCAAAAGGGCTGCCAGTTCATGCATCAGGACAAGATTTCTCTCCGGGAAGGGGATATCCTTAGGATTTTCTGCAAGTTTCCCGGGGTGTCCGATGAGGCCGGTGCCATGGCCTGTGTCAGAAATGTCAGAAGAGAAGGCGGGACCCTCTCCATCGGTGTTGAATTCCAGGGCACCACCCAGGAGTTTCTGGTCCCGTTGATGCATTTTCTTCTTTCCATAGAAGGGTTTGCCTGATTAGTAAGTGTCAACGGGTAAAAAAGAATGTCGCACGAAGCGTAACAATAATTGCTCTCGTCGTTCTGGATAGTCCACCTATACCCTCAAATTGGAAATTGCTGAATAGGCGATCAAGATATTGAAATTTTTGATGATACCTGTTAAAAAGAGGTTTTGACTTTTTAAGGGGATGCACCATGCACTATGAGGGGATGATTATTCGGCCCCCCAGCGAGGCCAACAGTATTCTGCTCCAGGTCACCCTGGGCTGCTCCCATAATAAATGCACCTTTTGCGGGACATTCAGGGGTAAGCGTTTCACTATTAAAAAAGATGATGTGATCTTTGAAGATATTGAGTTTGCACGGCAACATTGCCGCCGTCAGAACCGCTTATTTATCTGTGACGGGGATGCCATGATCGTTCCACAGAAACGGCTGGTCCCCATTCTGGAACGGATCCGGGACCGCCTGCCCTGGGTGGAACGGATCGGTGTCTATGCCAATACCAAAAGCATTAAGATGAAGACCGAGGAAGAACTCCGAGAATTGCGAAACTTGGGGGTCACCATCGCCTATATGGGCCTGGAATCCGGAGATGATAAAGTTCTCAAAGCCATTCGCAAGGGCGCGACTGCCGAAAAGATGATTGCCATGGGTAGAAAGCTCAAGGCCGCCGGCATCAAGGTTTCAGCCACGGTCCTGCTGGGGCTGGCGGGCCGTGACGGCTCTCTGGATCATGCCCGGGAAACCGGCAGGGTACTCACGGCCATGGATCCCGATTATGTGGGCGCCCTGAGCCTGATGCTTATTCCGGGCACCGAACTCCACGACCAGTACGAGGCCGGGGAATTCCCCCTTCTTGGGCCCGAAGAAATGCTCACCGAACTTGGGGGGATGATTGCCGCCACCACCCTTACGGACGGCCTCTTCCATGCCAACCATGCATCCAATTACCTTCCCATCCGGGCCAGACTGCCCCGTGATAAGGAAAAAACACTTGAACTCATATCACAGGCCCTTCAGGGAAACATTCCTCTGAAACCCGAATCCATGAGGGCTTTGTAACCTTTTTTAATTTTTACAGGAGAGATTAACCATGGCTGAAAATGCCGGCAACACCCTTGACCAACTTACTGTTAACACCATTCGTACCCTGAGTATAGACGCGGTTCAAAAAGCCAATTCCGGCCATCCCGGCGCCCCCATGGGCCTGGCCCCTGCGGCTTATGTACTTTTCAAGCGCTTTTTGAAGCATAATCCCGCCAACCCTTCCTGGATTGACCGGGACCGGTTTGTCCTTTCCGGCGGCCACTGTTCTTCTATGCTTTACAGCCTGCTTTACCTCTTCGGATACGGGTTGAAGCTGGAGGATCTTAAACAGTTCAGACAGTGGGGCTCCAGAACCCCGGGCCATCCGGAACTCGGTGATACTCCCGGTGTTGAAACCACCACCGGCCCCCTGGGGCAGGGTGTTGCCAATGCCGTGGGCATGGCCATTGCCGAACGCCATCTGGCCGCCCGCTTCAACAAAGAGGGCCAGGAAATAATCAACCACCACACCTATGCCATCTGCGGTGACGGGGACCTCATGGAAGGGGTTGCCATGGAAGCTGCTTCCATGGCCGGTCACCTGGGCCTGGGCAAACTGGTTGTCATTTATGACGACAATAGTATTACCATTGAGGGCAAGACCGATATTGCCTTTACGGAAAATACAAAGGCCAAGTTTGAGGCCATGAACTGGCATGTAGTTGAAGTGGCAGACGGCAATGACCTGGAAGCCATTGAAAAGGCCCTCCGGGCCGGTAAGGATGCCGTGGGCCGCCCCTCTCTGATCAAGGTTTCCACCCACATTGCATACGGCAGTCCCAATAAGCAGGATACCTCCGATGCCCACGGCGCACCCCTGGGTGAAGATGAGATCAAACTGGTCAAAAAATTTTACGGTCTGCCCGAAGACAAGAGCTTTTATGTCCCCGAAGAGGTGCTGGAAAACACCCGCAAGTCTCTGGCCTATGGGGATCAGTATGAAAATTCCTGGCAGGAAATTTTTAACACCTATAAAGCCGATTATCCCGAAGAGGCCGGTCTCTTTGTGGATGCCATTTCAGGATTCCTCACCAAGGGCTGGAACAAGGAAATCCCGGTGTTCAAGAGCGAAGACGGCCCGGTTGCCACCCGTGCGGCCTCGGGTCAGGTACTCAACGCCATTGCCAAGAATCTGCCCTCACTCATGGGCGGCTCCGCAGACCTTGCGCCTTCCAATAAAACTTATCTGACCTGTTCCGAGGAGTTCCAGAAAGAAGCCTGGGGCGGAAGAAACATCCGGTTCGGTGTCAGGGAACATGCCATGGGCGCGGTCATGAGCGGGATGTACCTCCACTCCGGTGTCCGTCCCTACGGCGGCACCTTCCTGGTATTTGCCGATTATATGCGGGGCGCTGTCCGTGTGGCCTCCCTTATGAAATTGCCCCTGATCTATGTGTTTACCCATGATTCCGTTGCCGTGGGCGAAGACGGCCCCACCCACCAGCCCGTGGAACACGTGGCTTCTCTTCGGGCCATCCCCGGCCTCAACGTCATCCGTCCGGCCGATGCCAATGAAACCGCCATGGCCTGGCAGAAGGCCCTGACCACCATGGATGCCCCCACGGCCCTGATCCTCAGCCGCCAAAAACTGCCCACCCTGGATATGTCTTACCGGGACGGTGATGCAAACTGGGGGGGATACACGGTACGTGATGCCGGCAAAGAGGCCGACATGCTGCTCATCGGCACGGGCTCTGAGGTCCACATCTGTGTGGAAGCCGCCGCCATCCTTGAAAAAGACCATAATATCAAGGCCTCCGTAGTTTCCCTGCCCTGCTGGGAACTCTTTGAAAAAGCACCTGCTCCCTACAAGGAAAGAATCCTGCCCCCGGTTGTTACCAAGCGTCTGGCCGTTGAAGCCGGGATCTCCATGGGGTGGGAAAAATATGTGGGTTCCCAGGGTAAAACCATCAGCATTGACCGGTTCGGGGCATCCGCCCCTGGTGGTACCGTGCTCAAGGAGTTCGGTTTCTCTGCTGAGAATATTGTGAAAAAAGCCCTGGAATTGTAGCCCCCAGGGTTTTTATAAACGCGAGAACAGTCAGATCCGCTCGAACAGCAAGAAGAGTCACAAGTACCTGCTTTTGCCGTTCTCGCAGATCTCGCTGTTCTCGCCGTTCTCGCGTTTATGGAGGAACCCTATGCAAATTTCAGTCAAAACTAGTGCACGGACCCAGATGATCGACATCACCGCCCAGGTCAGGGACGCGGTCAGGGCTTTAGATGTCAGGGATGGCCTTGTCCATGTCTATTCCATGCACACCACCGGGGCCATTACCATCAATGAAAATGCAGATCCCGCCGTAGAATCAGATATCCTTTCCTGCATTAATAAGGTGATACCCTGGGACGACCACTTCAAGCACATGGAGGGAAATTCCGCCGCACATATCAAGGTGAGCCTCTTTGGCCCTTCGGAGGTCATTCCGCTGGAAGAGGGCAAGCTGGTGCTGGGCACCTGGCAGGGAATCTTTTTCTGTGAGTTTGACGGACCCCGCCAACGGCGGGTGAATGTGAAGATTCTTCAGGCCGTTTGATTATGTCATTGGTCTTCTTTTAAAAGCCGGTCCATATCCATGGGCAGGCCTGGCAGTTCAAGGGTGATGGTTTTCTCCTTGTCCTGGAATTCAAGAAAACAGGAGTGAAGTCCCATACCCTGAAAATTTTTTTGCTCTTTCAGGAATGATATGGACCGGGGTGAGCCGTACCGGGGGTCGCCCACAACCGGATGACCGGCCAGTTTGGCATGGCGGCGAATCTGGTGCTTGCGGCCGGTGAGCAGTTCGATTTCCAAAAGAGCATAGTGGAGAGACTGGGTCAGGAGTTTGTACCGGGTTTGGGCGTTGACCTTTTTCCCCTTCCCCCTGGGATCTGTTCTTCCCCCCGCCTGCTTGGACAAGGGGGTGTCCCAGGTTCCGGCGTCCTGGCGGGGGAGATCAAAGTTGCCGTGGACCAGGGCCTTGTATCTCTTTTTTACGTTGCCTCGGGCAAAAAGTTCGGACAACCGGGTCAGGGCCTCTTGATCCGTAGCCAGGAGCAGGAGGCCCGAAGTCTCTTTGTCCAGCCGGTGAACGGGCTGGAGAAGGCTTGTCTTGATAGTGTTGTCAAGGTGGCCGTGGAGAAGGGATATCAGGTCTTTTCCCGGTTCGTTGTGCACACTGATTCCGCCGGGTTTATACGCGCAGACCCATCCTTGGCCCTGATGGATAATTTCTATTTTATTTTTCATCATCCCGTATTTTATCGTATCGGGACGGCGGGGTCAAAACAATCATTTACAGAGTGCGGCATTTGAATCTGCCGGGGCTTTGCCCCTCTCTGAATCGGTGTAATCTCTGACCACTTCGGCCACCCGGATTCGATAGGATTCAAAGAGTATGTTTTTACCCCGGGCCTGGGCTGTCCTGTGTTCCATGAGGGTCCGCCATTTTTCAATGGAGGCCTCATTCTTCCAGAATGAGAGACTGAGAAGTTTTTTATCTTCAACTAAACTTGCAAACCGTTCCATGGAAATAAAGCCTTGTCGGTCTTTGAGAAAATCCCGCAGTTCCGAGGCGATTTTCAGGTACTCTTCTTTTCCTTCACTGGTGGGCGTGACTTCAAATATGACGGCAAACATAAAAATCTCCATTGGTTTTATAATTGGATATTCCATAGGCAGAGGGCTGCATATGCCCGATAGGGCCGCCAGTTTTCGGCCAGGGCCCGGATCTGTTTTTTAGACGGCCGGGGGCCGTCCCCTGCAACGGCCTTGATAATTCCCAGGTCATCGGCCGGAAAACTGTCTACCATGCCCAGACCCCGCATGGCAATATAGTTTATCGTCCAGTCTCCAATGCCTTTCAGGGCTGAAAAATCATTTTTAAAGTCCTCAAAGGGCTGGTTGGCATTGAGACTGACCTTTTGTTCAAGGACGGCCCTGGCAATATTTCGGATGGTATCCTGGCGGGTCCGGGTAATCCCCAGGCCTTCCAGTTGCGTTTTCAACAATTCTGAGGGGTCAGGGAAAAAATAATCCAGGCCCTGGGGAAAATCGCTGCCGGTTTTTATTTGGGCAGCATCTGCAATCCTTGCTGCCAGGGTGGTGGCCGCCTTCACGGAAATCTGCTGGCCCAGAATCGCCCTTACGGCAAATTCAAAGGGGTAGAATGCAATGGGCAGCCGGGGAACGTGGCCGTCTGTCATGCCTTTTGCCAGGAACTGGTCTGATTGGAATTTTTGATTTATGGGTCCAAAATCCGTATCCAGATCAGACATTCTTCTCACCTTATTGTAGATTTCCATGTAGCATCTGATATCGCTGCAATGAATATCAAGGGCTAAAGCGGATTGTTCAGGAATGTCTCTTACGGAGAAAAATCCATTGCTGTTTCTGGTCCTGAAGGTTCTGGCATAAGATGTTTTGGTTATAATTTCCACCCCCCGTATGGCCCTGGGCCGCATAAATGCGAGCATTTGTCCGAAGTTAAACGGAGGGCGGTATTTTAGGAGAAGGGCCGTGCCTGGACAGTCCCCGCTCTGACTTCCATGTTCTTTTTTAATCATGGAAGGGGCTTTGCCGAAGATCTCTTTGAAGACGGTGTTGAATTGCCGCAGGGAGCCGAATCCCGATGCAAAGGCAATGTCCGTGATGCGCTGTCCGGAAAGGAGCAGAAGTTTTTTTGCAAACAGGGCTTTGTGGTACCGGGCAATTTTTACGGGGGGCACACCTAAATGATCAATGAACAATTTGCGCAGATGGCGGTCCGACAGGTCCAGTTTTCTTGATAGATCTGTTACGGAGTGGTCATTCAAATACCCGTCATATATCAGCTTCAGGGCCTTTTTTACGGTGAGCAGTCCCCGGGTATTTGAAGAATAATAGTCCAGTTCAACGTCGGGTCGGCATCTCAGGCAGGGCCTGAAGCTGTTTTCCAGGGCCTCGAAGATGGAGTTGAAATAAACCACATTTTCTTCTTTGGCGATGGGTGCAGGGCAGGAAGGTCTGCAGAAAATACCGGTGGTCTTTACGGCAAAAAAGAATTTTCCGTCAAAATTCTTATCTTTGTTAATTCTGGCAACATTAAATTTTTTATCCATGGGAAATTGCCTGTCTGTCAGGGTTTCATTTTTGTTTGTTTACTTTGGGTATTCTATCATGTTCACGTGATTATTTCCGGCGGTTTTCGGAACCGGCTTTACAATTAAATCCGCAGAATTTTAAACCAGGGTCGAAGAAGGAAAATGAAAGGCAAAGCCGTGTATGGGGTTATTCAAAATTTAGTCTCTGAACCTTTCGTTGCTTCGTGTTCAGGGGTGTGTTATAAAAATTGTATCACCCACCTTTTTTCAGGAGGCGTTTATGCAGATATCCGTAATGTTTAAAAACATGGACCCGTCAGATGCCGTAAAAACTCATATCCATGAAAAATTCGATAAATTGGACAGGATGCTCGATTATGCGGCAGATGCCCATATCGTCCTTTCCGTTGAGAAATTAAGGCATATCGCAGACATCAATCTGGTCAGCGACAGGATTAAAATCCATGCCCGGGAGGAGGCTGAAAATAATCTGTACGCAGCCATTGATACCCTGGCCGATAAGGTCAGGCTCCAGATCAAGAAAAATAAAGAAAAACAGAGGCGCCACCTGGCCGGTGACAAGGAAAGTATCAAAGCCAATCCTGCTCTGTTCGAGACCTCCGACCCCGTCGACGGATTAAGCCGGGAGGCGTAGAATCAGAGGCCTTGAACAGCACGTCCGTTACACTAAAAAAAATAAGTGACGATTAAAAATAAGCGGTCCATGTCCTGATAGGGATAGACTTTCGCCTCAAGGGTTTCGGCATCGTAAAAGGCAATGCCGGCCTTGAGGCGAAGGTTATCCGTGATGTCGTATTTTCCGCTCATACGGAGGATATGGCCGTTCCCTGGATTGAAATATACCCAGAAGAGATCCAGGGAAATGGTGTCGTGCCACAGGTCGTAGGTGGCCTGGAGGTAACTTGTGTAGAGATCCCGGGATGTGACCAGAAAATCCTCATGGGCCAGGGTGCGTTGCCAGGATCCTTCAGCCATAATTCTCAGATTCGAAATTTTGCTGTATTCCAGTCCGGCCAGAACTTCAACCTGATCCCGGTCTTCAAAGGACCGGACACGGGACCGGGGAACCCCGGCGATGATTTGATCAGGGATATCTTTGCGCTGGACTGTCCGGTCCGGCCGGAAGGCCGTTTCCAGTTTAAACAGGGCCGCATCCCGGGCCAGGGTGACGCAGGCCCCCAGGGTGGTCATTTTTTCAAACGTGGGGGCAAAGGTCAGCTCCCCGGGGAAACTCATTCCACGGTAGGAAAGGACCGGCGAGGGATCATGGGTACGGGATGCCATAAGGGTGAGGTCTCCGCCGTTAAAGGACCGGGTGAGTTTAACCCCGGCCCCCAGAGGAGAGATTGAAAAGGGGGTGTTCTCCTTGTTGAGAATCCGGACACCTGGGCTGCGCAGGGCGGCAAAGGCGTCGAAGTCCGAGTCCAGTCCGGAGATGCGGTCTCCGGGATTGCCGTGGATGGTGACAGCTTCGGCGCTGTAGCAGCCGGCCTGAGCCGTGAGGCGGACCGCAGGTATAGGCATGCGGGTATCCTCCAGCTCCATGAGCCCGGGCCGGGTCATATCCCGTGGATTTATCACATCCAGGACACGGGCATAGTTGGACTCCCCCCAGGCAATGGTCTGGTTCCCGGCCCGGATGGAAAAATGATCTGAAAGCCTTGAATCCAGGTAAATATCCCAGGGCTGGAGTTCCCACTCTCTGTCGTCCTGGCTCTGGGGTCCTGGATCTGTCCTGTCAGTCAACGCATATGAGGCCTCGACGCTTGCACGGATGCCGGCCAACAGTTTATGGGCTGCCCCTGGTTTGAATTCGCTTTCCAGGGATAAAAGCGGTTTGAGGCTGGACAACTTGTTATTGGATTTGTTAAATCCAATATCACTGCTTATTTCCATATATCCCCCGAGGTGAAAAGGCGATGTGGCCTGGTCAGCAGACACTTTGGTTTCGGCAGGGATGAGGTCTGCATCTGAGAATGGATCGTCTCCGCCTTCATCCAGGTCTGACAAGTCTGAATCGGAAAAATTCGTATCAGAGACCGGCTGAGAATCCCTGATCTGACCGTAAACAGGGGATATGGCCCAGGCAAGTATGAAAAAACAGGCAAGGGCCAGAAACCGTTTTCTGTATTTCATAATCCCTGCTCCATGCTCCGGGGGGTGAAATAGGCATCTTTCACTTGTGTGTTATATTGGACGTTGGAGATAAGCAATACCGTGGAATGGGTTGTTTTTCCTTTTTCCGTGGTCACCATGGTCAGCTTGAGGGGGGTCCATATCCCGTCAATGTTCCGGATGTTTTCGGCCTTGAAATATTTAATTTTTTTCCCTTTGGTTACCCAGTACTTGGCCTTGGCCACCAGGAAATTGTCTTTGCGGATCCAGATCAATACTTTTGAATACCCCGTTTCTTTGGCCACCCGGTCCCGAACCTCGGGTTTGGGCCGGCCGGAAACCACCCAGGTTTCCACACCATTGAGGTCAAAGCTTTCCTTGGCAAAGGCATAGGCCCAGTCCATTATTTCCATGCCGTTTATGTCGGAATAGGAAAAATCAGAGCCCATAAAAGATGAGGATTTGTCCCCCGGTGCGATGCGCTTCACCTTTCCCAGGGCCGGCAGATAGAGCCAGGAATCGTCTTCCTTGCCCTGGGCTTCCCATTCAAAGGACATATAAGCGGTGTTCCGGACATCGGCCGGACTCAGAAAGAAGAGGATGCCCTTGGTGTCCGGTCCGAAATCTTTGCGGATATTTTTGATGGACCTGATTCGTTTGTTTTTGTTTTTGTCAATGAGGATCATTTGGGTATCGGACATCAGAGTATTCCCGTCCTCCCGGTTATCCACGGCTTCCATGACCTGGTCGGGTGTGAGGGGTGTGTTTTGGGCCTGGACGGCAGGGCAGCACAGGCCAAGGATAAGAGTGAGAAGCATGGTCTGGATGGTTTTGGGTATTGAAAATTTCATATAAAATTCCTTATTTATCCCCTGGGGGCCATGGCCGTATCCATGCCCGGATTTACCAGGGTCCGTTTACAGGTTAAAGAGACCAGCACCGGGAGCAGTACCAGGGCTGCCAGGGCGGAAACTACCATGGTCAGGGTGATGAGCCACCCCATGACGATCAGAGGGGTGAGGGAGGCAAACCAGAGGGCCAGGAAGCCGCTGCCCACGGTAACGGCGTTGGATAAAATGGCTTTGCCGCTGTGGGTCACGGTATTGTCCAGGGCCGCCTGAAAGTCCATGCCCCGTGCCAGGTTGGCTTTGAGCCGGCTCAGGTAGTGTATGCTGTAATCCACGCCTATGCCGATGACTACGCTGGAAATAATGGCCGTGCCGATATCTAAAGGAATATTGAGAAACCCCATGACCCCGAAATTGATGACAATGGTTCCCACCAGGGGAACCATGGCGATGAAGGTATAGGTGATATTCCTGAAGGTGATGCCCAGCATGATCAGGACCACCAGCACTGAAACCGTAAGGCCGGTGATCTGGCCGGTAACGATTTCTTTTGTCGTGGCCGCCTCCACGCTGGCCGTGCCCGTGACTTCCAGGCTGAGGTGCTGCGGCAGGTTGCGGGCCGCCCAGGACTGTGCCCGGTCCGTGAGTATTTTGGTTTCCCGTGAAGAGTTGGTTTTGAGCACCCCGGAAATATTGAGCCGGGTGTAGTCGGGGTTCACATAATCGGACAGGGTGTCTCCCCCGCCGTTTTCATAGAGGAGGAGGAGTTGGGCAATGAGGCGCGAGTCTGACGGATCTTTTTGGGGATCCACGGGCAGACGGTCCTGGGAAGGGTCCTGGTCGTTGAGGACGAAATTGATCCGCCGGATCATCCCGATGAGGCCGGTAACCTTGCCCATCTGGGACTGTTCTTTGAGAAAGGCTGTGAAATCTCTGATAGGCAAAAGGTTCCCGGGCTGCTTAAAGGGCTGGGAACTGGCCCGGGCATCGGCTTTGATAATGAAGTTGATCCTGGCAGACCCTGCCCCTTCCTTGTTCAGTGTTTGAGATGAGATGAAAATGGGAGAGTCGGGCTTGAAAAAGGCCACGGAGTTGTTGTCGACCTTTACCTTTAATGCACCGGTCATAAAAATCGTCAGGACCATTACAGATATTATTGTTGCGTATAGAGGCTTGCTCACAACCCATCGGGTGAGACGGATCAGCAGACCTGTCAGCCGGGAATCTGTTTCGAGGCTTTTTTTATTGCTTTTCGAGGCTTGTTTTCTTTCCGGGAGGCAGGCCAGGAGGGCCGGGATGAAAAGCAGGGAAAAGACCATGGCCACAAGGGCCCCCAGGCAGACAAAGAGTCCGCAGTACCTGAGCTGGACGATGCGGGTGATGGAGATGGCGTAAAAGGCGGCAGCCGTGGTCAGAGAGGTCATGATCACCGGGATGGTGAGGTGGTCCAGGGTTTTATGGATGGCTGCCTCCTTGTCCAGGCCTGCGGCCATATGGTCCTGGTATTCTGAAAACATGTGAATGCCGTCGGCCACCCCTATGGAGAGAACAAAGACGGGCAGAGAAATGGTGATGATATTCAATGGGATGGACAGGCCGGCCATGACCCCCAGGGTGACAGCCAGGGAGAGGATGACCACGGCCAGGGGCATTACCACACCTTTGATGCCTTTGAAATTGATATAGAGACAGGAGAGTACAATGAGGGTGACAATGGCGAAAAGTTTTTTACTGTCCTCTTCCATGGCCTGGCCCAGGGCCGCGGTTACCGAAGGAAATCCCGCGATGTAACAGGTTTCCGGCCCGGGGATTTCGGATTCCACCAGTTCTTTCACCCGGGTATAGACCCGGTACCGTTCCTTAACCTGGCTGATGTCCAGATCAAGTTCCAGGTTGATGCTTGTGTTCTGGCCCTGGTTGGAGACCAGCAGCTTTTTGAACAGGTCGTTGGCAGCCACATCCTTTTGCATCTGGGCCAGGTCTTCGACCCGTGTAGGTATTGTTTCATAAATGGGGGATACCTCCAGACGGCCGTCCCTTGCCAGGATATTGTCCGTGGTGGCCAGGGAGCTGACTTTTTTGATTGGAGAGAGTCTTTCCGGCCATTTGCCTGCCAGGGCTGCAAGCTCTGGGAGAGGCGGTTCGGAAAAGGAGATGGCTTCCATGAGTTCATCCACCATGATCCAGGTCTCTTCATTCACCGGGGCCCGGGCCAGGGCCAGGGCCTGCTCCCGGATGGGGGGCGGGGCGGACTGGGCTGCCCGGGCCAGGGCGTCCCGGTCTTCCCGGGTGATGAGGTGAATGACCTCGAATGCCCGGGTCAGGGCTGCCACCCGTTCTAAGGTCGCGGGATTGAATACAGTTGGTTTTCCGGTGCCCCGGACCGAGAGCATGACGATAATGCCTTCATTGGCCCCGGTATAGGATTCCCTCAGCCGTTCCACGGCCAGACGGCTCTCGTGGTCCGGGGCCAGAAGCTGGGGCGTGGGGTCGGTGGTCAGGCCGGGAAGCTGGACGGCTGCCATCCCGGTCAGGGCCAGAAGCAGGACCAGTACAGGAATAGGAAAGCGGATTACCAAATGTTTGATCATGCGTATGAGCATAGGTCTTTCCTTTATGTGACTTTGTTATGACTTTAGGTCGTTTTGTGACTATTGGTCACCGATAGGGCAAAAAATATATTTCCTACCTTTTAATCATCGCATAAATCCTTTGAAAATCATGTTTTTCAATAAATCGTACAATTCTTCCGAAGGCAGCACATTTTCTTCTAAGGCAACATCCAGCATGCCGATATACAGCCCCATGGAGGCTACAATCATATTATCCACATCTGCATCCTTGAATATTTTTTCATCAATGGCCTGCTGGAACAATCCCCTGGCAAAATTCTTTTTTAGCTCATTGAGCCGGTTGTATTCCGCCAGGATATGGGGGGGAAGGGCATCGGTGACCAGGAGTTGGTGGCATTTACGGCCTACCTCAAAGGTCATCATGTCCCGGGCGTGGGCTTCCCAGAAGATCCGGATCATCTTGTCGACCCTGGTCATGATGGGTGCATCCCGGTCCATCCGGTGGAGGGTTTGGATCAGTTCCCGGCTCTGGTGGATCACGATGCAGGCGAAAATATCGTTTTTGCCGATAAAGTGCTTGTAAATGGTGCCTTTGCCCACTTCTGCTTTTTCGGCGATCATTTCAATGGTAGTGGACTCAATTCCCTTTTCTGCAAAGAGGTCAAAGGCAGCCCTGAGAATCTCTTTTTCCCTCTGTTTGAAATTCCTTTCCTTTCTGTCTGAAATCCCCATATGCCTCCTGAATATTGTGTGACTGACGGTCATAACTTATTGCTTCAGCCTGACTTTGTCAAGGCCCATACCCGGATACAGCATTTAATTGAGATATCGAAATCCAAAACTTGTTTTTTATGAAATAATGGTGTTTACTGCAAAAAACCACGGCATATAAATGCCCGGCAAAAGGAGATGCTCATGATCGGATAACCCATTGGCCCGCCCATATTTACGAACCGTAAAAGCACTGGTTTCATCATCATTAAAGCAGGATATCTATCTCTTAGAATGTTGGAAAGTCTTTAATGATAAGGCTTTTATAATTTAAAATATTTTTGGATAGATTTTGACAGGAGGAATTATGCAGTTTAAGGATTATGCCAATTTTCATCAAATGCTCTGCGAGACTGTTGATCAATACGCCCATTCATCGGCATACAGGTGGTTTGATGAAAATGGAGATGCCACATCCGTTACCTGGGAGGAGTTCTACAGCCAGGTCAAATCCGTATCAAAAAGCCTGATGGCCCTTGGAGTGAACCATGGGGATAATGTCAATATCCTCAGTTATACCTGTTATAAATGGGTTCTCACCGATCTTGGCAATATGAGTGTGGGTGTGGGCACCGTGGGTATCTATCAATCCAACCTCCCCCAGGACTGTCAATATATCATTAATCATTCCGATGCGGTGCTTGTGTTTGCCGAAGACCAGGCCCAGCTGGATAAGCTCTTGGAAATCAGGGCGCAAATTCCCAATGTTCGGAAGGTTATCCTCTTTAACGGAGAAGTCGCCGGAGACGCAGGCCGGAAAGATGAGTGGATCATCACTTACGACGCCTTCATGGCCCTTGGCAAGGATATCGGGGATGAGGCCTTTGAGGCCAGGGCAAAGCAGGTAACAGCCCAAGACACCGCCGGCCTGGTATATACCTCCGGCACCACCGGGGTGCCCAAGGGAGTGGTCCTGACCCATGATAATTTGACCTATACCTGCCAGTCGGTATACCAGAGCGGGACCTTTCACGACGGCGAGGATATGTTCCTTTTTCTCCCCCTGGCCCATGTCTTTGCCAGAACCTGTGCCTATACGGGTATACGGACCGGGAACCGGACCACATTCGCCAGGAGTATCAATACCCTGCTGGATGATTTCGGTCTGGCCTCCCCCCATTGGTTCATTTCAGTTCCCCGGGTTTTTGAAAAAATTCATACCAAAATTATATCCGGGGTGGAGGCCAAGGGCGGGGTGGCTTTGAAACTTTTTAACTGGGCCTGTGGCGTGGGTGCTGAGGTCAGTGAGCTTAAAGTGGCAAAGAAGCCTATTCCCACGGTCCTCGGCATCAAATACTCTATTGCCGATAAACTGATCTTCTCAAAAATTAATAAGGCCCTGGGGGGCAAGGTGAAATGGTGCATCAGCGGGGCCGCTCCCCTGAATCCCGAGATCGCCCGGTTTTTTCATGCCGCAGGCCTCCTTATTCTGGAAGGGCTGGGTATGACTGAAAACACCTCATTCTCCAATGTTAACCGGCCGGACGACTATGATTTCGGCGTGGTGGGTCCTCCGGGTGTGGGGATTGAACATAAAATCGCCGATGATGGAGAAGTGGTGTTCAAAGGCCGGAACGTGATGAAAGAATACTATAAGATGCCCGAGGAAACCGCCGGTACATTTACCGAGGATGGCTGGCTCAGAACCGGCGACCTGGGTCACATTGACGGAAATAATGTGTTGAAGATCACGGGCCGGAAAAAGGATCTCATCATCACGGCTGGCGGCAAGAATATTGCCCCCTCCCGTATTGAGGGGATGATGGTGACCTCCAAGTACATCAACCAGTTCTGCGTTGTGGGAGACCGGCGCAAATATCTTTCTGCCGTGGCCACCCTGGACGAAGAGAACGTGACAGCCTATGCCGCTGATAAGGGACTTGTCTACGGTAATTATGAAGAATTGTTGATCCACCCGGACATCAAGGCCCTGATTGACGAGGAAATAGCAGAGCGGAACAGCGGACTGGCCTCCTTTGAAACCATTAAAAAGGTGACTCTGGTACCTGAGTTCACCATTGAGAACAATATGATGACCCCCACGTTCAAGCTCAAAAAGAATGTGATCATTGATAATTATGAAGGGCAGATTGAGAAACTTTACACTTAATTTTAGATAAAAAGGGCGGTCCGGAATCCCGGCCGCCCCTGACTATTTTAACGGTCGTATCATACCTTAAATTTGGCCATCATCTCCGACAGGGTATGGGCCAGACCGGATAGGCCTTCAGCCTTTTTCCGCACCTGATTGCTGGAGTCCGCGATCTGTCCTGCAGCATCAGTGACCTCGGCCACGTCTTGGGTGACACCCTGGGAGGCGGCAGCACCCTGGGCAATATTCTCATTGACCTCGGATATGCCTATGGATGCCTGGGCCACATTCTCTGCAATCTCACCTGTGGTGGCGGACTGCTCTTCCACGGCTGCGGCGATGGTGGATACAATTTCATTGATTTCCCCGACCACCTTGGTGATGGCTGCGATTTCCGAGATGGTGCCGTCTGTGGAGGTCTGGATGCCGGTCACCCGTTCCTTTATTTCGTTGGAGGCCTCTGCGGTCTGGCCGGCCAGTTCCTTTATTTCATGGGCCACTACGGCGAATCCTTTACCGGCTTCCCCGGCCCGGGCCGCCTCAATGGTGGCATTAAGGGCCAGGAGATTGACCTGGGAGGAGATGTCGGTGATGGTATCCACCACCGTGAAGATCTCTTTGGCCGAGACACCAAGTTTGTCTACCTGGCCAGAGGCGTTTTGGGCCTGTCCCACTGCCTCTGTGGTGATATGGCGGGCCTTTTCCGCATTCTGTGCAATTTCGGAAATCGTGGATGTCATCTCTTCTGCGGCCGCCGATACCATGTTAATATTGGTGGCCGCCTCTTCCATGGCAGCGGCCATGGCTCCCATATTGGTGCTCATCTCTTCGGATGCGGCCGCCACGGATTCCGACCTGCCCGAGGTATCCCGGGCAGCCGTGTTCATCTGATCGGAAATACCGGCCAGGTCAGAGGATGAATTGGTCAGGGTTTCCGTGTCCCCCTTAATTTTGGAAATCATGGACTGGACGTTTTCCACAAACATATTAAAATATTGGGCCAGCTCCTGGGTTTCGTCTCCGGAGTTGTCAATAATCCGTTTGGTCAGATCCCCTTCGCCGTGGGCAATATCCTTGAGCATATCTATGATCCCGCGAATGGGTCCCACCACTCCCTTGGCAATGACGAAATAGGAAATCACCATGGAAAGAACCATGATGGCCAGAATAATCAAACCGGTCTTTAGAATGGCGCCAGACACAAATTCATCGGTCATTTGCCGCTGTTCCGCCACCACTGCATCAATATCATCGGTATAGATTCCGGTGCCGATGTACCAGTCCCATTCTCCCACTTTTCTTATGAATGAGGTTTTAGCCAGGGCTTCGTCAGATCCGGGTTTTGGAAAATAGTATTTGAAAAAACCGCCTTCAGGTCCTGAGTCCCCTGCCTTTACGAGGTCCCGGATAAGATAATTGCCTTTTTTATCCTGGAGATCCCAATAGTTTTTTCCATGCCGTTCCGGTTTAGGGGGCAGCAGGATACAGGTCCCTGTGGAATCATAAATGAAAAAGTAACCGCTTCCCTTTTTTCCATATCGGATGGCGCCGATACTCCTGAGCGCATCTTGCCTGGACTGCTCTTCTGTGGACTCCAGATACACACCGCCGCCGATGATCCAGCCCCAGGGGGTGTAGGATTTGACATAGGAAATTTTATCCTGGGGTGTTTTAAATCCGGGTTTGGGCCATTTGTAATCCACAAATCCCGCCCCGTCCCGTTTTGCAACATCATCCATTTCTTTGAAAAAGAGTTTGCCGTCCGGGTCTTTCAAGTCCATGAGATTTTTTCCATTCAGCGCCGGATTGATGGGATGGTGAATCATGTCCCCGTCTGTGTTCTGTATCCAGAAATATCCTTTTCCGTCACGTCCCCAGCGCATTTTGTCTATGGTATTGATGGCCGCGGCCTGGCGGGCGGCCTGATTTTCAAAAACCTCATTCCCCTGGGCGGCCTCAAAAACGGCAACAGCCTGGTTGACCGCTGCCTTGACATTGTCTCCGTATTCTTTCCGAATGGTTTCCCTGTCCCTGGAAGCTTCCAGCCGTTCTTTGGCAATGGTGTATGCGGAATTCACCAGGTCCTTGATTTGATATTTTTTCTCCTCCATCATGTCTGTGCTGTATTCATTGATGGCGAAATCAGCCTCTTTTTTTAAGGCTGAAATTGAGAAAATCAGGGAGCCTCCACCCACAAGAATCAAAGTTGCAACAATGAGAATGTTGACTTTTGTTCCGATGTTCAGTTTCATGGTAAACATCTCCTTCATTTATATCTGATTGTATGGAACGGCGAATTATTTAAATCATAACACAGTGCAAATATCTTGTACATTTTAAGTTTTGATCGTTGGGCCGGTACAGCGGTTCTTGCATCCCGGAATTAATGCCTTATCATATATTGAAATTTCAGATATGATGTCTGAAAATGAAATAGTCATCAATGACAAAGACGGAGGGTATATGAAAATCGCATTTCCCATTGAGGGTGACAAAGGACTGGAAAGCCTGGTGAACGAGCATTTCGGCGTGGCCAAGGAATTCATGGTCGTTGACCTGGAAACCCGGGATATTCAGGTGGTTCCCAATAAAAAGGCAGAAGGGGGCTCTTCTTGCAAAACAGGATTTATAGACAAGGATGCCGGTGTCAATGCCGTGGTTACGAAATGCATTGGCGACGGGTCCCAGCGGGGGCTGCACGGTCTGGAGATAAAAGTATACGCTTCCGCTGCAGATACGGTTGCCGAGAATCTTGATCTGTATGAGAAGGGCGAACTAAAAATTTTCCATATGTTTGATCTCTGCCAGACAAAAAAGAATAAAAAAGAAGGGGGGTGCGGCCATCATCACTGATTTCTTAGCCGCTGGGTCAGCCGCTGTGCTCAGCAGGCTGGGCAAACTGGTATACTGGTGCATGGGCTGGACCTATGACCCTCTGCCGCCGTACTGGGAGACTAAAGCCGTGGTTATCGGATTTCCCCATACAACAAACATGGATACGGTCCGGGCACTGACCTATATCAAGCTGGCCCGGGTCAATGCCCGGCTCCTGGTTAAGTCGTCCTGGTTTTTTTTCCCCATGTCCATTCTGCTCAAAGGGCTGGGAGGGATGCCTGTCAGGCGTGACAAAGCCCACGGGTTTGTGGAGAGTGTGGTGGGGGAATATGACCGGCGGAGGGAATTGGTGGTGGCCCTGGTTCCCGAAGGGACCCGAAAACAGGTGCGCAGCATCAAGACGGGATTCTGGTATATCGCCAGGGGCGCGGATGTCCCCATTATTTGCTGGTACCTGGACAACCGGGCCAAAAAGACCCGGTGGCTGGGCAAAATTTATCCAAGCAATGACATTGATCAGGACCTGGCCAGAATCAAGGAAATTTATGAAAAAGCCGGATTTACTATTCCGTTAGAAATTCAGCATAGTTAAATTGTAATTATTTTTACTGAAAAATTTGGATCTTTGCAAATTTTATTTTTTCTGCATAATTATGATTTTACAAAACATAATTATGTATTTGTCAATAAAACCTAATTTTCATCGGATTTATTTTGAGAATCATTCAAACACATTTTCTGCCCCTCTTTTCTAACCCCCTGAAACCTAATAAAAATGATTGACAGGCCCGTGGACTCTCTTTAGACTTGAAAGTTCGAAATTTTGCCGCAGGCCTTTTTGCTGCGGGATTTGTTTACTAACAGCCATGTGCCGCTTGGCCACTGCGCACAACAAATCATGAGAGAATTGAAGCGGGTTGTACTATTCTTTCATATACTAAGACTTTAGGAGTGTATATATGTGTCGTCTGTTTGCACTTACCAGCAAGGATCCGGTATCTCCCATCCTGGCCATAAGGGCCCTGGACGTGATGAAGGAAGGGCATGACGGATCCGGTGTGGGGCTTTTGCTCCAGGATTTGGGAGGCCCCTTTGAAGAGATGAAAGAGGCCCCGATCCTTTCGGGCATCTTCACCGATGCCGGCATCCGTCGCCTGGACCTGTTCATGATGGATATCGGTTTTCTTACCAAATACAAAATTTCATTGAAGATTCCCAAAAAGCCTGTGGAGGGTATTCCCAGACGGGAACACTATCTGATCCGGGCATATGAACTGCCTGAAGACTGGGACGGACTGGACCAGGAAGAACTGGCATCCAGACTCCTGGATATTCGCCTGAAGATCCGCGAAATGGGGGAAGAAAAGAAGGACATGATGGTTTTTTCCTTCTGGCCGGATACCATCATGATCAAGGAAATCGGCGATCCCATGCAGCTGGCCGACTACCTGAATCTAGACCGGAAAGAACTCCATGCCCGTGTCATCATGGCCCAGGGGCGGCAGAATACCAATTACGCCATCAACCTCTATGCCTGCCATCCCTTCTTTATAAAAGGGTATTGCACCATGACCAACGGGGAAAATACCGCCTTTATACCCATCAAGGATTTTCTGTCGTCCAGGGATATTCCCGGGTATGCTGGATACCAGTCGGATTCCGAAGTTTTTGCCCATATCCTCCACTATTCATTGGAAGAGCTTGATCTGGGAATCGATGCATATAAGCATGTGATTACCCCGCTTCAGCAGGCGGCCCTGGAGGCTCATCCGGACGCTGAGTTCCTTGCCCATCTGAAAAGAACCTGCCGTCCTCTGATCATTGACGGTCCCAACTGCGTCATCGGCACCCTGCCTGACCATTCCATGTTTATGGTCCAGGACAGAAAGAAGCTGAGGCCCGGCGTGGTGGGCGGAAAGCCCGGCATGTACGCATTTTCTTCGGAAATCTGCGGCCTGGATGCCGTGATCCCCGACCGGGACAAGTCTAAAGATATTCAACCCATGCACCTTGATACAGCCATTGTGAGCCCTGAACGCCAGGAGGTAAAGATATGTCGTCAAACAGAAGCCTTGAGCCTTCCTCTTTAAGTCTCAACGATCTGCCCTGGCAGATTGAGTATAACAATGACCGGTGCACCCTCTGCGGGCAATGCACTGCGGTCTGCCCGGTAAAAGCCATTGAACTGAACGTCTTCCAGAAGCGGATCATCAAGACCTCGGTGGCCAAAAACGCAGAGCATTCCAATACCTATGACAATTTTTACGGGATCCGCCAGAAAACTGATGTTGCAAATGCCTGCATCGGCTGCGCCATGTGTACCCTGGCCTGCCCCAACGATGCCATCCGCCCGGTGAAAAATCCCGGCCTGGACCGGATGAAATTTCACATCAACCAGAATGGGGTCCCCAGGCGGAGGGGGGGGCGGCGGAACGCTTCCGGCTCTGTCCTGGACCGGATTAAGTTCACCCGTATTTCCATGCTCACAGACCCGGCCCTGGATGCCGGCCGCCATGAGTTTGAAATGCGGACCCTGCTGGGCCGGGTGCTCTCCCCCAGAGAGAACATGAAACGGCTCAAGGAAAAAGGCTGGATTCCGCCGGTGCGGGAGATTTATCCCTTGCTCATCGGGGGCATGTCCTTTGGGGCACTTTCCCCCACCATGTGGGAAGGACTTCAGATGGGGGTGGCCTACCTTAACGAAGAGATGGGCATGCCCGTGCGCATGTGTACCGGGGAAGGCGGTTGCCCCCCGCGGCTGCTGCGATCCCGGTTCCTAAAATATGTGATCCTTCAGATTGCTTCCGGGTATTTTGGCTGGGATGAGATCATCCATGCCATTCCCCATATGAAAGAAGATCCCTGTGCCATTGAGATCAAATACGGCCAGGGTGCCAAGCCCGGCGACGGGGGCCTGCTCATGTGGCATAAGGTGAACAAGCTCATCGCTGCCATCCGCGGGGTGCCTGCAGGTGTAAGCCTGCCTTCTCCCCCCACCCACCAGACCCAGTACTCCATTGAGGAGTCCGTGGCCAAGATGATTCTGTCCATGTCCATGGCCTGGGGGTTCAGGGTGCCGGTGTATCCTAAAATTTCCGCCTCATCCACCTCTCTTGCCGTGCTCAACAACCTGACCCGTAATGATTATGCCTCGGGCCTGGCCATTGACGGGGAAGACGGAGGCACAGGGGCTGCCTACTCGGTGTCCATGGACCACATGGGCCACCCGATAGCCAGTTGCATAAGGGACAATTATCTGAACCTGACCAAGATCGGAAAGCAGAATGAAATTCCCATCTTTGCCGGTGGCGGTATCGGCAAGAATGGAAATATCGCAGCCAATGCCGCAGCCCTGATCATGCTGGGAGCCTCGGGCGTCCAGATCGGAAAATACGTGATGCAGGCGGCCGCCGGATGTGTGGGCACCGAAGAAGACCGGTGCAACGTCTGTAACTTAGGGATTTGTCCCAAGGGGATAACTTCCCAGGATCCCAGGCTGTACAGGCGCCTTGATCCCGAAGACGTGGCCCAGCGTATCGTGGATCTTTTTGTCTCCTTTGACACGGAGCTGAAAAAGATTGTGGCCCCCCTGGGCCGTTCCACCTCCCTGCCCATCGGCATGTCCGATGCCCTGGGGATTGACGATAAAGCCATTGCCGACCGCCTCAGTATCAAGTATGTGGTGTAAAAGGAGGCTGCCATGAAAAAAAGCGATTATATATTTGTAGCAGGTAAAAGAGACGAAAAACGGATTCCTTCCAGGGTTCTGGAAGAGATCATCCACCAGCATATCCAGCGGGGCAACCGGAAACTGGAAGTCCAGGCATTCGGCCAGCACGGCATCGGTGGCCGCCTCTGGGATGCAGGTGCAGATAAAACCCAGATCCGGATCATCGGTCATTCCGGCCAGAGGACCGGGTCTCTGGGGAACACCAATACCCGGATCGAGATCATGGGACCTGCCTCGGACGACATCGGCTGGCTCAATGCCGGGGCCGAGATCATTGTCCACGGAAATGCCTCCAACGGGGCCATGAACGGGGCGGCCCAGGGAAAAGTCTTTGTGGGCGGCAGCATTGGAGCCCGGGGCATGACCATGACCAAGCGGAATCCTAGATTCGAACCCCCTGAACTCTGGGTACTGGGATCTGCCGGTGACTATTTCGGTGAATTCATGGCCGGGGGTATTGCCGTGGTCTGCGGCCATGGGTGTGAAAACCGGGACCGGCTTCTGGGCCACCGCCCCCTGGTGGGCATGGTGGGCGGCAAGACCTTTGTCCGGGGGGATGCCCAGGGGTACTCCCAGAAAGACGCCAAGGAAGTGGTCCTGGATGACCAGGACTGGGACTGGCTGGTCAAAAATTTGAAAAATTTTCTTGGAAAAGTCCAGAAGCAGGATCTGTTTGAGCACCTGTCCAACCGGGCGGACTGGAAACTTTTTACCTCCAAAACCCCCCAGGAAAAGTCCGAAGGTCCGGACCGGTCTTCCATGTCCTGGTTCAGGGATCAGGTATGGGATGCGGAACTGGGCCGGGGAGGGCTCATCGGCGATCTCCAGGAAACCGAGCGGGGCACCATTCCTCTTATTGCCAAGGGCGATAACCGGCGCTATGTGCCGGTGTGGGAGCAGGGGAAGTACATCTCCCCCTGCCAGGCTTCCTGTCCTACCGGTATTCCGGTCCAGGACCGCTGGGCCATGGTGAGGGCGGACAATATTGATGAGGCCATTTCCATGGGCCTGGAATATACCCCGTTTCCTGCCACGGTATGCGGATATCTATGCCCTTCCCCCTGTATGGCCTCCTGCACACGGAACAATGCCTATATGAGCCCCATTGACGTGCGGCTCCTGGGCCGGGCCGGACAGGAGGTAAAACCACCCAAGCCTGCGAAAAAAAGCCGGAAGAAAGTGGCGGTCATCGGCGGCGGACCCGGCGGTATCTCTGCGGCCTGGCACCTGACCCTGAAAGGACATACGCCAACGGTGTTTGAGACGGGCAAGGCAGTGGGCGGAAAAATCGCCTCTGTAATTCCCGAATCCAGGGTTCCGGCTGAAACACTGAATACGGAACTGGACCGGGTGAAATCCTTTATCAAGGATATTCGCCTGGGCCAGGAAATTGATGCAGACCAATTCTATAAGATTAAAAATGATTACGACTTCACCGTGGTGGCGGCAGGGGCCAAAAAACCCCGTACCCTGCCGGTGAAGGGCATTGAACGGACCGTTTCCGCCAATGATTTCCTGGAACAGGCCAAGGCAGATAAGATACGCCCGGGTAGAAGAATCGTCATCATCGGGGCCGGGAATGTGGGATGTGATGTGGCCACCGAAGCCCACCGCCTGGGCGCCAGGGACATTACCCTTATTGATGTTCAGAAACCGGCCGCATTCGGCAAGGAAAAAGAGGATGCGCAAAGCTGCGGGGCAAAATTCCGCTGGCCCCTGTTCACACAGTCCATCACGGCCAAAGGCGTGAAACTCAAAGACGGAGAAATTCTGCCTGCAGACACGGTGGTGGTCTCCATCGGGGATGTGCCTGATCTGGCATTCCTCGGGGATGAACTGGTCCTGGAAAATGGATTCGTCAAAGTGGACGGCATCGGCCGGACCTCGGATTCCCGGGTTTTTGCCATTGGAGATGCCGTGGGCATCGGCCTGATCACCGATGCCATCGGTGCGGGCAAGCGGGCCGCGGTTTCCATTGACCAGATTATTTCAGGTAAGGCCCCGGATGAGGGGGCATTGCTGCCCATGATCGACAAGCAGCGGGTCTCTCTGGCCTATTATGATCCCAGAAAGGACGCCAATGTCCTGGATGCCTGCGGTGAAGACTGCGCCTCCTGCGGAAACTGCCGGGACTGCGGAATCTGTGTGGCCGTCTGTCCCGAGGCTGCCATCTCACGGATTGAGAAGGATACCGGGTTTGAATACGCTGTGGATCCAGACAGATGCATTGGGTGCGGGTTCTGCAAAGGAGCCTGCCCCTGCGGAATCTGGGATATAGTGCCCAACACGCCGCTTTAAACCAAAAAACTGCGGACCGGGTCTGCCCGGTTCGCAGTTTCACGGTTTTTGCTTTACAAATCCGGCCAAGCCGGGATGTCCCTCACGTCATAAACAGATTCTTGACTCTGGAAATCCCAGGGATAATGGTCTGGGTCCTGTTGATGCCTTCTATGCGGCGGATATTCTGATCAACGTATTCTGCCAGGGTTTCGGCATCCGAGGCCAGAAAATCTCTTTTTAAGACCATTTTGACCAGAATGTCGATACTTCCGTGTACCGAGTGGACCTCCTGGACCTCGTCAAGGGCAATGAGGGTGTCAATGATCTCCATTTCAGCCGTAGCCCCTACATTGATGAAAACAAAGGCCGTGATAGTCCGCTTCATCTCAGGATATTCAGGGGTGGTCTTTTCCAGCATGGATTTTCGAAAGCCCTCCATACTTTTGGGAATGACCTGGTCGATTCCGATGCCGTATTTCCGGTCGGTTCTCTGGGTCCAGTGGTGGTAGGACATATAGGTGTATAGATCGGCAATGCTTCTATCGGGAAAGTATTTGAGCAGCCCCCCGTTTTGGATGATGGCGGTCATGGGAACGAAAATAGTATTGTACCAGTCCTTTGCCGCCTTTTGCAGGTCACAGTCCCGGCCGGACTGCGCTGCCAGGTATAGCTGGTGTTTTTTGATCTGGGTTTCCAGAAAATTATATTTCCCGATTTCCGTGAGATCTATTTTTCCCGTGAGTTTGGTTTTATCAAAAAATTTCTTTTTTTCAATATAAATGAGGTTTTCCATGGTGTTTCTGCCAGAAAGCAGCTCCACCACCTTGGCCCTGATATCTGTCCACCCCAGTTCCTTGGCGGCCGCCACCCTGTGATTCCCGTCCAGAACAAAATAATCGTTCCGGATCTGGTAAAGGTTTATGGGTGGCAGGTTTCCCCCCTCCCGCATGGTCCGCTTGATGTCACCGAAGCGTTTTCCTGAGACATGTTTTTTGGGGCGGAACCTGGAATCAAAATCATGGTATTTGCCCACACTCCCGGTAATCCGGTCCAAGGGGATGGTCAGGGTGCCGTGGTCAATGAACTCCACATCCTCTTCCTGGGCCTGCTGTTCGTTAAAGGAGGATACATGGTCGGTGTCTTCTGCAGATGAGTTGCCGGCAAAGAGATTTTTTAAAAATTTCATAGTATTCAAACCTCAATAATCATATTTCAATTATTATATGGCCGCAGGTGTTAATGACCTGCGTGATTTTGCTCCCATTGGTAGTCACCGGAGTGACGCGGTCTTCAAAGGTGTCAAATGCCTCATGGACATGTCCGTGGATAAAATACTCGGGCGCAAGTTTATTAATCAGATGGTTAAAGCTCTCAAAGCCCATGTGACAGAGATCTTCCCGGTCATGGATGTGCCGGGGGGAAGCATGGGTCACCACCATGTGAATGGGTTTTTTCCGCCAGATTTGAAACCCCATCCAGAAGATCATTTTTTTCATCATGGCGTCCGTGTATTGATTGGGACCGCCATTGTACCACATGGAGCCCTCCAGCCCCAGGATGTTCAAAGACCCGACTGAAAGTATCCTGGCATGGATATTGTCGCATCCCATGGTATTGGCCGGGGCGTAGCGGATATCATGGTTGCCCTTGACGTAGTAGAGGGGGGCATCCAGCCGGTCCCGCAAAAGGGAAAGGTATTCCGGGGCCAGATCTCCGCAGGAGAGTATTAGATCAATGGGAGGAAGTGCTTTGTTTTCGATATCCCGGGTCAGATCCTTTTCAAGGAAATCCGATACTGCCAGAATTCTCATGTTGTGGACTCGGCCAAGGGTCTGTATGCGGTTCATACAATTTTCCGTATATGGGTTAAAAGGTCGGGCAATCATACGATACATCCCTATGTTAAGTCAATCTCGTCCCGACGAGGCGTTTCAATGGATAAACCATTCATATTATTATTTCGGCTATTTATCGGATTTGTCTCCCTGTACTCTCCCCAATCCGGGAATTATATGTTGACTTTTTGTAAGTGCCGGGATATGTGGCTAATACAGTAGCAACACCTGCGAAATGGAGGCTGTTCAACAAATAGTGCTTGCCATTTGAAAAAATTATGCTAAGTATTAATTTTACTAATAGAAGGGTTCAGCAATTATTAATCTGATGATAGTTTACCCAAATTCCTGTTCCGGATGAGGGTAGCACGTCACCCATTTTAGGAGGAGAAAGATGAAAAAAATTCTTGTTTCGTTGTTTGCACTGGCATTCCTTTTTGTTTCTGCACCAGCTTTCAGTGCCGACATCAATCTGGCCAAAACATCCACCATTGAAACCATTGTAAAATCAGGGCAGCTCCGGGTCGGTTTTGAATCCGGCTACCTCCCCTTTGAGATGACCAATACCAAAGGTCAGTACATCGGTTTTGACATGGACATGGCCAAACAGCTTGCCAAAGCCATGGGCGTGAAATTTGTACCTGTAAACACCGCATGGGACGGCATTATCCCCGCCCTGATTACGGACAAATTTGACATCCTTATTTCCGGTATGACTGTTACCCAGGAAAGAAACCTTGCCATCAACTTTACCAACCCGTACATCGTTGTGGGCCAGGCCATCCTTGTGAACAACAAACACAAAGGCAAAATCAATTCTTACAAAGACCTCAATGATCCCAAATACACCATATGCTCCAAACTGGGTACAACAGGCGAAAAAGCAGTTAAACGGATGATCCCCAAAGCCAATTATAAATCCTTTGAAGTTGAATCCGAGGCCTGCATGGAAGTTATCCAGGGCAATGCCGATGCAACCGTATACGATCTGCCCCTGATTGAGTTCTTCCAGGCCTCCCATGGTAAAGGCAAAACCTTTGCCCTGAACAAACCTTTTACCTTTGAACCCCTTGCCATGGCAGTTAAAAAAGGCGATCCTGACTTTTTGAACTATCTGAACAATTTCATCCGCCAGTATAAAAACGACGGCAGATGGCAGAAATCCTATGACAAATGGATTAAATCCAATGAATGGCAGAAAGATCTTGCCGAATAAAGTTATTTCGTAGAATTAAACAAGGGCCGGCAGTTTTTACAACTGTCGGCCCGTTTTGTAAGGGTTAAGATATGGAACAAAAAATATCCAATATTAAACGGTTGAGTAATCCCACAGCTCATACCATGTCCGTGATCGGATTTTTTGCCTTGGTTTTTCTGGTGATCGGTTCGATCTACTATGCAACCGTGGCAGTTGAATACCAGTGGCGGTGGTTCAAGGTCCCCAAATATTTCGTATACCAGCCAGTTGTCACCCTTTATGCCGAGTCTGACGGTGAGATTGCCGGCATTGAGGATAAGGGGGAAATATTTAATCTGGTGGTCACAGACGAAGATGGGAAACACACCTATGCGGTTCCCAAAGGTTCCTTTAACTGGGACGAAGGCGATATGCTCTCCCCCGGGGATGTGATTGCGGAATACAAGGATGGCTGGAAACCAGGCATCCTGGCCATAGGATTATGGATGACCCTGAAAATTTCCTTTATCTCCACTATATTGGGTATCCTCCTGGGTATTATCGGAGGGGTGGCACGGGTGTCGGACACCCCGGTACTCAAATGGTCGGCCATCACCTATGTGGAAATCATTCGGGGTTCTCCTTTGCTGGTCCAGATCATGATCTTTTATTTTGTGCTTGGCACCACCATGAACAGCATTCTGACCATGAACGGCATCCCTAAACTTCAGCCGGAGTGGTACGGGGTCATGGCCTTGTCCATATTCACCGGCGCCTATGTGGTTGAGATCGTTCGGGCCGGTATTGAGGCCATCCATCCGGGACAGGTGGAAGCGGCCCGTTCCGCTGGGATGACCTATTTTCAGTGTATGTTCCATATTGTCCTCCCCCAGGCCCTGAAAACGATCCTGCCGCCTCTGGCCGGGCAGTTTATCAATTTGATCAAAGATTCGTCCCTGCTGGGCATGATTGCCATCCGGGAGCTGACCAAAGCCACCCGTGAAGGGATTACCACCAGTCTTCAGACCTTTGAGCTCTGGTTTTTATGTGCCCTGCTGTACCTGAGCATGACCTTTACGCTTTCCATGTTTGTCCAGTATCTGGAAAGGAGGACCGCCACAAGATGATCGAAGTTAAAAATATCCATAAGACATTTTACGTTCCCCACGAGGTTAAAGCCCTGGTGGATGTGTCCAATACCATTGAAGCCGGAGAGGTGGTGGTGGTGATCGGTCCGTCAGGCTCTGGAAAGTCCACCTTTCTGCGTTGCCTGAACCGGTTGGAGACCGCAGACCACGGCCAGATTCTGGTGGACGGGGTGGACATTTTCGATCCCAAAACCGATATCAACAAGGTCCGTATGGAAATGGGCATGGTGTTCCAGTCTTTTAATCTTTTTCCCCACAGGACCGTGGTGGGTAACCTCACCCTGGCCCAGAAACTGGTCCGGAAAAGATCCAAAAAAGAGCGGGAAGAAAAGGCCATGATGCTCCTTGAGAAAGTAGGCATTGCCGGCAAAGCCCATGCCTACCCGTCCAATTTATCCGGGGGCCAGCAGCAGCGGGTGGCCATTGCCCGTGCCCTGGCCATGGATCCCAAGATCATGCTTTTTGACGAGCCCACATCTGCTTTGGATCCGGAAATGATTGGTGAGGTTCTGGATGTCATGAAAACCCTGGCCAAAGAAGGCATGACCATGGTTTGCGTCACCCATGAAATGGGCTTTGCCCGGGAAGTGGGGGACAGGGTCATCTTCATGGACGAAGGCAAGATCGTTGAAGAGGGCACCCCGGAACAATTTTATACCAATCCCGGCCACGACCGGACCAAATTGTTCCTCAAGCAGATTCTCTAAAGATCGGCTCCAAAATTACTTGATCTTTTGTTTTTAAAAGACTCGCCGCTTTCGGCCGGCTTTTAAGGGCTTTGGGAAACAATTTAGATCAAGTCATTTTGCGAACTATTCTGCGGCGTTTAAACAGAAATAAAAATCCGGGTCCAGGTTTTCCAGGTCCCGGATTTTTGTGTCTCCCCTCCAGGCCTAAAACATGATATAAATCCGGATAACCGTATACTTTAGAATTAAATTAAAAATCAGGATATTATATGTCATTTAACGAACTCGGCCTCAGGGCCGAACTGCTCAGCGCAGTGAAGTCCAAAGGCTACACCGCCCCTACCCCCATTCAGAACAGGGTTATTCCCATGATACTCAAGGATCGGGATGTCCTTGCCAGGGCCCAGACCGGCACGGGAAAAACAGATGCATTTGCCCTTCCCCTGGTTGAGCTGCTGAGTCATGAAAAGGCAAAAAAGAGGCATCCCAGAGTCCTTGTCCTGGCGCCGACCCGGGAGCTGGCTCTCCAGGTGGGCGAAAGTTTTAAAGCCTATGGCCGGCGGGTGTCTATTCGGTGCACCGTGGTTTACGGCGGGGTGAACATTGCCCCCCAGATCGACCGGCTCAAGCGGGGGATTGATGTGCTTGTGGCCACCCCGGGGAGGCTTCTTGACCTTGCAGACCACCGGGATGTTGATCTTTCCCGGGTCGAATTCCTGGTGTTTGATGAGGCCGACAGGATGCTGGATATGGGTTTCAAAGAAGAAATTACCCAGGTTCTCGAACTGGTTCCAGAGAACCGCAGGACCATGCTTTTTTCAGCCACCTACACCCAGGAAATCCGGAAGCTTGCCAAGATCATGCTCCGTGATCCTGAATTCATAGAAATTGCTCCGGAAAAAAAGACGGCGGAAGCCATTGCCCAGAAGGTACACCTGGTGGACCAGTCCAACAAACGGGCCCTGCTTATCCATTTGATTATCAAAGAGAAGTGGAGCCAGGCCCTGGTGTTTGTCCGGACAAAACACGGGGCAAACAAGCTGACTGAAAAACTGGTTGAGATGAATATATCTGCGGCTGCTCTCCACGGCAACAAAAGCCAGTCTTTGAGGACACGGACCCTCAATGAATTTAAAAAAGGGGAAATCCGTATCCTCGTAGCCACAGATGTAGCTGCCAGAGGGCTTGATATTACCAACCTGCCCCATGTGGTCAACTATGATATGCCGGCTTCGCCTGAAGATTATATCCACCGTATCGGCCGGACTGGACGGGCAGGTGCCGGCGGTATTGCCGTTTCCATGGTCAACCGCTCAGAACAAAGAATGCTCAAGTCCATTGAAAAATTACTGAGTCGGAAGATCCCCAGAAAAGACGTCGGCAACTTTACAGAGGGTGGTGTGGTTCCGGACTTTGTCCTGCTGCGGCCCAATGATGCGGCCAGCGAAAGAAAGGCCGACAAGGAAATATTAGCGCTGGTCAATAAAGACAAATCCCCAAAGAAGCCCGGAACCCCCAAAACCCGGAAAAACAGCTCCCAGTCCCGGACCAAATCTGAGACTAAACCCAGGCCAAAATATGGAAAAAAAGGATCCAAATCCCGGACCGGAAAACCTTCCAAAAAAGGAACCCCATGGAAGAAAAAATGAACGTATATTGGACAAGTGTTGAATTTGATATTTTAACCCCGGCAGCCTACGAGGATTGTATCGGAGGATATGTTTACCTGTTTTTAAAGGCCCGTGACGTATTGGACGCCATTCCTAAAATTCAGGATGCTGTTGAACAAGAAGATCTCAGGATCCATCAGATTGAATTTGTATCCCTGTATGATGAAATGTCATGGGAGTCCATGGAAGATCAAGCCCAGTACGATGCCCTGGCAGAAGAGGCCCAGAAGGGTGAGGAGGTTGTCTGGGATGAGATATCTGCCTATGAGTCCCGGGACGAGTAAATACGGTAAATGATATTGAAGAGGAATATTCGTGGATATAGTACATTAGATGACCACAGCGGATCTGCATTTGCCTTCAGACACCGGCCGTACAGGTCATGGCAGGCGGATGCTGACCCGGCTGAGCCACCGGCTGAGCCACCGGCTGAGCAATGAAGGCCGGCCTAAGAATCTGCCGGACATGCTCTGTCTGGATGATGAGACCCTGGCCTGGGCCAAGGTCGCCGGGGACGGCGGTACCAAAAAATATCTCTTGCGGCAGGCAATCACGAACAGATTGAAGGGAAAAGTCAACATCACCCGGATCATTATCCTGACCAAATATGTCAAGAAAGCCAAATAAAATTCCGATCTGACAAGGTAAGTGCCCATTGACACTTTCTTCTGGTTTCCATATACAAAGAATGGAGACTGGGGGGAATCTATTTATAAAAGGATATCAACGCTATGGGCACAACTTACACCATCCATCCCGTCGTCATGGGCACCAAGGTCTTTGACAAAAGCATGATGACCTATCAGTACGGCCAGGGCGAAACCTACACCATCCCTATTTTCACCTGGATCATCAAAGGAAGTGATAAAAATATCCTGGTGGACACCGGAGAGATGAATCCCATCCAGTCCCGGGAACGGGAGGAGGCCATCAACGGGAAAATATACACCTTTGAACAGGGCCTGGAATGCCACGGCCTTGTCCCGTCGGACATTGATATCGTCATTCACACCCATCTTCACATGGACCATTGTGAAAACGATTACAAATGTGAGAATGCACAGTTTTTCGTCCACCAGGCCGAACTTTCTGCCGTTCACAACCCCCATCCCCTGGACTACCGCTATCTGGAAGACTACATCGAAGACGTAGAGGACAACGGCCAGATTACCGTTGTAACCCAAGATATGGAAATAACCGACGGCATTCGGGTGGTTCACACACCAGTGCACACCCGGGGTGGCCTCACAGTGTTCATTGACACCTCTAAGGGCTGTGCCGCCATCACCGGCTTTTGCATCATTGATGAAAACTATGATCCCCCACCCGAGATCCGGGGCATGGAAATGGATGTCATTCCCCCGGGCACCCATGTGGATGTCTATTCCGCCTATGACATCATGGCCCGGGTGAAAGATGAGGCTGACATCCTCATTCCCCTGCACGAACCCAGGTTCGCCTCTGTGGACTGTATCGGAAATTGAAAAAACGATTTAAAGAAGGGCAAGGATAGATATCGTGGAAATTTTATCAGAATCATTCATGAAAAAATTATCGCTGATTCTCCTTTTGGTTCTATAAACCGGCCGTGCTCATCGGCGATGAAATGGGACTGGGAAAAATCATATAGGCCATCAGGCTGGATGCTGTTTAAAAAAAGAGGTGTTTGGATTTTCAAAGATCTTGGTCTTCACCCTGGCCTCCTTAAAGGACAGCATTCTCCTAAAATGCAGAATGCTATCCTCCAGCCTTTATCGCTTTATATCCAAGCGAATTCAGATGCTCAGTCAATAAGTCCCGGTGATCCCCTTGAATTTCGATCACACCGTTTTTTATCGCACCACCGGTCCCGCATTTTTGTTTGAGTCTTTTAGCAAGCTCTTTTAAAGACTGGCCTTCAAGGGGAAGACCGGTGATGAGAGTCACGCCCTTTCCTTTTCTTCCCTTGGTCGATCTTTCCACGCGGATTTTCCCGTCAGCTTTGTGATTCGTGTGGGCTTTGTTTTTCCTGCAGATACATTCGGCAGAATGTTTCCCGCAGGACGGGCATATCCTGCCCAATTCCGTGGAATAAACAAGTTTGCTGTTTGTGTCTCTATTTTTCAATTTTCAATTTTCCCTTTTTGGAATTCCCCGTTTCCCGGGGGATGGGTTTTATCTGGTTCGGAATCGTTACAAAAAACTTGATCTAAATTGTTTCCCCCCTTAAATGGGTGTTTTGCAAACAGAACGTGAACTAATTATTGCGCGACCCCTTACCGTTTTTTTATTTTTCCCACCGGTGCAAGGTATACTGCAAATTCTTCTTCTCCATCAAGGCCGAGCAGTTCATCTAACTCTTCCTGATCATAGGCGGCAATGGCACAGGTCCCGGCATCAATAGCCTCACAGGCAAGATAGAGGTTTTGACAAACATGGCCCGCATCCAGGGCAATGACTTTATGAGCTGCCAGCCCATAACGCCATTCCATCCTGTAGGGTAGGGCGGCCCAGATGAAGGTGACGGCTGATTTGCCCGGATAAGGTTGGCTAAGGGAGGCAATGATCATTTTTTCCGAAAGCATTTCATCTTTAAATTCAAATACGAGTTGATGAGAAAGGGGCAAATATCTGTAAACACCGGAAGCAAGCTTCTCCACATTGAATATTGCAAGATAGGTTTCAAGGGCATGGCGGCAGCCGGCAGAAGGCACATTCCTATATGCATGACCGTTAAATTCTTTCCCCCGCAGGCCCTGGGTAGCCCATAAAAGATATGCAAGTTCTTCTAAAGAAAGGCTTTGGTTCAGATAGACCCGGTGGCTTCTCCTGTTGCCTATGGCGTGCATGATATCTGTCTGGGGAATATTTTCCCATTTATCAGGACCTGGAAGATCAATTAAGATTGAGTCATCAGGATACGGTCTTTCAATTGGAGGTGCAGGAACGCCCTGGTTTTGATCTGTAAATTTAAAAGCAATTTTTTTTCGAATACTGTCTTTGAGAAAGTACCGATACTTTTTAAGTGACTCATTATTCATCATATTCCTCCCGAAAGTTAGATTTGGTACCTGCTTTACCTATAATTTACAATATCATTTTTTGATTTTATATTTTAAACTTTATTTCAGATTTGGTGTATGGAAAATATCCCAGCCCATACCAGGGCAAAAAATGTCATGCAGCCTGATCTTCCAGTGTGTTGGATTCCAGAATACAGTCATTTATATTGGACCCCGAAAACTGGACAATGTGTTAAGATAAAATACAACAGTCCAGAAGAGGGGAAATTTTGAAACGGAAAAAATACAGCAAAGATAAAAAGTAAGGTCACACTGACAGCAATCACAGGAAATCAAACTGCCAATGAAATAGCCAGATAAAACAGGCCAAAGCAACTGAAATTGAAAAAAAACGCCTTTATCAAAAAGTTGGTAAACTCCGGGTAGAACTGGATTGGTTAAAAAAACACCGGGCATCTTTAATGACCATTAAAGTTTTTTACTCTGTGTGAAATGACTACCAAGTTTGATTCTCCAGTAATTTGCCCCGGCTGGTTTCGGCGTATCCATACCTATGACTTCCTGTTTTTGAACCAGCTTATCGGGTAACAATACTTTTAAGGATAGATTTCCACTCTGCCTCCCAACAACAGGAATGGGTAAAAGAAGGAAATACTTTGTATCTGAGATTTTCTTTGTTGGTAAAATGATTCTGGTAGGACAGAAACACGGACTTATCAATAACTTTATCTTTCCTTCCGATGAAATGGTATTGCTGAATGTTTTCAAGGGCTGAGGTGAAATCCGCTGGATTCAAGGAACCAGATAAAGGACTTAGAGAGTGTTTTTTTGTCCAAAAATTGGTATCCAAATTTCCTGCTACGGTTACAAGCGCAGATATATCATCCCGTCTGGCAGATAAAAGAGCAGCAACCGTCCCACCTCCTGAATACCCGAAAAGAACAAAGGAGACAGGACCGTACTCATCTTTTATCTGGTCCAAGACTGCATTATAATAGTTGATAATCTCTGCAGAAAAGCGATGATCTGTCCAATATTCCTTTCTGCATTTTGGGCTTGTCAAATACTGGCAAGGCCTTGCCAGATATACTTTAAAAGGAAATGGGTCCTGGGCTGCCAACTTCAGTCCAACTGGATTAAGGGGAGTGGGATTATCTGAAATTGTTGTAGAGGTGAGCCAGGCCAGACCGTCTCCTTCAATATATATATGGACCGGCTTTGATCTGGCTGTGCCTAAAGGTGTCTGATAGGCAAATAGGTTAAATCCGGAGGCGTTGTATACATGCGGTTTTAAAAAAGAATCTTTTGAGGCGATTTTGCAGGCTTGTTCAAAACGTATACCAGGTGCTGCGGGTGCTGGAATGCCTTTACCGCAACCGCAGCATCCGGTAATCAGTATGGCAATTCCCAGAAAAAAGAAGCCCGGGAAATGCCTGTGTATTTTCATTCCAGGGATTTAAAACGTCCAGTTTAGTTTGGCTGAAACCATATGACCCATATAGTCATTGCCCCTGCCGTTCAAATCATAGGTAACATCCAGGGAAAAAGTATCACTGAATTTTTTAACCAGGCCTATGCCTAAGGAGTAAACCACAGGAGAATTGTCAATTCCTACTGTTGGGAAAATAGTACCGCCTCCCTGGAAAAGTGAATTGACCGATGCCTGGTCGTTAATCAGGTCATACCCCAGTGACGCATTGGCGACAACCTCAAGGTTTTCCTGAACCGACCAGTATACATCACTTTCTATACCGGCAATCAGCACGTGGGAATCAAAGCTTTCCACATTCAGGTTCATTCCGCCGGCACCGGATTCTTCATAGGACGGGTTATAAAACCAGCTGTAGGATAATGCCGGGCCAAATTCAGCTTTTAAATCCTTATGAAGCTGGATGGTTTTGGCCGCTTTGGTCCGTGCCAAAAGTGTCTTTGCGGTATAGTCTGCTGTGGCAGTCTGTCCCATGGCACTGATATACCGTTTGGAATCGGTTAACTGCAGCCCGAAGCCAAACTGGTAATACAGACTGGTGTTTTCATGGGAAAGTGGGGTGTTGCCGTACAGAATAAGGTTGAAGGCATCCACATTATTTTCTTGGTTTACATTGTTGGTCTCTATTTGGGCCTGGGTGTAGAAAAAGGCCAGGCCCAATTTTTTATTCACAGCATATTCCCCGTCTGCGCCGACCCCTATACCAAACGCATCTGTACTAAAACCGCTGACGCCATCCACATCATCCTGGTCCATCCGGGATACAATGGGCTTCATCCAGAAATTATTATTGCTGAACATGGGATCACCTGCGTTTAACCCCCGGACACTTTGCTGGCGTTTCTGAACCACAGCGCTCATGGTGTTGGACATCTGGGTCGAAACAGAGGGGGCATGGGTGGAGATTACTGCTGCAGACTGGGCAACCTGGCTTGCAACTTCTGCCTCTGTTGGAAGAGAGTTCAGGTGGGTAAGAAATGTCCTGAGTTGGGAATTCGATGTGCTATTTAGGGTGTCCAGTACCCCCGCAGCACCCACCACTCCGGTATTGCCACTGTTCTTTGTGGCATCCAGAATGGTGCGAACCTGCTCTATGGTAAGATCCAGGGAGGTATTACCTCCGGACATAAGCGGGCTAAAGTCGAGCAGGGCGGAATTGTCTGTAATAATGAGAGCATTGGTGTCGGCCGCAATGGCGCCAGCCTGAACCACCCCGGTTAACCGGGATTGAGAAAGAATTGATTGCTGTGCTGCGACTGTTGTGACATTTACCTCAATACTGGATACATCTGCCAGGGTAGCGGTTCCAGACACCACAAGTGTGTCGTGGTTGCCGGCATCGTCTACTTCTATTTTTATTTTGGAGCCGGCACCTGCGGTGTAGTCTCCGTTAATGGTCAGTGTCCCCACAGAATTACCAGGGGATAGTGTACCGGAGCTGGTCACGTTGCCGGTAATCGTGCCTGAACCGCCAAGGGTACCGTTGGTATTTACAGTCACAGTGGGAGAGGTGAGTGTCGCGTTGGATAGCAGAGTGCCGCCGTTGACGGTGGTGTCATCCATGGTTTGATTGGCGGTTAAGTTCCAGGCCCCCGGGTTCGTTTTAGTGAGGTGTTCCGTGTTTTCAAAACTAATACCCAGCGTGCCCTGGCCATTGAGTATGAGGCTGTCGCCAGAGGCGCCATCACTGCCCAGATCCACACGACCAATAAGTTGCGCCCCGGTGTTCAGGGTGATCGTGTCGTCTGAGGGGGTAAAACCGCCATAGTTTTCAAGCCAAACGTTAGGGTAGTCAACTCCTCCATTGTTCCACCAGTCGGGTTGACCCGACCGAATGGCATACCCTTTGTCAGCACCAGAGGTATCTACCCCGCTTAGCGTGCCGCTGAGGTTTATATTCATCCCGCTGGCAGCGGCCACGGCCACGGCAAGTCCATCGGCCTGGGCTGAGACGCTGCCGGAGATGTTGACAGGTGTGTTGGCATCTCCCCCATTGATTGAGGATTTTACTGAGTCAATGGCAATGGCAGCAACCCCGGCTTGAGATGTTGCAGTAATTGAACCGGAGATATAGCCCGTTATGACAAGCTGCTGTTCCGCCACAATGCAATGAGCCTGGTCCCCCTGAGAGATGGCTGAAATCTGGCCGGAAATATCTCCGAGGATGACACGGTCGTCCGATCTGATCCCATAGGATTTGATTCCTCCTGTATACGTTGAGATGGTGCCTGAAATGGCTCCAACTTGCACCAAGTCCCGCCCGCGAAGTCCATAGGCATAGTTATCGATCTGGTTTCTGGCAGTGATATTGCCGGAGACATCTCCTGCAATGCGAAGATCGCCTCCTGCGCCAGATTCAACATAAATAGCTGCCGCATCTTCTCCTGCACCGGTGTTTGTGACGTTAATGTCTCCTGAAACATCACCATTGATCACGATGTCCTGTCCTGCCGCAACGTAAAGACCAGAGGATTCGTTTACGCCCTGTACGCTAATGCTGGAAGCCAGATCCCCGTCAATAGTTATGCCGCCTGCATTTCCGTTAAGCGCACGGCTGTAGTTCGCGGTGGATGTGCCGTTGAATACAATTGTTGAATCCAGGCCGTTGATCGTGATGCCTGGACCAAGTTCCAGTAGATGAAGTGCTCCGGCCTGATTCGACGACAGTGTGATGTCCCCGCCGCTGGTATTTATGAGGGTGGTCTTCTGTGTAAGGACAGGGGGAGCAGATGCAAGTGTGATGGTGCCTACATTGGTGAAGGTGATCGTGCCGGGGACGCCGGAAGCGTTCAGATCGGTTATGGCCTGGCGCAGACTACCGGCACCTGCATCGTTGGTGTTGGTTACATTGAAGTTTGCGGCCAGTAGTGGATTCACCATCATACACAGCAGCAAAATCATTGTCACAAGAAATCGTCTGAATTGAGAAACACCTTTATCCACAAGGGGGATCGCGTTACGAAATGTATTAAACTCAGCTTTTTGTTTTTCTACAATCGGCTCAAGAGCTGTCATCTGTGTTTTCCTCTTAAATGGGTATGCGTCCATCGTCTGTTTACACATAAAACCGAAAAGCAATAAAAATTAAAATCGTCACAACAAGTACACAAAAAGAGTAATATGTCAATGAATTGAATCGATCCAGAGGGTAAAGGACGTATAAAAATACCTTGAAAGTTATCAGTGCCTTGCATCGTTTCCAGGACGGATTCAATATCACGGGGGTACCTTGTCCATTTTCATGGATTTTAAGTGCGGGTTAATATAATGTTTCCAAGGTCCCTGATCTTCTATCCAGGATTGTTTGTTGATTTTTGCCCAGGTGAGATACTGATGCCAGATATCAGTGGAGACTTCTGCCGGTTGAACGTTTTATTCTCAACGGAGTCTGTTTTTAATTTGGCTCCCACCTTCTTGGCAAGATCAAGATAGTCTATGAGTTTTGATCGCCGTTTTCCGTTGTGCAGTGTTACAGCCACCCTGCATTTTCGGTTTCGGGGAGTGAATTTAAAAATACCCAGACTATTCCAGATATTTCAAAGGACCGGAGGGGGACCGGAAGATTTCGGGTCTCAATGCTAATGCGAAATTTTTTCTACTCTATCAGGTTAGCAAACAATGAAATTTTTGAACTGCTGCTGCCGAGTCTATAAGTTGTGAACGGTCAAAACTTTAACTATCAAGACTGCCTGAAGAAATCATGGCCATAAGCAGTATTTCCATGGTCATAAATCATTATTGCTCTGTCGTTTAAGTTGAAAATTGCATTAAATTTTTTTCGATATCCATTTTTCCATGTAAAATACCAATGACATCAATATGGTTTTTTGAGATAAGATAAAAAATGATGTGTTTCCGCACAGGAAAGTAATAATATCCAGGAACAATTTCAGGCCGCTGTTTTCCAAGGCTCGGATTATCCGCAAGTCGGTTAAGCTTGTCCTCAATATCTTGAAGATATTTTCCAGCTTGCTTCTCGCCCCAAGTTTCAATAGTATAATTCCAGATGTCTATTAAATCAGATTTTACTGAAGGAGTGAGGCGGTATCTATACATTCCTGGACTCAGTAATAATTTCGTTCACGGATTGGTCAACAAATTCTCCCCGTTTAACTTGCTCAGCACCGACCGATAAACGTTTTCTTAACACTTCAAGTTTCATGTGCTGTACTAATTCTTCATTTTTTTCCCAGAACCGCAAAGCGTCCCGAATCACTTCACTGGCATTGTTGTAATAACCTGTTGCTACTTTTTGTTTAACCCGGGTTTCAAGCTCAGGTGTTAGTGAAATATGCATATGAACCTCCTTATTTATTTGAATACTAAATATAATTATAGCGAAGCTACAAACATTGTCAATCTTTGAAAATCTACATCTGTAAGATTCGGAAGAGTCTATTGAGCACGGCACTTTTTCGGGACAAATAATTCGTTCAGGCATATTCAGATGAACCGATACTATAGTTCACGTTTTGGAGTAAAAAAAAGGAAGCTGTGGAAAAAAATTACCAAATAGTCTTTCAATTGGAAAAAGATCTGTACTTTTTTCCAAGAGGCCTTCATAATTATTCATTCTATTGTGTATAACCTTAGCCAAAATAGAGATCGTCTATATGAAGAAATACGATTTTCGCATTATTGCCAGTATGTTCATTCTAATTGGGTACATATTTTTTTCCCCCATCTTGTCTGAGAGTAAGTCAAGTCAATTCTATGAATTCGCGACAACAGTGATTATAAACTCTTCTGATCTGGAAATCAGCCAAAAAGAAGTTGAGATATCCAAATCCTTGAGTCAGAAATCAAGAACAAAATATCTTCCACAGTTGGCAGGGAAACTTGCGGGAAGTGCCAATAGTGATGAATATGAGGAGTCTTCAAATAGCTTTGGTGACTTCTCAGCAAGTGTATCATTGTCACAAGAGCTCATCAATCTTCAAAAAATTTATGAAATCCAAAGTGCGGATCAAAGGGTAAAAGCTGCACAAGCCGGAGTTATTAAGGTTCGGCAGGATGTTCTGCATGAATTCGGACTGGCCTGGGCAGCATATTGGAAGGCCATTCAACAGGTCAAGGTTGGAAAAGAAAATGTTATTATTTTGGACAAATACAGAGAAAATTCTCAAATTCGATATGATGCAGGGGAGCTGACCATAACCGATGTCCGTCTTGCAGAAACCAGATACCAGAGTGCTCGCTCTCAAATGAGCCGGTTTTCAAAAGAGATGCACCGGACTCATCAGTCTTTAAAAGAAATAATAAAAGGGGATGTGCCAACAGATGTCTCACTTTTCAAGATGGAAATGGAAGAGGCGATATCCCATAGAAATGGCGAAATTCTATCCAATCACCCGTCTGTTAAACCGTTGATCGAAGAGCGAAGTGCCCTTGATCTTGATATTAAACAGCAAAAAGCCGGACATTTGCCCAGTCTGAGTTTTGTTTCAAGTTATGAATATCAGTTTGACGGCGAATACAATTCATCACGGTATCCCCATAGGGATGCGAAAGCAGGGATTGAGGCCAGCATACCCATATATAGCGGGGGGTATGTGACCCAAAGCACACGTGAAACCATCCAAAAAAAACAACGCCAAAACCATCGAATCGATAAAACCCAGGATGAAATTATCCGGGATATTAATTCCAGTGAATTTGACCTGAAACAGAGTTTTGAAGAAATCAAAATCGTACAGCTGCAGTTTGACTATGCAAAAGAAACCCTGGCCGGAATGAATGAGGAATACGAAATGGGAACAAGAAGTTCCACCGATGTATTCCTGGTTCAGGCGGATATGATAAATTCAAAGCTGGCCATTGTCCAGGCAGAAGAGCAACATGCCCGCGCATTGATAAATTATCTTTTTTCAATTGGGAAATTGTCTCTACCGGTTTTAGAAACTTTTTCTGAATAAAGTGAAAAAAATGACAATGAATTCTTTAAGCTCTGATGATTATCCATTAAGGATTCTCTCCCTGGCAATGAAAACCAGGAAGTGGTTCCGGCTGATGTGGTGTATCCCCAAAAGCCGTACAGACAGTCTCATGCTGATCACAGCTTCGGTTATGATCAATATATTGGCACTGGCACTACCCATTGCATTAATGCAGATTTATGACAGAATTATTCCCAATTCCAGTTATACAACAATGACCTGGCTTGTCAGTGGTGTTATTGCTGCAATTGTTCTGGAGACTATTTTAAAAATTGCCAGAAGTTATATCAGTAATTGGTTGTCTGCCAGGCTGGACCATATCCTGAATACACAAGCCCTGGATTGCTTTTTGAGTTCCAGGCTGGATCTGTATGAAAAAGATAAGGCCGGCGTCCATTTTGAACGATTTAATGCGGTCAACAGCCTGAAAGCGTATATGGCCGGCCAGACACTTTTAATCTTGCTGGATATCCCCTTTGCATTTCTATTCTTAGGCCTGCTTTATTATATTGGCGGATTTTTAGTCTATTATACAATGGGGGTCATGGGACTTTTTTTCATCCTGACACTGATCTGTAAAATTGGATATAAATCCTTAAATGAAAGGCAGGTGGATTTAAACAAAGAAAACCTGGATTTTATTCTGGAGACACTGGGCGGGATACATACGGTCAAGTCAATGAGCATGGAAGAAAAAATGTTTCGAAAATTTGAAAATATCCAGGCCAGAACATCAGATGCGGGATTTCGTTCCAACCGGTTGAAATATTTACCCATAAACAGCGCCTCGTTTTTTAGTCAGCTGAATATGCTGGGGATTATTTTTTTAGGTGCTGATTTTGTAATTAATGGCCAAATGACGGTTGGTGCCATGACGGCATGTACCATGCTTGCCACACGCGGGCTTCAGCCGGTGACCAAGCTGGCAGGATTCTGGCTGAGGTTTTCAGAGGTAAGAACCGCACAAAAACAAATTGCACAGATTCTTGAGCTTGGGGTCAGTGATCAGCCCAATCATGATATTCCTGTGATCAAGGATATACAGGGCAGTGTGAGTTTTGAGAATCTTATCCCGGGTCAGGAAAATAAAAATATTGAAATTAACAAACTGAATGCAACCATAACTGCAGGTCAGGTTGTGGGGGTTACCGGAGAAAATTCCGAAATGACACGCTCCCTGATGCTAACGGTCTGCGGTATGTATAGGCCCCGTTCAGGACAGGTATTTATAGATGAATACTGCATTTCGTCCATGGATCATTCATTTTTTGGCGGGCGTGTTGAATATCTTTCAACAAGAGGGCGGCTTTTCAGTGGTACCATTCTCGATAATATTTCAATGTTCGATTCAAACAAACAGCAGATCGCATTGGACACGGCAGCCCTGATGGGGCTGGACGAGTACGTTGCTGATCTGCCCAACGGATATGAAACCCAGGTGGATCAAAGGGCCAATGATTCTCTGCCTCTGGGGCTGATCCAGCGAATCTGTTTTGCCCGGGTGCTTGTGACCCGGCCGAGAATATTGATACTGGACCGGACATTGAACAATATGGATCTGGACACACATGAGCTGGTCTGTGACATACTGAATAAATTAAAAGGCCGGACCACGCTTTTTATTGTGTCTGATCATGGGGCATTCCCCATGCCCCCTGACATAATGATTGAATGCACAGCAAATAAAATCACCATCGTGGATACAGGTCATGGAAAGGGCGATTAAGATGGATCAGGATAAATGGCTGACATGGGTGATGCAGACCGCCACAACCCTTGAAGACCTGGACGGTATCATCAAGGACACCGGGATAGAGCGGATTGACAGAGAGCATACCCGCCTTGTTGAATACATTCTGGAAATGGGTGAAGTGATCCGTTCTTCGGGCTCCTCATCATTTGATTCAAAAAAACTGGAGACCCAGAACCTGTTGTTCAACCGGTTTTTAAATGCTTTGGAAGCGCATTTTAAAACAGAAGAACATTACATTGACCAATATCAGCTGCGGGGCAAGGCATATCAGCAGCAGGAGCATGGCAAAATACTGGAAGATTTTCAAAGTATCATTTCTGATTTTAAAGAGGGTATTTTAAGTACATTTCAGATGGTCAGAATCAGTTTGATCTCTGAATTGGTAAATCATATTAACGGTATTGATCACCAGACCTTTTTGCTGGAAAATTTTTTGCCGGTTCTAAAAGACGCCCGGGAATGGGACGACATTTCAGAAATTATAAAGTCAACAGGGCTGCCCTTCGTGGATGAGGAACACAAAAACCTGACAATTAAAATGATTGGGTTAAAACTATACCTGTCTGAAATTGAAAATAAAATTCAAACAAGGTCCCAAAAACAAAAAGCTTTGGAACTGATTAAACAATTATTTGAATATACCCAAACCCACTTTAACCATGAAGAGGCATTTTTAAAAGAATATCAACTGGATGATGAAAATCAGATCAGCCTTCATAAACAATTTTTATCCCATGTTTTTAAGGTGGGCCGGGAGATTGAAGCCAACCACACTGTTGATCTGGAAGGATTCATCGAGTTCCTTTTTTCCTGGTGGATAAATCATATCAACGGAACCGATTACCTGGAGTTCCATTTTACGCGGATTGCAGAACCGGTTTTCAGTCTGTCCAAAACGTCGGATGATTTCAGCTGGCTGATCAGAAAAGTTAATATTCCCAAGGTGGATAGCGAACATGCGCATCTTATAGGTCTTCTTTTAAAATTGAATGAAAAAGCAGGGACCGGCCAAACCCTTGATGTTCAAAAGGAACTGGCTTTGATTGCAGGCTATGCAAAAAAACATTTCGAGCATGAAGAGGAAATATTGTCCCAGAGGGGGCTGGATATGAGCGGTATCCATGCAGATGCCCACAAAAAATTGTTGGGGTATGTGGAGGATGCCGTCACCCATGCCATATCCGGTCGTTCTCAGATATCTCCGGCCTTTTTCAAGCGGATAATGCGGTGGTGGGTGGAGCACACCAACGGCATTGATTACGACACATTTGTATTAAACAGACCATTGACATAGTGTAATATATGACGACGAATTTCAAAGAAGAAAGAGTATCAGGCGGGCTGGGCCGCTGCATGCTTCCGGTACTGGATGCACTGGGCTGGAAAGGCGGAAAACGGGCGTTTCTCAATGCACTGCCCTATGATTTCAGGGATTTTGATACCCATGATATGATGAATACCATGGCCAATCTCGGTTTTAGGGTAAAACCGGCTTCAGGAAAGTTGAACAAGCTGGATACCCGCCTATTGCCCTGCCTTTTCATTGACAGGAAAAACCAGGCATATGTGTTACTCAGCTTGGAAAATGATGGCTACTTCTGTTATAGCGGAGAGACGGGTAACTTTGAAATCCTTGATCTGGGATGGAAAACAGGAGAATTTTATTTTTTCGAAGATCTTTCAGAGTCTTCACGAAATCCAGAAAAAGAACAAAAGGATTGGTTCTCCATCTTTTTTACCCGATTTCGAAAGCCGTTGGTGGTTTCATTGGTATTGTCTTTTCTCCTGGCTTTAACAGCACTTGCCGCCCCCTTTATTGTCATGGGGATCTATTCTCAAATAAACTCGGCTGAATCAATGACAGGATTCTGGATCATCGGGGCAGGTATTTTGGGTATCCTGATGGTGGACTTGTTTTTTCGCCTGATCCGGCATTGGATCCTGGGTTTTCTGGGAGCAAGAATGGGGTTCCTGGTCTCCACCCAGGTGTTTAAAAGGATTTTGTCTTTCAACCCCTCTGCCACTGAAAATGCCTCTGTGGGATCACAGATTGTACGAATGCGTGATTTTAACAGTGTCCGTTCTTTTGTTGAAGGGCCGGGCATGACCTCTGTCATGGATCTGCCGTTTCTTGTGATCCTTTTTATAGGATTGATCATCATGGCCGGTTCTCTGGCGTTGATTCCGGTGACAGCAGCAATGGTGCTGGTGATTTTTTCTTTTTCAATATTGCCATTTGTAAAGAAGAACAATTTAGAAGCGGCTGACTCAGCCGGTAAGAAGCAATCATATCTTATTGAATTTTTTTCAGAGTTCCGTGCCATCCGTATGAGCGGTCTTTCCCTGAAATGGAAGGATAAATACGAACAATTATCAGCCAATGCTGCGGTTGATGTGTTGAGAACGGCCAATATCAACTCAGTGATAAACAATGTGTCCCAGGGTGTTGTCTCCATTGCCGGGGCGGTAACAATTACCCTTGGGGTTTTTGGTGTATTGAACGGCAGGTTCAGCGGGGCAATTTTAATTGCAGCAATGATGCTGGTGTGGAAAATTCTGTCCCCTGTTTCATCTGGGTTTTCTGTATTTTCCCAAACCATCCGGATTAAAAAATCACTGCAGCAGTTAAACCGACTCATGACAATGAAACTGGAGGCCACAGACGTCAACATTCCTCCTGTCCAGTTTAACGGCCGTATCCGTTTCAAGGGGGTTTCGCTGCGGTACAAGCCTGACTATTATCCTGCCCTGCTGGGTGTGGATCTTCGGGTGGAAAAGGGCCAGTTCGTCGTGATAAACGGCCATGACGGGGCAGGAAAATCCACCCTGTTAAAATTGATTTTGGGTATGTATAAAGCCCAGGCCGGCACGATTATGCTCGATGAAACCAATATCCAGCAACTGGCCCCGGCCATGTTGAGGCGGTCCGTTGCCTATCTTCCCCAGGAAGAGGTATTGTTTAATATCAGTATTGAAAAAAACATGAAGTATGCCTCACCCACATCCAGCCGGGAAAAAATCGTCTCTGTGCTGGAAAAACTGGGGGTTGACAAAGACCTGAAAAATCTGCCGGATTATCTGGAAACTTCCGTGGCTCAGTTAGAGGGTGTTCCTGATGCCAGCTCAATTAAGAAAAGCCTGTGCATTGCCCGGACCCTGTTGAATGATTCACAGATCGTTCTTTTGGACGAACCAGACCGTGGCATAGGCAAAAAATATCTCCCGGGTCTTATGAATACCCTGGCGGAACTCAAAGCATTGAATAAAACCGTCTTGGTTGCCAGTAACCATCCTGATTTTATTAAATTTGCTGATACCGTGGTGACCTTTAATTTAGGTACAATTATAAATATTGAAACTTATCCAGTCCAATGAATAAACCAAGGTGATAGAACATGACCGAAAATGGACAGAAAAGCATTTTGAAAAAAACAAAGAAATTTCCAGGCAAGATACAGAACAGACATCTTGACAGATCTATTCTTTTAAAGGAAACAGGCAGCAATCCAGCTGTAAAAAAGACGATCATTTTGATCAGTGCTGCCGTGATAGGGTTCATCATTTGGGCAAATGTGCTTCAGGTCTCAGAGGTTGCTTCAACCAATGGTGAAATTACCCATCAGGGGGATGTGGTCAATGTCCAGCATCTGGTTGGGGGGCGGGTAAAAAAACTCTTCGTTAAAAATGGAGAGGCGGTAAAAGAGGGTCAAACTCTTATCAGTCTGGATCCTGTAATTTCACAACTTGAGTTGGGTTCCATACAGGGGAAAAAGGCGTTGCTTTCTGCCCAGAAAACCAGGTTGGATGCATTACTGAATAATAAAAAGCCTGATTTCTCGCAGGTTGAGGACAGCAATATCAGAACAGCACAACGTTTGCTTTACGAAAACACCATGAAATCCTTTGCCCTGGATCGAAAGATTCTGCTCAGTCAGATCGATCAGGTTAAAACTGAAATAGATCTTTTGAAAAACGACCAGGCAAAATTGTCCAAATCCGTAACCTTGATAAAAGAAGAGTTGGAGATCAGGTCAAAGCTTCGGGCAAAAGGTCTGAATCCCCGTGTGACCTTACTTCAGCTGGAAAAAGAATATAATGAGGCTGAATACAGTTTGAGGCAAATTCCTAAAAATATAAAAAAGCAAAAAGAAAAGGAGCAGGAGCTTACAACCACGCTTGCCAGTGTATCTGCAACGTATATGGAGAATTATTCCAAAGAATTGGAACAGGTGAATGCTGAAATGGGAACTGTTGAAAAACAGATCAGCATATTCGACAGTAACATTGATGCGCTGGAAATCAAGGCCCCGGTTGAAGGGATCATACATGATATTCAGGTGAAAAATCCAGGCCAGATCGCAAAGCCAGGGGACGTGCTTGTTACTTTGATCCCCACAGAGAAACCATTGATTGCAAAGGTCAAAATATCATCCCGGGACATTGGGCACATTCAAAAAGGGCAGCAGGCGGTCATGCGGATAACCACATATGATTCACGCAGATACGGGGTCCTGAAAGGAGTGGTAAGTGATATTTCCCCCTCCGTTATTGTCCCCGGGGATAAAACAGAAGCCTATTACGAGGGGATCATTGCGCTTGACAAAGAGTATATTGGTAAGAATGCAGATCAAATGAAATTATTCTCGGGTATGACGCTGACCGCCGACATCAAAACCGGTTCAAAATATTTTATAGAATACCTTCTCAAGCCAATCTTTATCGCCACACAGACATCTTTTCATGAAAGATAATTTTGGACTTTATACTGTTGAGGATCGGCTCGAAAATTACTTGATCTTTTGTTTTGAAAATACTCAGTTTTTTAGGGGGATTGGGAAAGAATTTAGATCAAGTTATTTTGTAACGATTCCTTGTTATAAATAAAAGTTCGATCGTTTAGGAGTTTTTATGAAAAAGAAAGATCAACTGGATATTTCTGAGAAAAAATTTCTTGAAACCGAAATACTAAGGCCTGAAAAGATAGATCCAGCCTTAAATGAAGTGAAGGACTACGCTGGCATTGAAATACTGGATTCAGATAAGCATCTTACAAAATATATTGTCGCCCAGGTTCAGTTAAATTTATCACAGGGGTCGGTGGAAAGCGTTTTTACCTTTGAAGATCTGGTATCTGATAAGTCCGACATTGACCCTGCCCAGCTTTCAGTTTCAAACCTAGGGCTTCCAAGCGAATATGGTACACTCACGGATAATGGCGATGGAACTTATACCTTTGTACCTTCTGAAACCTACGCAGGTGATCCACTACCTGTCTCGTTTACGCTTCGAGAACCAATAGCCGACGCAGGGAATACGGTTGCCCCGACAGCTGCCGATCAGAAATCCGACTTTCCACAAAGCGAACCAGCGCCCGAGTCAGGTCCTGACCCAGACCCAGAACCAGAGTTCCAACCCCAACCAGAGGTTAAGCCAGGTCCTGATCCAGATCCAGGTCCGGAAGCAGAACCAGATTTGGAACTAACCCCAGATCCGGAACCAACCCCTGAGCCAGAGGTGGAGCCATCACCCGAGCCTGATCCAAGTCCTGACCCAGACCCAGAACCAGAGTTCCAACCCCAACCAGAGGTTAAGCCAGGTCCTGATCCAGATCCA